>Ga0180430_10001204_pt1 | contig 26013 bp, 19 predicted proteins | sample SS_ome_9_FD_132999 | JGI IMG/M metagenome (GOLD analysis project Ga0180430, IMG submission 132999) | Hypersaline lake sediment archaeal communities from the Salton Sea, California, USA - SS_1_S_2 metaG | ecosystem: Environmental > Aquatic > Non-marine Saline and Alkaline > Hypersaline >... | reverse complement strand
CTTCACGCTCCCGTAGTGCTGGGTGGCTCGCTTGTCGACGAAGCGAAGAACTGACTGCCGGCTCCTGCCGCCCCGTATCCATCATCAGACCTGCACCCGTGGGAAGGGTGCTGAATAGTTACGATTTTCTAGTGATTCGGCGAGGAACGAATGGCGATTTCCTCGTGGAGATCATGGATCCGCACGACAAATCGCGAACCGACACTTGGGCAAAGACCAAGGGCCTCGCGGAATATGCAGAAACGCACGGAGCGTTGTTCGGCCGGATGGAAATGATCGTCGTCGAGAAACAGGGAACGGCGAAGCAAACGGTAAAACGGTTGGACGTGAACGACCCGACAAAAATGGCCAAGGCGCGAGCGTTGAAGGGGCCGAATGAGTTGGAGGGGTTGTATGAGTGAACGGCAAGTCGACTTTCCCCATGCCTGAAAAATCCCAGACCAAGATCCTCGTTTCGTCGGCCGTTTATGGTTTCGAGGAATTGCTGGATCAGATCTACGGGATTCTGACGTCGCTGGGATACGAGGTGTGGATGTCGCACAAGGGAACCGTTCCCGTGTATCCCGAAAATACCGCGCTGGAATCCTGTCGACAGGCCGTGCGCGATTGCGATCTCTTCCTCGGGATCATCCTGCCTCGCTACGGCAGTGGCGCGGAGACGAAAGGTGGTGACACGATCACCCACGAGGAACTGCGCGAAGCGATTCGCCTGAAGAAACCCCGCTGGATTCTCGCTCACGATCATGTCGTCTTTGCCCGACAATTTCTCCGAAATCTCGGGTACAAGACAGAGAAGCAGCGTGCCGAATTGAACAGAACCCTGAAAACGAACGAGGTGTTGGAAGACCTGCGGGTGATCGACATGCTGGAACTGGCGATGCGCCACGATGTCACCCTGGTGAAGAACCGAAAGGGCAACTGGGTGCAGAAGTTCATCGATGCGGAGGAGGCCAATCTGTTCGCCTTCGCCCAGTTCCGCCGCTTCCGCGAGGCCGGAAAGATCGTGGAAGAACAATTCGGCAAACCGCTCAATGAAGAAGGGAGGCCGAAGTGAACTCTCTCGATGAACTCATGCGGCAGAAGGCGTTTCGGGAGCGAACGGAGATCCTCAGCGGCGATCACACGGGGGTGTTGGAGATCGCCGCTCATGTCAGTGGTTTTCTGAATACCCGCGGAGGGAGTGTGATTCTCCGGGGCGGTCTCGCCGCAACGGAGGACGAAATGCACCGGGAGATTTCGGAACGGATTTCGCCGTCGCCGCTTTTTTCCATCAGCGAAGACACCTATCGCAACGAACCTGTGTCCGTGATCGAAGTTCCCGAGGGCAAGGACGGTCCCTTTGTCTGCGATGGAACGATTTTTCTCCGGCGCGGCTCTCAGACGTTGAAGGCGAACGCGGCCGACCTGCAGGAGTTGCTCCAATCTCGTGCCAGTGAGGCCGAGCGCTGGGAGCGGCGCGCTTGCACGGGATTGTCGAATGACGATCTGGCGCGGAATGAAATCGATCGCACCATTCAGCGAATGACCGGGGCCGGCCACGGAGAATGGGCCGACAATGATATCAGCGAGATCCTGCATCATCTCGGCCAAGTGCGTCACGACGGCAGCTTCACCAATGCGGCCAACATCTGTTTCAGCGAACTGCCAGCCATCCGCCATCCGCAGGCCCGCCTTCGCGCCTTCGCGTTCCCTTCTGAAACAAGCGACGAGTTTCTCGATCACGACGATCTGCAGGCGCCCATATCCATGCTGATCGACCGTGCGCGCCAGTTCATCGCGCGGAACGTGCAGCAGAGCGGCAGCTTCTCACTCGACGATTTGGAGCGAACGGATCAATCTGTCTATCCCGATTTCGCCATACGAGAAGCGATCGTCAACGCGCTTGCCCACCGTGACTACGCGAATCCTTCCGGTGGAGTCACGATCAAGGTGTTTCCATCCCGCCTGGAGATTTGGAATTCGGGACAGTTGCCCGATGGTTGGCAAACGAAGCGACTGACTGCCGGGCATCCGTCGATTCCAAACAATCCGGACATTGCCCATTTTCTCTACGTCCGGGGATTCATGGAGCGGATCGGGCGGGGTACGCTCAAGATTCTCGAGGCCTGCCGGGAGGCCCGCCTTCCGGAGCCCAAGTGGGATACGGAGGATGGTGTGACGCTGACGTTCCGCACCCGAGTCTCGATGGATGCCATCGAAGGCGAGTTGAACCATCGTCAGCGTGATCTGCTCGAACATCTGGATCGTGGCGAGTCGATTGCCTTGGGGGAATATCATCGAGAAATCGCCGCCGACGTCGGGGAGCGCCAAGCGCGGCGAGATCTGGCAGAACTCGAAGAGTTGGGACTGCTCGCCCGCGAGGGTTCCGGACGAGGTACGCGGTATATGCGGCCATAAACCGGACATTGGCCGGTTTCTCAGAGCATGATGGAAAGTCGAAAATTTTACCGTAACCGTTTGAACCTCAATTCATTGAACTAATCCTCCCATCGGTAGGATCCCCGGGAAAACCGGACATCAACCGGACATCTCGCAGTATTCCGAAATCCCAAGGATTTCAAACCAATGGTGGCAACACTCTTTCGAGACGCACCATCCGGATCAGCAAGCCGATCGACGACCTGACGAAATGAAACCGGACGGCGCATGGCAGGACCCGATTCATCTTCTTCATCCTTCCTCTCTGCCCCCTACTTTCCGGCGACTCACCGTTCCACAAACCGCACACATACCGGGCTCGGCACCTCCAATCCGTGACCTGTCGGCTCGAGCGCTCCCGTTTTCTCGTCCACGCGCAGAACGGCCACATTGTTGGTTTTCTGATTCGCTGCGACGACAAACTTTCCGTCCGGGGTAATGCCGAAATTCCGCGGGATCTCTCCCCGGGTCGATTCGCGCTCCACCGGCGTGATCTCTCCGCTCGCTGGGTCGATGGCGAACACCGCGATAGAGTTCGGTCCCCGGTTGGAAACATAGACCCACTTCCCGCTCGGATGCACGAGCGCCTCCGCCGTGCTTCCCTTCGCTTCTGCACCCGGATCCAGTGTCGACTCGATCTCGATCAGTTCGAGATTCCCCGTCGCGTCATCATAGCGCAGCGCCGCCAGTTCGAGCGTCCGCTCGAGGTTCACATAGGCGAAGGGCTGGCTTGGATGAAAGGTCACGTGACGCGGGGCCGTCCCGTCGGGAAGCCGCGCCATCGGCGGATCGTTCACGCTCAGCTTGCCGCTTTCTCCGTTCAGTTCGTAAATGAGTACCGCGTCGAGCCCCTTGTCCGCCGAACAGGCCCTCGCACCCGAGGGGTGCGGCATGATCGAGTGCGCCAACGGCTTCGCCTCTTCCTTTCCCGGCCCGCCTCGTCCCGCGTGCGCATGCAGCGCCGTCCGCTCCCCGAGACTGCCGTCCGACTTCACCGGGAAGGATGCCACACTGCCCCCGCTGTAGTTGGCGACGAGAACGGTCCTTCCCGCCGCGTCCAAGCTGACATGACAGGGACCCGATCCACCGGTGCCAAGCCGGTTCAGCAAGGTGAGTTCCCCCTTTTCCCCGATCGCATACGCGCTCACCACGCCTTCTTCTCTCCCCTCGAATTCCTTGATCTCCGACACCGCGTAGAGAGTCGTGCTGTCGGGATGCACCGCAACAAAGGAAGGGTTCACCACCTCGGCCGCCAATTCCGGGTCGGAGAGTTCCCCGGTCTCCGGATCCATCGTGCTCCGATAGATCCCCTCGCTCTCCCCGCGCGTGTAGGTCCCGAAATACACGAAGGTCTCCGCGATAGCGGTTCCGGAAACCAGCGCAACCAAGGCAATCAAGATCGGTGTTTTCATGGCTGTGTTGTACTCTCCCGACCACGCCACCACAAGAAGACAATGCACGCGCTCATTGCGCCCCGTATCTGGATCAATCCTGACCCTGTCCCGAACGCGGCGGAGCCCCTCCCCTCACGTTCATCTCGATGGCATAGAGCCCGGTGCTCGCCGTGATGAAGAGGTCCGGTGATCCTTCCCCCCGAAGCAGACGTTTGCGGTCCAGCGTTCCGGCACGTCGATCCGGTCGAGTAGATCGCCTTCGGGCGAGACGATGCTCACGCCCTTGCCGACCGTGTAGATGTTCCCCGCTTCGTCGAGCGTCAGCCCGTCACCCCCCTTGATCTCGATGAGCTTGCGCTCGTTGGCGAGGGAGCCATCCGGCTCGATGTCGTAGGCAACGATTCCGCCGGAGTAGAGATAGAGCGTTTTCCCGTCCGGCGTGCCAACGATGCCGTTGAGTCCCATCTTCGGCGTGACGCGGCGCAGGCCCGAGCCGTCGGACGGCAGAAGATAGGCGTAGCGACCGTCCTGCTCCATGGGACCGCGATCCCAGTAGGGACGCTTGAAAAACGGATCGGTGAAATAGGCATCGCCGTTCGGGGCGACCCAGACATCGTTGGGACCGTTGAGCCGCTTCCCGTCGAAGTCGCGAACCACCACCTCGTGTTCTTTCGTCGCGAGATCGATCTTCCACAGTTCGTTCTTCTCGTCGGCGCAGGCCCAGAGCGTGTTGTTCGCGTCGATGTAGAGCCCGTTCGAGCGTCCCGCCGGCTCCAGGAAGACCGACAGCTCGCCGTCGATGCTCCACTTGTGAATGCGGTCGTTGGGCTGGTCGGTGAAGTAGACGTTGCCCTCGTGGTCGCAGGCGGGACCCTCGGTGAATCGAAAACCGTCGGCGAGTTTCCGGAGTTCGGCACCGGGAGCGACGGGTGAGCGGTTCGCCTCCTGATCGCCCGCCTCTTCGTCACTCCCCCCTCCTTCCCCCACTTCCCCCACCCCGGTGTGGGCGTGGTTCGACACGACCTCCCAAACCGTCTCCTGCAAGGCTTCGATCAGCGCGGCATCGGCCTCGGGATCGAACTGCTCGTAGGGTTCCACCGTGAGGCCAACCGGCGATTTCCCTGACAAAGTCGAAAACACCGTCATCGCCGCGACGTAGGACCCGATCGTTCCCGAGTCTTCCCCGTTGTGGGGCTGGTCGTTGAGATGGACGCCATCGGCGTAGACATTGAGCACACCCGCCTTTGCCTCAAAGGAGTCCGGATCAAACGGCGAGGGTTTGTTGTTGTTCCGCCGCGCCCTGACAAAATACTCCTGGTTGCGATCGAAGAAGGCTTCGATCCCCGCCAGCGAACCGTCTCGAATCCTCTCGTCGAGCGCCGCCATCACCTCGCCCGCCGGGATCAGGCGAACCGGCACCGGAAGATCGGGATGCGCGTCGTTCAACCGCTCCACGAGTTGGCGATAGAAGTCGCTACACGACACGACACCACCCTCGTAGGGCTGCGCATACCAGTCGGCGAAAGTGGGATCGCCGTCCTCCCAATCCAACACGTCACGGGCGCCGGGCCAGGTCGCGTAGATGTAGAAACGCTCGCAGGCCGTATGCTCGTCGTTCGCATTCTCGAGATGCCACGCACCCTTGCCCGGCTGAGTCCTGCCTCGTGCGTAGTCGATGAAGGCACTCGCCGCCTGGAGATCGCCGCAGCTGAACCAGGGCCAGCGATCCAGGATCTGCACCGCCGCGTCGAGTTGCTTCGCAAAGGGCTGCAGGACGACGGCATCAAACGTGAATTGCGTGAACGCTTCGTCGTACTCCCCGAATCTCTGGATCGTGTTATAGGTTCCCTCCCCCGGCTTGTTGCCGTGGTTCCGCTTCGAGAGATGCTGTTCGAGCCGGTGTCCGCCGCCGAGCTGGATCCCGTATTCGTAGGACCCGCCCGCGGATGCGAAAAGGAGCTGCAGCCGCTCGAGGGGGAGGTTTCGCGTCAGGCTGTTTCCGATGTGATAGACGCGGAGGTCGAGGGCGGGTGACGTCGCTTCGTCGGCGGCAAGGACGCCGAAGGTAAGCAGGCACACGACAAAAAACGGAAGCAGTTTGGATTTCATCAGTGAGATTCCCCGAGGGCCGATGCCCCAGTATACCAAACGGAGAGCGCGCTGGATTCCTGACATCCGCTTTCTGCCAGGCCGGTTTGCGGATCGTCCTCGAGATCGCGTTGAGCCGGCGCGCACAGGCCGCCGCCGATGACAGTTCGATCGGCCCGGGTGGCATCGGTTGCGGTCACGGCACATTCACTCCGGGCAATCGGGCTCTTTCCCTCGACGATTCACCGGGCCTTGGCGCACCTGCGTCCCTCTTTGTCCTTCCTCCGCCGGTGGGACCGGACGCATCCTCGGGCCAGTTCACTCACGGAATTCTCTCATGCGCCTGAGCCCCCTTCTTGTCTCCCTCGCCGTCGCCGCCGCGGCCGTCGTCGTCCTCACGCTGTCCCCCCGGGCCCAGTCGTCGGACCAGGACCAAGCGAACTCCTACAAATCGATCGCTCCGCACGTGGAAGCGGCCTGGAAGGCGGGTTTCGCCCGTGCCACGATCACGCCGGAGCGTTTCATCTGGATGGCCGGCTACGCGGCCCGCGACCGCCCGGCCGAAGGCAAACTCGCCGACCTCTACGCGAAAGCCCTCGCCCTCGAGGATGCGGCGGGCACGAAGATCGTCATCGTGACCCTCGACCTGATCGGGGTGAGCAAGGGCATGAGACTGCGGATCGCCGCCGAGGTGGAGAAGCAATACGGCCTGGGCCCGGAGAGCCTGCTCCTCAATGCCTCGCACACCCACACCGGTCCGCAGATCTACCGGAGCCTCGATCTGCCCGACGAAAAGGCCTTGGAGAACTCCAGGACCCGCGATGCCTGGGAGTTCACCTCCGAGTTGGAGAAGACCGTCGTCCGCCTCACCGGCGAAGCACTCGCAGCGATGGAACCCGCGCGCCTGACGTGGAACGAAGCCCGGTGCGGATTCTCCATGAATCGCCGGCGCAACTACGCTCTCCCCGAAGATCATCCGAATGCCAGGCGCGGACCCAATCCGGCGGGACCAGTGGACCAGGCGGTGCCGGCCCTGCGGGTCGAGGCCGAGGACGGCCGCCCCCTCGGGGTGCTCTTCGGCTATGCCTGCCACACCACCTGCCTCGGGGGCTACGAGTGGTCGGGGGACTACGCCGGCTTCGCCCAGGCCTACCTCGAGGAGTTCCGGCCAGGTTTCACCGCCCAGTTCATGGCCGGCTGCGGCGGCGACCAGAATCCCTACCCGCGCCGCTCGGGCGTGGTGCCGGGGATCAGCGACGTCATGCTCACGCAACAGCACGGGCGATCCCTGTCCAACGCGGTGGAGATGGCCTTTTCCACCCATCCGCAGCCGGTGACGGCGCCCCTGAAGACGGCCTATGGCGAAGTGACCCTCGACTTCGACAAGCCGGAACGGGCGCCTCACGACTACCCCGTGCAGGTGGTCCGCTTCGGAGATTCCCTGACCCTCGTCGCGCTCGGCAGCGAGGTGGTGGTGGACTACTCGCTCCGCATCAAGCGGGAACTGGCCGGCGAGGCCGGGGTCTGGGTGGCGGGCTACAGCAACGACTACACCGGCTACGTTCCCAGCGTCCGCATCCAGGAGGAGGGCGGCTACGAGGCCAACACCGGCTACGCCCGCACCACTGAGGAACGCATCATGGCCAAGGTGCATGAACTCTACCAGAGTCTTGAGCCCTGACGTCTCGTTCGCGCGTCAGTTCGATCTTCCCTCATGGGTTTCGACACCTACCTTTCTCATTCCGCCGAGTAGCGGATGCGGCCTCGCTCCGGTTTGCCGAGAATCCGACTCTACCGCATCCCGAGTTTAGGCGGAAGCGAGGAGTAAAACCTCCGCAAAGGAATCGATTCCATTCGAGAAGCCGACTGCCCCATTCGACGTTATCTTCGAAATGGAAGCCATAGGTCTATGGGATGGCATACCGGGCCTCACCCTATGAATCGCGGAAAAGGTCGTCGTCGGATTTACCGGCCCTGCTCAGCGGGCGTGGTCCGGGATCTTCCTTTTTGTGAAGGGCGCGACGCAGCTTCATGAGCGCAATGTTCTGGAGCTGGCGAATTCGCTCACGAGTAACGCCAAACACCTCCCCCACTTCTTCGAGAGTTTTCGGCGCTTCACCGCCCAGGCCAAATCGGGCAACGACGATTTGTTGCTCACGCTCGTCGAGAACCTCAAGGAGATCGTCGAGTTGCATGTGCATATTCCTGTGGCTCAGGAGCTCCAGTGGAGTCTGCGCCTTTTCGTCACCAATGATCTCGCCGAACTGGGTGCTGTCGTCCTCGCCGATCGGGGCATCGAGCGATGCCGGGTGCCGAGCGGCAGTTTTGAGATGCGAAAGCTTGGCCCGATCGATTCCGATCTCCTCTGACAGTTCTTCGTCGGTAGGCTCGCGGCCCAGCTCTTCGCTGAGCATCATCGCAATGCGGCGCATCTTCGTGATCTTGTCCACCATGTGGACGGGTAGACGGATCGTCTTGCTCTGATTCGCTAGAGCTCGCTTGATGGACTGCTTGATCCACCACGCGCCATAGGTGGAGAGTTTCCCTCCCTTATTGGGGTCGAAGCGTTCCACCGCCTTCATCAAGCCGATATTGCCCTCAGAAATAAGATCGAGTAGGGGCAACCCGTAGTTCACATAGTCTTGTGCAATTTTCACGACGAGACGAAGGTTCGCCCGGATCATGTGATCACGAGCTGCCTTATCGCCATTCTTGATGCGATCAGCCAATTCCACTTCCTCTTCGCGAGTCAGCAGCGCGGTCTTCCCGATCTCCCGAAGGTAGATCTTGATTCCGCCATCCATTTCAAAACCTGCCATGTTGATCGACTACGTGATGCCGGGGATCACGCCAACTTGCTTGGCGGTTCGAATCGAATACTCGGCCATGACCGCCACAGAAGTGCTCCAGCAGAACTCACGACACGACGAGAGCCCGGTATTCATTCCGCCCACTGTGTCAGCCTGATGAACTCACGACTTCGGCTCGCCGGATGGCAGCTGTTACGACGTGAAAAAGAGACCCGGCTCTCTCGAGTCGGGTCCTACGCACGGGCCAGCCAGCAGCGGGGAGCTGGCGAGACTGGGGCGACTAGACGCTCTTGACGTTCTCAGCACAAGGACCTTTCGGGCCTTGAGCAGGAGTGTATTCAACCGTGTCTCCCTCGCGAAGCTCTTCGAAAGAGCCCGTGCACGCACTACGGTGAAAGAAGAGATCGCTGCCTCCTTCTTCCGTTGCGATGAAGCCGAAGCCCTTATCCGAGATGATTTTTTTGATCGTTCCCTGAGACATGTTTCGAATGGATATTGTATAAAGTGCGCCGCAGAAGCACTCATTGCCATCCTTGGAACGCCTATCCATAAGCCAGATGGGGAAAATAGCTCGTGAATTCGTCACAATTTCTGCCGATTCGCGTTTTCTTCCGGGACGTCACCTCGTCCCTAACCCATTTGACCGCCCCAGAATTCGAGTGTTGATGTCGCCCGCTTTGGAGATTTTGCGACCTCCCCCACAAGAAGGCGAGAAGGGGTCCCCAGAAGGGGCCAGAAGTATCAGATGATTTCAAGGGGAAGGTTTGATCTTTTTCGATGCCTCGAAAAGGGCACGGAGGTGCGGCATCGAATCGCTCGCCGAGCGAAATGATGTTCTGTTAGTCTCTGATCCGGCATTCCGCTCTCGCGGTTCGTTGGTTGAGTAGGGCGTCTGGGACGCGGGCGCGGTTTGCGCTGGCCCGCGGCCCGGCCTGCCCCTATCGTGGCGGACCGGTAACCCGTCCTCGGTCCCGTTGGGACCCGGACATGGCATCTTCTAGCCATCGCCCACCCGCCGTCTTCGCGGCGGGTGGGAGCGGGGCGGGCCGCGCGAGGCTTTCTGACCCAAGCCGTCGTTTTCACGCGGCGCCAACAATGAGCCATGCGCCCGCCCCGCGTCCCGTCTGCTTCACTCCTCCATACGAACCGGCCGGCGGGTTTCGCGGATCGGTTCGTTGTCGGAAAATTCCTTCATCGCTCTTTGGGCAGGGGGAGGTTCGCACCGTGGAGTTCCATGGCCAGTTGGCGCCAGAACCCGAGCGGCTTGTCCTCGGCGAAGACCAGCTCCTGCCATCCGGGAACCAGCCGCCACTTTTTGACCAGCGTCTCCCAGGCCGCCTCGGCGGACGCCGCTCTGACTGCGCGGGTGGCGTTGCGCATCCGTGCTTCAGGCGATTCGTAGGGGATCTGGTTGCGCACGAGAGTGCGCGCGAGCCGGAGGTATCTGCGGGCTCCGGCGAAAAGATGGTGCTGGCCGCCCGCCTCCCATTTCGCGAAGCGCGCCTTCCACTCCGGCGGACCGTACTGGCGGAGCTTCTGCGAGCTCTGCGCAACCCAGTTTTTGAGGATGTGATTGCACCGGCGCGAGGTCTTCCCCGTGTTCGCCGGTGAGTCCGGCCCACCGCTTTGGTAAGTGGCGGGAACGATTCCCGCGTAGGCGCAAAGACTGTCGAGCGGGGACATCGAGTCCGGGTTCCCCAGTTCGCCGGCGACTCCCGCCGCGAGGACGAAGCTGATGCCGGGAAGGGAGGTGAGGAATGCGTAAGGCGTTGACGCCAATAGGTTCGCGGCCTCGAACTTCAGCTCGCGCGAGGTTGTCTCGTAGCCCCGGTAGAGATGGACGCTCGCGGCGAGGGTCCGCTGCCGGGCGGCGACGCGCGCCGGATCGGGGGCGAGGGCTGCTTCGGTGAGCGTGATCAGCTTGCGGGCAGCTTCCTCCGGATGATGGACATGCAGATTTCGCAGGGTCTTTGTTAGGGCGGCGGGCTTGCGGCGGGCGATCTGCGGGGCGCTGAAACGCTCCTCCATGAGGCTGAGCGAGGCGGGACCAAAGGCGGTGATTCCGCTTTTGGAGGAGTCGAGAAAGCCGGGGCAGAGCCGGTCGACATGGGCGTGGATGATGTTGGAGGTGGCGGTCTGCTCACGGACGAGTCTGCGGCGAGTCCTGGTGAGCGCGCGGATGTCGGCGTAGATGGACGGTTCATCCTCCAACGGATCGCGGGCGACCCGGGCGCGCCGAGCGAGCATGGTCTTGGCGATGCCGAGCAGGTCGAGGCCGTCGGTGCTGGCGAGGAAGTTATCCCGGTTCTTCTCCGCTTCGCGGGCGCTGACTCGAACGACGAGATAGCCCCGGTCACGGAGCGCGGTGACGAAGTTCTCGACGTCGGAGGCCTCGTCCTCGCCGCCGAGGAAAATATGCTTCTTGGCAATCTTGCGGCGGCGGGCGGTGGCCTGGATCTCCTGGTCGAGGAAATCGACTCCCTCGGCGGAATTGTGGAGCGGGAAGGGACGCTTGAGAACGTCGCCGTTGCCGTCGCAGATCAGCGCGACGTGCTTGGCCTTGGCGAAGTCCAGCGGGACGCAGAGGACTCTCGAGGGGGACTTCGCCTCGTCGAAGATCGCTTTGAGCCGGACGGACTGGTTGCGGTAGATGGAGGAAGGGGCGGATTCGTTAGGGATGTTCATAGCAAGACCAGAATTTCGTTCCCGTCAGGGAAATCGTCATCCGCCGGAGGAGTCGACCGAGCTATGTCCTGACGGGCTCGCTCGCCTCCTCCGGACGGTCTTGCTTAGGTACCAGGCGACAACATTTGACATGTACCGCTCCATACCTGTCGACAACGTCCCATATCACTCGCATTTTGGAATTCTGACGATCTGAAGGATAGGCCCGGAAAGGGACGAAGAACCCAAGGCAAGACAAGCGGCCCGCATCAACGGCGAAGCCGTTGACATCAGCAAGGGCGAGATCTTCGTCGGTCAACCGGTGGCGCGTCTACCTCTTCTTTCTGCCGACAAAGTGAAAGCGCAGATCCGGCTTCTCCGCCTGGAGCGCTTCCCGGTCGGTCTCGCTCCACTCGCACGATGACCAGATTCCGACGACCGCGAGATTCGGCAATTCCTTCAGCGCCGTCAAGGCGCCGTCGCCGAGATCGACGTGGTTGAAACTGACCCGGGTCAACGAATCGAACCCTGCGATCTTGCCGGCAGCCGCCGAATCGACCTTCGCCAACTGAATGCCCAACCGATCCAGGTTCGGCAATGTGGCCAGCGGTTCCAGGTCGGCGACGGCCACCGGATTCTTCGGCTTGTTCCGACTCTTCACGCTGGTGAAGGCGAGGGTCAACGACTGGAGCGATTCGATCTTCGCCACGGCCCCGGTCAGATCACGCATCGATCCCCCGATCGGCGGATCCTGCTCGCCGGTGTGGAGGGATTCGAGGCCCTGCAGTCTTGCGAAGCCGGCTGCTCCCTCTTTCGTCAACCGGTTCTCCGGCACGGTCGCCCAGTGCCCGAAGGTGAGACCTTTCAAGTTCGGTGCGTCGGCCGCGGCCTCGACGATCCGGTCGTCGGCGAAGACCCCGAAGCCCGCGAACTCCAGGCTCTCCATCCCGCGCAACAGGATCGCCGTCCCTTCGACCGACATCATGACATGACCGAAGCGCAGGGTGGTCACCTGGTCCAATTCCGCCAGCGCATGATACCCCTCGAGCGAACCGGGAGGGAACATCTCCGAAAAGCGCTCCGGCCCGATACCGTTGCAACTCAGCTCCCGCAATTTCGGCAGATTCTTCAGCGCTGCGAAGCCTTTGCCGGTAAAACGCGTCGTGCCGGATAGGTGGATCACCTCGATCTCCGGATGCTCCGCCAGGGCCGCGATATCGTCGTCGGTCGGCGCAAGGTCGATACCGCTGGTGTCGGGTGTGCCTTTCCAGGAAGCGGTGACTCTTCCGCGGACGGTTTCGATGGTGAAAGGGGATTCGGCGCCAATCACGGAGATCGAAACAGCGGCCAGCAGGCACAGCGGCAGCGTCGTGTTCATCAGTCCGGGATGCCTCGTCTCAGCGAACCGGCTTCTCCGTGACGTAGCCGAACGCAACGTCGCGCAGTCCCTGGGCGCCGTGGATGTGTTCGCTCTTCGGCTCCTCGTAGGCGAACACTTCCTCCCAGGATTTCCCGCCATCGTCGCTGCGCAGGATCGAACAGCGCCGACGCTCGATGTTGATCAGGGTGCCTTCCGGAGAAGCGACGATCTTGCCCGTGGGGACGCCGTCCGGCAGGTTGCGCCACGACGTTCCGTCCTTCGTCGCCCGCGATCCCTTGGCGCTGACGAGCCAAAATTCGTCGCCGGCAGAACTCAACGTGGCCCGTTCGAGTCCGGTCGCGAACGGCCCCTCCCAGCTCTCACCCGCATCGCGGGAAACGAAGATGTTGGCCCCGAGCTTGTCCGCGATCACCACGAGCTCGCCCGTGGCTTCGATGCCGCTGTATCCCTCGCACGTTTCGTTGAGCAACTCGGGCTCCAGCCAGGTCCAGGTCTTCCCCCGGTCATCGGACACATACAGATTGCCGAAGACGGGGTTCTCCTTGGAACGGTCCTGTCCCAGCGCCAGGAAGCGGCCGGATTCTTCGCCGCACCAGACCGGGCCGACATGGTGGGTCACCAGCTTGCGCGGACGCGGATCCTCTTTGAATTCTCGCAGGGAAAAGGTCGTGAACGTTTTCCCGAAATCGGGCGTCGCCGACATGGTCATGTAGCCGCCGGAAACGAACACCCCATCGCCTCCCGCGATGCCCCAGGTCCCCGCCATGATCGCCGAATTCTCGTCGGCGCCCTTGACCCCCTTCAGGGTGGTCTTGCCGTCCGTGAGATGGCGCCAGTTCACCCCGTCTTCCGAGGCGAGCCACATCGCCGGAGCACCCCATCCGATCGGGACGACGAACACGCCGTCTGTGTACGCGACCGCCTTGGTCGCCCACGGACTGTGGTCGGAGCCGAGATGACCGAAGTGGACCTGCTCCCAGCTCCTGCCATCATCGCGGGACAGGAGGATGCGCCCCCCGTGGCCCACCGCGACGAACGCGGGGACACTGGGATCCGGCTGAAAATCTCCTCCCAGCGGGATCTCGTCCCGCGCCTTGTAGGCCGCAGCGACGAACTCCGGGGGGAGATCGGCGGAGAAAGCCGGAGAAACCAGGCAACCGGCAACGGCCAGAATGAGGAACCGTGTCAGGGTTTTCATGACTGTGATCTCGAGATGAAGACGCATATCCAGGGGCCCGCCCCTAGCCGAATGCCAGGCCCTCGAGCGGTCCGGTCGAGGTAGCGAAGGACCGGTCCGCAAAACCGAATCGATTCAGGATACTGACATAGAGATTGGAGAGCGGCACCGTGCTCGGATCGAAGGCGAGGTGCCGGCCGTGGTGGAAGCCGCCACCCGCTACGATCACGGGCAGATCCTTGTTCGAATGGTTCGAGCCGTTTCCGAGATTGGAGGTCACCACGATGGTGGTGCGGTCGAGGAGGGATGCCTCCCCTTCCCTGGTGTGGGCGAGGTTCCGGAGCAGCCCCTTGAACTCCTCGAAGAAGGCGCGCTCGATCGTCTTGAGCTGCTCCACGTTATTCGGGTCCTGTCCGTGATGCGACAGCGGGTGGTAGCCATTGCTGACGCCCTCGATATGGACGTTGTTCTGTTGGAACCAGCCGGTGGTGATGATGCGGGTGGAGTCCGTCTTGAACGCGAGGTGGATCATGTCGCAGACGTTGCGCATCTGGGTGACGATCTCGGCCCGGTCCGTAGGATCCTCCGGCATCTTCGCCTCCACCTTCGGCTTCGGGGTGTGCACCCAGTTCTCCGACTTGGCGAAGCGTCGCTCGGTGGCATCGACCGACTCGAAATACTCTTCCAGCTTTCCCCGGTCGCTCTCCGACAGGACGGGCTGGATCGCCTCGGCCTGGCGCCGCATCAGGTCGGTGGTGCGTTTTCCGAACCCGATCTCCCGCAGGGTCCGGTCGGCATCGGCAGCACCTTCCTCGACGAAGAGCTTCGCGTAGATCTTCGCCATGCTGGATTCCGCCGGGATCATGGTTCCGCCATCGGTCCAACTGAAGATGTTCCGTCCCGCCGAGAGAGCGAGGGAATCGTAGCGGGTATGCTGCCCGATCTTCGAGGCCAGGTACTGGTCGAGCGAGCGGGCGTTCTTCTTGTTCGAGGGGAGGCCCGTGAAGATCCGGCTCTCCGCCGCGTGTCCTCCGTTCACGCCGGGATGGTCGAGTCCGGAGATCACGGTCAGTTGATCGCGAAACTCCTCGATAACCGACAGGTATTCCGTGGTTTCGTACCCTTCCCCTTCGGAATCCGGGATCACGGCGTCGCGGTAGATCCCGAGCGGAAGACAGACGAGGAGCAATCGCTGCGGAGAATCGGACTCGGCAGCGTGAGCGAATCCGCCGATCGAATCGAGCCAGGGCAGGGCGAGCGTGCCGGTCGAGCGGGTGAGGAACTTTCTACGGGTGGTCATGGCTGGTTGGGGTTGGAAGCTGAACGGGAGAGGTGACAATCGGACAGGGAGACAATGAGACTTGGAGACAGGTAGCGTTTGAAAGCTTGGAACAATGTCACTTTTTGGATAGGGTCCATTTTCCGGGGTTGTTCTGCATGTTGACCAGCATTCCGATGATGTCGTCGTATTGCTGGTAGAGCATTCTGGCTTCGTCTGGCTCGAGATACTCACATTCGACCGCGAACTGAAGCCAAGACTGGGATTCGGCAGCTTCGCCTTCGCTGTCATTCAACTTGTTTACGAAGGAAGCGGCGTAGCGTCGCTTTCGCCAGCCTTCGGCGATGTTGGCGGCAACGGAACGGGAAGACCGTCGCACTTGATCCGTCAGGGAGAACTTCTCTTCCGCAGGAAACTTCTTCGTCAATCGAAAGATGGTGATCGCGACATCGAACGACCGTCGACACACATCCAAGTCGGTGTGCCGAACGATCTTCGAATTTCTCTCACTATTCATTTCAACTCTCCTTGACTGATTGTCTCCCCCTATGGCTTGGTAAACAATTCACTGGTGATCAGTTCGCGGATCATGGTCCGGAAGCCGGCGTCGGTCTTCTTCGTGTTGGCCGCGATGGAATTGAGGGCCGGTTCGTCGGCGAAGTCCATCTTTCTTCCGAGCGCAAAGGTAGCGAGCTTGTGGGCGACGTTCTCGTAGACCAGTTTCTCGTCGCGCTTCAGCAGCTCCCGGAACTCGAGGAAGGTGGAGAACTCGCCGTGACGGGGCAAGCGATCGTCGGATCCCACGGGTTGCCCGTCGATGACGTTGGGCCGGTTCGGATTGGCGGTCGGCTCGAGAGCCCGATAACTCTCCCGCCACTGTCCGATCACGTCGAAATTCTCCAGCGCGATGCCGTAGGGATCGATCTTCTGGTGACAGTTCGAGCACTGGGCGATCTCGCGATGCTTCGCCAGTTGCTCCTGGATCGTGCTGGCACCGCGAATGTCGGGCTCGATCGGCGGGACGTCGGGCGGCGGTGGAGGAGCCGGGGTGCCGAGAATATGATCGAGGACAAAAACGCCGCGCACCACCGGAGACGTCGTGGTTCCATTCGAGGTCACATTGAGAAAGCTCGCCTGGGTCAGCAAGCCACCCCGCACCGTGGTCGCCTTGTCGAGATCGACCCGCCGAAAGTCAGTGCCCTCGACCCCGGGGATCCCGTAGTGATCCGCGATGCGCCCGTTGAGCATGGCCCAGTCGGAATCGATCAGGTTGGAGAGTGGTTCGTCGGTGTGCAACAGCTCTCGGATAAAGGCACGCGTCTCTTCCTTCATGGCCCGCTCAAGACGCTCGTCATACTCGGGGTACAGCTTGGAATCGGGTTGCATTTCGCCGACCTGGTCGAGCCAGAGCCACTGGTCCACGAAGTCGGTGAGAAATCGCTCGGACTTCTCGTCGGCGAGGAGCCGTTCGACCTGACCGGAGAGGATATCCGGTTCGCCCAGTCGTCCCACTCCCGCGAGCCCGAGTAGCTCCTCGTCGGGAGCCGAACGCCAGAGGAAGTAGGATAGGCGATTGGCGATGGCGTATCCGTCCGGAGCCTGTCCGGGTTCGAGATGGTAGAGAAAGAAGGGCGATGACATCATCGCTTTCACCGTCCGGCGGAAGGCAGGCAACGGTTGCTCGTGTTCCCGTGAAGACCGGTAGAACGCGACAAAGTCACCGACGACGGTTTCAGAAACGGGACGGCGGAAGAGTTTCGGCGCAAGCTCGGCGAGAATCACGGGCATCTCTTCGTCCCTCAGTTCGTTCGCATTGCGTTCACCGAGGAGCAGGCGATGTCCGGCGGGTGGCCATTGCCCGATGAGTGGGCCTTCCATCGTCGCCGAACGAACGGCCACCATGGGCGTCTCCAGCCCCAGGTAGTCCTCGGCCGGGGCCCAGCGGATTCCGTTGACCATCTCGAAGCGGATTCGCTCGTTGGGTTGCAGGTAGACGCGGTATTCGTACTTCCTCGCCTCGGTATCCGGAAGAGAAACCATATCGACGAGACTGGGAACGCTCCCCTCCCGAAAAGTTCCGGACTGGATCTTCATGAGAACCGGCTCGCCAGCGTGCTGAATTCCGTAGGCGGTGACCGCAAACCGATACCATCCCGCTTCCCGAACACGGAAGAAGCCGTCCGTCGCGGGTTGGCTGGCGAATCCCCCGTTTCGGGGAATTGCAGCATCGGTCTCCAATCCCATTTCCAGCGTCGGCTGGGTCAACCTGCCGTCGATGACCGCCGGGTAGCGAAAGTCGTAGAGTGGGTTCTTCTTCTTCAGCTCCTGCCTCTTCCGGGTGAGCTCCTGCTCCCTCGGGGTCAGGGTATCGAACTCCCCGAGCTGGCGTTCGAGGTCTCTTCTGCTGCGCTCCCACGCCTCCTCGTTCAGCTGGTGGAGAGAAAACGTGACCGACTTCGTGTCCGGCTTCTCCCTCGTCACGATGGCGCGGTCGAGGATGGCGTCGGCGGCCTGCCAGTACTGATCGATCTGTTCCGCCGACAGCATCAGGGCCGCTCCCATGTTGTCGAACCCGTCCTCCTCCGCGTCTTCGGGGAACCCTTCCGCAAAATCGCCGCGCACCCCGAAGAGGTCTTCGACCGTGTATTCGAACTCCGTCCGGTTGAGCCGCCGCAGGACAACTTCACCGGTGTGACCGGCCAGTTTCTTGGCCGCACGGGCAAGGCCCTGCTCGATCCAGGTGGTGACCTCCTCCAGTTCGGCCAGGCTCGGCTGCTTCTCGTCCTCCGGCGGCATGTCCCCGAGATGGAGATTGTCGAGAGTCAGTTGCCAGTACTCGGCATCGGTCGGGGTCTCGACCGCCCTGAGCAGATCGATGTGAAAATCCCCCTTCGCCGTGTCCGGGTCGTGACACTCCATGCAGTAGGAATCGAAGAATGTCAGGAAGCTCGCCGGAAGGTCTCCCCCCTTCGACAGGTGAGGAAGAGCGAGCAGGGTTCCCAGGAACACGAAACGGTGGAGTCGCAGTGGATTCATTTCTCGGACGAAGGGGTTTCGCCGGCAGCGGTCACCTCGACATGTTCGACCACGAGACCGGCATCGACATCGATGGTGTAGAGTACGATTTGGCGCAACTCGGGAAACTTCGGCAGGATCGAATCGGCGCGATAGTCCCATTTTCCGAACTGATGCGCGGAGACTTCGATTTCCCAGGAGCCGGCGGGCAGGGGCTCCGTCCGATAGAAGTAGTTTCCGGCAAAGCCACCACCTCGACGGGTCAGTCCTAACATGATCTCAACACTCTGGCTTTGTTCCAGTTTTCCTCGAACACGAAACACCGAATCGGAAATCAGTTCCAGCCGTCGCCCCTCTTCCGGTCGAACACGCAGCTGCACCCGATGGAGCGTGACCGGACCTCCTCGCTTCTCGTTGTTGTCCGGAAGCAGCACCGGCTCTGCTGCGACGGGTGCACGACTGCACCAGTAACGAAGCGGCTCTTTTCGCTTGGTGGGCAGGAGTTTCTCCCGGCGTTCCAGCGAGGCCTTGATCTCGTGGTCGGCGGGAACATCCACCGTGCTTCCATCGATCCGGCGCGTGACACGCACCGCTCCTTCGGTGACGGTCAGCAGGGTCGCATCGGGCTCCGACTGCACCTCAAAGCGGGTGCCCAGCACCTCGAGTTCCGCGGTCGCGGTGTGGATGAGAAAGGGCCGACCTGCGGGTTGCTCCTCGATGCGGGCCGAGAGGTCGCCCTCGTTGAGATAGACGTGCTTCTGACTCCGAGCCTGAGAAACAGTCACTTCGCTGTCTCCCGCCAGGATGATCTCCGATCCGTCGCCAAAACGCAGGGTGACCGATGCGGCGTCGGAAAGGGTCCGCACCGTGCCGCCCTCGAGAGCGTCGCCCTCAGTCTCGAGGGACACGACCCGCCCACCGTCGCCCGTCCACCGCACCGGGCCGTTCAGTTCGACCACCGACACCACCTCCTCGTCCCCCCGGCTCGAAAGCCACCAGCCCGCGAGAAGAAGAATCGCCACCGAAGCCGCGAGGAGTGCGACCAAACGCTTTCCAATCCGGGTCACGCCGCGCCTCGATTGAGCGACTCCCGCTCCGGCCACCTCGCTCCGGCACCTGTCGACACGCGCCTCGTCCGCGACCACCACCGCCTGTTCGGCAAGATCCCGGAGCAGTTCACGCGCTCGCTGGTCCGACTTCAGCCACTCGTCCACCGCGCGCCGTTCACCGGATTCCAACCCGTCATCGAGATAGCGGATCAGGCGTTCGCGAGAATCGCCCGTTGTCATCTTTCCGGTCATCAGGCGGTCATCCCCCGTTCGAGTTTCCCTTCGACACACTCCCGCAGGGCCTCGTGCAGTCGGGAGAGCCTCTTGTAGACGGCATCGAGGCGGGCATCGATCCTGCCTGCAATCTCACCGCAGCTGAATCCCTCGAAGTAGCGCAATCGAAGCAGGTCTCTCGACTTCTCGGGAAGCCCCTCGACGCAGTCCCGAAGCGCATCGATTCGCGCGCCTGCGGGTCCCGCCTGTTCCCTCTGCCAATCAGCCTCGAGAAGTTCGAGAACCTCCGGTGGAAATCCCACCGACTCTCTCCTGTGCTTGCGGACCCAGTCGACGGCTTCCCGCCGCGCGGTGATGAAGGCCCAGGAAAGCAGCGCAGCGTCCGCTTCGAAGCTGACCTCCTTCGTCACCGCCTTCAAAACCGTGTTCTGGAAAATATCCTCCGCCACATGCGCATCCCGAACCACCACCCACGCCTCCGCCGCGACACGCTCGCGCGACTGCATGAGAAATTTCAGGATCTCCTGTTCGGACAAGGCCATGGGCTGCAAAGGGAAACGCATCGCTCGACGAGATCCTGACCTCTACGGAAAACAAAACAACGATTCGCTCGGCCACGGCCCTCGCGCGAAGGGCACATTTCCAGGATCCCAAATCAGGAAGAATCTCTTGGTCGCAACGGGGCGTTGCGAGGCTCTGACTACTCTACGATAGCTGGGAAGGCGCGCCGGCGAGTGGAATCACTGACAACTGCTCAATTCGCTTCGCCATCCTGACGCACCAGGATGACCCGGTCGCACAAGGCCCTGTCTTCCCCTTCCCCGGCCCACAACTCGCCGGTAAACTTCAGGCTGACCCAGGCCTCCCAGCGGCTCATTTCCCCGGGAAAATGGAGTCGTGATCCGATCGCCACGGCGGTTTGCCAACTGCGTCCGAACCAGATGAGACTGTCGTCGGTGGCGACCTCGAACTCTCCGAGACGGTGAAGCTGGTATTTTCCGGGCACGACGTCGGCGGGCGTGAGTTCGAGATCGGGACCGCGGAGAACGTTCGACGGCGTGCGCGATTTCCACTCGGCAAAACCGCAACGGAAGGGCTGCTGTGGCTGATCGACGAGGATGGCCAGGCCGAAAGCCGCCTCGGGATCGCGAAGACTGCGGGGCGCGTCGCCGCGGCGGCTGTTGACGGGCAGGTAGCTGCGAACCCGGTCGGCGGGCAGTCTGGCGAATCGATCGGGCAAGGGCTTTTCTCCCCCCGCCTCGATCCGCGTCGCGAAATCGGCCACCTCTCCCTCGGCCAGTTTCCAGGCCGGCTGGAGCCCGGCAGCGCCTTTGGCGACATCGGCCGCGGCGATGCGGTCGGCAATGGGACGATGGTCGGTGTAGGCGTCCGGGAACTGCTCCTTCAGCGCGAACCATTTCCAGAGCGTGGCGATGTCGAGTTCGCGCCGGAGGACCTCGATGTTGCCCCGGTGACGCGGCGAGTCCGCAGTACGTTCCAGCATGTCGTCGAAGGACTGCTGCCAGCGATGCAAATTCGCCGGGGTGAGGTAGGGAAAGGTGCGGTCGTCGAAGTTGCGCGACTTGTAGGTAACGCCGGGCGCGAAGGTTTTCATCGCCTTGCGCGCCTCCTCCAGGTCGTCGAGATACTGCCGGACCAGCGGCGCGGCCGGTCCGTAGACGTGATCGGTGAACTCCACGATCAGGGCCTCGGCGTCCGCGTCGATGTCCTGTGTCAGCTTCAGGACGAGGAAGGCCTGCAGTTCGCTCCAGCCCGACCGGGAATTGACGCCGTGGTGATCGAGGAAAACCCCGCGCACGCCGACTTCGTGCATCAGCCGTAGGTTCGTCACCACCCGCTCGACGTTGCCGACCGGCACGACGTGACCGGTTCCCCACGGGTTGGGATACATCCAGGTCCACAGGTTGCCCGGCGCGGTGATCGCGGCCCAGTCCTTCAGGTGCTGGAACGTTTCCTGGACCGATTCGTCGGGATGCGACCAGTCGGCGAAGTAGGCGTCCTCGATCGGGGCGAAGTCGATGATGAGATTCTCCGGCAGGCGCTCGCCCTCGGGCAGGCTGGGAGGGATCTGCGTCTGGCTGCGCCGATAGGCCAGCGTCTTGACCCGCGTTTCCGGATGATCTTCCCGCAAGTTCCCGGACAGCTCGATCAGGTAATCGAACAGTGGGCCGCCCGGCGTCACGTGCTTTTCCTCGAGCGCGACGCAGCCGTCGCAGTGGCAGAAACGCCCCGGCCGGTCCGCGGCGTCGACCATGATGATCTGCCGCTCGCCGGAGATCGCGAGCTGTTTGCGAACCTGCTTCGTCAATTCGTCGCGCAGTTCCTCGTTGCTGAAACACAGCTGCAGGTTCGGGACCCGCTCGCCGTTCTGTCCCACCGAGAAGAACTCGGGATTCGTCTCGAAGTAGTTGCGCGTTTCCTGCCAACGGAACCCGTTCGCATACTTGTCTGTCGGAGTTGGCGGAAGATAGGAAAACGTCGTGTGCACGAAGTTCCCGTTCGGCAGCCACGACCGCAGGGAACCGGGAACCGGCTCGCCGCGATTCAGGAGCTTCGTCTCCAGCCCCATGTTCACGCCGTGCTGGAGGTAGAAGTCGCCGTCGTAGCGCAGCGCCAGGTGCCGCCGCCGGAAATCGAAGCGGCGTTTCCGGTGAAAGGGCTCCAGCGTGAGCGTCGCGCGCTTCGGCACGACCGGTTTTTCGAAAGGCGAGTACCAGCGCCAGCCGATGGAGTTCTCGAGGAACTCCATCGTCGCGTAGAGACTGGCCCGATGCCCCTGGCCGTAGAGAAAGACGTCCGGACCGATGCTGCGGACGACATGTTCCTCGTCGGCGAGACTGGCGAGCGGATCGTCTACCGGCAACTCCTCACGCGCCGCCCCGCTCAGGCCGATGAAGATGGCCGGCCGCTCCGCGTCGCGATCCTCGGGCGCAACGATGGGAAACTCCACTCCCGTCATTTCCTCCAGGTAACCCGCCAGCGTCTCCGCCGCATGCGCCTCGATGCCACCCGCTTCCGGAGCCGCCACGATCTGGTAGCGAGTCCTCCCGCCCTCGGCAAGTGTGAAGGTCCCCCCGCTGTCCGATTGCGCCAGCGCTGGTGTCGGCGCGACGAGAAGCAACAGGCCAGCCAGGAGTGCGAGGAAGGGTTTCATTTCAACGGAGATTCAGCATGAGGATCAGGGCTGGAGTGATCCGGTATATTCGGAGATCAGGTCGATGCGCCGGGCATACATCGTATCACCCACTTTCACGCGTGCATCGGCCAGCAACTGACGCATCCGGGCCAGCGTCTTCTCGTCCGGATTCGGCGGCGAAAGCTTCGGCCAGTGTTGTTCGCAGAATTCGATGAATGTCCGCATCTCCTTCGCTGCCGGCCCGTAGAACTTGTCGCAGTAATCGGCCAACAAGGTATCGACGTCCTGCCTGAGATCCCAGTAGAGGCACGCGGTCAGGTAGACGTTCAGGTGAGCGAATCCCGGCGCGTAGAGTTCGCCGCGTGCACCCCAGGGAGTCGAGGTGTCCGGTAATGAAACGTTCGGATCATTCCGCGTCACCTCGACATACTCGCCGCGCAGGCCGGGAATGCTCTTCAGCGCCCGCAGGTCATCGGCGATGGCGTGCGGGAAATACACCGGCGTTCCGTGCCAGCCATCTTCTTTCACGCGCGGAAAAAGATAGTATTCCCAATTGTAGATCACGCCGGAACTGACTTTCGGTCCCCATGCCCGCCGGATCGCGTCGATATCGCGCTTTGCCGGATTGCTGAGCTCGGGGTGCAGGCGTCGGTGTCGCCAGACGGTTGCCATGACCACGGCGAGATTGGGATGCAGCCGTTCGATGTTTTCCGGCGGCAACCAGGCCTGCTGATAGGCATAACCAAAGAGCAGTTTGTCAGGGTGGGTTTTCGCGACTTCCTCCGCGATCTGGTTGCAGTAACCCCAGACGTAATCCGAGAGCGCGCCGAAGGGGCGCTGCATGTTGTATTGGGCGACACAACTATCGCACTCGCATTTCTTCCCGGTCTTTCCCATGTTATCGGGAAAGCCGATGTCCACCATTGGCTCGTCGAAGGTGTCGAGAACGGCCCGCACGTAGCGCACGTGCTCGGCGAAAAACCCCTCCGAAGAGAGGCAGGGCGCCCCGTCGCCGATGTAGTCGGTCTGGCGTTCGCCGTCCCATATCGCGTAGTACTCCGGGTGCTCGCGCTTCGTCTCCTCACGAGCCAGCACCGCCTGCATCGCGTGGCGGCGGCCTAGCCCGAGATGTCCCCCACCCCAGTTCAGGCCGAGCCGGAAATGCCAGAGGATCTCCTCGCGCGAGACCAGGTCCCAACGGCCGCAGTTGTGTTGCCGCAGCCCGAACTCCGGCCGCACGGTTTTGTCCACATTCGGCAGGGAAATCGTGTTGCGCCGGGGAATCACTGTACCGAGTTCGCCGGGCATGAACCACCGGACCCCGAGTCCGCGCAGAAAGTCGTGCACCGCGTTCAGCGACCCACGATGGTCATCCTGCCACCAGCCGGTTTCGGCATGACGCCGCCGATCGGTCTTGTCGATCGGCAAGGCCCAGCGGCCACCGGTCAAGCGATCCCATTCGGCGCGGGCTCGCGCTCGATCGGCGACGTCGCGGGCATGCAAGGGATGCGGGTGGAAATCCGCATCGTCCCCGACCAGCGCGAGCCAATCCTCGCCCGACACGATCCGATAAGCGCCGTGCTCGAGGCCTTCGGTCGCGATCCCGAGCCTGTCGGTATGCTCGCTTTTCCCGACGAAGATTTTGAGCCGTTCCCCGCCGCCCGGCGCATCGCGAATTTCAAGGTTCGCGCCGGAGATCTTTTCGAGGTGGTCCCGCAACTCCACCGCGGCCAACTGCTGCATTCGCGTTGGCTCCTCGGCGACGATGATCTCGGCCTGCGGCCGGCCGTTCTCGACGAGGAACGGTTGCGCGCCCGAACTCGCGGGGAGGAGAAAGATGAAAGCCAGCTTCAGAGCATGCAGATTTCTCATGATACCGGATCTACCTTCCCCCATCGGCCAGTTGTTGCAGTTGTAGTGAAATACGCGCGACTTTCAGCACATCGGCGGAGGACAGGTGAAGATCGGTGCCGCCGCTGATTTCGCTGAGGAATGAGTCCAGGTAGGCGCCCGGTTTTCCGGCGGGAGGATCGATGGCGCGGGGGCTGTCCTCGCCGTTCTTGAAAATGGTGATCTCTGGGGTGTTGAACCCGGCCTCAAGCACCCCGTCCGCTCCCCAGATCGTAAAACGCCAGTAGATCGGCATGGTGTAGCCGATCGAATCGGGCGTGAGGTAGGAGACATCGAAGATGACGCCGGCGCCGTTCTCCAGGCTCAACATGCCCTGACCGCATTGCTGGAAATCAGGATGTTGCGGCGCCGTTGCATTCCAGCCGCGGGCCGCGGTAAGGTCCTCGATTTCCAGGCCCGTCGCCCAGGGAATGAAATCGAGCGCGTGAATGGCGATGTCGTTGATCACCCCGCCGTGCATGCCCGGTTCGAAATACCACATCGGCCGCTGGCCGTAGTTCAGCGGGTGCTGGCCGTCGAAGCTGATCGCCTGCACCTCACCGATCTCGCCGCCGCGAATGAGGTCGCGCAGCCCCAGGAAGACCGGAAGGTCGCGCAGGTCCAGCATGCAACCCACGACCCGGCTTTTCTCGCGCGCAGCCGCTTCGATCCGATCCAGTTCGGACAAGGAGATGCAGATCGGCTTGTCGCTGATCACGTGTCGACCGCGTTCGAGAGCGCCCAGGATCCGGCCGGCGCGCAAGCCGTAACTGTCTCCCACCGCGACAACATCACACTCGACCTCGTCGAGCATCGCGTCGCAGTTCGTATGGGTGATTTCGAGATCGTCCCGGGCCGCCAGATCCTCACGGGTGTCCGCGTCCTCCTCGCAACAGGCCACGATCTCCACATCGTCCCGATCGCGACAACGCTGATACATGTCGAAAATGTGTGGATGACGGAAACCGACAAAGGCGAATTTTCTGGCGCTCATAGTGGCAAAAGACCTACACGAAACGGGCTGGTTCAGCGACACATTCCGGCGGCCGAGGCGAAGAGGAGAAATGCAAGCGGAACGCGAATCATTGCAGGTCAAAACCGTAGAGTTGCGCCTCCAGAAGTTCAAACTCCAGGCAAACGGTTTCCCGGCAATGGATTCCAATCCGTCGCTCCGGATCCACCAGGTCGTCGTGAAGCAGAACCCACATCGTCGTGCATCCACCCGCGCTGCCGACGATCGCGAAAGGGGCACGCTGACGCAACCCGACCGGATCCGGATCGTGGTGGTTCCGTTGGAGGGGTGATGGTGCCGGTTCCAGCCCAGGGCGTTGCCCGGATGGCAGCAGCGCGGGACGGACACCCTCAATTCTTTCGTCTCACCGCGCGACCTGGTTCAGTCCCTCCGCCTTGGCGACGACGCGAGTTTCGAGATCAGTGATTGCAAGCGACTGCCCGCT
>Ga0180430_10001203_pt1 | contig 26033 bp, 21 predicted proteins | sample SS_ome_9_FD_132999 | JGI IMG/M metagenome (GOLD analysis project Ga0180430, IMG submission 132999) | Hypersaline lake sediment archaeal communities from the Salton Sea, California, USA - SS_1_S_2 metaG | ecosystem: Environmental > Aquatic > Non-marine Saline and Alkaline > Hypersaline >... | reverse complement strand
CTCCAAAACGAACACCCAACAAATATCCGGGCTAAAGCCGCCTTTTCAATACGTCGAAGTAACTCCTATGCAGGGACTCATTCAACAAAACGCGACTCCCAACAACGCCACCCTGGGCCGGCTCCTCGTGGTTACCGCTACAGGAGGCATCCCCCCCCTCGCCCAACAACTCGCCCAACAGCTCAACCTCGACACCGAAGCCGCCCTCCTCGCCCACAACCTGCCCCACATCGACCCTGAACGCCCCTACGCGGCCGCCCTGGTCATCACCGAAGACGCTCACCTGCCGACCACACAACTCGTCGTCCAGTGGACCGCCCAAGCCGCCAAGCTAGGCCTTAACGCCCTCGTCATCGACCACTGTCACGTCTGCGACAACGGCCTGCCTCTCGACGGCGCCATTCTCGCCCAACCCGACGAGTCCCTCGATATGCTGCTCGGCCGACTCGCTACCCTCCTTGATCTGCGAAAGACACTCAACGGTCTCGCGAGCGAAATTCAACGACTCAAACTGCTCAACGAACCCCTCGGATCACACTTCGCCCAAGTCGATGAGGAAATGAGACTTGCCGCCCGACTCCAGCGTGATTTCCTCCCACGAGAATTGCCCCAAGTCCCCCACCTCCGCTTCGCCACCATCTACCGACCTGCTTCGTGGGTCAGCGGCGATATCTACGACGTCATGAGACTCGACGAAGAACATATCGGCTTCTACGTTGCCGACGCCGTCGGACACGGCATGCCCGCCGCACTGCTGACCATGTTCATCAAACGAGCCCTCGTCACCAAACGCATCGAAGGAAGAACCTACTCCCTGGTCGACCCCGGCAACGCCCTCAAGAGTCTCAACGACGACATGATCCAGCAAGACCTCAGCAGCTTCCAGTTTGTCACGTGCTGCTACGGTTTCCTCAATACCAAGACCCTACGACTTCGCATCGCCAGCGCAGGCCACCCCGCACCCATGCGCATCAACAAAAAAGGACAAATGACCGAACTCGACGTCGGCGGCTCCCTCCTCGGCGTCTTCCCCGAACAAAAATTCGAAACCGCCACCGCCCAACTGCACCCCGGCGACAAACTCCTCCTCTACAGCGACGGCGTCGAAGTCGCCTTCGTCAACGAAGGACCCGACGAACCCCTCCGCTTCCGAAAAGAGTTCGGCAGCCTCGCCGACCTGGACATCCAAACCATGTGCGACAAACTCGTCCAGATCATCGATCGAGAAGAAGGCTCCCTCCACCCCCAGGACGACGTCACCATCGTCGGCCTCCAACTCGATAACCCCTGACACACGCGACGCCACACCTCCACAAAACCACAGCGCCGCTGCTGGACCTTCTTCCCCTACCGCTTCACCAACAACGTAACAATCCGCGATCCGCCCACTGTCAACCGCACCGCGCCTCCCTCTACCGTCAACGTCCCCTCCAACGCCCGCTCATCCAGCCCAATCACCTCCACCGACGTCACCGCCACATTGAAGACGATCCTCGCCTGCACCTGTTCTTTCTTGACATTCCACAACCTCAACACATAACCGCCCGCCTGCTCGCTCCAGTAAAACGCCGACACCCCCAGCGCCTCCGCCGGCTCCAGCGAGAATAACGAATACGTCGCCGGCAACGCGCCTGCCTTGGCCACGCCCTGTATCGCCCGCATCGGCACCCGAAACCCATCCGCCAGCACATGCACCCTGCCCTGCCGCCAGCCACCGCTATGCAGACAAATCGCATACTCCATGTCCAAACGACCCAGACAATGCTGGCCCAGATTCCTCTCATACTCCGCCGGCGTCATCAAGCCCCGGTTGGCACGCATGTACGCCCGCGTCGTCCGCAACAACGTCACCGCCAGCGTCCGCTGTCGATCGTCCAGCACCTCATACTCCCCCAGCCCCTTGCTCATAAACGAAAAACCGTCCGGCCCGTCACTCACCGTCACAAAACGCTGCATCGGCTTGTACGGATGATAACACTCCATATTGTCGCCCACCTCATCCCACAGCACCGACCGCTCGACCACGTCAAACGCCGAATCCGCACACGCGTAATCCGTCATAATGCCCGTCGGAAACATCACCCGCAGCCGATGATCCTTCGCCCTGTTATCCAGCGTCGTCTTCAACCGCACCAGCCTGCTCCCCTTCGACAGCGACACCGTCGTCGATATCGGCAACACCACACTGCTCTGCGACCGGTTCCTGCCGCTCAACTCCGCACTGTCCGGAACTTCCATCGTCAAATCAATCCGCCACGACGCCCGCAACGGACCATTCTCCACCAGCGTCAACCGCGCCTGCGAACCCAGACTCGTCACCGTAAAATCCCGAAGCGCACCCTCATGCTTGTGCGCGTTGCCCGTGCTTGCATCGTCGCAAAAATAATGCTGCCCCCGCGACATCCTGCCCCGCTCCTTGTCCAATACATCAAATGTCCCGTTGGGGTGAATACTCACCTTGACATACTCATTCTCCAACACCCCGTTGGTCGAGCCGATCAACCCCCGCTCACCACCCGGCCGGGGCTCAGGAACATACGCACGCTTGCGAGGCCTCACCCCATACGTCCGATACCCCATCGCCGGCACGTCCACCTCCAACAAGACCCGGTTACGCAAAATATCATATACCGCCGCGTTCGAGTCCAGCTTGCGTTCCACCTCCAAATCTATAGTCTCACGCTCCAGAATAGTGTAAGGCACCTTGTGGCCGTCCTCGTCAATGATGTCAAAATACTGAAACGTCAATAACGCATCCGGATCAAAACCCTCCACCACCGGCCCCACCCCCGTGCAAGGCTCAATCTTGAACGCCCCGAAATCCGGCCGCGGCGCATCAATCACCACCGACTCCACCCCCCGCCGCCCTACAGGCAACGTGTTGAAAAACGTCAACGTCAAATCCCCCTCCTTAAACGCACCCGTCGTGTCAATCTTGCCCCAGATCTCCTCACACGCCTTGCGTGAGCACTCCCGTGCCAGCGATACCACCGAGCGAAAACGCCCCGGATTGTCCTCATGCGCCTCCGATATCGCCGCCCCGCAAATGCTGTCATGAGCATGATTCTTCAACAAATACAACCACGCCCGCTCCAGCAACACCCCCTCGTAACTGCCCCCCAGAGACGCACTCATCGCCGACAAAGGCTCCGCCACCCCGATCAACTCCCGCTCCGCCAGATCATTCATCAACTTCAAATCCACCCGTGACGAATGCGTCGCCCCCAACAACGCATTAAATCCCGCCTCCACCACCGTATGCCGCATCTCCCCCTTCACCACCGACAACGCCTCCTCCTCCACACTCGCCAAACACGCCGCCACATACTCGTCTAGCGACGATTGCCGCACCACACAATCACTCTGCCCCTCATTAATCGCCTCAATCAGCGCCGGCAACTGCACATAAGGCACCGCGTTGTCCTCCATGTCCAACGCCAGCACATGCTCGCCAATCGCCTGAGGCCCCGCCTGGTGCAACAACATCCGCACCGCCTGCCTGATCGCCTCCGTGTCCCCATTAAAATCCATCCCCTCACGCTTCAACTGCACCGCCGTCTCGTACAACGCCTCGTCCGCCATATGCACAGGCCACTCCCCCGCCTCCCACCGCGTGCTCAAATCCCGAGGCTGCTTGCCCAACACCAACAGATAATGCGGATAGAAAAACCAGTTCGTCCGCGTCACCTCGTCAAAACACCGAATATGATATATCTGCGTCCCGTCCGGACTCTCCAACTTGCAGATCGGCTCCACCTGATGCTTGTTCGTCCCCCGATACGACATCGCCGTCGTCATCCCAAACCCCGCGTAAAGCTGCGCCAACTGCGAGAGCTGCCCGTACGACGTCGCCGTATACCCCGTCTTGATCGCGCCCCCAAAGGCCTCCGCCCGCCGCTTGCCCAGAAGCAAATTCCGGATCAACGCCTCCGGCGCCACCGTGTTCATCTCCGGCAACGTGTACCACATCACCGTCTGTATCCGACCCGCCTCAAACAACGCCCGCAAACGCCCCTCCTGCCCAGGCCGCACCGCCAGATAATCCTCCAGCACCACCGTCCCCCCATCCAGCAGAAAACAACGGTATGACGCGTTCGCCTCCAGCACGTCCATCAGCTCATCCACCAGCTCCGCCAGACGCAACAACGACTGCTCCGCCGTAAACCGCCACTCCCGGTCCCAATGCGTCCCGGATATTACATGAACTGTAGGCCTATTCGACATTATGCTTCCTTTACTATCTGTCATGTGTCAACGCCACCAACGACCACCCTGGCCCACCTCCATTATACGTCCCCAGCATAATCACACAAACAGCTTTCCCCACCCTTTGCCCGTCTCCTGCCCAGACACCATCAAAGCCCCCCGTCTTGATGGGGGGCGGACTCCCGACCACATTGCCCTCGCCTGCCCCACCCCACGCCCCCTCGTCGATCATTCCCGCGAAGACAGCCATCCACAAGACCACCCTCCCCCAGTGCCCACACCACTCGTACCCACCCACTTCCCCCAGCCCCCGATGTAAAATCGGGGGATTCTTCTCAACAAAGCCAAGCACCCTGATGCGGGGCCCAAGTACCGACTACATGCCATCAGTCGAGCGCCCGGCTCCACAACCCCTCCCAGCACCGCTGGCCGACTGTCTTGCCCCATCTTGCGTAAACACTACCAAAACACTCCAGCAAAGCTGCGATTGTATCGCGAGGGCTGTTCTGCCCCTTCAGTCGAGCGCCCACATCCATAAACCCTTAGCACCGCTGGGGGGCTTCTGGCCCCACCTTGTGCTAACCCTCCCCCCCCGCCCAGCGGTGGTCTCTCACTTGCCGTCCCTGGCAGCACCACGCTTCCTGGCTCGGCCCGCTCGATACGAAGCCGACGACCCTTCAATCCTGGCACTGTCCAACTATCAACCTCGTTTCCTGAAATACCTGATCTGAAATCGGAAATCCTCTTCCTTCTCCGCTGTCTCCGGGTCTCTACGGCGCGTCTTTTTGGCCTGTTAAGATAGGGGGGGTGGGCAAGCTGTATGCGAGCGCACTTTGGCAAAGGCCGTTTTTTTACCCCCATTTTTCGCCCCAAAACGCCCCTTTTTTGCCCGAAAACGTGCAAGTTATGACCCAAAAGGCCTTACTTTTTGCAACTTTTTGCCACTTATTGAAGGTCGCTGACCAAAACGCGCACGTTATAACCGGCACAGATTACCCAGCTTGCCACAACTTTTTTGCTTTTCTTCGCCACGATCGCGCACCGCACCGTCATTTTTCGCCCAAAAACGCAGCTGCCGCTGGCGCAGTCTGGTCAGCAGCTCTGCTATGGGGCCGATGCAACCGAGCTTGGCAGCCGGCAAATAGGAGAACGCCCGTCCCCTGTGGAGGCCCGCTGGGGAAAAGACAATCCCCCTCCCGTCGGACGCATATGGCCCCCTCCATTGCGCAGCTCCACCTGGTCAGACCTTGGTGTACGCCCGTAAACTACTGTAACGCATGTGCTTACGGCAGATACGGGTAGTACCGGTAAGGCTGATTGAGTGGGGCGGGCTCTGCATACTGGCCCAACCACAACAACAGCCCCACAAACACCAACACCGCCGCCACGATCACCGCCGTGCCCCAGAAACGCTTGTCATGCAAGACGTTACCCACACGATGCATGATGTCGTGACCCGTCAGATGGTGCTGTTGAGCCCAGTGAGTGTAATGAGTTATGTGCGCCATGACCGACCTCCTGGCCTATCCTAATGCACCAACAATTCAATCCTTGTCCTACTAAATTATATGCCATCGAGACTGCTGAGGCGGTGCAATCTTGATTTGGCTGTAAGTGCCTCTGGCCAGGTCCCTGTCAGGGCAGGAGAGCATTTCTCTTATGCTATCTTCGCTGTATATATAGACTTATAGCGCAGGCCGGACACGGCGGGGCCTGGCGATGCCTGGTCTTGACGGGGCGTAGGTCTGCATGATACATAACGACAGGTGGAAGTGATGGCAGGCATCGGGCTCGTCGCCACCGGCCAGGGCGGCTGGCTCGGTCAAGGGCCGCTACCGGTTGGGCCGCGCTATCCACGCTGGCGGCCAACGTGCAGATATGGAAAGAGAGATCGACTTATGAGCGAGAAATTCATTGTTACCGGTGGGGCCGGCTTTATCGGCAGCAACCTTGTGCAGGGTCTGAACGCGCGGGGGCAAACGGATATCATCGTTGTGGACGATCTGAATCATCCTGACAAGCAGCGTAATCTTGAGCGAGTCGAGTTTAGTGAGTATCAGGACAAGGCAGAGTTTCGCTCGATGTTGCGGGAGAATCGTGTGCCCCGGGTGGACGGTGTGTTTCATCTGGGTGCGTGCAGTTCGACGATGGAGACGGACGAGGCCTATCTCAAGGACAACAATTATCAGTACACGCGAGATTTGTGTGAATGGTCGTTGCGGACGGGTGCGCGGTTTGTTTATGCCTCGAGCGCTGCGACGTATGGCGACGGGTCGCAGGGGTATTCGGATGCTGATGAGGTGACGCCGACGCTGGCGCCTTTGAACGGGTATGGTCGATCGAAGCAGATGTTTGATGAGTGGGCGTTAGAGACGGGTGTTCTGGATAAGATCGTAGGGCTGAAGTTTTTCAATGTGTATGGGCCTTGGGAGGACCATAAAGGCGCTATGCGGTCTCTGGTGCACAAGTCGTATGGCCAGGTGGTGGGTGAGGGTAAGATCACGCTGTTCAAATCGCATCGGTCTGACTATCGTGATGGCGAGCAGGATCGTGATTTTGTTTACGTGTCGGATGCGGTGGCGGTGTCGTTGTTCTTTTACGATCATCCGGAGGTGTCGGGGTTGTTCAACTGCGGGACGGGCGTGGCGCGGACGTGGGTTGATCTGGCGGCGGCGTTGTTTGCGGCGGCGGGGCTGCCGACGGAGATCGTTTTTGTCGATATGCCTGAGAGTATTCGGGACAAGTATCAGTATCACACGCAGGCGGAGATGAGCAAGTTACGTGGGGCGGGATACGACGCGCCGTTTGTGAGTATTGAGGAGGGGGTGCGTCGTTATGTGCAGGAGTATCTGGCGAAGCAGGTGGGGTAGGCGAAGGCGGAGGGGGAGGGGGCTGTGTGCAAGGGTGTAAGGCCATTCTATGCAGTTGTGGAAGTAGCAGGTGTGCGTTTGTTAGGGGGATTAGCAAGTCGGATCGCCGGGCGGGGGCTGGGCGGCCTACGGGGTTATATTCGACATTGAGGTGATGTGTTTTTGAATGGCGGATGTTGCCATTTGCGTTACCGTGCTTTGGCTCGGACGTGTGCTTTTTTGACGATCTGGTTGATTTCTCGCAACACGGCTGGCTCGAGGTCAGGGACCTCGTATTGGTCGAGGAGTTTTTGTGCGTTTTGTCGGGCACGATGGGCCATGGTTTTCATGCCGTCGGCTTGCCAGCGGGCGAAATTTTGTCTGGCAATGACACGGCTGGTCCACAATTTATTTTTGAACTGTTCGATTGTGACGTCGCTTCCCATGAAGTACATCGGGGCGTCCAGCGATTGTCGGATATCGTTGAAGACGGCGTCTTGATCGATGTTTCCGCGGACGGCAGGTGGGTCGGATGTCAGGTGTTTGATCATGGAAATCATCTCATGGTCTATGAGGATCTGCTCGGAGCTGGCGCAGTTCATGCTGTCCATTTGGCAGATTGAACCGTGGATGAGATTGATGCCGCACAGGACGGAGAGCAACATGCCGGGGAGTTTTTCCAGCATCAACTGGACGTCTGAGAGTTTTGCATCGGTGGCGACGATGCACTGGCTGGGCAGGCCGTAATGTTCGGCCATTTTTTGTCCGGCGATGTAGTACTGCCAGATTTCGGGAGCGGCGGTGACCAGTTCGGCGTTGCGCATGTCAGTGGAGCCGGCCATGATCATGTATAAGAAAGGATTGCCGGGGTTGATGTGCTGGACGATGACGAGGGCAGCGAGGATATTGGCATTTGCCAGGGCCAGGGCGCCTTCCACGGTAACGGGTCCGGTCATTCCCATCACGGGATAGGCGGCCAGGCCCGTGGGGATTGCGCGCTGGGCACATTTCATCATTGCTTCACAGCCTTGCTGGGTGATGCCGAGGGAAGTGTCTGCAGAAATATCGTGGATCGTAAATAGAGGTTTGTTGCGCAGCGACTGTTCTGAGCCGCGAATGGCCAGGGCCATCTGGTAGATGTCATCGACCTCGTGTGCGTTTTCTACCACAAAGGCACAGGGTTTGGTGGTGTTTTTGAGCATTTCGGCGGCCATGTCCACTCTGAAAGTGAGCGGGTCGACGTCGGAGGCTTCGACCAATTCGTGCATGACGTCGAGATTGGGCATTGCGTCCTGGAGTCGGGTCATTTGGGCGAGATCTTTGAGGGTCGATTTGCGATAGGTTCCGTCAAGGTCTCTTACACGAATAGCAGCGGCGCCGCTCATAAAGGCTACGTTGTTGCCGCCGAGGAGAATTTCCTTTTCTTCGGATCGGTCAACGAGTTTGTATTGCGGGATGGTCTTCTTGAAGGAGTCGGCAATCACGTCTTGGGTGATGAATGCTCTTTTAGTCTTGGTGTCGACTTTACAGCCGATGGAGTGCAGGAGATCGAGGGCTTTTTTTGAGGGGATGGGGATACCGATTTCGGCGAGGATGCGCAGGGAAATCTCGTGTATGGCAGAAACGGAGACCTGAGATTTCAAGGAAAAGACGTTTTTATTGATGTTTTCAATCACCATGATTCTCCGGAGAGTGCTGTCGTAGGCTCGCGTCGATCACATGCTATGCATTTCGAGGTAGGCTCCGAGGCCGGTCAGGACAGCCGATGCTACAAGTATGATTATGCCCAAGACGATAGTCATCATCGTGCGTTTGCTGGAGCCCTTCCATTCGCGGAACCAGAGAGCCCAGATATTGCTGAAGGCGATAATAAGGGCCATGTAGATGGTCCAACTGGCAAAGCCATAAGTTCCCATGTTGGGGGTGCACATTCCGTAGAACATGAAGCCCAGGTAGGCCACGGCGCCTGAGAGAGTGCAGAGCAGGTAATTCGAGACGAGGGGTGTCTGGCGGGTTCGGCAATATTCTCTCAGTGTTCGGTTTTTGATATTAAGCAGCACGCACCAGACGAAGCCGGAAATGGCACCTCCGCCCAAGGCGAGCATACAGACCGGATTGTTGACGAAGTTGGGATTGGTGTCGAAGTCCAATGCTATTTGGGCGATGGGTTTGCCGGCCTCGATGGCGAAGGCAAAGCAGGCACTGGTGATGCCGCAGAGCAGGGCGACGATCATTCCCTTGGTGAAATGGAACTCTTGGATGGTTTTCTTTTTGTGCTCGGGAGACAGTTCGCGGTCTTTGGCTGAGCCGGCCCAGCCGCAGACGGCAATGCCCGCAAGGCATACGACCACGCTGCCCAGGGTGACGATACCAGATGTTTTTTGGAGCATTTGGCTGAACGTGCCGTAATAGATGGGGGGGATAATGGTGCCAAAGGCAGCGCAGTATCCGAGGGTCAGGGCATAGCCGAGGGACAGGCCAAGATAGCGTATGGATAGTCCCCATAACAGATTGCCTATTCCCCAGCAGAAGCCGAAACCACAACAGGCAACAATGCTGCTCGTGGGTGAGGAGCGGAGGACGTTGGCCAGTTGGGGTACGGTAATGAGTGCAGCGACGACGGGCGTGACGGCATAGGCCAGGGTATTGGCCACGTTCCAGTACGTTTCCCATGCCCAGCCTCGGACTTTTTTGAAGGGGATATAGAGGCTCGCGGCGGAGAAGGCACCGAGAGTATTGTAGAGACAACCTAGAATGAAAGCCATTGAGTGTCCTGTTTCTGCCTTATGGCATTGTTGTGGTGGAGGAGACTTTCCTATGGGGTAGCAAAATCGGCGAAGGTAAAGGCAGAAGGAAGATCCACGTAATATTTGTAGTCTTCGGGCCAGAGTTTATCATGACGACGTTTATACTCGTTGGAGGTCCCTTTCTTCAATCGCAAGACTTGGCCTGCCGAAAACACAGGCGAGCTTTTTGCTTGAAGTCTGCGGGTTTTGCTTCACATGGTTGTTCACTGTTGAGCCACATCGATTATCACTGTCGGTTTTTCCTGCTTGATTTTCAGCAGGAGCAGGCCGTCAGCGTTCACTTTCCAGCCTTCGTTGGCGGCTTCGAGGTCATTGGTCCGGTTCAGAATGCGGCCGTCTTTTTTGACCTTGAGATCACTACTCATACCGGCAACGGTGGCATAGCTGATTTCACCGGCAGGGTACTCCAACTCAAAGGTGAGGCTTTGGCCGCCGTCGGCAAGTTTGGCGGAGTTCAGGACGGCGCCGGTGCTGACATGGATGCGTTTGCTGCTTTCGTGCAGGACTTTGGTGTCCACCTCGACCCCCTGGCCTCCCAGAAGAAAAATGCCTTTCATATAGAGTTCCGGTTCAAAGCCGGCGCCTCCGACGTGGTATTTTCCGACGAGACTTAGCGCGTCCAGATACATTCCTGGTTTTGAGTCCCGGACCATCAGCATTTGCTCAATGCAGCTGTCCAGCTGTCCTTGGCCGATGGCGCGCCACGGGAAGCTGCGGTCGTATTCGGCGAGCTTTAGCATCCAGTATCCGTGGGGGAAGCCGCACCACTGCACCGGCTGGCCCATCCAGTTGACCAGGCGACGATAGGTGGTGCCGAAGACGGGGATCGTGCCATACTGCATGACAGGGCGGTCTGGCGCTTCCCACAAATAGACAAATGGCACGCCGGTTTTCGCCCAATACTTGGCCTGTTCAAGAAAGCGTTTTTCACCGGTAATCTGATACGCTTCCAGATAGCACCACAGAGCCAAACCTGCGGCCTGTATATCCGGGGTGTGCTTGGCGACCTCCCAGGTATTCAATCCGCGAGGCACGATGAATCGTTCCATATACTCCAAAGCCTTCATGCCTGCCTTGAGGGCCCGCTCGTCACCGGTGATACGGGCATACTTGAGCACGCCGCCGGTTAGTTCCACCATGGTTCCGTTGACGATGTCATCGCCCTGTTTGACGGTGGTCCTCATGTCGCCGAGGTATTCCCAACTGCCGTCGTCGCGTTGTTTGTCGATCAGCTCGTGATAGACGCGTTCTTTCCAGGCTGCGAGGGCACCTTCGAGATGTCCGATGTAGAAGGGCAACAGGTGGCTTCGGACGGCACAGGCGGCGGGGAATTCGGTGCTATAGGGGACCCCGCGGCCGTCGAGCCAGTCGGTGAGGCCTTTGACACCTTCGCGTTCCAGGGCCCTTTCGACCATCAGTTCGATGCGGTCTCGGATCAATTTCTTTCGTGCGGGGTCCTGAACGTCGAGGGAGAGTCGCCACAAGATGGCGATGGCTCCGGGTGCCGGATAGGCAGGAGATCCGGGCCATTCGCCAAGTTTGATACCCCGGGCTTCTTCGTCATACACGGATTCCATATACCCGATTCTTCCCCATTCCAAGGCTTCGTCATACGTGATGGGCATGTCGATTTTTTCGGGCATGCCGTAGGCTGCGAAGTAGTGATCAATCATATCAAGCAGTTGGGCGGAAGTCTCGGCCACGATATGGGCCTCAATCGCAATCTTCTTATTCGCCTTGAGCGGATAAGGGTTGGCGGCACGGTCGGCGTTTTCGGGGACAAACTCTGATATCGAAGGCAGGAACAGGCCCATCAGGTGGTTGTCGTGGTGTTCCTTGAAGTTGGGCGAGGCAAATCTCGCCGAGGGGACAAGATGTTCACCATCCCATTTCTGGAGAGGATCCCATATCAGGCCGACCAGGTCGTTGTCGGCCTCGACGGCCATGAAGGGTATGGTGATTCTGTAGGGATGGGGGGCATAGCGATTGGCATAGGGTTGATCCATGTCCCGTTCGGAGGACGACTGTTCGTGCGATTCGAGGTATTCCAGTCCTGGAAAGAGGGCCAAGTGCTTACGCGCGCCAAAGCTGCCGTCTCCGGCATACAGGTTGGGGCCCTGAAAGTACAATAATGGTCGGTCTTTGTTGCACCAGGTTTGATAGTGGACTCGAATAGTGTCTTTTCCTGACTCGATCTGGAAGGTATAGACGAAATTCCACCAGGCCCCATCCTCATCGATTTTTTCGGCTGCGAAGCGCACCTGGGCGAGAGGTCCGCCGTCATCGAGGATTTCGCTGGTGGTGGGGACAATATCGGATTCGACATTCAAGCCGGCGCTGGTGCGATAGGCAACATGTCCGATGGGCTGACTGATGGCCATCTGGCGCCACTGCTGATTTCCTTTGTAAGCGGAAAGCAGGGCAGCGTTGTAGCCTTGTGGATTCTTCAGGAAGACCATGCGTAGATTCTGGTTTTCGAGAATGACGTTGCCGTGAGCGTCGATTCGCGCAGCAGCATGTTTGGCCGGCTGGGTCGATACAGCTGGCAAGGCTGGTTTGACCACACATTCGACGGGTATCGTTTCGGAGGTTGGTAGGCCGTCGCAAGTCACGTCGATCTGCATCCGGGCGGCGGTGGTCTTGGTTGGCTTGACGGTCCAAACAAGGTTACCGACGGCGCCGTATTCCAAGGTCGGACAGGTTTGCGTCTGACTGCCTTGCAAGAGTTCCAGGCTTGGCGGCAGAGAGAGGGTGGCCCGTAGATTCGCCGCCTGCTTCCAGCCGGTATTTCGGACGTGGACGTTGACGTCGAAGGGCTGGCCGGTGACGATCATCCGCGGCAGGGCGGGCGGCTCGATGGCGAGTTCGGGCTGGACGGGCTCGTTGGTGGAGATGCGAATATTGTCCAGCTGAACGTGCTCATCGTCTACACAGCAGAAGCCGAAGCGTCCGCCACGATACGGCTGTTTTCCTTCCCACTGAGCGGCCAGTTCGACGCGGTCGGGACGATCGCCGATGTAACACTTGAATGTGTTGTCGCGCACCTCGAACTTCAGGTGGCACCATTTGCCTGGGGTGAGGGGGCTTGCGAGGGGCAGTTTGACGTAGGGCTTGCCGTTTGTGGTCTGATATTTTCCCTGTTTTTTGGTGTGGGCATAGAGGGAACCGTCGCCGCCGAACCAGAGCATATAGAGATTGTCGTTGTTTTGGGCGCGAAAGAGGAATCCGCCGCCTTCGTTGACGATGCGAAAATCGGCTTCATAGTCGAAGTCGCCGAGGCCCGTTTGGGCACTGAGGCCTTCGAAGCCACCTTTGACGTCCAGGACCCTTGTTTTGCGACCGTGGATCTCGGACTCGACCAGTGACCACCCTCCAAGTGTCCACTGTGTTGCGGAAAAGCCTGTTGCTACGTGCCACCTGCGTTGGTAGTCATCGGCCGATTCAAAGTTTTCTTCAAAGACAACCTCGGCCGAACAGAGGCTGCACATCAAAGCCAACAACGCTGTAACTATCGTGCCTTTAGTATTTGTCTTCATTTACTCTTTCTTTCTAGTAAGTGTAGATCCTGTTTTACAATCATTTACCGGAGGGGCTGATAAGCATTACTGTAAAGTTTGCGTAGTTGGTCGCACCTTTTGCGCAGTTTTTGTAGTTGTTTCGCGTAGTCAAGGTTATTGGCAAGGTTATGTGACTCGTGGGTATCGTTTTTGAGGTCGTAGAGTTCTTCATAGACTGGTGTTTGTTCGAAGTAGCGTATGTATTTGAAGTGTTGGGTGCGTACGCCCTCACTCTTGGGTATTTTGGGGTGTTTGAACAAGTGTTCGCACAAGAAGTCTGTTCGCCAGCCGGGCGTGTTGCCGGTTGTCAGGGGAATCAGGCTTGTGCCTTGGATTTGTACGGGCGGCGTGACACCTGCGCAGTCGAGTATGGTGGGTGACAGGTCGACGTTCAGGGCGAGTTGGTCACAGGTGTTTCCTTGTAAGTTTTTCTTTGCGCGAGGGTCATAGATAATCAGCGGTATACGAATGGATTCTTCATTCAGGAGCCAGCAGTCGCTTAATCCTCGCTCGCCGAAGAACATTCCGTTATCGCTGGCCAAGATGATAATGGTATTTTCGGCTAGGCCGAGCTGGTCGAGTTGGTTCCTGATTCTTCCGATGGTCATGTCCACGCCGCTGATCATGCGATAGGCGCCCTTCATCATTCGCTGGTATTTTTCGGGGGTGTCGAAACGCCAGTGCCAGCGTTTGCGGCTCTCGGACTGTTGCAGGAATTTGGGTAGAGCCTCGAAGAAGGCGGTCTCTGCATTGACCGGTGGTGGAATGGTGACGTCCTTGTAGAGGTGGTCAACGTTTTGGGGCCAGAAGTATTGCTGCGGGTCATCATCCTGAGCGTGTATGGCATTGAAGCTGACGGAGAGGCACCATGGCTGATGTGGGTTGCGGTCGTTGAGGAAATTGACTACTTTGTCGCCGGTGATTTCGGTCAAGTGTCTTTTTGTGCCGTCGGGTTGGTTGACAAAATAGCCCTTTGGCGATCCTTTGAATTTGCCCCAGTGTTCAAAATTGTCAAAGTGGTCAAACATGTTGTCGAGGGTTTCGTCGCGGTTTTCGAGTTCCACGACGCCTCTGCCGCGTTCGATGCCAAACTTGCCGATAAAGCCAGTGTAATAGCCAGACGCTTTGAGGAGGGAGGGGTAGCTGATGTTTGTGTAACAAGAGCGCAACGGTGGTGTATGAAAACTGAACTGATGTGTGCGTTCATACAATCCTGTCAGGAAACTGGCTCTGCTGGCGGCGCAAATGGGAGTGGTGACAAAGGCATTGGTGAATCTTGTGCCCTCAGAAGCAAGCTTGTCCATGTTGGGCGTATATAGAATTGGATTGCCGGCACAACCAATGTGATCCCATCGTTGATTGTCGGTCAACAAAAAGAGGATGTTAGGCCGCTTGCTGGTGGTTACATGTCCGGGAACACGGTGATTGCAGGCGCCAAGAAGCGTCGCGGCGGCCAGCGAACCGATACCGGACGAGGTATATTTGATAAAATCTCGTCTATTTATTTCTGTCACGAATTGCGTTCTTTCTTATTGCTGATCGGTTAGGCGAAAGGCGTAAGCACCGGAGCCAACATCAAGTGTCACGTAATCGTCATTTTCTACCGCTGTGATAATACCGGCAACGCCCTTGACCAATGTTCCGGCTTTGTAGACGTTTCTTCCGGACTCGGCAACGATGACATTTTTTAACCCGATTTTAGGGACGCTTACCATGGCGGTGGTATTGGTGGGAACAGTCACAGTCATGTCAAAGCACTTATCGCCTTTTTTCCAGTCTACCGTTATCAGGCCGTGTATGGATTTTATCTTTGCTTTAACAAAGGTAAGGTCTTCAACGACGCAAGGTTTGATCGTAAACTTCTTATAGCCGGGAGCATCCAGGCGGATTCCGGCCAGGCCCTTGTAAAAGAACTTATCGATGCTGCCGTGCAATTTCATGTTATAGCTGAGCTGTGGGTCGGTGTTGCCTTCCCAAGCCTCCCAAAGGGTTGTTGCTCCTTGTGCGATCATGTAGCCCCACCCGGGGAAGGTTGTTTGTGTAGCTATTTTGTACATAACATCTGCCGCACCATGCTCTGGCAGGGCTTGGGCCAAGGCATTGGCGCCGAGCATTCCGGTTGAAAGATGGTTTTTGTGTTTGCTTTCGATATCCTCAACCAGGTTTTTGACAACGGCGTTGACTCTGTCGGCTGGAACCAGATCCATCTGCAAGGCAATCGCGTTTGAAGTCTGGCTGCCGGTGGCATACTGATTGGTACTTTGGTTGAGAAACTTCTGGTTAAACGCATTCTTGATCGTCTCGGCTAAGTTCGCATAGTGCCTTGCGTCTTCGGTTTTGCCCAAGATATTGGCCGCCTGGGCCAGGATCCAGGTGTCAAAATAGTAATATGCCGTTGAGGTAATCGCCTTCGGCGTTCGTGTTGGGTGGCTGGTACTGGTGCCGTCAGGTTGCGCTTCCATGTGGTCGCCATGGCCTTGAGAGATGATATGGTTGTCGGCAGCGGCAGTGAGCAAATCGACCAGTTTTTTCAGGCCTTGGTAATGCTCTTCGAGGATTCTCTTATCCTCGTAAAACTGGTAAACACTCCAGACGACAATCGGATAGGTGCTCTTCCACACCGGCCACAGATGATACCCATTCTTATACGTACGTCTCCAATGCAGAGGGCAATAAACCGGCAAATCGCCATTGGGCTTCTGAGCATCCTTGAGGTCGTTAGCATATTTGGCCCAATAGGCGGCAGTGTGATAATTCAACATGAAATCTTCCGGTATAGGATCGCCCAACCAACCTACCCTTTCGGAGCGGTCGGCGGCGTCCTGAGGAAAGCTTTGCATACTGCTCATGAAGGTCCAGCAGGCGGCTTGGTGGATCCGGTTGATCAAGTCATTGGAGCAGGTGAAATCGCCAACTGTTTCCACCGCGGAGCGCACGTGTCGTCCTTCGAGGCTTTCGAGCGTGGGGATACCAGGAAATCCGGTTACTTCCGCGTAGCGAAAGCCGTGAAGGGTAAATCTTGGTTCCCATACTTCCAGGGCCTTGCCCTTGAGGATGTAGGTATCGCTTTGTCTGGCAACGTGATGCCAACCTTCTTTGGCGCCTTTGCCTTTGAGGTAGTCTTCTTGCGAGTCTGGACAATTGTATAGATTGCTTCTGGCATCGAGCGAGCCATCCTCATGGACTCTGGCACCGTGCTTTATGGTTACTCGGGTTCCTTTTGGCCCTTTTACGCGGAGCTTTGTCCAGCCGGAGAAGTTCTGGCCGAAATCGTAAACGTAGACGTTTTCTTTCGGATTGAGAATTCTAACGGGTTTGAAAGTTTTGACTACCTTAATTGGCGGCATCGTCTGGGAGACCAATTTGCCGCCTGGTGCTTTAGCGCTTTGGGCATAACTCCAGTCAGAATCATTGAAGCCGGGTTTGTTCCAGCCGGGCATTTCCAGGCGAGCATCGTAGATTTCGCCGTTAGAGTAGTCGTTGTACGTGATTGGTCCGGCGGCGGTTTTCCAAGTTTTGTCGCTCACAATGTTTGTTACTTTTCCGTCGGTCGATTCAATGTTCATCTGCATAATCAATATAGGCCTGTCGCCATAGGGTTCGCGATGGCTTGGTGAGGGAGGGATATCATCTTCGGCGCTGTACCAGCCGTTTCCCAGCATGACAGCTACGGCGTTTTGGCCGATTTTCAGGTGGTCGGTAACGTCGTGAGTTGCATATAAGACGCGCGAGCCGAGTTCTAAGGGCAGGTCATTGTTGTAGTAGGTTGTGCCGGGGTCGAGGACCTGGTCGCCGATTTTTTGGCCGTTAATATAGAGCTCGTAATAACCCAGTCCGGATATGTGCACTTTGGCGCGTTTGATTCGTTTATCCATGTTGAATTGCTTGCGTAGAAGCGGGGCGGACATGCCTTTTGTTGCACTAATCCACTTTCCCTGCCAGTCGCTTTGGTGGAGCAGTCCTATTTCAAAGGAAGCGGTCTTGCTGTAGGAAGAAGCATGTTTGTCTTTGTCCCAGACTCTGACTTTCCAATAACATATGTCGCCGCTGGTCAGTGGTGTGCCCTGGTAGACGACATTTGCGGAGCGGTTTGAGGCGACTTTGCCGGTGTCCCATCTATCGCCGATGTTGGATTGGATCTTTGCCTGGTTGCTGGCGACGAGGATTTGATATGCGGTTTGTCTTTGAGCCCGCTGGGGGGATTCGAGGAGCCAGGTGAATCGCGGTTGAGGCGTGTCGATTGCCAATGGATTGGCTGAGTATTCACAGCGCAATTCTGTGACGGCCATGGAAGCGGCGACGGGATTGGCTGGGGAGTGGTCGTTCCTGGGCAAGCACCCATGGAGCACGAAGGGCAGAGTTATAGACATGAGGAGAGCGAACCGCTGCATTTTGCTTTCTCCTGAAGTAGGAATCTTGTTTTGGTCGGCGTATTGAAGTCTTACGAGCGCGATGCCAAGAACTCATGAAGCATGCAGACCGGGGTCGATTATAGTGGATGCGTGGGGCAAAGTCAAGCGGGCGTGGTTACCTTGTGTGGCACCACGCCCGCGTTTTTGGAGGGTGTATTATGCTATGTGCGGAGGAATCAGGTTGTTGTGTTCCGGGTGAGTTGTCGGGGGGGGATCAACGTCCCCAGGGGAAAGGGTCGTAGTCGCCGAGGAGTCGGTCGACGTGTTGGGCGACGATTTTGTCTTTGTTTTGCTGCCAGCGTTCGATGCTTTCCTGGCGTCTTTTCATGCGTTGCTGGAAGCGGGGTCCCATGCCGCGCCAGCCTCGTCCTCGTCCTGGTCCTCTTCCTGGTCGATCGGCCGGAGGGGCGAATTGTTCGTTGTCGCGCGGGGGTCTGCCAGCCCTGCCTCGTCCCGGTCCGCCTCGTCCTCGACCGGCCCTGCGGTCGTTTCTGGCTGGGGGAGGATTATCGGGAGCCAAGTTGTCTTGGTGGGGTTGGTCGGCGGATTGCTGCCAGGAGTCGAAGTTTTCGATGGCGCGTTGGGTGCGGAGACGTTCGAGGGCGATGACGGCGTCGAAGAGAGCGGCGACTTTGGCGGTGAGGGCCTGGCGGGAGTCGGTTTGAGGCGAGTCGGTCTGGTCGTCGCGGGCGGTGTTGAGGGCCTGTTGGACCTGGAGTCGTGTCTGGATCTGGGCGAGTTCCAGTTGGGCCAGGTCGGGGTCGTATTCCATCAGGTGGACAACGCGTCCGTAGAGGCGTTGCAGGACGGGCATCTGGCGGCGGAAGCGGTCGGGGTCTTCCTGTCGCAGGGTGGAGAGTTTTTCGAAGAGTTGGGGGACGTGTGTACGGAGGAACTTGAGCAGTTGGGCGGGGGAGACGTCAGCTCCTGGTCCAAAGCCGGGCCATCCTCTTCCTTGTCCGCCTTGTCCGTGTCCGAAGCCGCCTGGTCCCCTACCGCGGCCTGCTTGTGCGGGGCCAAAGGCAGCTCTGCCTTGTCGGGGGCCGGCCCCGAACCCGGGCGCGGCGATTGGCGGGCCCGAGGCAGCAGGGACAGTTGGCTGGAACTGGTCGGGTTGGTCTTGGAGTAGGACGTCGAACTCGTCCTGTTGTGTGTTGGCGGCGTAGGCGTAGTTAGTCAGGGCCAATGTCAGGGCGAGGGCCAGCGTTGGGAGGGTGTTTTTCATTTGGGTTTTCACGGGGGATCTCCTTGTTATGTGGGCTAGGTCAGTCTTGCATTGGGGGCTGGGGTGTGGGCCTGGCCTGGTGTGGTGGTTTCGTCGGGCTGGGGTTCTTCGAGCCATAAGAGTCCTTCGACGATGGTGACTTCATCGATCTGGAGCTGGGCGATATTGTGCTGTTCGATGGCGACCTGCCAGAGGGCCAGTTCCTCTTCTTCGGTGAGCATGGCGGAGGCGGTGGTGGTTGCGGGTGTGGCCATGGGGCTATCAGGGTGACTGAACCAGGCGGCGCGGAGGAGCAGCAGGCCGATGAGCAGGGCGGCGGCCAGGCCAGTGGTTGCGTAGAGCCAGCGGCGGTGGTGCCGTCTTCGTTGTTGTTGGTGTTGGAGGGCGCGGATTCGGTTGTGGAGGTGGGCCAGGGCGCGGGCTTCGCCGGGGGGTGCGTCGGCTTGGTCGAAGGCGTCGTCTGCGTGAGAGATTTCGCGGGCGCTCTCCTGGGCGTGTTTTTGGTCGAAGCCGAGGCTCAGGAAGAGGTTTTGCAAGTTTTTGTTGGATTCAGTCATGGTCTTTGAGTATCTCCTGCAAGCGTTTCAGGCCTCGGTGGACCTTTGCGAGGACGGTGCCGATGGGCATTTGAAACTGGTGAGCCAGTTCTTTGAAGGTCAGGCCGCTGTAGTGTCTGAGGACGATGATGTCTCGGTCGATGTGGGCCAGGTGGTTCAGGGCGTCTTGGAGTCGGTCCTGTTGTTCGTTGTTGGTGGCGTGTTCGACGGGGCTGGGTCGGTCGTCGGCGAGGTGTGCGGCGATGCGGTCATGGTGGGGGTTGGTTTGAGCGTCGAGGCTGAGGGCGTTGGTGCGGCCGGTGCGTCTGAAGTGGTCGCGGGCGAGATTGGCGGCGACGGTGAAGATCCATCGTTCGAAGCGGTCGTGGTGATGGTAAGTTTTCATTTTTTCCATGAGCCTGACAAAGAGGTCCTGGAGGAGGTCGTCGGCGTCGGCGGGCGATGCGGTGAGCCTGAGGAAGTACCGGTAGAGCCTGGAGCCGTAGACATGGGCCAAGTGTTCAAAACCGGCTGGCTCGCCTCTCTGGCATTGTTGAATCGCTTGATTAAGTTGGTTGTCGTTCATTATATCCACAGCTGTCTATATAACGGTTGTCAGCGTGTGATTATTGCAGCCATTGCAGGGGCTGTCCGGCAGAGGTCAGGGTGCTTGGGGGGATTTGGGTGCATTTTTGGGTCATCAAGTCTGTGGCGTTGGTGTGGCCGGGGGTCGGCGTCGGAAGGCTTGGGTTTGTTAGTCCTTGTAGTAAAATGGTTTACGTTGTTGGGCGGCCTGTTACATTTTCCATCGAAAAGGCCTTGCAATCAAGGGTTTGGTCACTATAATAATGATCTTTTGTCGAACAGGAGATAGCGATATGGCTCGAGTATGTTGTTTTACGGGCAAACGGACGCGTGCGGGACGGTCAATCGCCCGGCGTGGTAAGGCGAAGTACCTCGGTGGTGTGGGTCGCAAGGTGACGGGTATCACCAAGCGCAAGTTCAAGCCGAACATTCAGAAGGTCCGTGCGGTGGTAGACGGCAAGGTGGTTCGGATCAAGGCATCGGCCAAAGCGATTCGTAATGGGTCGGTGGTCAAGCCGGTCAAGCGAGATTACCAGCCGGCCGAGGCGGAGCAGGCCTAAGGGGCCTGTGGCAATTCCTGACCGGAGCGAGGGCAACGGGCAGGTTCATAGAGTATAGTAAAGAAGACGAGGTGTATGCCTCGTTTTTTTTTGCCTACTGATGGGGGGGCGTGGCGTGGTTGTTCTTCTTTAAGAGCTTATTTTATAGGCACTTAGGTGTAATCGTTTTTGATGAAGAGAGCTGTGGCGTGGCGGTCTGGGTGGGTCGTGTCCAAGACAATGGTCGGTCGCAGCGTTATAATGAGGTGTCCTTTACAGGTGTAAAGAGGCGTTTCGGGGGTTTCTGGCGTAAGGAGCGTGGTCATGAGCAGCAAGATCAACGAGCAGGAAGTGAGGCATGTGGCCAAGCTGGCGCGGCTGTCGTGCACGGATGAGGAGATAGGGCGGCTGACGGTGGAGCTGGGGTCGATTTTGGAGTATGTGGGGCAGCTGCAGGAGTTGGACACGACGGATGTGGAGCCTTTGGCGCACTGTCTGCGCATCAGTAATGTGTTCCGGGAGGACGAGGTGAGGGCATCGCTGAGCAGCGAGGAAGCGTTGGCGAATGCGCCGGATCGTGATGGGGAGTATTTCGCGGTGCCCAAGGTGCTTGGAGATGGGGGGGCTTAGGCGGTGGTGCGTGGGGGCGGCAGGGGTAGGTGATGGCAGGCGGGTTGGATTTGCAGTATGTGTTGAGCCGACGTCAGGGTGAGCCGGTGCGGGAGGTGCTTCGGCGGGAGCTTTGGCGGTACGCGGCGGAGGCGGTATCGGCCCGGTGGGGGTCGGTGGAGCGGGGCTCGCTGACGATCACGACGGAGAATACGCAGGGCGAGCTGGTGGGGGGTATCTACGGGGATTCAGCGTTTGGTTGCATGAATATTTTGTTGCTGTGGGTGCGCGAGGATTACCGGAGGCTGGGGGTGGGGACAAGGCTGCTGTCGCGGGCCGAGGAGGCGTCGCGGCAGGATGGTTGCCGGATGCTGTGTCTGGATACGTTTAATTTCGAGGCGCCGGGGTTTTACCTTAAGCGCGGCTTTGAGGCATATGGTGAGGTGGAGTTTTACGCGGGGGGGCCGGTGAAGTATTACTTCAAGAAGCAGCTTTGACTTGGGAGAGGTAGTGCTATGTGACAGACGGGCGTGGTAGAGCGTATTTCATTTGTTTTCGGCGGCGGCTAAGGTATAAGCGAGTTCGTGTGTGAAGAGATGGGGCATTCGAGTTTGAGGAAGGGGTCAGGTGCTATAGCTCTATGACAACTGGTACCGCACGTGGCGTGGGGGTATTGGGGCTGGTTTTGCTCCTTTTCGTGCCGGTGATGGTGAGGGGGGTGCAGGCGGGCCGGGCCAGGAAGATCGTGCTTTTGGCAGGCCATAAGAGCCATGGTGCGGGCGCAGACGAATATGAGAAGGACTTGAGGCTGTTCCGCAGCGGCGCAAACTCGACATGCAGGGAAAGGCGGAGGTGGAAGCCATCGGCAAAGAAATGCACGCCTGTCTGCCCGAAGAATACCAGTGGCTCAAGGAGTGGGAATATGTGTAGGTCGCGCCACAATTGGATGAGCATAGGGGGCGGCGTGTCACGATTGGTGTCGGTTTGTCTGGCGTGTAATCGCTGAGAGGAAAGGTATGGGTGTACCTATGTTTGAACGTCAGGCGGATATGCGTTGCGAGCAGGTCAGGCGAGTTGTCGCGTTAGGCGAGAGTGTAACGTGGGGGTACTCCGCATCGGAGAAGCGTCAGTGTTGGGTGAACCTGGTGGTGGCGATGCTGGAGGAGTACCAGGGCAGCAAGATTGCATTGATCAACCAGGGGGTGGGCAGCAATGTGCTTACTGCGGAGTGTCCGGCCTATGAGTTTTCCGCCAAGCCTTCGGCGCTGGAGCGTGTGGACAAGGAGTTGATCGCGCATAAGCCTGATCTGGTGTTTTTGTCTTACGGCCTTAACGATGCGCGCGGGGGAACAGCGCCGGAGGTGTTTCGTCGCGCGTACCAGGAATTGATTGATCGTATTCGGGGTGTTCTGGACCCTGTGATAGTGGTCTTGAACAGCTACTATATGCACGAGAGCCTGTATAAGCAGTGCGAGCATTGGCAGGAGAGCAGCTACGAGGTCAGCGAGGTGTACAATCTTGTCATTGAACAGCTTGCCCGGGCCAACGGGCTGATCCTGGCGGATGTATATTCTGCGCAGGTTGGGGTGGACTGGCTTGTCGATGAGGATCACTGTCATCCGAACGATCTTGGTCATCGGGTGATCGCCAATCGTGTTTTTGAGGCGATAGTCCGCAGCTGCAGTTTTGTTGCGCGCACGATGCCGAAGACGAGCTTGATCGAGGGGTTTGTAGAGAAATATGGCAACGGGCCGGACAAGCCTTCGACGGAAGGGGTTAGTCGAGATATAGTAGCAGACAAGACCATTGGCGAACATACATAGAGTGACTCGCAGCAAGAGGCTGTAAGGCACTGCAGGACATTATGTAGCATTGGAGCAGGTGTGGTCAGGAGGCGTTGCTTGATGCGTTCAGAAACGAGAGACATGTCGCGGGGCAAGATCAATGGCTATTGCGTGGACTGTCACGGGGCAGAGGCTATCAAGGCTGTTGGGGCGTATGAAGGTGTGTTTGATGCCGGTAAGAAGAAGCCAGTTTGTACGGATTGTCACGGCCAACATTGTCTGAAGGTGCGTACGCGAATCTGGAATAAGGATACGGGCGAGCAGGTCTCGGACGACGGGGTGCGTATGATGTACGAGAATTCTCCAACGAATTTGCGTCCGTAAGAATCGTGCGATCGGGGTGTGTGCCCCATGGTCTTTGAGGCGAATAGGCAGGTTTTGTGAGGCTATTTGTGGGCGTTCTTGTCTTTTCGCGGCGAGGTGCATCAAGCACTGTTCGCAAACGGTCTGTCTTTAGCCTAAGATCGGTTGAGAGAAGTGCAGATTCATGTTATCGTGATTGGGTTGGCTAGGTAGTCAGTGGTTTTGTGAAGAATGTATCTTAGGGATGATGGTGGCGGCATGAGATTAGAGCGTTTGACAGCGTGTGAGGTTCGGGAGGGGATACGTCAGGGCGAGTTGAGCAGCGTGGAGGTGGTGGGGGAGGTGTTCGCGCGGATGGAGCAGCGTGAGCCGGAGGTGGGGGCGTTTTTGAGTACGTATCGGGAGCGGGCGTTGGAGCGGGCGGCGGCGGTGGACAGGCGGGTCGCGGCGGGTGAGCCGGTGGGGGCCCTGGCGGGGGTGCCTGTGGCGATCAAGGACAACATGTGCACGCGGTTTGGCAAGACGACGTGTGGGTCGAAGATGCTGGCGTCGTTTCGGTCGCCTTACGATGCGGCGGTGGTGGAGCGTTTGGAGGGGGCGGGCGCGATCATCGTGGGCAAGTGCAACATGGACGAGTTTGCGATGGGGTCTAGCTGTGAGAATTCGGCGTTGGGCCGGACGGTGAACCCTTGGGATGCCGAGCGTGTGGCGGGCGGTAGCAGCGGCGGGTCGGCGGCGGCGTTGGCGGCGGGGATGTGCTATGGGGCGTTGGGCAGCGACACGGGTGGTTCGATTCGGTTGCCGGCGAGTTTTTGCGGGGTGGTGGGGCTTAAGCCGACGTACGGTCGGGTGAGTCGGTACGGGTTGGTGGCGTATGGGTCGAGCCTGGATCAGATCGGGCCGTTGGGGTGGACGGTGGCGGATGTGGCGTTGCAGCTGGGGGTGATCGCGGGTCACGATGAGCGGGACAGCACGTCGGTGGGGGCTGAGCAGGCGTCGGTGGGGGATTATCTGGGTGAGTTGGAGGCGCCGGTGGAGGGGTTGCGGATCGGGGTGGCGCGGGAGTTTTTTGAGGTGGCCGGGCTCGACAAGGAGGTGGCGGCGTCGGTGCGGGCGGCGCTGGCGGAGTATGAGCGGCAGGGGGCGGCGCTGGTGGAGGTGAGTTTGAAGATGGTTCAGTACGCGGTCGCGACGTATTATCTGGTGGCGACGGCGGAGGCGTCGAGCAATTTGGCGCGGTACGACGGGGTGCATTATGGTCATCGCACGGCGAATCCGCGGGACTATGTGGATGTGTACAACCGTTCGCGGGCGGAGGGGTTTGGCGACGAGGTCAAGCGGCGGATCATGCTGGGTACGTATGCGTTGAGCGCGGGGTATTATGACGCGTATTATCTGAAGGCGTTGAAGGTGCGGCATTTGATACGGCAGGATTTGGAGGGGGCATTTGGCGAGGTAGATTGTCTGATGTGTCCGACGTCGCCGGAGCCGGCGTTCAAGGTGGGTCAGAAGACGGCGGACCCGTTGACGATGTATTTGTCGGATATTTACACGATCGCGGCGAATCTGGCGGGGCTGCCGGCGGTGAGCGTGCCTTGCGGTTTCGGCGAGGGGGGGCTGCCGATCGGGTTGCAGATCATGGCACCGGCTTTTGAGGAGGGCAAGTTGTTGCGGATTGCGCGGATGTACGAGTCGGCGACGGAGTGGCATAAGCGGCGGCCCGGGGTTTAAGGATATGAGCGAGAAGTCATAGGGCAGAGACAGCGAGGATTCCATGGTAAGCAAGTTGCACATAAAGCGAGAACGTGTCGAATTGTTTTGCCGGAAGTGGCGCGTGGCGGAGTTGGCGTTGTTTGGGTCGGTGTTGCGGGAGGATTTCGGGCCGGGCAGCGATGTTGACGTACTGATAGCGTTTGAAGAAGACGTGCCGTGGACGCTGTTCGATTGGGTGGATATGGCCGATGAGTTGAAGGAGATCTTCGGACGAAAGGTGGATCTTGTGAGTAAACAGGCTTTGCGCAATCCCTACCGGCGTGGGGAGATTTTAGGCAATCGGGAGGTGATTTATGCAGCCTGATGTACGGGACGCAGGGTATCTTTGGGACATGATTGACGCGGCAAAGGCGGTGAGGCAGTTCATTGACGGGCTTTCCTACGAGGATTATCTGAAGGATCGCCAGTTGCGTGGCGCGGTGGAACGACACGTGGAGATCATCGGCGAGGCAGCAGGGCGAATTTCGGGGGCGTTTCGGGAGGCACACAAAGAGGTTGTATGGAGGAAGATAGTGGCACAGCGCAATGTTCTGGCACATGAATATGGCGCGATCGATCACGCGTTGATGTGGCGGACAGTTACAGTAGAACTACCCAAGCTCATCGCGCAGTTGGAAGTATTGTTACCGGAAGAACTGGAGAACTGAGGGTGAACGCGAGGCGAGGGCTATGAAGGCGACATTGGTAGTAGGTTTGGAGATACACGTGCAGTTGGCGACGCGGAGCAAGTTGTTCTGCGGGTGCAAGGTGGGTTATGCGGATGAGCCGAACAGTAATGTGTGTCCGGT
>Ga0180430_10001201_pt1 | contig 26073 bp, 21 predicted proteins | sample SS_ome_9_FD_132999 | JGI IMG/M metagenome (GOLD analysis project Ga0180430, IMG submission 132999) | Hypersaline lake sediment archaeal communities from the Salton Sea, California, USA - SS_1_S_2 metaG | ecosystem: Environmental > Aquatic > Non-marine Saline and Alkaline > Hypersaline >... | reverse complement strand
TTTATTTTTGCCCTTCAAACCATCTGGCAGCGGGGCAATCCCTGGTCCACACTCCGCCAGGCAGCGGGCATAGAAGATATTGCCGTGGATCTGGTAGGTGTGCTCCAGGCTGCTGCCTGCTCGCAAATGTAAGTTGTCTACATTTTGGGTGATAAGCTTGAACCTGCCAGGAAATCTCTTCTCCATCTCAGCAATTGCTTCATGTCCTGAATTGGGCTCGGCTGCGGCGCAGACCCCCATCCTGTACAGATACCATTTCCAGACCTCGTAAGGTTTTTTCTGGAAGGTGGCCAAAGTCGCCATCTCCTGGGGATGATATTCCCTGGCACCCATCGTCCAGTATCCTTCCGGGCCTCTGAATGTGGGGATCCCGCTTTCCGCGGAGATGCCGGCCCCTGTCAATACCGTGATTCTGGTACCTGATCGAGAGATCTCCCCTAAAAGCTTTTTTATTTCTGTACTGATCGAATGTTCAGTCACTCTTCTCCGTGTCTCTACGACTCCTGGTCTCCCTGTCTCCCCAGGTTTTGGCGATTTCTTGAAATCCTCTTTTTTTCTTTTTCGCATCCTCGGCGGATTCTACCAGAAGAATGTCCTCGATTGGTGATTAATACTTCCAGAAGAAAAAAGCAGCTGCTGATAAGTATTCGATTTGATGTTATCTGCTATATTTCCCCAGGGTTTCCGCAATTTCCTGGTCAATAATCAGGTTTTCAGCTTTGATGGCAGTGGTAAAATCCGCCATCCCTTTGATTGCGCTTTCCCGGTCCAGTAAGTGTTCTTCATTCAAAGGAAATGAAATGTTCAGCCTGACCGCATCCCAGGCCGATGTGCTGGGGATGGCTGCCAGGTGCCGCCAGCGTTCAGAATATCCTTCTGTGACCTTTTTCCAGGGCCAATAGATCCAGCCGCTGACAGCAGCTTTTGGATCTTCAAACATCTCGAGGACTTCTTCTGTCCATTCAACCTTGTGCGCACCAAATTCCCCATTCCAGATTGGCACTCCCTGGGCTTCTGAGATCGCGGTTAATTCATCTACTTGGTTATCATCAACCTCGTCAGAGAGGAAGTTGTATGTATGAAAGCTGTAGGCCATGTTAGTGGAAAGCGGTTCCGAAAAGAAGCTGAAATCGCTGGTCAGGTGATTGCCTTCGATAATCACCATATGATAGGGATCAACTTCCCGGATGGCAGTGATCAATCGCTGATAAAATAGCACCAGATCCGCTGGATTATTGAATCCAGGCTCATTGAGCAGGTCGTACCCAGCAATGATCGTTTCTTGATGATAGCGGCTGGCAATTGCCTGCCAGAGCGCAACTGTTCGATCTTGATTCTCCTTGCTTTCCCAAAGCTTTGTGGAATCCGGATCCGCTACAAAGACACCGGATTGCCCTCCTGGTGCAGAATGCAAGTCAAGAATGACATAGACTTGATGTTTTTCGCCCCAATCCACTAACCGATCCAGGTAAACCCAGCCATCAGCTGTGTAATCGACTTCTCCAGCTTCTGATTCGAGCACAGTATGATTGAAAGGTACGCGCACGGCATTCAGCCCGAGATCCGCGATCATCTCGATATCCTTCTCAGTGATGAAGTTTTCATAGATCGCTTTTTGGAATGAATTGAACTCATCTTCGCCAACCAACCTCTCCAATCGGGTAGCGATCACGGTCTCGGAAGTGAAACCCGCCCCCCACAATGCGCCGTTCCACATCAACCAGCCTTCCAAAAGCACACCTCTCAGCTTGATTACTTTCCCATCGGGATCAATGATCTGCTGGCCGTCCTGGTGAACCATGGGGTTTTTTACCTCGACTTGATTCTCAATAGGCTCGACTGTGAGGTCTGGGGGTATGGCAGGGTCGCACGCAGAACACAATAGAATGCAAAAACAGATCACCAAGACATTTTTATTCATCAGAATTTTCTTTTCCTCTCCCTGACATTGTCTTTAGTCAAAGAAATGAATGGAGGTTTTTTCGAATGGTATCACTTACAAAAATCTACCCGGACAATCGCTTCCCGGAACTCACCACGCAGGACGTTTTCCAATCCAAATGTATGGTAGTAGCCGATGAAGCCATCACCCCTGGGCAGCCAGGCAAAATCCGCTGCCACCGTGCCCCAGACTACAAAATGAGGATGGTCTTCCTGGTTGAAATAGGTCAGCCGTTCTTTTTCGGAGCCATCAGCGTTCATGATCCACCAATCAGTGGATGTGACTTCGACAACTTCGTCTGGCGCAATATTTTCGTTGGTTGTCATCCAAACGACCTTGCTGCCGTCCGGCGAAAATTGGCCGTGCTCGTTATAGCCCTCATTGGTGAGTTGGATGATTTCATCCGTGCCCAGATCCACTGTGTAGATATCCGCGCTGGAAAAAGGTTCTTCAGCGGTGAAATTGCTGGTGAAGATCAATTTCTGGCCGTCTGGTGAAAAGCCGTGGTTTTCGTACCAGACATCATCGCCGGGCTGGATGATCCTCTGATTGCTGAGGTACAAGACACCTTCGGAATCGATCTCCACATCTGCGACGCGCAGTTCCCAAGAGCCGCCTATCCGGGCTGGATCATTTAGAACGACATCCTTGTATGACTGGGCCCAAGACAGCATCCTGCCATCCTTTGAAAAATGGGGATGCAGTACGCCATGGCCTTTTCCATTTGGTACCTCGTGTACCAGCCAGGCGTTCATCGTTTCGATATCTAAAATCCAAAGGTCATTATATATACCTGCCCCGGGATTGGCCGCCAGGCCGCTGGCTAAGCCCTCATGATGTTCCTGTTTTTCAACCTGGACCAAGATGTATTTTCCAGATGCGTGCCAGTCTGGCTGGCCAACATTGCGTGTGGGCAGTTGGGTATGATCGCAAGTCAGGCACATGTTGTCAGTCCCATCGATTGACATCGTCCACAGATCGAAGTAGCCATCCTCCCCTTTTTTATCATAGGCTATGGTTTGATTGTCAGGAGACAGAGCGAGACGTCCCCCATCTTCTTCAAGCATAGTGATAATTGCCGGGAGATTTTGGCCGGATTCTCCAACACTGCAGTTGGGAACCAGGTCGATTTCAGCAGCTTCCTCCTGCTGGATATCTGTGGGGATAGCATCAATCTCAGGCATTGATTCCTGTTTGTCTGACAGCTCCTGGTCAGTTGTCGGGGCAGTACAGCCAGCGAGGCATATCAAGGCTGTCAACATTATTATCTTTCTGATCAATTTCATTGAACTTTCTCCTGTTTTTCTGCTTTCTTCCGCGGGCTGCGTTTCTAGTTGAGGTGCTTATCTCCTTCAGCCCTGACCTTTATATAGCCAAAAGTTGAAGAAGCGATTGTCCAGTTTTGCTTCGATTTCCCTGGCTGTGGTTGAACCTGCCTAGATGGTATCATTTTTCAATCCATTCCCAAAAAAAGACCTCATTTTAGGCTGTATAAAACTGTAAGGTAAATTGATATATGAATGAACTGAATTTTGATGATTTTATTATTTGCCATAGAATCCTGACCCTCAATTAAGGTATACTAATTTTACTTCTCGGTATGGGAAGTATTTTCTATCGCTGTTATCCAAGGAGAGATCCGTGGCTGCCTTAAAAGATATCCGGATCGTAGATATAACGCGGGCAATGGCCGGCCCTTACTGCACCATGATGCTGGGGGATTTTGGGGCGGATGTCATCAAAGTAGAAAGGCCTGGATCTGGCGATGAAAGCCGCGGCTGGGGCCCACCTTTTGCGGGGGATGCCTACGGTCCTTATCCTGGCGAATCAGCCTATTTCCTCTCCGCGAACCGCAATAAACGCAGCCTGACTGTCAACTTGAAAGATCCTGCTGGCCTCGAGATCATCCAAAAGCTGGTTAAGGTTTCAGATGTCTTCATCGAGAATTTCCGCACCGGTGTGTTGGATAAGATGGGAATGGGCTATGAAACTCTGAAAGAGGACAACCCCGGATTGATCTACTGTTCGGTCTCTGGCTACGGCCGGACCGGGCCCTATAAGGAGCGCCCCGGTTATGACGCCATTGTCCAGGCAGAAGGTGGGATGATGAGCATCACCGGACCCAAAGAGGGGCCTCCATCGCGGGTTGGGATCCCGATCATTGATATCACTTCCGGGATGTTTGCCGCTTCAGCGATCCTGGCAGCTCTCTATGAACGACTGGAATCCGGACTCGGACAGCATGTGGACGTGTCCCTGCTCGATACGCAAGCCGCACTCTTGGCCAATGTGGCTTCCAATTTCCTGATCGGCGGCGATCCGCCCGAAAGAGTGGGCAACGCCCATCCCAATATCGCGCCCTATGAACCTTTCCAGGCCAGGGATAAAGGCTTTGTGGTAGGTGCTGCCAACCAGCGGCAATGGGAGAGATTGTGCGATACGCTGGGACAGCCTGATTTCAAAATCGATCCTCGCTTCTTGACCAATCAGGACCGGGTAGCGAACCGGGAAGCTCTGCTGGAGGTCTTAAACACCATCTTCCAGGAAAAGGATGCCCAGGACTGGCTGGATTTGATTCAAGGAGCTGGTCTGCCATGTGGCCCGATCAACACTGTCCCGGAAGTTTTCCAGCACCCCCAGCGTGAAGATCGGGGCTTGGTCCAGGAAGTGCAGCACTCAACCGCCGGGAAGGTATCCCTGACTGGATTCCCTTATAAGCTTTCCCGAACCCCGGCTGAGACCCATCATCCGCCGCCTACCCTGGGAGAACATAATCAAGAGATCCTGATCGATCTACTGGGCTACAGCCAGGAGGAGATCGATCAAATGGCAGAAGAAGGCATAATCTAAATTAATAACTTTATAGCAGGGTGAATATATGGCAATTATCAAAACAGAGATTCGAACCGGCGCATATTATGATTCAGTGGTCTTGATGCAGCTCCAGCGCTCCCTGGCAGAACTGCCAGGGGTAGATGATGCTGGCGTGGTGATGGGCACCGAGGCTAACCTGGAACTGCTTGATCAAACCGGCTTGCTGGTGGAGGAGATCAAGGCTGCTAAAGCGGATGACCTGGTAATGGTGGTCAAAGCGGTGGATGCCAAAACAGCCCAGGACGCGCTTTCCCGGGTGGATGAGCTGGTGGCAGCCCGCCGCAGTCGGGAAGGGGCAGGGGAGGATTTTCTCCCCAGAAGTCTGGAGTCGGCTGATAAGACTCTGCCGGAAAGCAAATGGGTCCTGATCTCGGTGCCGGGCCGCTACGCGGCGGGGGTATCCCGTGAGGCACTCCGTCTTGGAAAACATGTCTTCCTCTACAGCGACAATGTAACAGTCGATGAGGAGATCGAACTCAAGAACATCGGGGCGGAGCAAGGCTTGCTGGTGATGGGCCCGGATTGCGGCACAGCGATTATTGATGGAATTGGCCTGGGATTTGCCAACCAGGTCCGCAAGGGATCGATCGGAATGGTGGCAGCCTCAGGAACTGGCCTTCAGCAAGTGTCAGTCCGCATACACCAGTTGGGAGGCGGCCTGACCCATGCCCTGGGAACAGGGGGAAGGGACCTGTCCTCCAAAGTGGGAGGATTAACAGCTCGAATGGGGTTAGATTTGCTGGATCGGGATCCTGAAACCAAAGTGATCGTATTGGTCTCCAAACCTCCCGCGAAAGACGCGGCCGATGGGATCCTGGAATATGCTCGGGGGCTTTCCAAACCGGTCGTGGTCAATTTTATAGGCTACCAGACCGCTCTCCAGGAAGTGGATAACTTGCTCTTCACCTCAACATTTGATGATACAGCGGCCGCAGCAGTGGCGTTGGATGGAGAATTGGAAGACTCTGATGAGGGGAAGGAAATCTCGCTGGACGGATTTAAGGCTGAGCAGCGCTACCTGAGGGGTCTATATTCCGGAGGAACCCTGGCCTATGAAGCCCTCTTGATCCTGGATCGTTATCTGCCGGCCGTATATTCCAATGTGCCCATCAATAAAGATTTTAAATTGGAAAATTCACTTTCCAGCCAGGGACATACTATCATCGACCTGGGAGAAGATGAGTTCACAGTGGGCCGCTTGCACCCCATGATGGATAATGAACTGCGGATCAGCCGCCTGCAGATGGAAGTAGAGGATCCTGAAGTGGCTTTGATCCTGATGGATGTGGTGCTGGGCCATGGCTCACACCCCGATCCAGCTAATGAACTGGCGCCGGCTATTAAGGTAGCAATAGAGGTAGCCGCCAGGGATAAAAGGCGCCTGGATGTGATTGTCACCCTGTCTGGGACTGATCTTGATCCACAGGGGATGGAAGAACAGGGCAAGGCGCTGGAGAAAGCCGGTGCTTTGGTCTTCAAAAGCAGCGACCGGGCAGTCCGCTATGCCGCCCGGTTGATCCGCCAGTTGAACGCAGCCCCTGATACCAAAACAGATGGCACCTTCAAAGCTGTGGACCTGGCGTCTTTCCAGGGTGATTTTGCTGCCATCAATGTGGGATTGGAATCCTTCACAGAAAGCCTCAAGGTCCAGGAAGCCAGTGTGATCCAGGTGGATTGGAAACCAGCAGCCGGTGGCAATGCTGATCTGGCTGCCCTGCTGGAAAAAATGAAGGGATAAAGGAGAGCGAGTCTGATGAAAGAATTTACTGCTGCCTGTGTCCAGATCGCGGTAACGCCCAACAAACCGGGCGAAAATATCAAGAAATGTGTTGAATGGCTCCATAAGGCTGTGGATGATTATCAGGCAGAACTGATCGTCTTCCCGGAAACAGTCACCACTGGTTTTGACACCGGCCTTTCGGCTGAAGAGCTGTGGGAAATTGTCGATGAGGTGCCAGGTAAATTGACAGAAGCAATCCAGAAGGAAGCCAAGGATCTGGGTGTTCATGTGGTTTGGCCGACGTATCGCAGGGCAGGGGAAAAGGGACGGATACTGAATGCGTCTATCCTGATCGGACCCGATGGCGGGATCATTGGTATCTATGATAAAACCCATCCCTTCCCGGGAGAAAGAAAAGAATATGGGGGTTGGACAGAAGCCGGAACCAGCGCTGAAGTTTATGAGACAGAGTTGGGAACGATTGGGATGATCATCTGTTATGATGGCGATTTCCCGGAATTGTCCCGCTTACTGGCAGTGAAGGGGGCCGAGGTCATCGTTCGTCCGTCGGCTTTGCTGCGCTCTTTCGACATCTGGTACATCACCAACTGCGCTCGGGCCTATGATAACCACGTCTATATGGTCAGCACGAATATGCTTGGTCCCGATGCGGGAGGAAATTATTATTTTGGACACAGCATGATCGTCAATCCCATTGCCTGGCGTTTAGCCCAGGCGCGCGGCACTGAGGAGATCATTGCCGCCAAATTGGACCCCGATCCGCTGCGCTATATCACCTGGGGAAGCAAAAGTCCCCAACCATTTGATCACCTGGAGGACCGCAATCTGGCTCTCTACGAAGAAATACTGAAAGAAGCCAGGACGAAATTCGAACTTGGAAAACGTTATCAGAAGAAATCCTGATCTTATTACTCACCTGAACCGGATTGAAAAGGAGCTGGGAATGGATATTGAAAAAGCAAATCAAGAAGCAGTTGAACGGATGATGGAAGCCCGACCGGTCCTGGTAGGGCTTGGAAAGGCCATCGATGTCATCCCGGGCATGAAAGATAACCTGCTGCTGCATGCGGGTCCGCCCATTACCTGGGAAAGAGCCTCCGGCCCGATGCGGGGCGCTATTACAGGGGCTTTGATCTTTGAAGGCAAAGCCAAGGATATGAAAGAGGCTCAGAAATTGGTCGAGTCCGGAGAGATCGAATTAGAACCCTGCCACCACCATCAGTCAGTAGGGCCGATGGCGGGTGTGACCTGCCCATCGATGTCAGTCTATATCCTGGAGAATCAGACCCACGGCAATAAAAGCTATTCCAACCTTAATGAAGGCTATGGAAAGGTACTGCGCTACGGCGCCTACAGCGAGGAAGTGATTGCCAAACTGCGCTGGATGGAAGATGTCATGGCTCCCTTATTAAAAGAAGCCATTGAATCAAGCGAAGGGATTGATATCCGGGCCCTGCTGGCGGAATCCCTGCACATGGGAGATGAAGGCCACAACCGCAATAAAGCTGGCTCGATCCTGTTCACCGCCAAATTGGCGCCGCTGATCACAGCTGTGGCCAAAGATAACAAAGCAGCTTCAGAAGTGCTTTCATTCCTGGCGGATAATGCACTCAGCGTTTTGAACCCGGTCATGGCGGCTTGCAAAGCCATGTCTGATGTCGCCCATGGCATTGAAGGCAGCACGATCGTCAGTGTGATGGCCCGCAACGGTACTGATTTCGGGATCCGCATCAGCGGGTTGGGAGAACGCTGGTTCACTGCTCCTGTGCCAACACCTAAAGGGCTGTACTTCCCCGGCTACACCGAAGAAGATTCCAGCGGCGATATCGGGGACAGCACCATTACCGAGTCAGCCGGAATTGGCGGATTTGCGATGGCTACCGCGCCTGCTATTGTCAATTTTGTCAGCGGTACACCTAAGGATGCTCTCAATACCACCATGGAAATGTATGAGATCACCTATGCAGAGCATAAATACTTCACCATCCCGCCTCTGGACTTCAGAGGTACCCCAACCGGGATGGACCTGCGCAAGATCGTAGAAAAGAACATCACCCCGCGCATTAATACTGGTATAGCCCACAAGGATGCCGGCGTTGGTCAGGTAGGTGCCGGGTTGGTCCGGCCGCCGATCAGCCTCTTCCAGGAAGCGCTGATGGCTTATGCGGAGCACTACAAGATCGGGTAATTAGAGCGATACACCAGGGAGGAATGAAATGGATAGGGAACAAGTCATCAAATTGCTGGATCAGGCCAGGATGTTCGATCTGAACCAGGCGCTGAGCATCTTTACGCCACCATATCCCGGGGAAATGCCCCTGCAGGTACATTTCTTTAAAAGGTTGACAGGTTCATTTGGCGGGGGAATGGGAGCGAATGGCCAACAGATCGAATGGAGCAATAATACCGGCACTCACCTTGTGGGTCCGCGAGCTTTTCACTCCGGTGCCCGGGCAATTGCTGATATTCCCCTGACCGATTTGTCTGGAGAGGGTGTGGTCGTCGATATTTCCGATGATGTCTCGGACTACAGTCTCTACACACCAGAAATGATCACTTCCAAAATTGAGGTCAAAGAAGGCGATATCCTGATCATCAATACCGGCTACCATAAATACGGCTGGGATCAGCCGGATGTGCCCAATGAGGAAGCCCAGGGCGGAATCGAAAATAAGGAGTTCGGTTACTATTTGCATCACCCCGGTCCTGCGCCAGGTTTCTTTGAATGGGCCCTGGAGATGAAGCTGAAGATGATCGGTGTAGATTGCGGTTGTGCTGAACATCCTATGAATACCAATCTGCGCTATATGCATGCCCGCGAGTTTGAGAAAGCGGAAGCGAAGCTGAAAGAGACTCACGGGAAAAGCTGGGATGAGTTATTTCCACCCGAGGAATATCACAAACTCACTCATGTAGAAATGCCCCAGAGCGGCCTGCTGCTGGCGGAGTCGTTGGGAGGAGAGATCGCCCAGCTTAAGAACCAGCGAGCTTGGATCATGGTTTTCCCCATTCCATTTATGGAGGTTGAATCTTCGTGGAGCCGCGTGGTAGCGCTCCAGGCCCCAAAGGGGATGGATGAGGCCGAGTTCTTTGAGAAGATGGCCAGAATCCAAATGATGGATATGACCCTGCCATTCAGCGTCCAGACTCCTCAGTGGGCCAACTATGTTCCACTGACTGTGAACTATACCAAGCGAGTAGGCGGACAATACTTCGGACTGGGGCGTAATAACGCTCACTGCAAGGCCAGCTTCCACCTGGCGACCCATATGGACGGAGAGAAGCACTTCCACGCCGCTGGATCCACGATCGGTGAAACGCCTTTTGAGAAGTGGTTCGGGCCGGGTGTGGTAGCCGATATCTCTGAGTTCGTCTCAGATACCAGTGTGTATACTCCAGAGATGATCCAGCAGGTCGTCGATGTCAAAAAAGGCGATATCCTTGTCATCAAAACTGGTTACTTGAAGTATGGCTGGAACAGCCCGGATTCGGACGAGTTCCGCTACATGATTCGCCATCCAGGCCCTTCCCCCGATTTTGGAGACTGGTGCATCGATATGGGCATCAAATGGCTGGCTGTGGACTGTGTGGCCATGGAACATCCCATGAACACCATCCAGCGTGACTGGCATCCAAAAACCTTTGAAGAAGCCAATCAAAAATTGATAGAGCAGTACGGTGCAGGCTGGGATGAGATCTATCCCTTTGACAAGTATTATCAGGATATGCACCTGAACCTGTTCCCCAAAGGAATTATCCATGCGGAGAACCTCGGCGGCGAACTGGCTGACCTGGAAAGCGGACGTTACTACATAGGCTGTTTCATTCAAAAAGGAATGGAATTGGCTTCCTGCTGGGCGCGATTTGTGGCCTTTAAAGAAAGCGTTTAAAAGAGGTAAATATGATCCTGGTAACCGGAGCAGCAGGAAAAACTGGCCTGGCAATTATCAAAGGATTGACGGAAAACGGCGAAGCTGTGCGTGGGCTGATCCATCAGGAGGCCTACCGAGCAGCTGTCAAGTCTGCAGGAGCAGATGAGATCCTTCTGGGTGATCTATTGGATCCGGAAGATATCAAGAAAGCGATGAAAGGGGTCAGAGCCGTTTATCATATACCCCCCAATGTGCATCCCCGTGAAGTGGAAATTGGAGAAATTGCCATCTCCGCAGCGCTGGAATCAGGAGTAGAGCATTTTGTATATCATTCCGTGCTACATCCTCAAATTGAAGCCATGCCTCATCACTGGCTGAAACTGCGGGTGGAGGAGCGCCTGATCGCTTCCGGATTGTCCTTCACGATCCTGCAGCCTACAGCCTATATGCAGAACATCGTCTCTCAGCTGCAAAGGATCATGGACCGCGGTATCTATCAAGTTCCGTATCCGCCTGAGACCAGGCTTTGCCTGGTAGATCTGGTGGATGTTGCCAAGGTAGCAGCCATTGTGCTGGCTGATACCACTCATGACGGGGCGATATACCAGCTGGTTGGAACAGGGTTAATCTCCCAGTTTGAGGTAGCGGCATTGATCAGTAGATTGCTGGGATTGGAGATCAAGGCTGAGCAGATCTCATTGGAGAATTGGCAGGCACAGGTCGCAAAAACCGGGCTTGGATCCTACCAGATCTCCGCCCTGGTGAAAATGTTCTTGCATTACCAGGCCCATGGATTTTCTGGGAGTCCGCGCATGTTGAACTGGCTTTTAGGACGTCAGCCAACATCCCTGGAAGAGTGCTTGAAACGCGAGATCTCACGACTTAACCTGGCGTGAGTGAAAAGACATCAACTATAATTTATTTGTCAGGTGTGCGCTACTAAGAGAGAGGTACTATGAAACCAGCACCCTTTAAGTACTACGCCCCACATTCTGTGTCTGAAGTATTGGAACTCCTCAACGAACACGGGTATGATGCCAAGATCCTGGCTGGAGGCCAAAGCCTGGTCCCGATGATGAATTTCAGGCTGGTTCAGCCCGCTGTCGTGGTGGATATAAACAGCATTCCGGAACTCGCCTACATCGACACCTTTAATGAGGGTGTCCGAATAGGAGCCATGACTCGCCACAGCCAGGCCGAGAAGGATCCGCTGATCAAGGAAAAGTCGCCCTTGATCCATGAGACAATGCCCCAGATCGCGACTGTGCAAATTCGCAACCGGGGCACGATAGGGGGCAGCCTTGCTCATGCAGATGCATCTGCAGAATTAGTGGTTGTGTCTACAGCTCTGGAAGCACAATTCAAAATTCAAAATCAGAAAGGGGAAAGGTTGGTTCCAGCAAGTGAGTTCTTTTTGGGATTATTGATGACTTCTTTGGAACCGGAAGACCTTTTGGTTGAGATCCAAATTCCATCTATGCCGGATCGAAGTGGTTGGTCCCTCAAGGAAGTTGCTCGCCGTCCGCATGATTTTGCTCTGGTAGGTGTGGCAGCTGTCCTGACGCTGGATGATAAGGATCACTGCACAAAAGCCCGCCTGGTGTATCTCAGCGCCGGTGATGGCCCCATCTCAGCTCCTGAAGCAGCAGAGATGTTAATTGGGGAGCAGATCACAGCGGATCTGATCACAGCCGCGGCTGAAAAAGCCTCAGCTGATGAGATCGATCCCGGAAGCGATATTCATGCTACATCCGAATTTCGGCGCCATCTGGCCAATGTGCTCACCCGCAGAGCCCTGGAAGAAGCCCTGGAGCGAGCCAGGGGTGGGAAATAGGAGAATCCATGGACAATACCTTTGAACTTTCCGTGACTGTAAATGGCACATCCTATCATGAGGTTGTGGACCCCCGTACCTTATTAAGCGATTTTCTCCGCAATGATCTTGGTTTGACCGGGACCCATGTGGGCTGTGAACATGGCGTTTGCGGGGCTTGCACAGTGCTGCTGAATGGCGCTCCGGTGCGCTCCTGCCTGATCTTTGCGCCCCAGGTCCATAATCAAGAAGTCATGACTGTGGAGGGATTGGGTACAGTCGATGATATGCATCCGCTCCAGGAAGCTTTCCGGGAAGCCCATGCCCTCCAGTGTGGTTTCTGCACACCAGGCTTCCTGACCACGCTGCTGCCCTGGTTGGAGGAGAATCCAAACCCAACCGAGGAAGAGATCCGGGAAGCGATTTCTGGAAACCTGTGCCGCTGCACCGGTTACCAGCATATCATTGATGCTGTCAAGTTGGCTGCAGAAAAAATGAATTGAATTTCCAGGGGAATGATTCCCTTGTAAGCCTGAACAGAATTCCAGACGAGGTGCTGCTGTGACTTACAAAGTAATTGGCAAAAGAGTAAAAAGAGTTGAAGATCCCCGACTGTTAACTGGGGGAGCGCTATTTGTGGGTGATGTGAATTTGCCCAATATGCTCCATGCTGCATTTGTGCGCTCCGATTATGCCCACGCCAGGATAAAAAGCGTTGATGTAAGCGCGGCGAAAGAGATTCCCGGTGTTGTGGGTGTTTATACTGCAGAAGATATGGGAGATGCCTGGGAACCCGGTCCGCCCCTGGTTTCCCCTCCTCCGACCCTGGAGGGAGTGACCTTTAACTCCTGCCGTCAGGTTCCCCTTGTAAAGGATAAGGTCAAACATGCCGGTGAGATCATCGCGGTAGTTGTGGCGGAAAGCCGCTATATCGCCGAAGACGCAGTTGAAGAAGTTTATGTGGATTATGAACCGCTGCCGGTAGTTACAGACCTCGAAAAATGCCTCGAACCGGGACATACGCTGGTGCATGATGAACTGGATACCAATCTGGCAGCTCATCTGATCCAAAACAAAGGGGATTATGAGGCAGCTAAAAAGCAAGCGGATCTGGTCATAAAGAGGAAATTCAATCTGGATCGAGGCGCCGCGGCAGCCATGGAAAACCGCGGGATCGTTGTCGATTGGGACCAGAAGAACCAACATTTGATGGTCTGGGATGCCACTCAATCCCCGATACCGATTCGGAATGGTATGGCTGCCCGGCTGGGATTGAGGACCCATCAGGTCAGGGTTGTTGCTCCCTTTGTTGGGGGCGGTTTTGGCCCCAAGATCATGATGTTCTATGCCGAGGAAATGGTATTGCCCTGGCTGACGATGAAATTGAACCGGCCGGTGAAATGGATCGAGGATCGCAAAGAGAATTTTTATGCCACCACGCAAGAGCGCCAGCAGGTCCAGGAAGTGGAAATGGCTCTCTCCAAAGAAGGTAGAATTTTGGGGATCAAACAGAAAATCATTCATGACACCGGTGCGTTTGACCCCTACGGACTGACCACTCCGCTCAACACCCAATCCCACTCGATGGGTGGATATGATGTGCAGAACTACAACAGTGAATGTTTTGTGGTCTTTACCAATAAGATCATTGTCACTCCGGTCAGGGGTGCTGGACGGCCCCAGGGTATCTATGTCGTCGAACGCATGCTGGATATTGCCTGCCGGGAGCTGAATCTGGATTCCCGGGAAGTGCGGCGATTGAATTTCATCAAGCCCGACCAATTTCCCTATGACCACGAGATCATTGACCAGGCCTTTACCAATTTGGTATTTGATTCCGGGAATTATCAACCGGCCTATGATAAAGCACTTGAAAAGATCGAATACGATAAATTTATCAAGGAAGAGCAGCCCCGCATGCGCGCTGAAGGGAAATATGTGGGCATTGGTGTGGTGCCATTTGTTGAAACCACAGGGGTGGGGCCCTACGAAGGTGCCCGTGTTGCAGTAGAGCCCAGCGGCAAGATCAGCGCCGCTACAGGTGTGGGCACACAGGGCCAAAGCCATATGACCTCGTTTGCGCAGATCATCGCCGAGCAGCTGGGGGTGGAGGTTGAGGATGTCAGCCTGGTATCAGGAGATACTGCAGAGATCCATTGGGGGACGGGAACTTTTGCCAGCCGGGGCGCAGTGGTTGCGGGTAACGCTGTATTGGCTGCGGCCAGCGATGTGCGCCTGAAAGTGTTGAAACTGGCCAGTAAGATCCTCGAGACACCTGAGGAAGAACTTGAGTTGGAGGGGGGCATGGTTCGGGTGGCGGATCTTCCAGATAGATCCATCAGCCTGGGAGAACTGGCAATCCTGGCAAATCCGTTCCGTGGTGCAGTGGAACCAGGTACTGAACCAGGTCTTGAATCCACAAAATATTTTGGCCCAGCTTATGGGGCAACCGCGTTCGGCGTTCACGGCATGATCCTCGAAGTGGATCCTGAAACCATGATGATCAAGATCCATAAATACATCACAGTTGAAGATTGCGGGACCATGCTAAACCCCCTGGTCGTTGAAGGACAGATACATGGCGGGGTTTCAATGGGGATTGGTAATAGCTATTATGAGAAACTCCATTATGATGAAAACGGACAGCTGTTGAACGCCAGTCTGGCGGATTACCTGATCCCTTCTTCAGCTGAAATGCCTCCAATCGAGGTGTATCATCAGAATACACCTGCTCCAAATAATAAGCTGGGAACGAAAGGAGTGGGTGAGGCAGGAGCGATCCCTGTACCTGCTGCTTTTGCCCAGGCTTTAGAAAATGCCTTGCAAGACTATGGATTGGAAATCACTGAAACGCCGCTCAGCCCCAATCGTTTGTATGAGCTGCTCTATAAGCAGGAGGAATAAAGATGAAAGTTGAAGGAGAACATCTGTTTAATGGCACTCAACAACAGGTTTGGGATCTGTTCCGCGATACTGAGGTGATGGCTTCCGCTCTTCCGGGAACAAAGAAAATGGAACTGGTGGGTGAAAATACTTATGAAGCTGTGATGAATGTGCGTGTTGGACCGGTGTCGGGTGAATTCTCAGGCCAATTGGTAATTTCCAACGAGGACCATCCGATTAGCTATACCATGACTGTAGAAGGACGTGGGAAACCCGGTTTCATGAAAGGCGTTGGCGACGTCATTCTTACTGACCAGGGAGAGAACCAGACCATGATGGGTTATACAGGGGAGGTTCAGATCGGAGGGAGACTGGCCGCTGTAGGCCAGCGCCTGATCGATACAGTAGCGAAAAGCATTATCAACCAGGCTTTTGAGACCCTGGATAGTGCTTTGGTAGAACGGTTTAATGCTGAAACGGAAGGTAGAGAAGCGGCATATGAACAAAGCTCTGAGGGCGATTATGCGGCATCTGTTGCCAAGGATTTAATCAAGAATGTACTGAAGCGCAAAGATGGTGACGAATCCTGATCATTATTCAGCTCGAAAACAGGTATATTTGTCTTTTTGAATGAATACTTGATCCAATTCTGCGAATTTGCCAAGTCTGATATTGACAAACGCCTATGTTTAGTTAGAATGAAGTATGCAATGAAAAACAAGAAAAGAGGATCAATTTTTCAAAGATGCCCAGGAGCGGTTACGCTCTCCAGGGCATTTTTTATTATTGGAGAAGGACCACTTTGTGGTTCTTTTTTTTTGCAATCATAGCTTGACTGTAGATGAAGAATGCCTGAGCATTACTAAGCAGCAATTATCGGGTTAATACTAATAGGTGGGAATGATGAAAGAATACCTGGGAAAAGGAGGTGGCTTGATATCCTGTAGCAATCTTGACCAGTATTTATCTTAATAGAGAGGCTAGTTCATTTTCCAAAGGAGAGAATATATGGCTATAGAGGAACGAAAAATACCAGGTTATCTTCCCAACGAAGTCCCGCCATTTGGGAGGATGATCGTCTTGGGCTTCCAGCACGTGCTGACCATGTTCCCGGCAACAGCTTTCTGTGCCCTGTTGACCGGGTTCCATCTTTCTACAGTGCTGTTCGTGGCCGGTATGGCGACCATAGTGGCTTTGATCCTATCAAAGTGGAGGATTGGAAAGTTCATTCCCCTATTTTATGGATCGAGCTTCAGCTACCTGACCGCTTACCTGGCCATCACCAATGCCCAGTGGGGCGTCCCCGCGAGTGATGAGCTGATCAGCCTGATGCAGGCTGGTATCCTCGTTACCGGCGTCATCAATATCATCATCGGCTTCATCATCAAGGCCGTAGGCAAAGAGGCCATCGATAAGGTTCTACCCCCTGTCGTCACTGGCTCCGTCGCCTGCATCATCGGTTTTGGTCTTGGATTCGCTGCCCTTGATATGGCTGCCGCAAACTGGTTAGTAGCAATAGTAACCCTAGTAGTCACCATTCTGTTCTCGGTTTATCTGCGTGGAAAGGGATTTGTGGGTATGATTCCCATCCTCATGGGTGCAATCGTCGGATATCTTGTTTCCTGGCCGTTGGGCTTGGTAGATTTATCTGGTGTTTCAGCTGCTAGTTGGTTGGTAGTGCCGCACTTTACTTTTCCGACCTTCACAGGGGCAATGGTTGTAACGGCTATTTTCAGTATCAGCATCATGGCCATTGCTACGATCCCGGAATCCACCGCACACCTGTACCAGATCAGCCTCTATGTGGATCGCTATGCAGAATCAGTGGGTGAAGAACCTTATCACCTTGATGAGCATATCGGCTTCAACTTGATCCTGGATGGTATCGGAGACTTCATCAACGGTTTGTTCGGTTCCACAGCAGGAACTAACTACGGCGAGAACAACTCGCTGATGGCTATTACACTCAACTACTCCGGACCGGTTTTGATCATGGCTGGAGGGATCTCGATGCTGCTCGGTTTCATCGGTAAGCTCGAAGCCCTGGTTGCTACCGTCCCGCTGGCTGTCAGTGGTGGCCTGGCGATCTACCTCTTCGGTGTGATTGGTATGCAGGGTATCGCGTTGATGGTTGAGAATAACGTCAGCCTCTTCAGCGCCCGCAACCTGGCCGTTGGCGCAGTGATCATGGTCGTTGGTATTGGCGGCAATATCGGTTATGCCGGCGGATTCCTGCCCATCCCCATCTTCCAGGGTGTATTCCCCAGTGGTCTACCTGCGATCGCAACAGCTGCAGTTCTGGGTATTTTGATCAATGTTATATTCTTGATCTTTGCTCCTCCAGAAGCAGATGATCTCTTGTAGATATCTAAAAACTTGATAAGTGGGCATCCCCTCCCAGGTGGATGCCCATTTTTATTTGACAAGGTTCCAGCGAGAATAGGAAATTAGTAACCCCCCGTACTTTGTGAGTGCGGTGTATAATCAAAATCTACCTTTTTGAGCCCGTTTTTGGTTTAAAAAGCTGTTAATCCCCACAAACCAAAAATAACTGCGTATTATAAAAGGCTAATATATCTAAGTTTTACTGTTGATCATTGCAGAACTGGCAGGAGGATTCAATATGTTGGCTCGCCCTGGATTACCGGAATTTGAGTATATCAAAGCAGAAACTTTTCAGGATGTCTTTGATTGTATGAGAGAAAAAGGGGATGACCTGAAACTACTGATGGGGGGCACGGATCTGTTCGTTCAGATGCGTGATAGAGGAGAAGGACCGGGTTTTCTGCTTGATGTAAAAGGTCTGCCCGGGATGCAGGAAATTTCCTTCGACATGAAAAATGGATTGAAGGTGGGGGCTGCGGTAACGCTGAACGCTCTTTCCAGCCATCCGAATTTGCTTAAATACTATAGTATTATCTGCCAGGCTGCGGATACTGTGGGGAATTATCAGCTCCGCAATCTTGCTACCATGGGAGGGAATATCTGTAATGCATCTCCCAGCGCGGATATGTCGCCGGCAGCACTTGTTTATGATTGCACGGTGATTGTTGAAAGCCCTCGCGGCGAACGGGAATTAAGCTTGGATGAATTCTGGGTAGGTCCAGGAAAAACAGCTCTTGAAAAAGACGAGTTTCTGAAAAGGATCCATTTTCCCATGCCGCCTGACAAATCAGTGGGTCGCTATTACAAGCTTGGCCGATCCAAAATGGGGGATCTGGCAATTGTCGGAGCCGCAGTGCTGGCATATCCTGACCCAGAAGTTAAGGCCGGGATCCAATTCAGGATAGGGATCAACTCCACTGCGCCAACCGCGTATCGTGTTCCTTCAGTAGAAGAATTCCTGGCTCAAAACACAATCACAGATGAAAATCTGTCAAAAGCCGCCGAAATGGCGATGGATATCTCCGCTCCCATTGAAGACCAGCGGGCATCAGCCATATATCAAAAGAAAATGGTTCGCAATCTGGTTCACAAAGGCTTGAAAGAGGTTTGGGAGAGTTTGAAATAAATCTGTTTATCGATCAGAAGAGAAAAACTATGACTAAACACAATATTACAATAACTATCAATGGACAAGAAGAGGAATTACTGGTTCCATCCAACATGACTTTGCTGCATCTGTTGAGAGAGGAATTGGGTCAGACAGGCACGAAAAATGGCTGTGAAGCCGGAGAATGCGGTGCCTGTACTGTTCTGGTGGATGGAGAGCCTGTAAACTCCTGCCTGACGCTGGCTGTAGAAATGGACGGCCGAGAAATCACAACGATCGAGGGTTTATCCAATAATGGAAAACTGACCCCACTGCAGCAGGCGTTTGCAGATTTGAATGCAGTGCAGTGCGGCTACTGCACACCAGGTATGTTGATGGCGGCTACAGCTCTGCTCAGACGGAATCCAAAACCAACAGAAGAGGAAATTCAAATAGCTTTGGTTGGGAATCTTTGTCGCTGTACAGGATACCAGCGCATAATTGATGCCGTTATGGAAGCTTCTCGTCAGGGAGGTGCTCAATGACGATCACTGAATCTGGACTGGTAGGAAAAAGTGTAATCCGCACCGATATGATGGATAAAGTTACTGGGTGTGCGGTATTTGTGGATGATATCCAATTTGGGCCCAATTTGCTTCATGCCCGCTTGGTGAGAAGCCCTCACTCTCATGCACTGATCAAGAAAATCGACACCTCGAAGGCAGAAGCCCTGTCGGGTGTTCGGGCAATCGTTACCGGAAAAGAACTGACAGCCCGCTTGGGCCTTTACCTGATCGACAGGCCAATTTTTGCCGACGACAGGGTCCGGGTTTATGGGGAGCCCATTGCTGGGGTTGTGGCAACAAGCGAGGCAATAGCTGTAGAAGCGGTAAAGCTTGTTGAGGTTGAGTATGAAGTGCTGCCGGCTATTTTCGATCCGGTTGAGTCAGCCCAACCAGACGCACCGCTGATCCACCCTGATCTGGGCAGCTATTCTGTAGCCAATTTCATATTTCCGCGGCCAGGAACTAACGTTTCTGAACATTTCAAGATCCGCAAGGGTGATGCTGAAGCTGCTTTTTCCGAATGCACAGCCGTAGCAGAAGGCCGATTCCGGCTGCCCCCGATCGAACATGTTCCGATAGAAACGCATACATCTGTCGCTCTTTGCGAGAAGACTGGCCAGATAACTCTCTGGGCCAGTTCCCAATCTCCCTTTGCAATGCGGGATATGATCGCTCAAGGCCTGGACATCCCTCATAATAAACTGCGGGTGATAGCCCCCCTGGTTGGTGGTGGATTTGGTGGTAAGGCTGGTGTCACTATGGAAGCTTGTGCTGTGGTTCTGGCCCAGGCTGTAGAAGGCAAGCCTGTGAAATTACGCCTGACCCGGGAAGAGGAATTTGTGGGTACTTCCACCCGCCAGTCACTGATCTCAGATATCAAGGTTGGATGTGACAAGGATGGTGTTCTGCAGGCTATGGAGCTTACCTATTATTTTGGCGGCGGAGCATATAACGATTATGGTGTCAACATTGCCCGGGCAGCTGGTTATTCCTGCACTGGGCCCTACGATGTGCCCAATGTAAAAGCAGATTCGCTCTGTGTTTATACCAACACCCCTGTTGGCAGCGCTATGAGAGGATTTGGCATGCCAGAGATCCATTGGGGTCTGGAGCAGATCATGGATCGTCTGGCGGAAGAAGTGGGGATGGATGCGGCCGAATTCCGGACGTTGAACTGTGTCCGCACTGATGACGAGATCGTTTCCGGGATGAAAATGACACCGATTGATCTTGATGCTTGTATAGAGAAAGCAAAAAAGGCCATCCAGTGGGGGAAAAAAGAAGCACCTACAGCTCCCAATAAGAAACGCGGCAAAGGCATTGCTATCATGTGGAAAGCGCCAGCTATGCCGCCCAATCCTGGCAGTGCAGCAGTTGTCCGCTTTAATGAGGACGCCACCCTTCAGGTAGAAGTCGGCGGACAGGAGATCGGACAGGGTGCTTTCACGGTGGCTGCCCAAATCGCGGCCGATGTGTTGGGTGTCCCTTATGAAAATGTCACCGTCTCAACGCCGCTCGATACCAAATACAGCCCGTATGAATGGCAGACTGTTGCCAGCCGTCTGACCTGGTCGATGGGAAATGCTGTCAAGGCGGCTGCCGAGGATGCCCGCTTCCAGATCCTGGAAACCGTAGCAGACGCCTGGGAAGAGGATATCGAAGACCTGACTATCAAAGACGGGATTGTGATTTCATTTAAATCTGAAAGGGAACAGCCCCTGGACAAGATGGTGGTTTACGGTATGCCCAATGATGATTTTGAAGGTTGGAAGGGCGGCCCAGTAGTAGGGCGTGGTCATTTCATGCCCACCTACGTCACCAACCTTGATCCCGAAACCGGTCAGGGCACCCGGGCAGTTGTTCACTATACCGTTGGAGCTCAGGCGGTGGATTTGGAAGTGGATCTGGAAACTGGTCAGCTGGAAGTTCTCAATATTGCCAGCGTTTATGATGTCGGGCGAGCAATCAACCCGGATCTGATCATGACTCAAATTGAAGGCGGCGCTGTGCATGGGATGAGTTCTGCTTATGAATCCATGAAATTCAACGAAGATGGGGTTGTGATCAATCCCAGCTTTGTCGATTACAGGATCGCTACCATCGCTGATATCCCCCGCAAGATACACGGTGATTATGTGGAAACTCCCATCGATGACGGCCCCTGGGGAGCAAGAGGCGTGGGAGAACATGTGATGGTGCAGACTGCGCCAGCTATTGCGAATGCGTTATACGATGCCGTGGGTGTCCGTTTCTCGGATCTACCCCTTTCGGCGGACAAGATCTATCTTGCTTTGGAAGAAAAAGATTTAATAAAGAGTGATTAAGAGCGAATATATTCGGAAGGCAGGGCACTATGGGTGCTAAAGCTAAGAAATCATCAGGGAAAGAGCTGATCTCAGAACTCAAGGATATTCGCCAGCAGGCTGCCCAGGGAGGCGGAGAAAAGCGCATCAAGGCCCAGCATGATAAGGGGAAAATGACCGCGCGGGAACGGGTCCTGGCTTTGCTGGATGAAGGCTCTTTCCAGGAGATAGACGCCTTGATGTCCCACCGCCATCACGAGTTTGGATTGGACGAAAAACGTTTTCCTGGAGATAGTGTTGTGGTGGGTTTTGGAAAGGTGGACGGTCGGATGGTGGCTGTCTTTTCTCAGGATTTCACAGTGATGGGCGGCTCTTTCTCTGAGGTTCAGGGACAAAAGGTTGCCAAAATCCTGGATCTTGCTCTGGATGCTGGTGTGCCGGTGGTTGGCTTGATGGATTCTGTGGGAGCGCGAATACAGGAGGGAGTCTACAGCCTGGCAGCGTACTCAGAGCTTTTCTGGCGCAACACCCAGGCCAGCGGCGTGATCCCCCAGATCAGTGTCATGTTGGGGCCATGCGCCGGAGGATCGGTTTATTCCCCGGGTTTAACAGATTTCGTGATCATGACGCGCGGCAAAAGCCATATGTTCATCACCGGGCCGAAAGTGATCAAATCTGTTACCCATGAAGAGGTTGATTTTGAATCCCTGGGCGGGGCGGGTGTTCACAGTTCAAAAAGCGGTGTCGCCCATTTTGCGGCTGATACCGAGGAAGAGGCCTTGAAGGTGACACGCCAACTGCTGAGCTATCTACCGGGAAATAATGCGGAACCACCACCATATGTGCCACCAAAAGACGACCCGTACCGTCAGGATCAGGTGTTAAATAGTCTGGTCCCGGTGGATTCAGATGAAGCTTACGATATGCGCCAGGTGATCGAGCGGGTGGTTGACAAGGGAAGCTTCTTCCCGGTGCATTTGGACTTTGCTCCCAATGCCCTGGTTGGATTTGCCCGCTTGCACGGCCAGGCAGTAGGGGTTGTAGCGAATCAACCCAATGCCCTGGCAGGGGTACTTGATATTGATTCCTCAGATAAGATCGCCCGGTTCATCCGTTTTTGCGATGCTTATCACTACCCGCTGGTGACATTTGTTGATACGCCAGGCTTTCTTCCAGGGGTAAATCAAGAACACGGAGGCATCATTCGGCATGGCGCGAAGATCGTCTATGCCTATTCAGAAGCGACCGTGCCTAAGATCGCCGTCATCGTTCGCAAGGCATATGGCGGCGCTTATATTGTGTTGAGTTCGAAATATATTCGCACGGATCTGGTTTATGCCTGGCCTACAGCTGAGATCGCCGTGATGGGGGCAGATGGCGCTGTAGATGTGCTGTACGGTAAGGAGATCAAAGCGGCAGAGAACCCGGAACAGGCCAGGGAAGAGTACGTGTCTGCCTATAAGGATAAATTCTCGAAACCTTATCCCGCGGCGGCCAGCGGCCATGTGGATGAGGTTTTGATCCCCTCGGAAACCCGGCCGAAGCTGATTGCGGCTCTGGAGCTGTTGAAGAATAAACAGGGCAGCACCCGACCTAAAAAACACGGCAATATGCCGGTCTAGGTACCAGGAGAAATCTATTGAATGAGCTTGGACAGGGACTAGCACTGAGCGGGATAGGTATCCTGATCACATTTTCCGCGTTAGGGATCCTGATTTTATTGATTGTGATCCTTAAAACTCTTTTCCCGGAGCGAAGTGAAGATGTTGAGGTGTCCCACCCGGACGTAACCATGCTTTCTGAAATTGATTCAGACAGGGAAGGCTTGATGAAGAAGGCCGCTGCTGTAGGTGTGGCAGTCTTGCTGAAGAAAAGCGTATTTTCAAGAACGGGCGGATTGGGAAGTGAATTGGAAAAACCTGTTGGTCAATGGTGGAAGAGAGGACTGGATCGGATACAGGGCAAGGAGAGATTATGAGCGACCACCCTAATAGAGTCTGGGTGACAGTAAACGGAGAAGAATTCCAGGTTGAAGTGGAAGATCTGAATCAGCGGCCAATCGTAGCCTATGTGGACGGCAGCCGTTTTGAGATCGATCTTGATCACAATGATCTCCAGGGAGAATCTGGTACAAACCTGCTTCAACCGGAAGAGGTGCCCCATTCGATTCCCGCTGGAACTGCGTGTAATGTAACAGCGCCAATGCCGGGTGATATTGTGGGCATCCATGTTAAGGCCGGTCAGGTTGTGAAACCCGGTGACGCGCTATGTGTCCTGGATGCAATGAAAATGAAAAATACGATCCATGCTCCGCAGGCTGGAACCATAGCTGAAATTTGTGTTTCCGAAGGACAGGCGGTTGAATACGGTGTAATCCTGTTCAGGTTTGGATAAATTCTATGACAACAGATATTTCTGCGATATTTGAGGCGCTGACGATTTTTTCGATCAAGAACCTGATCATGATCCTGGTTGGCGGGGTTTTGATCTATCTGGCGATCAAAAAGGAATTTGAGCCTGTACTGCTGCTGCCGATTGGTTTTGGAGCTATTCTGGCGAACCTGCCCCTGACAGGGATCACAGATGCCGCGGAAGGTGGTTTTCTCGGAGTCCTTTACCAGGCGGGTATAAAAACCGAGTTGTTCCCGTTGTTGATCTTTATCGGGATCGGGGCCATGACAGACTTTGGCCCTCTCTTAGAAAATCCCAAAATGGCCATCCTCGGCGCTGCAGGCCAGGTCGGTATTTTTGGCACGTTATTATTGGCGCTGAATATCGGGTTCGACCTGAATGAAGCGGCTTCGATTGGAATCATTGGCGCCATTGATGGGCCAACGGCTATCTATGTGTCCAGCAGGTTGGCGCCGCATTTGTTGGGCGCGATCGCAGTAACGGCCTACAGCTATATGTCGTTGGTGCCGATCATCCAGCCACCTGTGATGCGTTTGCTGACCACTGAAAATGAACGCAAAGTAAGAATGCCCTATACTGAAAAACCGGTCTCGAAAACAGTTAAGATCCTCTTTCCGATCCTGGTTACTGTGGTGATCTCCCTGCTTTCACCAAAAGCATCCCCTTTGATCGCTACATTGATGTTTGGAAATCTGATGCGTGAATCCGGTGTGGTGGATAGGTTGAGTAAATCAGCTCAGAACGAAATTGCCAATGTCACCACCATTTTTCTCGGCTTAACTGTTGGCAGTACCATGGCAGGAGACAGCTTTATTCAGAGCGATACACTGCTGATCCTGGGAATGGGCTTGCTGGCATTTGTGCTCGACACCATGGGCGGCGTGTTGGTTGGCAAACTGATGTATATCTTATCCGGGAAGAAGTTCAACCCTTTGATCGGAGCAGCTGGTATCAGTGCATTTCCTATGTCAGCCCGGATCGTGCAGAAAGTTGGCCAGGAATATGACCTGGATAATTTCCTGCTGATGCACGCAATGGGAGCCAACACGGCCGGACAGCTGGGCAGCGTTGTGGCTGGTGGGGTTGTTCTAATGCTGCTTTCTGGCGCGTTTTAATCAAACTTTTAGAGATTGAATCCTTTGGAAGGATTCAATCCTTATAATGAAAAGGAGTAATCCATGAAACTGATCGATCTGACAATACCTCTTGGTGTGGGAACGCCGCCCTGGCCGACCTATATTCCCCTGGAAGTGAAGTACTTCAAACGCCTGGCTCCCAATGGAGCGAATGGCATGGTGGTGACCCATTCCAATCATGTGGGCACTCACCTGGATGGGGAGATCCATTTTTATACGCCTGGCAAAGATATCGCCGAACTCGAATTGGATTTCCTGGTTAATGATGGAGTGATCGTTGACCTGAGTGACGCGGTTGGGGATTACCAGGTTTACACCAGCAAAATGATTGAAGACCGTGTTGAGGTCAAAGAAGGCGATATCCTGATCATCCACACCGGCTATCACCATTTCGGATGGGACCAGCCAACCGCGGATGAGATCCGTTACATGGTTAAACATCCCGGCCCGGATCGCGAGTTTGCTGAATGGGCCAAGAAGAAGAAACTGCGTTGGTTAGGAGTGGATTGCGGCAGCGCGGATCACCCCATGAATACCATTATCCGGGATTGGATGCCGCGCCAGGCTCGTGAGGCGGAAGAGGTTTTCAAGACGAAATACGGAAAATCCCTGGCGGAATTCTATGACGATAGCAAGTACCAGTTGATGCATATAGAGATGTTCCCGCACGGGATCATTCACGCGGAATGCATTGGTGGGGATATCGACTTACTGCTCAATCAAAGGGTCCAGATCGGCTTCTTCCCCTGGCGTTTTGTGGACGGGGAAGCCAGCATTGGCCGCTGCGTGGCATTCGTTGAGGATGATCACTATGAAGAGCTGATGCAGAAGAAAGAAAACATGAAAAAGACCAAGTATGGTGATGTCATCAATCCAGATCACATTGCAAGCCTAGACAAATTGAGCAAGTAAGAACTTGAGATTAATGTGGTTAGAATAAGGATACGGTTTCCTTCATGAACTGAACCCACAAAACAGGACACAAAATTAAGAACACCTCTCGTACAATATAGTCAGGGAGGTGTTTTTGTATGGCTGAGAAGAAGAAAAGAAGAGTAT
>Ga0180430_10001200_pt1 | contig 26087 bp, 17 predicted proteins | sample SS_ome_9_FD_132999 | JGI IMG/M metagenome (GOLD analysis project Ga0180430, IMG submission 132999) | Hypersaline lake sediment archaeal communities from the Salton Sea, California, USA - SS_1_S_2 metaG | ecosystem: Environmental > Aquatic > Non-marine Saline and Alkaline > Hypersaline >... | reverse complement strand
CCGAGCAGGAAACTCCTCTTGGGACTGTCTTCGGCGCCCATCAGGATGTGAATACTGCTGTCCAGGGCCACATCGCGAGTTACGTCATCGCCGAATGCGACCATCAACCAAGCTTCACCATAGGCGAGATTGTGCTTCTGGTTCCTTCCGGAGAAGGGTAGACTGTCGCTCTCTTTCTCAATGGATTTCGCATACTCTCGGACGGCCAACAGAGCTTCTCCGGCGCCTCCGGACTGGTCGAGGTCCTTGTGGAACTTCTTGAACGCCTTCTGGTACAGACGGTAGGCGTTCAAGTAACCGCCGATCAGAGTAAGATACCTGGCTTCGTTCTTGGGGTCTTGCTCAAGCGCAAGAGCTGTCGCGGCAGAATCCACCAGTTCCGCGAACCTCGGATAGCTGGCGACTACCTGGAGGTTGTCTCGCAGAGTCGGAACTGTTCCCGACGGCGTTCTATCCATGAAGTACTCACTGTCACGCTTTTTGCCCCAGTGAACGGTTGCCGCAAACCGAAAATCATTGTCAAGCTGATCATGTTGCCCATATCCCAGGTCGACCTGCAGGTCAAAGGGATCGGATTGGTAGGTGATTCCGGCTCCAAGCGAAATCTCGGCTTTGTTGTCGCCCACCTTGTTGAAACCGAGGCGAGGGGAGAAGACCGCGTGGCGGGTGCGCCAGCTAAACTCGGCTCCTCCGTAGATTCCAGACCCGCGGTCGCCGCTGACCAACATAATCTCGTAGTCGGCCAGAAGAATCAGACCAAGATCCTCGTGGAACAAGTTATAAAAGTCGTAGCTGAAACCAGCCCGGCCGAGCATCGGCCATTTGTCCTTATCGCCACCGTAACCAACGTTAGGCTGAATCAAATTCTGTACCGAGAATCCCAGCTTCAGAGGTATGAGCGTCTTCAAGGGAACGGTCACGAAAGTTGGACTGAGGAACTGAATCTGCGTACCCAGATCAACACCTACCCCCATCCCCGACTGGTTGAGGTCGGTGGAACCGGTGATACCCTGATCGATGACCTTGACGGTGGCGCCGAAGGTCCAGATGGCGGAAGTGTTGGTCCATTCTCGGGCGTATGACAGGGCGAAGGCGTTCTGGTAGAGCCCAAACTCCTTACCTTCCAGGAGTTGGTCGTTCGGATCGCGGTATTCGAACTCGCCGCTGGAGAACCTCACCCAGGAGACGCCCCAGGCAACTTCGGGACCGAACAGCCAAGAGGAGGAGTTGGCCACGGGTCGCGGCAACGCCGCTGAAAACACGTTGTATCTGCTCATGCCAAGCGGCTCAGCATTCATGAAGTAGACCGCGTAGTTCGACTTGGTCTGTATCAGTCCGGCCGGGTTGTAGAACAGCCCACCAGGTTCATCGGCCAGGGCCACGTAGGCCCGACCTAGCGAATGGGCCCGAATAGAGACGCTGTTGCGGGTGAACTCACCGGCTTGGCCGCCATCACCCGTATCCGCGAGGGGAGAGGAGGCAGTGAACAGAACTCCCACACAAATCAGCAGGGATGCTATGCTTCGGAAAATGTTGTTATCTATGGTCATTTGGATCCCCTCCCTCACCTTATGACCGCGATTTTGTGTGTGGAGACGTGGTTGCCATCGGCTTCGATTACACAGATATAACCGCCACTGGCCACCGTCTCAGACTTTCCGTTCAGGCCATCCCAGGGGATCGTGAACACCTCACCTTCCGCCTCCGGAACTATCCCGGTCCTCTCCAGCACCAGGTTTCCGAATAGGTCATAGATCATGAGCGTGACACTACTGGGGGCATTCTCCCGCGTGAAGACAATGGTTGTACGTTCCTCATCCGGATTGAACGGATTGGGATAATTGTGAGAGGCAGCACCCAGTTGGATCTCGATCACGGTCTCTTCGCTACGGTTTTCGGCCGGGTCGGTAACATAACCATAGATGTACTTGCGCTCGCTGTCCGGCGACAGCAGGAAGTTGACCGTAACGCCAGAGGTATCGATTCTAATGGAGTCGTACTCACTGAAGTTCGGTGACTCCGACAAGAACACATCCTGGAGGCGATGGAACGGTGGATCAGTGGCCGTGATTGTGATCGGAATACTTCGGTCTACCGTAAATGTCTTGGGTGTATGCAGTTGCAGTCCCTGTGGCGGACCGGTGTCAACGATGATGCTGTCCGTCGAGTCTGTCGCCTTGCCCGCCAGGGCGCCGGTACACATCAGATGGCGCAGACCGTCGCCGGCTACAATGAAGGTGTAATCGACTGTATCCGGTAACTGCTCCAGGTTCAAGAGAGTTATATCACTGTTCGGCCTGCCCGGTTCTTCCAGTACTACCGATTCGAGCAGCGTTACATTTGAGTTGATCTCCACCCGCACGGTGTGCGACCCCGAATAGAGGTGGTCATCGATGTCGTTTGGATCCCACATGTCGATCCAGACCCGAATCCCTCTGAAAACGTGGAAGGAATCCGCGAACGCCGGGAGGATCTGCTCCTGACCCGAATTATCTTCTGCAGTGACTGCCAGTCGGTACCAGGAAGAGTCCTGCAAGTCGCCGAACTCATATACTCCGGAGGCCAGGCCGACATCCGGGTCAACGAAGCATTCTATCGTGTCAACCAGCGCTGTGCCGTATGATCCATTCTCGGGCCGCACCTGGTAGTATAGATAGACGCACTTCAAGCCGGACTTGAAGCTTCCGTTTGCAGTCTCGACCGTATCGTTGGCGGTCCACTGAACAGGCACCGAGAACGAGGTGTAGAGCGTATCGAACTGGTTCGTTATCTCCGCCACCGGCACTTTGGTGTCGATTTTGACACTGCACAGAGCGGTATCGGCTTCCAGGAGATTGCCGACAGCGGGATCGTTGGTGTTCTCCACCCACTTTGGGTCTTTGGCGTCATCCCTTGCGGAGATTGCAAACTCGTAGTGGTTGTCGCCGTAAAACGCAATTGTGTCGTGGAGAGGGATGGACTCCGACCGCACGACCTGAGGATTGAACGGATCGTTCGCATAGGAGAACGCGTCCAGGAGATACCAGACATTGTCGTCCAGTGGCAGGCGGTAATACACCTGTATCTCCCGGATACCCGCTGGATCCTCCACTTCAAAGTCCAAAGTTAGATTGGTGTTGTTGGTCGTATCGCCGGCGAGGCTGGCGCCCGCCAAGACTTCGCATCGGGTGACCTGCGGTGCAGTCTGGTCCTGAGTAGAACTGGCCACGTCGGTGGTACAGTCAACCGTGACAATGCGATACCAGTAGGTAACGCCATCGCCCAGTCCGCGCACGGCGTGGCTCTCGCCGGGACGAGGCCATTGGATCGACTCCACGATGAATTCGGGTGCGAACGAAGGATCGGTAGCATACTGAAGGAAAGGGACTTCTGAACAATTCTGGAAGGCTGTAGTAAAGAACACAACGTTGGAGTCGCCCTGAGTGTGCGCTGGTTCAACCACGATGTCAGGCACGGGCGTGAGACCCTGGCCAAGAGCCGTGGTGACAAAGATCGCGAAGGCGAGAACGAAGGCAAGGAGTAGAGCTTTTGTCATCGTACAATCACCATCTTCTTGACTTGAGTGCCGCCGGAGTAAGTGAGTTTGTAGAAGTAAATACCACTGGCTACCTGGGAGCCCGTGCGATCACTGCCGGTCCAGATGGCATAGTAATTTCCAGCGGCCATGTCCTTGTCCACAAGAACCGCAACCGATTGTCCCACTATGTTGAATATCTCCAATCTGACTTGACTTCGTTCTGGCAAGCTGAAAGGAATAAGGGTCTCCGGGTTGAACGGGTTGGGGTAGTTCTGGCCGAGAGTGAATTCCGTGGGCAGATCCCTCGACCGGGACTCTTCGACGTCGGTTGTGATCGATTTCTCCCATTTGGCCAGTTCGGACCATCCCGACTCGAGTTGACCGGTTCGGCTCTTCACGCGGAAGAACACTGTTTCGATAGAGTCCGCTTGCGGCTCGGATAGGAAAGTGAAAACATCGCCTTCTATTACATACTCCAGGAATCGATCATCATCGAAATAGACCGAATCGATTGCGCTCTGTAGGACGAAATAGTCTGGATTGCCGACGTTGGGAATCTCCCAGACAACCCAGATCTGCGTTCCAGATTCACCGGTAGAGTCTTCCACAACCAGATTGTAGGGTAGAGGCAAAGTCTCCAGACAAACCTCGCTGTTGTTCTCGTCTTGCTCGTTGCCGACGAAGTCGATCGCCTGGATCCGATAGTTGTACTCGCAGTTGTCGACTTCGCCACCCTGAACGGTGTCGATATGGCTAACGGCTGTAGTAGAATCCCACAGTACGTAAGTGTCGCTGGAGTCCGGGTTAGTGCGATAGATCAGGTACTGTTTCAGCCCACTGCCTCCTACATCAACCACGGCTGACCAGGACAGATGCACTTCGACCTGGTCGGGGATAGCCGTAATCAGGGCCTTCGTGGAATCGATCGACAGATCGTCCACAGCGCCCGGTGCCACGATATCCAGATAGGCCAGGACCGTGTCGGCAAAGTAGTCAGTGGACCAGAACGAAGACTCGTTACCCAATGCATCCTTTCCGCGAATTCGGAAATACAACTCATTGTTGGTAGCATTCACACCGGTCGGTCCCAAGTCTACTTCAAGTTGGCCGGGTGCGGCGGCGCCTCGAACCGCGTGCGTGAAGTTGGGATCGAAATTGTCGAACAAGGAAAGCTCGATTATCACGCTGTCGGCGCCGAAATCTTCGCCAATTGCCTCTGTTAAGTCAGCGTTCAGCCAGTGCCATTCGACGGTCACTTCTTCGGCGCTAAAGTAGTTGGGTACAAACTGTGTCACCTGCGGAGTATAGACCCAGGGTGTGGTGTAGTCGATATCGATGACATCGGCGGCTCCCACCTGATCGAAGAAGTCCCAGGCAACCACATTGTAGCGATAGGCGATGTTTTCGCCCACCTCTAAACCAGAGTCGATTATCTGAAACACCGTTGTAGAGTCAACACCCGAACCCGGGACAGCAACCTGGAAGGTGGTCGGGTCGGTCTCACCCGGGAGTGAAACTCGGGTCACCACGAACGAGTCAAGGCGGTTCGGCTTTGGATGAGTCCAGGTGAGATAAATCATTCCCACGTCGGATCCTATCTGGGCAGGATCAATCGGCTGTGGTTGAGCCAAATCTATGACCGGTGCTTCCGGAAGATTGTCATAGGGCACCATGACAGGTTGCGACCAGGCTGTGTAGAATGTGTCGGCAGCGGTATAGAGGTCGAGTTCGAACTCTTTGACACGGAAGCTGTAGTCGCCGGCATCTGCCGGTCCCAGACCGGATTCGCCCATATAGACGAACTCGGTCACCTGGCTGACGGTGTCCTGGTGGACGACCTCGCCATCCTTGGAAACCTCAACGATGGTCTTGAAGGTGCCGCTAAGGGTCGGAGGACGTTCCCAGGTGATCTTGATCGAATCGATCTCGACGATCGCATCCTCGTCGATCGTCGGAGGCTTGATGCACATAGCCGAGTCGATCGGATTGACGCCAGCTCCTCCCTGGCGTTCGTTGCCCAGCCAGTTCACCGTGTGAACAGAGTAGTGGTACCATTCGTAAGTGGTGAGGGGACGGGCATACGCGAAATCATCTACCTCATAGACGTCTGTATAGAAGCTGCTGTCAATGGGAGAGGCCTGGGTTGTGTCCAAACTTACCCACGCACCGGACGTGTCCTGACGGTAGATGATGTATCTTTGGGTACCCGGTTTGTTCGGCGGATCCCAGTTGAGGAATATGTCGCCCGACCATTCCGGGATAACGACGTTGCTCACGGTGAAATGCTCAACACTGTCGGGATCTTCGGTCATCACCGAAATGAGAGCGTCGTCTGACCAGCGGCTCGAAGAACCATCGTCAAAGACCGCCCGAACGCGTAAGCGATAGGAACTATCGCCGAGTCCGGTCACCTGACCGCTGTCAGCCGGGGCGGGTACGTTGACGCTGTCGATGACACCGCCGCCACTAGAAAGCGCCCAGCCGACGACATAGTAGTCAACGCCGACCGTATCCCAGACCAGAGGATCGGTCTCCCAGTTGATAAATGCCGTGGTGTGCTGTCTATAGCAGATATTGCTGGCCAAATCGAAGGTGTCGCAGTTGCGGCCGGGGATGATAATGGGGCGCAGGTTCGGCCGGTCACATCCGGACCAACTTGAGTTATTCACACTGGATGCGTTGTTGACATGGTCAGTGGCCGAAATGCGATAGCAGTAGGTGCTGCGACCCAGGATGTCGACATAGTCGTCATAATAGATCAAAGTACCGCCGTCAACCGACGCGATTGGCTGTCCCCAGGACGCCGTGTCGTTGATATGTTTGCGATAGATTTGATAGCTCTTGACGCCACAGCCGCTATCGGAGGCTGCATCCCATGTTATCACCATGGCCGCGCTGTCAACGGCCCAGTCGCCCGGGCGTACATCTATGTTCGAGATGTCATCAGGCACCTTGGCATCCATGGTCGCATCGGCCGTGTCGGACCAGTCACTCAGCTGACCCACGTCATCTCTAACCCTACACCGAACGTAATATGTGTGATTGTGGACAAAGGCGGTGTCCAGAGTAGGAGAGAGATCAAAGGTATAAGAGGTTGGTTCACCTACGTAATAGATCCAGCCGGACGTAAACGATCTTTGTCCCGAATCGGGCATGGTCGCGAAGTACTCGACGCTGTCGCGCACCACCTCAAAGATTATCGAGTCTGCCCATTCCGCCGGATTTGGCGAATAGGCTGAGCCGTTTACCGTCAAGGTGAGACCGGGAGCCCAGTCCTTACCGCCATCGTTGTATGTACTGGAAATGGAGAGGGTCGGCTTGACCGGAGCGCTGGCATCGGGAATCGCAGATGTCGTCACTACGCCATCGCCGCGGTTGTCTACCTGATCGAGCGGTCGTACCTGATAGAAGACCTTGTCCAACTCGACTAATCCCGTAGCGCCGCCCACGACGTCCTGATAGACATGGGCGTTGCCGGCCCCTTGATCCGGGAAGGTATCGATGAGTACCAGACTGCCGCCCACCGACTTGCGGTAGATATTGTAGCGTCTGATTCCACTCACATTGTCGGATACTCCCAGCCAGTCAAGCGATACAATGCCGCCAGGTTCGGCGATCGCCTGAACCGGTCCGGTGCCGAGGCTGTTGGAGTCGACACTGGCCGGGGGGGAGGAGTCCATAGTCGTGACCAGACTGTCTACGGACGCGACAGTGTCAGTCCACCCGGTACAATATGACTTGGCATAGAAGACATAGGTGTGTCCGTTCTGGAGTCCCTCGAACCGCATCTCCAATGTGTCGCCGGCGGCGAGAGACTTGCTTACGGGCGAGACTTCAAGGCAGCCTCGTTCGGTACTGTCGGCAATATCAAAGTAGCAAGCTTCGTTGAGCACCGCAGTGGAATCGTTCGGCACGAATCGCACCGTAATCGAGTTCCCGGCACTATACGTTGGCAAACTGCCGATTAATGTTGGGGGCTCACAATCTTGCGCTGCCGCCGTATGTGGCATTTGAAACAACGCGAACGCCAGCACCAACGTGAGTAGTACCAGCCTGAAGCCTGAATCTGGAATATACGTAATCACCGAGAAGTACCTCCCGCTTCGATAGATTCTTCGACACTAAACCTTGGTACGGTCAACTCCGAACGCTCCCGCACTCAGCTCATTCTCTTGCTTGCTCACACGGTCCTTGGAAGTTGATGTGCTAAATGATCCTGCGGTGAAGTATGCCCGCCCGTATCCAAGTCAAACCGTGGCATTCAAGAAACCTCAGGATGCCCGATCTGTCAACCGTTTTCCGCATCGCATTGCTCTTGACGCGGCTAGGTTAGATTCAGTAGTTTCCCCTATTGGCTCGTTTTGACAGGTATACTGTGGCTTCGTACAAGTTATTCGAACATACTGCAGATATTGGCGTAGAAATCTCCGCGCCCGCCCTGGAAACGGCGTTCGCATTCGCCGGAGAAGCGCTTTTCGACCTTGTAACCGACAAGGCCCAGATAGAGGAATGCGAAGACAGACTGATCAAGGTTAAATCAGTCGATATTGAGGGGCTGTTGGTCGGATTCTTGTCTGAACTGCTGGTTCTGTTCGAGGCGGATAGCTGGGTGGCGGGTAGATTTGAGGTCACGTTGGTTGATGATAAATCTATGTCTGTGAAGTGTTTCGGGGAACGGTACGATCCTTCGCGACACGGTGAGGGGTATCACATCAAGGGAGTATCGTACCACATGATGGAAGTCCAGCGAGCAACAGGAGACACTCCTGCTCGTATAAGGGTGTTGTTCGATATATAGCGATCGCACTCCAAAGGAGGAGTACCATGGCCTGGGAAGGACCTATTGACCAGATAGACGAACACCGGTTTCAGATTCCCACTTCGTATCAAAGCCGGGCAATGAAAGAGCGTGGCGTGCATATGCGTGTGCCCGGCTTGATCTTCAGCGATGCCAACATGCTAAAAGCCGTCATTCGCGACAACTCTCCGGATCAGGTGGCCCACGTGGCCACATTGCCGGGAATCGTGGGAAACTCCATCGCGATGCCGGACATTCACCACGGCTATGGCTTTGCGATCGGTGGTGTGGCCGCATTCGATGCGGTAGAGGGTGTAATCTCACCGGGGGGAGTGGGATATGACATCAATTGTGGCGTCAGGCTGCTTCGTACCGACTTGTCAGCCGACAACGTACGCCCGCGCATCGAGAAGCTGATACACAACCTGTTTAGCAGTATCCCCACCGGAGTCGGTTCGCACGGTCGGATGAAGCTGTCGATCGAACAAGTCGAAGCCGTGCTCGAAAACGGCTCGCGCTGGGCAGTGGAACAGGGATACGGCTGGCCGGAGGATATCGAAGTTACCGAAGAGCAAGGGTGTTTCGCCGGTGCCAATCCTTCCAAAGTTAGCCACAACGCCAAACGACGCGGAGCTCCCCAACTGGGGACACTGGGAGCCGGTAATCATTTCATCGAGGTACAGGAAGTCGCGGAGATCTTTGACAAAACGGCGGCAGCCGCCTACGGCATCAACCACCGGGGCCAGGTCCTGGTAATGGTGCACACCGGCTCACGAGGCTGCGGACACCAGATTTGCACCGACTCGTTGGAGATGATGCGGCGGGCAGCGTCAAAGTTCGATTTACCCATAGTCGACAAGGAGTTGACCTCCGCTCCGGCGCAATCGGACGAAGCTCAGGACTATTTCTCCGCCATGAAGTGCGGAGCCAATTTCGCTTGGGCTAACCGCCAGCTGATTGTGCATTGGGTACGGGAGTCATTCGCACAGTTCTTTGGAGATTCCGCCGAGAACCTGGGGATGCATCAGATTTACGATGTGGCCCACAACATAGCCAAGCTCGAGGAACACCTGGTGGAAGGGCAGATGCGCCGGGTTTATGTCCATCGCAAGGGGGCGACTCGCTCATTCGGACCCGGACATGCCGATGTCCCCGAGAAGTATCGGGAAATTGGCCAGCCGGTGTTGATCCCCGGCGACATGGGTTCCTCCAGCTACCTGCTGGCGGGCACAGCGCAGTCGATGCGGGAGTCGTTTGGCTCTTCATGCCACGGAGCGGGCCGAGCGCTCTCACGGCATGCGGCGTTGAAGAAGATCGAGAAGCGACGGGTCCTGCAGGACCTTCACGAGAATGGTATCTACTTGCGCGCCAAGAACAAACGCCTGATCTGCGAAGAAGCCCCGGGAGCCTACAAGAACATCGACGACGTTGTAAGCGTCGCCGATGGTTCCGGTATTGCCCGCCAGATCGTTCGCCTGCGGCCGTTGGGCGTGATCAAAGGGTGAACTTATCGCACTCTAGTCCAGCTATTTCGTGAACTTGGACTCGGTCTCCTCGACAATTCGCTGGGCCGTGTACCAGTCTTGCTGGTCATCGCCGTGACCGGCACCACGAGTCTCATACAGAGTGTGAGCGATCTGTTCCACAATCTTCTGTTGCATCTCGCCGTGTTGCGGACCTTCCATGGCAACCTTGACCTTGGCACCGCTCTTGGTCTCGATCTGAAGAGTCTGATGAATGCCGCTGGCATCGGCGCTGAGTACGATACGTTTGGGATCTTTAATTCCCACCACTGCTTCTGCTGCCGTATCCGTCTCGGCCCGACTTCCGTAAAACTCGATGCCGTCGATGAAGCGACCTGACTTGGTCAGTTTGAGGCCCATAAGCGGGAAACTTCCGCACAGCTGCTCTTCGGCCTTGCCACGCTGTTTCTGGACCACTTTGGCGCTTCGATACTGGTTGGATTTGCTGAACGATTTGCAGAACCGCGACCAGTTGTTCCTTTTGATTTCACGATTCATGTCTGCCTCCTTGTAGATCTATCAATCCTTTGATCAGCCAAACTAGATCACCGGTCTGCCGGTTCCAGAAAATCTCGGCTTCCCGTAAGGCATGTCTTCCGAGTCCGATTAGCTCCTGCCGGAGAGCGGAGAGTGCACTGCCGGTACGACTGGCGATGATAGCGTGCCGATGTTTGTTCTCAATTAGCGGTCGTGTGCAAACCGCCGTTTTTGGAAGAGAGTTCCGTTAGAAATCTCTTAGCTTTTGGTGAACCGGTCGGTTCGCCGCCAAGCGATCCAAGATTAATCGATCCCGGTCCCCGAAAGCAACAACTTTATCGCGAGGACCGGGATGAAATCAGACGCTGCCGACGACTATCAAGCGCTGGCTGTTCTGGTCGTATTCACTGCCGTCAAAACTGCCAAAAGCTGAGACATCTTTGTACCCCTCTTCCTGCAACAGAGTCTTTAGTTCCACAGCAGAATAGAGGCGATGCTTAAAGCTGTGCTCTAACCTCTCGGTGCCCTTGACGATGATCCAGCGATTGTGCATGAAGGCCCAATCATCGGCAGGCTTGCGCGACTCCAGGACCAATGTGCCGTCCTCTAGCTCCTGCCAGTTGGTGGCCTGGAAGATCTTGGCCAGCCGCTCCTTGCCAATTACGTCAATGACCACTTTGCCGCCGGGACGGAGAGAACTGCGGATGTTTCGCAACACCTGTCGGTTTTCATCCTGCTCCTCAAAGTAGCCGAAAGCGGTGAACATGTTTATCACAAGATCGAAGGCGTCCTTCCTGTTGAACTCTCGCATGTCGGCTTCAATGAACTCCACCGATGCGCCGCTTTGGAGTGCGGCCTTCCTGGCAGCATCCAGAAAGGCGCGGGTGCGATCCACGCCGACCACATTGTAGCCTCGTTTGGCCAACTCAACGGTGTGACGGCCCACGCCACAGCAGAGATCGAGAATGTCACAGCCCGGCTCCGGTTGGAGCATCTCTTCGAGGGCTGTAATCTCGGCTACTGCCATCTCCAGGCGGGCTTCCGTAAAGAACAGAGGTCCCAGGGATTCCCAGAACCTGTCTTGCTCGTGCCATGGTTTCTCTTGTGTACTCATGTCCTCCTCCTTTGTTGTAAAAGAAAACCGGCAAGGGACATCGCCCTTGCCGGTGGAAATCCGTTCGAATTCCTTCTTAAACCGTGGGCGGCTCCATGTCGTATTCGGACCAGTCCTCTTTGGCCGGACCGTACACGCCGGGTACTCGCAAGCCAGCCTGACGCATGAGAATCGTCATCTGGCCGCGATGGTGAATCTGGTGGTCAACACAGGCCTGGAGTCCGAATCCGCGTTTCCAGCGCTGTCCGTACATGTCGACTTCGGTCTCGAGGGTGTCATCCTGCCAATCGGTCTTGATCTTGGACAGCAACTCTTGAGCGACCTTGAGATAAGCGTCGGTAATCTCCTGGGCTGTCGCCGGTACGGGGTCGGTCTCTTTGACGGCGTCAATCTCCAGACCCATCTTGTCGCACATCTCCGGGATAGTTGTGGTGATATGCCAGGCGATTCGACCGAGCGTACGGTGGCCGTCGGCAACTGCTTGTGTCAACGACTCATCTGTCATCGCCTGGAACACCTTGAGCGTCGCTGCGTGCTCGTGATTCCAGATATGCTCGAATTGCTCAATTGTCTTGTACATTACCGCTCCTGTATGTGATTTTCTCTTGCCTTCTCATCATACGCCGACAATGGCGTCAATTGCTTCGAGCGTTTCCTGATTTAGTACGACACCCGATGCTGTTATGTTGCTCTGAATATGTTCCACTCTGGTTGCCCCGGTAATCGCTGAACTCACCGTTGGCAGCCTGAGGGTCCAGGCCAGGGCCAGTTGCGACAGGGTCAGGTCCAGACCGCGAGCCAGGTCTTCGAGGCGATTTACTTTCTCGATATTCGCCGGGTTGAGATCGCCTTTTAACCACTCGGTCGTCGCGCCCCGACTTCCCTCAGGTGATCCGTTCCGGTACTTACCGGTGAGTAGCCCCTGAGCCAGGGGAGACCATACCACCAGGCCCATGCCATATCGGTCACAGGTGGGCAAGATATCCGGTTCTATGTGGCGGTCAATCACATTGTATCGAGGTTGCTCTACGATTGGAAGATACGAACCGGTAGCGCGGGCATCGCCCACCGCCCGTTCTATGTGAGCTGCCTCCCACACCGAGGTTCCCCAATAAAGCACCTTACCCTGATGTACCAGATCATCCATGGCTCGCACCGTCTCTTCAACCTCCGTATTGGGATCGAAGCGATGGCAGAAGTAGATGTCGAGATAGTCGGTGCCGATTCGCAGCAACGATTTCTCCACCGATTCCATGATATGCTTGCGGCTCAGGCCACGATCGTTGACATCTTCCGACATCGGCCAGAACAACTTGGACGAAATGACCAGGTTTGACCGGGTCATGCCCCTGATAGCGTTACCAACGAGCGTCTCGGCTTTGCCTTTGGAGTAGATATCTGCGATATCGATGAAATTCACACCACCGTCGACCGCCGCAGCCACGATGTCGTTGGTAATCTGTTGCTCGACGCTACCGCCGTACGTAAGCCAGGCTCCCAGAGAGATCTCGGAAACCATCAGGCCACTTCTGCCCACTCGTCTATAGTTCATTCCTGCTCCGAAAGTCAAAAGCCGTAGGTGACAACAACGATCTATGTTACTACAAACCCGTAACAGAAGCAACCGGCTTTGGTTCGCTTGCAGTCGAGGCTTGTATTGGCCGGGCAATGGGCTATATTGGCTCGCGAAGAATGTAGGATGTTACTATGAGCATGGGACCTTCATCGAACAAAGCAGCCGACTCCGGGCCCGAACTGGACCGTTCGAACCGTTCGTCCAGTCCCCCTCCGGGACCTTCCCGCGAGGGAGTCGTGGGCATGTTCAACCGAATTGCCCACCGGTACGACTTCCTCAATCGGTTGTTGTCGATGCGCAGGGACGTTGTCTGGCGCAAGAAGATGGCTCGGTTCCTTCCCGCCGACAGAGACCTGCGGGTTCTGGATGTAGCTACCGGCACCGGGGATGTACTGCTCACTCTCGTGGAGGAGTCGGATCGGGTGAAGACCGGCGTGGGAATCGATCCGGCGGAACTGATGCTCCGATTGGGCCACGACAAGATCGCCCAAGTGGGACTCGGTGATGTTCTCCAGATGGTCCGGGCCGATGTCAACCAGTTGCCCTTCGCCGACAACAGCTTCGATGTTGCCACGGTGGCTTTTGGGGTCCGCAACTTTGCCTCTCTCCAGCGGGGCCTTAGTGAGATGGCTCGGGTCGTGCGGCCGGGGGGGAGAATCCTGGTGCTGGAGTTCTCGTTGCCCGCCAACAGACTGATTCGCTGGATGTATCTCAAGTATTTCCGTCATGTTCTGCCGCGACTGGGTGCGATGCTCTCCGGGGATAGCTATGCCTACCGGTATCTCAATCGAACGGTCGAGACTTTCCCCTCGGGTTCTCAGTTCTGTCAGTATCTTGCGGCGGCCGGGTTCAAGCATGTTCACGCTCTTCCGTTGACTTTGGGTATCGCTTCGATCTACCTCGGTGAGGCAAGTGACTCGTCCGAGTCCGCGGCCTGGCGGCGGAGCGACCGGGGCAAACAGCTTCTCCAAACGATCGAAGACTCCCAGTCCGCCGACCCATCGCCGGTCTTGCTTGATCGGCTGGAGCAGATTGAGTCGCTCCGGGAGGCGGACACCGACTCGGAGGGGATGGTTTCGGTGAGTACGCCCCGACAGGATCCCCTCGCCTGGCTCAGCGGGAAGCAGTTATTCCCCAAGTGTTACTGGGCAGATCGCGAACGCCAATTTGAGTTAGCCGGTCTGGGCGCCGCCGATGAGATCAGCGGCGACCGGAAGAACCTGCCCCTCTTGCTCGATGCCGCCCGGCAGAAAACACGTTTCATAAGTCACTTCTTTGGCGGTGTGCGGTTCGACTCCAGTCGCAGCGACAAGGACTCGAGCTGGCATTCCCTGAAAGACTACCGGTTTGTGAAACCCCTCCTTGAGATGAGTCGATCCAGCGCCGGTACCCGTTTGGCCTACAATCCCGTTCAAGAGTCGCAGTCCCCACATCAGGGATTCGTGGAGCAGCTGGCACGACAGTTAACGCCTGAACCGTCCGCCGAGAACGCATTCCCCAAATTGGTGACGCGAGTCGATGCCCCCGATCGCAGGGGGTGGACTCAGAACATCGAAAAGGCGCTTAGCCGAATCAGGTCCGGAGAGATGGGGAAGGTCGTGATGGCTCGGTCCTCGACGTTTGAGTTCGACGGCCCTATTCCCGTTGATCAATTGCTGTTTCGTCTTCGTGATACGGCCAAATCCTGTTATCTTTTCTGCATACAAACCGGCCCGCAGTCGGCTTTCCTCGGTGCAAGCCCTGAGCGGCTGTACCTCAGAGAAGGCAAGCAAGTGTCTTTGCAGGCTATGGCCGGTACGCGCCCCCGAGGGGAGAACCTGCAGGACGATGAGCGTCTGGCACAGGATCTCTTGGAAGCCGGCAAGGACAACCACGAGCATGCCGTGGTCGCCGAACACATAGTGTCTCTTCTCAATCGATTCTGCGACGATCACACTGCCCGCTATCACGGCTATGACGATGCCCCCGTAATTCGCAAGCTGGCCCATGTACAACATCTGGAGCGAGTGTTCAGAGGCCAGCTCAAGCCGGACATCACCGATGCCGAGTTTGTCGCCGCCCTGCATCCGACTCCGGCCGTCGGCGGCTCTCCTACCGATGCTGCCCTCGAGTTCATTCGAGAGACCGAGCCGTTTGACCGCGGTTGGTATGCCGGCCCGATCGGGCTGATCCAGGATCAACGAGTGGAACTGGCTGTGGCGATCCGGTCCGGTCTGGTCGAAGGCAACAAGATCACACTCTTCTCAGGAGCCGGAATTGTCGAAGGCTCCGATCCCGACAAGGAATGGGACGAGATCGAGTCCAAACTGGCCACCTACAAGCAAGTACTGGGAATCCAATGACCACAAGCAACCCGCACCTCAACCTGGCCTGGGCCAAGGTGATTGTCGATCAAATGGCCTGCGAAGGCGTTACACACTTTGTCATTTCGCCGGGATCGCGTTCGACACCCCTGTCGGTGGCGGTGGCCCAGTCCGACAAGGTGGAATCCACCGTTCACTATGACGAACGCGGAGCTGCCTTCTTCGCCCTCGGCTACGCCCGTGCCCACCACAAGCCGGCGGCTCTGATCTGTACCTCCGGTTCGGCCGTGGTCAACTACTTTCCGGCTCTTGTCGAGGCGGCCATGGATGAAATCCCGGTTGTGGTCCTAACAGCCGACCGACCGCCTGAGCTTCACGACCGCGGGGCCAACCAGACGATTACCCAGAAGGGGATTTACGGCAGTTTTGTGCGGGCTTCGGTTTCGTTGCCCACGCCAGAGCTGTCAACCTCTGCCTCCGATCTTAGAGCTCTCGTCAGAGACGGAGTCAAAGCCGCAGCGGAAAACGAGCCGGGACCGGTCCACTTCAACTGTCCCTTCCGCAAACCGCTGGTGCCCCCGCCGGACCAGGCGGAGGAACTCGAGTGGATCGATGCGGACACGCCACCTGACCCGGAACCGCCTGAAATCATCACTGCCGGCGAAGAAGTGGACGATGTCACGCTGGTCGCCGAAATGATTCGCAACGTGTCGCGCGGCCTTCTGGTTGTCGGAAGGTTGCGTTCCGCCGAAGAGCGCGAGTCAGTGAAGTCGATCGCCTCCAGGCTCGGTTGGCCGGTAATGGCCGATATCAGTTCCGGATTGCGGCTGGGCGAAAACCTGGCCAACGGAATCCCCTACCACGACCTTCTGCTGGAGGCTGACGCCATGCCCGACATGGGCGAAGTCTCGGTGCTGCACCTGGGAGGCAGGGTGGTATCCGACAAACTGCCGGCATATCTCAAGAGCATCGCTCGCGAATACTACGTCGTGTCTGATTCGCGTCATAAATATGACCCAGAGGAATGTGTCACGCGCCAGATAAAACACGATGTAGTCGAGTTTTGCCGGGAGCTGGAGCCGTATCTTGCAGGCCTGATGCGTTCAGGACTGGTTACGATGATGGAGCCACGGATGCGCAAGCTCGATGTTCTGCTGGATGCTGCGATCGAAAAGGAGCCCACGGCAGAGCCGATCTTCCACCGCGTCCTGTCGGAAGTGATTCCCCAGGAGCACACTCTCTTCTTGGCCAACTCTCTGCCCGTCAGATACTTCAACTGCTTCGCAGCCACCCGAGGGGCTTCGATCCCAACAGCGGTCAATCGCGGAGCCAGCGGAATCGACGGCAACCTCGCGACCGCCTGTGGATTCGCCCACAGCTACGGACGTCCCTTGACGGCCGTGATTGGTGATCAGGCCATGCTTCACGATCTCAACTCACTCTCTCTGGTCGGTCGGTTGAAGCAGGGGATTGTGATTGTGATGAACAATCGTGGGGGGCGGATTTTCGAGAAGCTCCCTGTATCCGAATACGGAGACGTGCTCCACAAGTTCTTCGTAGCTCAGCATGATTTCACCTTCGAGCATGCTGCTGCTCAGTTCGGGATCGAGTACACATCGGTCTCGGATGCAGCCTCACTGAAGAAGACCTATCTCCAAGCAGTAGAATCGGGTTCGATATTGCTGATCGAGTGCCAAATCGATTCTAAAGTTACACAGGAAGCGCTCCAACGCCTCTATGGATTCGTGCGAGAGACCTGCCAATGAGTCCGGTAAATGTTTCTACTAAGCTGCATTATCGATGGTACCCGAGCGAAACTCAAGCGGGGCCGACACTCCTGTGTTTGCACGGCTTCATGGGCTCTTCGCGCGATTTTGGGTTTCTATCCAAAGCGATCCCGGACTGTCGGATCCTGGCGGTTGACCTTCCGGGCCACGGCGAGTCTAAAATCGAGGATCCCGAGGATTTCTCAATGGGTCGGTGTGGGGCTCTCATAATCGACTTGCTCGACGAACTGGAGATCGAACGGTGTAGTCTTCATGGCTACTCAATGGGTGGTCGTCTCGCGCTCTATCTGGCAGTCTTTTTCTCGGATCGATTCGATCGCATCATCCTTGAATCTGCTTCGCCCGGTCTGAAGACACCGGAAGAGCGCCAGGCTCGAATCGAGCACGACCGATCCCTGGCCAATCGTATTCGAACCGAGCCAATGGATACCTTCCTGGACTCCTGGTACTCACAGGCGGTATTCGTGGATCTTCTCACCCGTCCCGAGTTGCGACAACAGCTGATTCAGGAGAAGAAAGAGAATGATCCCGAGGGTCTGGCGCTTTCCCTTGAGCAGATGGGCACCGGTGTGCAACCTGTGCTATGGGGTGAGCTGTCCGGGATCAAAAACCCGCTGCTCTTGATTGTGGGCTCCGAAGACACTAAATTCGGCAAGATAAACATGGAAATGGCAGCCCGGTGTCGCACCGCTGATTTGCGCGTGGTTAAGGACGCCGGTCATATTGTCCATCAGGAACGACCGCAGGATTTCGCCAATTTGGTTGACGATTTTCTGCGGCAGTAAACGAGGGCTTTACACATGGCGTCAATCGAATGGCGGGAAGCCGGCGAATACTCCGATATCAAGTACCACAAGGCGGAAGGGATAGCCAAGATCACGATCAACCGGCCTCAGGTGAGGAATGCTTTTCGACCTTTGACAGTATTTGAGATGGCCCAGGCTCTGGCCGAGGCCCGTGAGGACCCGGAGATCGGGGTTGTCATTCTCACCGGCGAAGGGGAGAAGGCCTTCTGTTCCGGCGGTGATCAGAAAATCCGTGGCGATACGGGGTACCGCGATGACTCCGGCGTGCATCGTCTCAATGTCCTCGATTTTCAGCGCCAAATGCGAACCTGTCCCAAACCGATCGTAGCCATGGTCGCTGGCTACGCCATCGGCGGCGGCCACGTGCTTCATATGATGTGCGACCTGACCATTGCCGCCGACAACGCCATCTTCGGTCAGACCGGTCCCAAGGTGGGATCGTTCGACGGCGGCTATGGCGCCTCCTATATGGCCCGTATCGTGGGGCAGAAGAAGGCACGCGAAATCTGGTTCCTGTGTCGTCAGTACAACGCGCAACAGGCGCTTGATATGGGTCTGGTCAACACTGTCGTGCCCTATGACCGGCTCGAGGAAGAGACGGTCCAATGGTGTCGGGAGATCCTGGCCAATTCGCCGATAGCGATCCGCTGCCTCAAAGCAGCTCTCAACGCCGATTGCGACGGCCAGGCAGGTCTGCAAGAACTGGCCGGCAACGCCACCATGTTGTTCTACATGACCGAGGAAGGCCAGGAAGGGCGCAACGCCTTCAACGAGAAGCGCCCGCCCGATTTCAGCAAGTTCCCGCGCCAACCATGAGGTGACCATGGCGGCCGATTCCGAAGATCTGTCTCGTTTCCAAGTCTGGGTGCTGGCCTGCCGTCCTAAGACTTTGCCGGCGGCCGCTGCACCGGTGTTGATTGGATCCGTCATGGCCTACGAGATCGGCTCTTTCGCATTCTGGCCGGCCGTGGCCGCATTGCTCGGTGCCCTGGCGATTCAAGTCGGGACAAACCTCGCCAACGATTACTACGATCACAAGTCGGGAGCCGATGAAGGCGAACGTCTGGGGCCTCTCCGCGTGACCCAGGCCGGCCTGGTGGAACCGACCGTTATGTTTCGCGCTACAGCTATGGCCTTTGGATTGGCATTTCTGTCGGGAGTGTATCTGGTCTACGTTGCCGGTTGGCCCATCGTAGCGATCGGCTTGACATCGATCGCCTTCGGGTACCTTTACACCGGCGGACCGTATCCTCTCGGTTACAATGGCCTTGGCGATATCTTCGTATTGATCTATTTCGGACCGGTGGCTGTTGGTGGGACATATTTCGTGCAGACGCTTCATGCTACTCCCGAAGTGCTGATAGCTGGTCTTGCTCCGGGATTGTTTTCGGTCGCGATTCTCAGCGTCAACAATCTCCGCGACATCGACAATGACCGGCTGTCGGGCAAGCGCACACTCGCCGTGAGATTGGGACCGACCTTCGCCAAATGGGAGTATCTGTTCGCCACCGCCGCCGGATCGGTAGTGCCGTTATGGCTCTATGCCCGCGACGACTCCCATCCCTGGTCGATGCTCACCCTGACGGTGCCGCTGTTTGCGCTGCCGTGCTATCAGATTGTGGTGACCAGGAAGGGCAGGGTTCTCAACAACGTCTTGGCCGCGACCGGCAAGCTGCTGCTCATGTACGCGATGCTGTTCGGCATCGGGTGGCTCATATGAAGATAACTAAGCTTACCTTACACAGCTTCTGTCTTGATTTCAGAGTGCCGCTCAATATCGGCGATGTGACGCCAATCAAACGGCGAGGGTATCTCTTTCGAGTGGTGACCAATACAGATCATGTCGGTTTTGGCGAAATGGCCCCGCTCCCCGGGTACAGCGATGAAAGTCTTGACGATTCGTTCGAACAGATCTCAGATCTCGAGGATCTTCTGACAAGCCGCTTGCTTCCCGATCATTTAGATGAGCTTTCCGGCGAGTTCGAAAACGTACTGGGACATTTGGACCTGCCGGGTTCGGCGCGGTTCGCGGTCGAATCGGCCTTGCTCAATGCCCAGGCAGATGCTGCTGGGGTCTCGCTGGCGGAGCTATTGGGAGAATGCCCCCAGAAGGCTGTTCCGGTGAATGCGCTGCTGGAAGAATCGGAAACCGCTCTCGATCGTGCCACTCGCCTGGCCGAAGAAGGCTGGAGCTGCTTCAAGCTCAAGATAGGTCGTGACTCGCTGGAGAACGAAGTCGCGTTGATCCGGAAGTTGGCTGAGTCGTTGCCCGACGTACGAATCCGTCTGGATGCCAATCAGGGTCTGAACCAGGACGCTTTCGATACACTGTGCGCCGGTATTCCGACCGAAATAATAGACTACTTGGAAGAACCGCTGGAGTCGGCCGAGGCCAATCTCGCTCTTGCGGCCGGCGCGACCGCAATGCCGATTGCCCTCGACGAATCGCTCCGTCGGCTGGAGCCCGAAGAGATCCACAAGTGCACCGGGCTGGCTGCGGTCGTCCTCAAACCGACCATTCTTGGACTGGAACGGTCGGTAAGGTTCGCGCGAGCGGCGCAATCCAGGTCGATCACTCCCGTGATAAGCTCGACCTTCGAGAGCAGTTTCGGCCTGTCGATCCTCGCGCAAGTTGCGGCAGCGATTATACCGACCGGAGTCCATGCGGGATTGGATACCTCGGAAGTATTTGCCTCTGACATTTGCGAACCCCTGACTCCGCGTAGAGGGGTAATCGCAATCGACGATGCCGTTCAGCGGGTGCGGGAGTTTCCGTCACCACTGTTTGATCGCCCGTTCAAGATTTTGCCGCCGGTGTCCCCTAAGGCTGCACTACGTAACAAGGCGATTGCACTGAGCTTCGAGGGCGACACCTGGAACTTCCGGCAGCTGAACGAGGATATCATTCGCACGATGGCCGCGCTCGCCAAGGTGGGCGGGCAATCGGGCAAACGCCTGGCATTGGCCGGTCAAACCAACGCTGACACGATTATCACGATATTGGCAGCCTGCCGCCGAGCCATGGTAGTATGTCTTCTCAACACCAGGTGGACTTCGGAGCAGACCGCCGCGGTTATTGCAACCGCGGACATGCTCCCCGTCGATCTTAACGACATCAAGAAATACTCCGTCGAGTCACCACCGTTCGGGTTGCGGCTCTTGAGAGGTTCATCGCCCTTTATGGCCGTCACGATCGTTCACACCGCCGGAAGTACGGGATCTCCAAAAGGTGTGATTCACACCTGGGGCAACCACCTGTCGAGCGCCGTCGGATCCAACCGCAACATCGTCCTCGGTTATGGCGATCGCTGGCTGCTGAATCTGCCAATCTACCATGTGGGCGGTTTGTCGATACTGTTCCGATGCTGGGCGGCCGGGGCCGAAGTTGCTCTTCCGAACCGGGACGAATCCCTGGTTGATGCCATCAGGCGGCTACAACCAACCCATATCTCGTTGGTCCCAACGCAGCTTTATCGCCTGCTACGATCAGAACTCCGAGACCGAGACTTGCGATGTCTCAAAGCAGTCTTGATCGGGGGGGCGGCGGCGAACCCAACGCTGGTCAGAGAGGCCCATTCACGAGGCTTGCCGCTGTTCATGTCGTACGGATCGACCGAGATGGCTTCGCAAATCACAACTACTCGTCCCGGCGCCGACCTTGAAGAACTTCTCACATCCGGACGTCCCCTGGAAGGCCGCGAGGTTACGATTGATGATTCGGGTGAGATTCTGGTGAGGGGAGAGACGCTGGCCAAGCACTACCTGATCGATGGAACCAAGCAGCCCGTGGCGAGCGACGACGGCTGGTTCCATTCGGGAGATCTCGGCAAGTGGGATGCGCAGGGTAATCTGATCGTATTCGGACGGAGGGACCGCATGTTCGTTTCTGGCGGCGAGAACATTCATCCGGAAGCTATAGAACTGGCCTTGCGGGATCTGGACGGGGTGGCGGAGGCAGCCGTGCTGGCCGTGTCGGATGAGGAGTTCGGGCACCGGCCGGTCGCGATCATTCAGTCGGGAGAAGGGGAGAAGCTCTCTGCCGATCTTCTTGGCGGAAAACTCCGCGAACGACTTCCCGGCTACATGATTCCCAAAGCATTCTACTGCTGGCCGAGCGGGCATCCGGCCAGCATGAAGCCCGATCTATCGCTTCTTGAGAAAGTCTTTGAGTCGGGAGATCTGGAACCGATTACTTGAGGTTTTCCAGCCCAATGCGAAGCTTCTCCGGCAGCTCGAGCTTCTTGCCGGTCTTCTTGTCAATGTTGACGTGTACCGTTCGCACCACCGCAGCCTGACGCCCGTTCGAATCCCGGAACTGATATTCCAGTACAAAGGAGTTGGTCCCCACGGACTCGGTCTTGATCCGGATTGTTACCTTGTCGCCCAGGCGAAGGGGGCGCATGTAGTCCGCTTCGGCACGAGCGATCAGGATAAGAAACTCAGCCGAGCCGATGATGTAGTCCAGGCCGAATCCGACCGAGTGCATCAGGGCCTCGAAGGCAGTATGGGCAATGCGAAAGTAGTTGACGAAGAAGGTGACGCCGGCGGCATCGGTGTCGTGAAGTTTGATGATCGTTTTGGTTTCAAACACTTGTCGATTCCCCCATGAGTTGGAATAAATCGGTGTGCGGAGGCAACATAATTGGTATATTAACCGTTTGTAGTTATTGTGCAATCAAGAAATAGGACCTTTGGAAAAGGAGAACACGCAACAATGACAAAGCGTTCGCTAATTCTCGCAATTATCGGACTGTGCCTGGTCTTCAATGTCGCGGCGGTGGCTCAGGAATCGAAGCAGATTCCGCAGCGTTCCGACATTGACGACAAATACAAATGGCGCGTCGAAGACATTTACGAAGACACTATCGCCTGGCAGGCTGACTACGAAAAGCTTGAAGCCGGCATCCCCCTATTCGAGCAGTACAGAGGAAAACTAGGCGAGTCCCCGGAAAATCTGCTGGCTTGTCTGAAGCATTCCGAGGCCATGGATATGATCCTCGGCAACCTCTATGTCTATGCCTTCCTGAAGAAGGACGAGGATACCCGCGTTAGCGCCTACCAGAGTCTCGGCGGCCGGGCTGCCCAGATCTACGGAATGCTCAGCGAAGCTCAGGCCTTCATTCTGCCGGAAGTGATCTCTCTGGGCGAAGAAAAAGTCATGGGCATGCTTGACGGTAATGCCGAACTCGAAGTCTACCGCCATCACTTCTCCGACCAGTTCCGCCAGCAGGCGCATATTCTGTCCGAAAAGGAAGAAGCTATCCTGGCGGCCGCAATGCCGGTCATTCGCGCCCCCAGTGATATCTTTGACATGATCGACAACGCTGACCACAAGATGGGTCGCATCGTAACCACCGCCGGTGATACTGTCGAGCTAACTCGCGGCCGCTACTACGACTTGCTCCGCGAAGCCGATCGTGAGACCCGCCGCATCGCCAACGACACGGTGCAGCTATCCTGGCACAGGTACATCAACACTCTGGCTTCAGTCTACGGCGCCTCGGTCAAGAAAGACTGGTTCCTGGCTCGTACCCGTGGCTACGAATCTTCGTTGCACGCCTCGCTGAGCAGCTACAACGTGCCGGTCGAGGTTTACGAGAACCTGATTAAGGCCACCAACGAGAACCTGCATCACCTTCACAAATGGTATTCGCTGCGCAAGAAATTCTTCGAGCTGGATACTCAGTACACCTACGATCTGTCGCTTTCCATGGTAGAAGCCTCCAACCGCAAAATCCCGTTCGAGGAAGGCGTGGAGGTTATGCTGAAAGGCTTCAAGCCGATGGGCAAGGAGTTCATTGAGGAGGTTCGTGAAGGACTAAACTCCGGATGGGTCGATGTCTACGAAACCGAAGGCAAGGCCTCGGGCGCCTATCAGTGGGGCACCTATACATCGCATCCGTACGTCCTGCTAAACTACAACGACAAGATCGACGATGTGTTTACGCTAGCGCATGAAATTGGCCACGCGATGCACGCTGTCTACACTAACAAGACCGAGCCCTATGTCTACGCCGGGCACACCATGTTCACGGCTGAGGTGGCCTCTACATGCATGGAAGCTATCCTCATGAAGCACCTGCTTGAGACTACGAAGGACAAGAACGAGAAGCTGGCCCTCTTGTACTACTACATCAAGCAGATTGACGGTACCTTCTTCACTCAGGTTATGTTCTCGGAATTCGAGCATGAAGCTCATCGACATGCCGAGTCCGGCGGGGCATTCTCTGCCGACTATTTCCGCCAGACCTACCGTGATATCTTCCAGAAGTACATGGGTCCCGACGTTGTTATTGGTCCCAACAACGATATGGGCGGTCTGAAGATTTCCCACTTCTATCGCAACTACTACGTCTACCAGTACGCTACCAGCTACGCTGCCTCACAGGCCCTGTCTCAGAAGATCCTGGAAGGGGACAAGAAGGCTCTGGAAGCCTACATGCACTTCCTCGCCACGGGTACTTCCAAGTATCCGCTTCAGATTCTGCAGGATGCCGGCGTGGACCTCACCCAGCCGGAACCGGTAGCATACACCCTCCAGTTGTTTGGTGAACTGGTCGACGAAATGGAGCGTCTTCTGATGGAAGAATAGCTCTTTTTGAGCCCGATTCTAGATTCTCTCGGACGGCCGATTCTCACTCGGCCGTCCTTTTTTTCTTTGGTCTCTGCCAAAAAGATTGATTTCCGACAATCCTGTCTGGATTTTGGGAACCTACACGTCCAAAAGAGGTTGGTATCTATAATTGATTCAACATATTGACCTTGAGAGGAGCTTAACAATGATGATTTCCGACAAGATGGCCGAAGCGTTGAACACGCAGGTCAACAAAGAATACGAATCCGCCTGGATCTACAAACAGATAGCCTTCCAGTTTCAGGAGATGGGCTTTAAGGTCTTTGCCCAGTGGTTTGCCGCGCAGGCTACCGAAGAGCGCTCGCATGCTGAGAAGATCGCCTTCTACATCCTCGACCAGGGTGGAAAGGTCACTCTGACAGGCATGAGCGCTCCCAGCGGCGATCTCTCTTCTGCCGAATCGATGTGCGCCCTGGCGCTCGAGCACGAGAAGAAGGTTACCGCCTGGATCAACGACCTGGTCAAGCTGGCTCGTTCCGAAGACGACTATGCCACCGAGAGCTTCCTCTCCTGGTTCGTGGACGAGCAGGTCGAAGAGGTCGCCACAGCGACCGAACTGCTCGACCTCGTGAAGATGGCTTCCTCGCCGGGACAAATGCTGGTACTAGAGAGCCGCATCATGTCTCTTCGTGGCGAAGGTGGTGGCGGCGGTCACTAAGCTGTTGCAGCATAAGATCAAAGGAGCTGTCTTCGGACAGCTCTTTTTTTTGTCCCACGAGTGCCCTTTTTATGTCTTGACTAATCCGTTTAATGGCTTATAATCTATTTATGGAGAACGACTTACGCTTCGTGCGAGAGTCGCAGTTGGGCTTTCCAACTTTCCCGGGTCCAGCCAGACCGTTGAGAGGTACTACTGATTCTTGTCAAATCCCCGATAAGGCCGTATCACCTGTGATGCCGATACCCACCATAGGACGGTGTTCGGCCCGGCAATCCGACAAGACGACCATGGAGTAATTCATTGATGAAGAGATCCGCTATTGTACTGCTACTGTTTCTGTCGTTGGTAACAGCTTCGGCTTCAGCAGAAGAGTTCTATTTCCAATTCAAGCTGGATGATATGTCGCAGCTGGAGAAGATCGGTCGAGTCGTGTCCGTCGATAAGGTCGAACAGGACTTGATCCACGCCTATGCCAACGAACTCGAGATGGCGGAGTTTGAGCAACTGGGAATCGCTTATACGCGCCTCCAACATCCCGGCACGCTCATTCAACCTCGCATGGCGACAGATAAGGCGGGGATGAAGGACTGGGATTCATATCCTGACTACACCACCTACATCAATATGATGTACCAGTTCGCTAACGACTATCCCTCGCTGTGCCGGATTCACGACGCCGGTGAGTCGGTCGAAGGACGCGATATCCTCTTCGCCATTATCTCGGACAACGTGTCCACCGAAGAAAACGAGCCCGAGTTTATGTACACCGGAACCATGCACGGCGACGAAACCGCCGGCTACGTTCTCATGCTTCGTCTGATCGATTCACTGCTCGTTGCATACGGAAGCGATCCTCGTATTACCGACATGGTCGACAATATGGAGATCTGG
>Ga0180430_10001199_pt1 | contig 26088 bp, 18 predicted proteins | sample SS_ome_9_FD_132999 | JGI IMG/M metagenome (GOLD analysis project Ga0180430, IMG submission 132999) | Hypersaline lake sediment archaeal communities from the Salton Sea, California, USA - SS_1_S_2 metaG | ecosystem: Environmental > Aquatic > Non-marine Saline and Alkaline > Hypersaline >... | reverse complement strand
TGATTGTGGGATTAGTGAACAGTCTCCTGTGGGCCGGCGCCATTACTGTTCTGGCGATAGGAGTCTTTCAGCGGACTGCGCCTGCGTCTCGAAACGTCTACATTCCTCCAGTGCCGATCGAACACCAGGCTCCGCCGACGCCCGGCGCGCCGCCGATTGACAACCAGTTCTAGCATTTAATGCTCGGCCCGCGTCGGCGCAGATTCCGGCGCGGCCCGCGTTCTTCTTTTTTTTGGATCTGAACGTGGAGTATGGAAATGCAGGAACGTGAAGACCTCCGAGACGCGAGTATGGAGGAGGTTTACGAAGTTGCGAACAAGCAGATCCGAAAGGGCGGCACGAACCGGGAGATCGAATCGGCGCTTGTCGCACGCGGCGTCAATCAGAATGCCGCATGGTGCTGGACCGTACGCCCGCCTGCATGATATCATAGCAGCGGTATTAAGGAGACTTCTATGAGACATCCGGTATGTGTTCTAGCGTTTGTGCTTGTCGCCTCGAGCGTCGCCTCAGGCGCCGATTACGACGGGCTGGTGTCCTTCTGGGATTTCGACGGGTCGCTGAAGGATGTCCGAGGCGCCAGCAGGGACAATCTCACAGCACGCGGGGCGGCGGGGCGGTTTGTGACCGCTTCTGAAGTCCCCGGTGTTGTCGGCAAGGCGTTGGCTCTGGGAGTCAAGCCGGGCGACGCCGGATTCGCCACGGCTGTCACTTCAAGCGACGTGAAGCTCCCGGCCAGCTATACTATCGAAGCGTGGGTTCTTCCGACGAAGAACGGGCGGTGGGACCGCATCGTGCTGAACTGGGGCAATAAGGCCTACGCATACCATCTTGCGATCCACAATGGGAATCTGAGCCTCTATCACGGCCAGTCCGACGGCAAGTATGTTTTCGCCGAAGGCGGCCGCGTGCCTAAGGGGCGATGGGCTCACCTTGCAGGCGTGGCCCGGCGAAACGAAAAAGACCCCGCCAAATCGACGCTGGAGGTCTACCTTAACGGTAAGCTCACCGCCTCGGCGCCGTACGACGGCACGATAGCGACTCTGGAGAACGAAGGTCTGGGTATTGGCGACTGGGCGCAGGGAAACGGCGGCGAATCGCGTTTCCGCGGGTACATCGACGAACTGGCGATCTGGTCGCGGGCCTTGACGCCCGCCGAGATCGCGGCTCACTACGCCAAACGGGCCGCCATGCTCAAGAAGCTGACGGACGTTGCGAGACGGACTGAAACCGCCAAGCGCGCCGAGAAGCTCGCGGGGCTGAAGGCTCTCGGCGTAAAGGAGATCATCTTCGCCGAGCGCCACCCCGGGCGCGATCCGCAGGGTCACTACTACGCGAATTTCGGATACTCATGCACCGACGAGAACCTCTGGCTGCACGGTAAGGACGGCGGGCGGTTGTGCAAATTGAACGTCGCGTCCGGCGAGGTCTCGGCGCTGGTGGACGATCCCAAAGGCGCCGTCCGCGATCCACAGGTGTCGTACGACGCCGGGAAGGTGCTCTTTTCGTACCGCAAAGGCGGCACGCACCACTACAACCTATACGAGTTCGATATCGACGGTAAGAACCTGCGACAGATTACAAAAGGCTCTTGGGACGATATCGAACCGGCATACCTGCCCGACGGCGGGATCGTGTTTGCATCGGCCCGCTGCAAGCGCTATATCGGCTGCTGGCTGGCCCAGACGGCGATCCTGTTCCGCTGCGACGCCGATGGGGCCAACATGCGGATGCTCTCTTCCGGCTCGTTTACCGAGAACACGCCTTCGGTCCTGCCCGACGGACGCGTGCTCTACACGCGATGGGAATACGTCAATCGCGATCCGGTCGTCTTCCACCATCTCTGGGCGATGAATCCCGACGGAACGAACCAGGCGGCGTACTTCGGAAACATGCATCCCGGCGGAGTGTTCATCGACGCTCGACCGATCCCGGGAACAGACAAGGTGGTCTTCATCCACTCGCCCGGGCACGGCCGGAACGAACACATGGGTCGCCTGGCGATCGTGACCGACAAGAACGGACCGGACGACAAGGCTTCGATGCAAACCATCCCGGGCAAGCCCTATTACCGCGACCCGTCCGCCGTGGCCGGGGACCTTTTCATCGCCGCCAGGGGTAACGAGATCGTCCTGATGGATTCGGCGGGCAAAACCGACGTGATTCATACCGCCGCTACGATGGTCCACGAGCCGCGTCCGGTCGTCGTCCTGGACAAACCGCGCATCGTGCCGTCGCGCGTGGACCTGTCGAAAACGACCGGCACGCTGATGATGAGCGATGTCTATATCGGCCGGAACATGGGCGGTATAAAACGCGGCGCCATCAGGCGTCTGCTTGTGCTGGAGGATCTTCCCAAGCCGGCGAACTTCCACGGCGGCGGATCCCAGCCGCTGGGACACGGGGTGACGTCCACGCTCAAGCGAGTTCTCGGCTCGGTTCGCGTCGAGTCCGACGGATCGGCCCACTTCGAAGTGCCCGCGATGCGGAGCATATACTTAGCCGTTCTGGACGAAAACGATCTGTCGATCAAGCAGATGCGGAGCTTCATCACCCTCCAGCCCGGCGAGGCGCTCAGTTGCGTGGGCTGCCACGAGCAGCGGACCCAGACGCCCGAGATCGCCGCGGTCGGCAAGCTCAAGGCGATGGCCCGCCCGGCCGGCAAGATCGAACCGTACGCCGGCGTCCGGCAGATTCCCGATTTCCCGCGCGACGTCCAGCCGATCCTCGACAGGCATTGCATCAAGTGCCACAACTCAAAGGACCGCAAGGGCAATGTTATCCTGACCGGCGATCGCGGGCCGGTCTTCTCACACAGCTACTACGAACTGTTCTTCCAGTGGCAGATCAAGGACACCGCCGGCAATCCGACCAACGGAAGCGGGCGCCAGAAGGGCAACGATAAGCCCTATACGACCTACAGCTCGGCGTCGGCCCTGATGAAGAAGATCGACGCGCATCACAACAAGGTCAAGCTCAGCGACGTCGAACGCACCACTATGCGGCTCTGGATCGACGCCTCGGCCCAGTATCCGGGCACGTATGCGTCGATCGGCACCGGTCAGATCGGCGGATGCTGGGGCGCCAACAAGTACATTCGAATGATGGCCGACAACTGGCCCGACACCGCCGCGGCCGAAGAAGCCGTCGCTCGCCGATGCGGGAAATGCCATGGGCGGAAGCTGCCCCGGCACGTGACCGACCGCATTCCGGTTTCGTTCGGCGACATGCTCTCGTGGGAGCGACCCTTGAGCAGGTTCTCACGCCATCGAGTCTACAACCTCACCAATCCGGCGAAATCGTTGGTGCTGACGGCCCCGCTGGCCAAGACCGCCGGCGGATACGCCGAAGGCAAGCCCGACCCGAAAGCCATACGTGAGAATCTCGCCGAGGCGCCCAAACCGATCAAGCACCCGGTGATATTCGCCGACAAGACCGACCCGGACTACAGGAATATTCTCACGCACATCCGGGCCGCCGGCGCCAAGCTCGACGAAATCAAGCGGTTCGACATGCCCGGATTCAAACCGAGTCCGCACTACATACGCGAAATGAAACGCTATAAAGTGCTTGACGATGCGTTTGATCTGAAGACCCGGACGATCGATGTGTACGAAACGGATATGAAATACTGGCGATCGATGTGGCATAAGCCGGTGAAAAACAAGGAATAACGCATGCGTAAGGGTTTGACGGCGGTGTTGCTGTGCGGTTTGGCGTCTTTGGCGGTCATCCCGCCCGCGGCGGCGGTCGAGAGAAAGCCGATCGAGGGACTGGCCTACACGCGACAGTCCGACGTGATCTATCACCGCAATCACGGCGCGGCCCTTACGATGGACGTGATATACCCCAAGAAGACCAACAGCTACACGCTCATCACCGATCCCAAGCGAATTCATCAACTGTTGGCCGATAATTCGCCGATCAGTCACGTAAGCGCCGGCGACGCGCCCACGCTGATTGTCCATGGCGAGAAGGACCGCCTCGTCCCGCTTCTTCAGGCGTCCAAGATGGTGGACGCGCTGAAGGCCGTTGGAGTAAAATCAAAGCTCGTCGTCGCCAAAGGCAAGGGACACTCCTGGCGCGAGCAGTGGACCAACGAAATGAAGCACATCGCCGACTGGTTCGACGCGCACCTGGCGGCGCCGAAGAAGTGATCTGAAAATACAACGATAACTCGACGGACAAAAACGAAAGGCCCGCACCATGCAAAAAAGAACTGTAACCAGACGTGATTTCGTCAAGAGCGGGGCCGCGGCGGCCGCCGCTGTCGGACTGCCGACGATTGTTCCGGATACGGTTTTCGGAGCCGACGCGCCGAGCAAGCGCGTGCACGTCGGACAGATCGGCTGCGGCAACATCTCCAACTACCATTCGCACTACATGAACCGCATGAAGGACGTTCGCGTGGTCGCCGTAAGCGACGCCTACAAGTCCCGCCGGGACGCCAAGGCCGCCATGCTGAACAAGCATTACGGCGGCAAGGACATCGCCAAAGCGCACGGAGATTTCCGCGAACTGCTGGCCCGCGAGGATGTGGACGCGGTCGTCGTGGCCGCTCACGATAACTGGCACACGCCGATGTCCATAGCCGCCGCCAAGGCCGGTAAGGACGTCTACTGCCAGAAGCCGCTTGCCCTGGACCTGAGCCGCACGGCGATTCTGAGGAAGGTCGTCAACGAGAACAAGCGCGTATTCCAGTTCGGCACCCAGTACAGGTCGCAGGGCCGCTGGCGGCAGTTGGTGGAGCTGGTCCGCAACGGACACATCGGAAAACTCAAGCGGATCGACGTATGGTCACGCGACCTGTCGTTCGACGCCAGGCACTACAACGTGAAGCCTTACGGGTCCGGGGAGGTCGTCGCCGTGCCGGGCGACCTGAACTTCGACGCCTGGCAGGGCCCCTCGCCGATGGTTCCGTACACCGTTGACCGGGCCACCAAGTGGGGCGGATACCACTGCCCCGAGACGTCTCTTGGGTTCCTGGCCGGGTGCGGGATTCACCCGCTGGGGATCGCCCAGTGGGGCAACAAGTCCGACGACACTTCGCCTGTGCGATACAAAGGAACGGGGACTATGCCGACCAAGGGCGTATTCCGGACACTCGAGCGTTGGGACGTCAAGTGCGACTACGAAAACGGCGTCCAACTGCGATTCATGGACTGCCGGACCGCCAAGGCTTCGGTCAAGTACCTCACAAAGTGGCGCAACGGCGACGGGGTCTACTTCCACGGGACCGAAGGATGGATCGGCTCATCCTGGGGGTTCTACGCCAGCAACCAGAAGCTCTGGAGGCACAAGTTCGGTCCGAATGAAGAACGGCTTCCCGTTGTGCCCGAGCACAACCGAAACTTCATCGAGTGCGTCAAATCCCGCCAAGAGACGATCTGTCCGGTCGAGATGGGCATTCGCTGCGACACGATCTGCCATATGACCAACGTCGCGGTGCTGACCGGACGGGTGATCAAGTGGGACCCGAAATCCGAACAGATCGTCGGCGACGCGGAAGCCGCCAGGATGATAACCCGCCCGTATCGCAAGGAATGGAAGGTCTGGTAGTCTGTTCGCCGGCCGCATGGATCAGGAAGAATCCCATGAAACTAAGTCATGACAGTAACGTCACGCGTCGCCAGTTCGTCCGCGGCGCCGCGGTCGCAGGCGCTGCGCTGTGCGGCGCATCGTCGCTTGGGGCCGCCGAAAAGCCTAAGGCCAAAAACGCCTGGAAGATGAAGCTGGCGACCTCGTCGGTCATGTTCGACAGGCTGCCGATCGAGAAGGTGTGCGAAACGGCTGCCCGGCTCGGGCTTGGGGGTCTGGACATCTGGGCGCCGTTCTCCTGGGGCGGCGCCAAGTGCGATCACCTGGCGGACGTCAAGAAACGCCTCGGCGGCAAGGGGCTCAAGGCGCTGCTGGCGAAACACAAACTGGAGCTGGCGGCGTTCACGATCTACGGACACGCGCTTTCGAAATTCAGCGATCTGATCGGCGATTTCGGAGGCGGGGTCGTTGTGCGGGGGGCCGGAGCCCGCAGGGCGCCCGACAAGGATCTTACGCCGAAAATGAAGGTGTTCTTCGAGAAGCTCAAGCCCGAGATCGAACTGGCCGAAAAGTGCAACGCGCGCCTGGCGATCGAGAACCACGGCGGATCGCTCCTGAGTTCGCCGGACTCGTTCAAGGCGTTCGTCGAGTTGAATCCGAACGCCAAGCGCGTTGGAATCGCCGTCGCTCCGTACCATCTCCAGGCCTACAAGACGCCTGTCGAGAATGTCATCAAGACCGCCGGCGATCAGTGTCTCTTCCTGTACGCCTGGCAGAGAGGAAAGAGCTTCGACCAGATGCCCGGCGTCGGTCCGGCGGACTTCAAGCCCTGGATAAAGGCGCTGGCGGCGATGAAATACAAGCACTACAGCTCCATCTTCATGCACGGACACCCGCCGGCCGACAAGATGGCCGCCGCGGTCGCCAAGTCGCGGGACTATATGATCAAATGCCTGAAGGGCGCATAATCGAGCCGTCGGCTCCTATGCGGAGGACTGTGTTAAGCACGGGACGGCGCCGGTGCGGCCCGGGGGGAAGCCTGAACACTGAAAGACAGAACGTGAGAGCATTGATCGCATCGTTATTGCCGCCCATCAGCATCGCCGCGGCCCAGGGTCCCGTTTCGGCGTGGGACTTCAGGCGAAGAATGGTCAAACTGAACGACGTTCTTGTTTGTGCTGTCGCGGCGATTGCGTTTGCGACTGCTTCGGTTTCCGCGCCTGTGCTTTACGCTGACGACGCTCAAACGGCGAAGGAGATCCTGGCCGCCGGCGGCGTCAGCGCCGGGCTCTGCGTCCTTATCGATTGCGGGCGGAAGTCTTCGCCGGGCCTGACCGCCGAGTTGGCGGCCGGCGGCGGGATGCTCGTTCACGGGCTCTGCTGGGATTCGGCCGCCTTGGCCCGCGCCCGGGAGGCTATCGACGCAAAGAAGGTCGGCCCGCAGGCGTCAGTCGAACAGATCTCCGGCAATTCGCTGCCGTACGTGCGGCATCTGTGCAATCTCGTCGTTGTCGAGGACGCCGGGACGCTTGCCGCAAGAGGCGTCGGGCGCGACGAGCTGATGCGAATCCTCGCCCCAGGCGGGGCGCTTTGCGTTCTGGACGGCGGGCGATGGACTAAAACCACCGGCCCGCGTCCCGAAGGCATGGACGACTGGACCCACCCGCATCGGGCTCCGGACGGGAACCTGGTCTCCAAAGATCGCCTGCTGCGGTTCCCGATCGGGCTTAGATGGATCGCCGGCATCCCCAAGAGCATCAACAAGTGGGCCAGCGCCCGCGGCTGGGTCCTGGCTGGCGGGCGATGCTATATCGTAAGCTCCAGCGTCGCGGAAAATATCGGCGTCAAGGACAAGGTCAACCACCTCATCTGCCGCGATGCGTTTAACGGATTGGAGTACTGGCGGCTCCCGCTGGGGACGGTCGAGTCGGGCGAGGGGCTGTACTGGCGGAACACCAGCCCGCTGGCGACCGGTTACGGGCGCGTGTACGCCGCCGGTAAAGGCAAAGTGCTGATCGTTGACGGCGCCGCGGGCAAGATCCAACATGCGATCAAGATCGCACACAAGCCCGAACGGCTTGTTGTCCTGGACAAGACGCTTGTGGTTTCGTGCTGGCCGAAGCGCGATGCGACCAGGGCCCTGTTCGAACGAGGGGGCTTGTGGGGTCCGTGGGTCAACGCTTCCGACAAGGGAAGCGTTGAGGCCTACGACGCCGAGAGCGGAAAGCGATTGTGGAGGCTGGCGCATCCGGCGTTCTCCCTGTTCGGGGCCGACGGTTCGGTCTACCTGCTGACGCGAGACGCCAATCCGGCGACGACGAACAATCTCATCGCAATCGACGTGCGGACCGGCAGGGAGCGCTGGCGCGTGCCGCACACCGCCTTGGGCAGGGACGCCGATCTGCAACTGGACGTCGTCGGCCCGGGATTTGTCGCGGTCTCCAAACGCAGCGCCGAATCGCTGCACGTGCTGTCGAGCAAGACTGGCAAACTGCTCTGGTCCAAACGGTACTCTTCGGACCGCCCCAAGCACTGGAGGAAGAATACATCGTACAGATTCGTTTCGCTGGTGCGCGGAGAACTGTGGTGCTCGAGCGAGAAGTACAAACCGCTGACCGGCGAGGTCGTCGGCAAGCTGCCTGCGGATGTGCCGAGGGTCGGGCTGACGATATGCGTCTCGCCGATCGTCGTCGGCAACGTGTTTTGCCACAGCAGGCGATGCAAGTTCGTTGAACTTCGCGATTCGACTGACGGCAGCGAACCGCTGCGGATGATCAAGTTCAACGCCGCCCGGGGCGGATGCATCCAGGGCATGACACCGGCCAACGGGATGTTCTACACTTCGCAGAACAACTGCCAGTGCGAGCCGGGGCAGATCCTCGGTTTTCTGGCTTTCGGTCCGAATGGGGAGTTGCCCGCCGAGAAGGTGTTCGCCAGGGCTCGTCCGGTTCAGCGCGGTCCCGCGTTCGGCAAGGTCAAGGGCGGATCGATCGACGCCGAGGGCTGGCCGATGCAGCGGGCCAACGCACAGCGCAGCGGCGTAACGTCCGCCAAGGCGCCCGGCGACCTGAAGGTCCTCTGGACCGCATCGGCGGCTTCGCGGAACTCCGGTCCGTTGAAAGCGGCTTGGGACCAGAGACTCTCGCCAGTGGTCACCTCGCCGGCGGCGGCCTCCGGGCGAGTGTTCGCCGCTGGAACTGAAACCGGTCAGGTCAAGGCGTTCGCCGCCGCCGGCGGCAAGACTCTCTGGACAGCTTCGCTGGGGTCGAGAATCGATTCGGCTCCGACTATCCTCGGGGACCTCTGCGTTGTCGGGGCGCATGACGGCTGGGTTTACGCACTGGCCGCCGACAGCGGAAAACTCGCATGGCGAACTCGCATAGCGCCCGTCGAGCAGCGGATTGTCGTCAACGGACGCGTCGAGTCGACCTGGCCGGCGGTCGGAAGCGTGCTCGTGCATGAGGGCAAACTGACGGCCCACGCCGGCAGGGGAACTGAAGCCGACGGCGGCGTGGCGGTCGTTCAACTCGATCCCGCCACTGGCAAGACTATCTGGGCCGGGTTCATCCCGCCGGGCTCCAGGCGCCGCAATGACCTGCTGCGTGTTGTTGAAGACACGATCGTCTGCAACCAAACGGCTATCGAGCCGGCGTCCGGAGCCAAACAGATCCGACAGGTTAAGGGCGCCTCCCGCGGCGGGCCGATGCTCGACGGTTATCTGGGGCGGTTCAAGATGCGAGGCTTCGGCGCCTCGACCGGCAGTCAGGCTGTCGCCGGCGATCGCGTGGTCATCGCGTCATCGTCGCCGGGCGGAGGCGGTGAGATCAGGCTCCATGAAAAGGGCGGCGACAAGGCAAAGGGCAGGGAGATCGCCTCGCTCAAGCTGGACTCGGCTCCGATCTTCGACGCGTTGGCTGTCGCCGGCGGCAGGGTCTTTGTCGCCCTGGAAAACGGCAGAATCGTATGCCTGGGCGAGCGCAAGCAATCGCCATAACAGGACAAGAGGTCGGGACTCTCCGTTGAAAGCGAATCCTGACCTCTTGTCTTCGGCGCCCGACTTATCGGGTGCTATTTCTTCTTTGCGGTCTTCTTGGCCTTCTTCTTGGCGGTTTTCTTCTTCTTGCCGCCCAGTTCGAATGCATCGTGGACCAGCCGCAGGGCTTTCTTGCCCTCGGCCCGGTCGATCATGCAGGAGATCTTGATCTCGCTGGTGGTGATGTTTTCGATGTTGATCTTCGCCTTGGCCAGCGCGCTGAACATCTTCTTGGCCACGCCTGTGTGGACCCGCATTCCGACGCCGACTACGCTGACCTTCGACAGCGAATCGTCGTAGCTGACGTGGCATTTGAGCTTCTTTGCGATCTTCTCGCAGACGATCTTCGCGTCGGCGAACTCCGCCAGCTCCACGGTGAACGACAGCGACGCGGTCTTGTCGTCGCCGATTGTCTGGATGATGTCGTCGACCATGATGTCGTGCTGCGCGATGGTGTGGAACACGTCGGCGACCACGCCGGGGTGGTCCGGCAGTTTTGTCAGGGAGACCCTGGCGAGTTTTTCCTTCAAAGCGGCCCCGCTTACGACGATCTTCTCCATGGATTCGGTAGCTGCCACGATCATGGTTCCTTTTCTATTGTGTGCGGCGTTTCGCACGTGTATCGGTACGTTGTATTTCTTGGCGAATTCGACGGCTCGGTTGTGCAGGACGTTGACGCCCAGCGACGCCAGCTCCAGCATCTCGTCGTAGCTGATCTTGTTGATCTTGCGTCCGGTGGGAACGACTCGCGGGTCGGCGGTGAACACGCCGTCGACGTCGGTGTAGTTCTCGCACATGTCGGCGTTCAGGGCTGCTGCGATCGCAACGAGCGTTACGTTGCTGCCGCCTCGACCCAGCGTGGTCATGTGCCCTTCCTCGGTCACGCCCTGGAAGCCGGCGATGATCGCGATCTTGCCCGAGTCCAGCTCCTTGTGGATCTTCTCGGCGGCGATCGTCTTTATGCGGGCCTTCGTGTGGCGGTCGTCGGTGACCATCGCGATCTGCCCGGCGGTGAAGCTGATCGCCGGGGAGCCCATCTCCTCAAGCGCCATCGCCACCAGTGAGATAGTCACCTGTTCGCCGGTGACCATGAGCTGGTCCCATTCGCGTTTCGGAGCGGGTTTGCTCCGCATGACTTGGCTTGCCAGATCTTCGAGATGGTCGGTGGTCTTGCCCATCGCCGAGACGACCATGACGACCTGGTGGCCCTGTTTCTGCGTTCGGACAGCCCGCTTGGCCGCGGCGCGGATCTTGTCGGCGTCCGCGACGCTGGTCCCGCCGAATTTCATTACAACAATACTCATCGTTTCACTTTCACCTGTCTTTCCGTAAAGCGGCGCAGAACCCTGTGTCTGCGCGATTTGAGCCGCAATATAGTAGCGACTCGGTGGGCAAATGCAAGAGTTGTTTCAACCACGAGGGCGGGGGGGTTCGACACAGAGACGCAGAGGTTGCAGAGAACGGCGACGGCAACGGATTGAGAGGAAAGCTGAATACACAAGAGATAGCTTGCGGCCAGACGCCTGACCTTTACCCATACGTCGAGGTCCCGGTGTGCGTTCTGATTGCAGGCCCAACGGGCCATTGCGATGGCAGCCGGGTCCGGAAGGGCCCGGAACCGGTGGCCTATAGAAAGATAGCCCGAAAAGGGCGACAGAATCGCCGGTTCTCGGACCAGCAATTCTGTCGCCCTTTTCGGGCTCTTGGATATGCGGGGATACTCACCGGGCCCTTCCGGACCCGGCTAAGATCTCGCCGGCCCTTCGGGCCTTGAATCCAACCGCCAAAAATGTGGTGAAAGGTAAGGCCAAACGCCTCCGGGCGAGGTCCCGGGTTCTTGCCAATGGCGGCGGATTCGGCTACGATTCGGATATGATCGATACGGAAAGCGAATCTCAAATGGGGCGCCCGTGCGGCCGCTGGCGCAAGACTAAATGGTTTTACGGGATCATGTTGACGTACTGCGGCGTGACGATCGCCGCGATGATCTGGTGGTCCGCCTACTCGCACGCGAAGTTCGAGGAGGCGGTGGCGCCGATAATCACACGCGGTGAGCCGTTGGCCTGGTCGGACTTCGCGACCGATCCGATCCCCGACGATCGAAACGCAGCGGTCCTGTACAAACAGGCCGTCAATGCGTCTGTGATGCCGGGGTGGCGAGAACTACGCAGGGAGTTCAAAGGCGTCGTAGAGTCCATGGAGGATGTTGATTTCGATTTGGTCGAAGACCTCGCTGCAAGGCGCGGACTTAGACGGAAGTATCCCGAGGAAGTTCGCAAACTGCTTGGTATGCTCAAAGACGTTTTTCGACTGTGCCGCGACGCCAGACGACGCGACAAGGTCGACTGGGGAATCGATTTCAGCGGGAATGTCTTTGAAGCAACTTGCGACATACCCCTCCAGTTGTACGTTCGAGCCGCACGCATGTTGAAATTGGCGGCTGTAGAAGCTCACGACGCCGGTCGCGATGACGAAGCGATTGAGTACCTTCGCGATATTATCGCATTAGGAGATTCCCTGGCGATCAATCCGGTCCTGGTCAACTATCTGGTGGCTATGACCGTAAACGGCAATATGCACGAGGCGCTTGAGGAAGTCCTGCCCGACATCAAGATCGGCCAGGCGCCTGGTTGCGCAAGGCCGGAGAACCTCCGCGGCCTTATGGCCGAACTTCTGGATGACTCCCGGCTTGCTCAAGGCTTGGAGTTGGCCATGATGGGCGAACGGAGCACGGCTCATGATATCTGCCAACGCGTTATGAACATGGACCTGTCATTGGCGATGGCCGACTCGTCGTACGTAGGATCGTCGAGCGAACGATCCTCGCCCCCCAACATCTTTGTGCGTACGGCTTTTGATTACAGCCTGGCTCCGATGTTCAGGATTGACGCGGCATGGCTTCTTGAGCATGGAGACGCACACGTTAAAGCCGCTGGTGTCGGAACGCTGCCTGAATCTCGCCGCATTCTCCGGCCAGCCATACAAGACCTGGATCAGCGGCGAATGAATCTTTCGCACGCGCGGATCCTCTCAGCCCTGCTTGCGCCGAGCTTGAGACGAACATTTGTGCTTCATTACTTCGGGCTTACGCATCGTCGACTGTCGGCCGCAGCGATCGCGGTGCGGATGTATCAGCAGGACAACGGACGCCGCCCGGAAAAGCTGGAAGATCTCATCCCGAAGTATCTGTCAGAGATACCGCAGGACCCGATGAACGAACCGGGAGAGCCGATCCGTTACATCGCCGATTCCGACATGCCGAGGTTGTACAGCGTCGGAAAAAACGCCAGGGACGAGCGGGGCGTATACGATGACCAGGCGAAAGAAGGCGATGACGCCAAGGAGATGCTGTTCTTCTTGAACGGTCGGCCGAACAAGTGCAAAAGGGAATGGGAACAGGACTCGTCTGGCCAATCGGGGGGTGATGACTGATCGGTCGGACTTGCCTGAAGCTAAGGCAGCGACAAGGCCATCAGATACCACTGCACCACGGACATGGGCACCAAGACCACCATCAATTGCTGCCCCGCCCAGATCAGCGGAAGCAGAATCGCTGCTGTCGCGGTGCGCTTGGCGTTGCGTCCGGTGGTGAAATGGATCGCACGCACCGCCGCTGGCCACCAGGCCAGGAAGATCGCCCCCCAGGTCAGGTTGATCGCTTTCATAGGCGTGATCATGTCTCCGGCCGGTCCGGTCATGATTATTGCCAGAGATACGAGCGCTCCGACCGCAGTGACGACCAGAATCGGACAGCACGCGTAGCAACTCAGCGAAATCGCTCTGCCGCGGCGAGTCGGGTCAAGATCGCCAGGGCTTGAGAACCACTCCAGCGATCGGGTCGACAGGAACAAGCCGATCAGCAGGAGTACGGCCAGCGCCATGCGAAGGAAGGCCGTCTGCAGGAGGGACTCCAGCTTTCCCAGATAGAACCCGGGCGCGTATCCGATTCGGAATGTTCTTACAGTCCATACCGCCAGTACGCCCAGCGTGATGACGAACGTCAACTGGACAGTGACCCTGCGAAACTGCTTTGCGTGTTTTTCGCAGACCGGCGTGTCGAGGATCCGCTCGAGTTCGTTCGGGCGGAACATGACCATAATCGCCGTTCGCCAATAGGCGCCGAAGGAACCGATCTGCTTTCGATTCTCCCACGGAATCTGCGGCGGCGGGGGAGGGGGCTGGCCGGTGACTCCGGCGTCATTCGTATCGAGATCTGTTTCCGGGCGATCCATGCCCCTGTTACGATAGCTTCCCGGAAAGAGAATTCAAGTATTGTTCATCTCACCCTTAAGAAGAACTCCATCAGGTCGCAGCCTTTGGCTATGTGCAGGTCGGCGTCGCGGGCGGTCTGTTCGGTGAACGGGGCGTCGACTATTCCGGCGGTGTTCTTGCCGGCCAGTGCGAACGGGACGGGCTCTCGCGTGTGCGTGCGAATCGTGCACGGCGTCGGATGGTCCGGCAGCAAGAGCAGGCGCCATTCGTCGCCTTCCTGCTTCAATCGCTCCAGGACCGGGGCCACGATGTGTGCGTCTATCTGTTGGAGGGCTTCGATCTTGGCCTGCGGGTTGCCGCTGTGACCGGCCTCGTCGGGGGCCTCTACGTGCACGAAGACCAGGTCGTATTTGTCCAGCGCTTCGACGGCGGCGGCGCCCTTGCCGGCGTAGTTGGTGTCGAGGTAGCCGGTGGCGCCTTCGACTTCGATCAGATCCCAGCCGATCAGGCCGGCGAGTCCTCGAACCAGGTCGACCCCGGTGATCGCCGCGCCGCTCAGACCGAACCGCTTCTTGAACGAAGGCAGGCGCGGCATTTTGCCCTCGCCCCAGAGCCAGATCGAGTTGGCGGGATTCTCGCCGAGGTCCGTTCGAACTGTGTTCACGTCATGTGCGCCCAGGATCGCCGCGGATCTCTCGATCAACGCCCGCAGTTCTTTCGAACCGCGTCCCTTTGGCAGGTATCCGGAGACCTTCTTGCCGAGGATGTCGTGCGGCGGGGTGGTCTTGACCTTGCAGTCGCCGGCGCAGGTCATCAGGTGCCGGTAGCTTACGCCCTTGTAGAACTTCACGATGTCGTCGGCGAGTATGTCGTTCAATGCGTCGATCAGCTTGTCGGCCTCTTCGTTGCGGATATGTCCCGCGGAGTGATCCTCCATTATCGAATCGAAGATGGTCACGAGATTGCAGCGGAAGATCCACTGTTTGGAGTTGACTTTCAGCTTCTGGGCGGCGGCTTCCAGGGGCGCCCGCCCGCTGTAGTGTATCATGGGATCGTAGCCCATGACCGACATTATCGCCACGTCCGATCCGCACGGTTTGGAGTCCGGCACGTTGGACACCGTCCCGCAGCGTCCCCGCGAGACCACGGCGTCCATGTTCGGCAGGTCGGCGGCCGCCAGGGGCGTTTGACCGTTCAGCTCTTTCAGAGGCTCGTCGGCCGCCCCGTCAGGGATTATGATCGCGTATTTCATGTTCTAGATGCCGTTGCCTTTACCGGACACCGGTGGTCAAACCCACTCTTCATGCTCATCTACAATGCCGATGCACGTAGTGTTTGATTTTATTACATCCATGGCGTCAATTCTCTCCAGCGCCGACATCACGTCGCCTTCGGTGGCTTCGTAGGTGGTTATTATCACCGGCACTCCGGCGTCGGCGTGGGCCGATTCGTGCTGCAGCACCGAGCAGATCGAGATGCCGTATTGCGCGAGGATATCGGCGACTCTGGCCAGCACGCCGGGCTGATCGTCGGCCATCACGCGCAGGTAGTATCGTCCGCGTACGGCTTCGATCGCCAGTTGGTTGGCCCGCGGCGCCTGGTCGGGCCAGACCCCGAGAGTCTGGCTGACTTTCTGCGCGGTCCCCAGTGCGATCGAGGCGATGTCCGCCACTACCGCCGACGCCGTCGGCAACCCGCCGGCTCCTCGCCCGTAATACATCGTGTGCCCGGTGGCGTGTCCGTAAACGCTGACGGCGTTGAACGGTCCCGAGACCCACGCCAGTGGATGCTCCTTGGATATGAACGCGGGCCTGACCCGCAGCGACAGTCCGTCGCTTTGTCTCTGTGCAATCGCCAGCAGCTTGACGACGTAGCCGAGTTCCTGCCCGAAGCGAATGTCCATCTTGTCCAGCGAATCTATGCCGCGAGTCGGAATGGCGTCGAAGTCTATCTGTCGCCCGAACGCCAGCGACGCCAGGATCGCGATCTTGTGGGCCGAGTCTACGCCGGCGACGTCGAGCGTCGGGTCGGCTTCGGCCAGTCCGTCGGCCTGCGCCTGGCTGAGGGCCTCGGCGTAGGACTGCCCCCGCGTGGTCATCTCCGAGAGGATGTAGTTGCACGTGCCGTTTACGATGCCGAAAAGTGCGTCGATTCGATTGCCGACAAGTCCGCCGCACAGCGATCCGACTATCGGTATCCCGCCGGCGCAACTGCCTTCGAATGCGATGCAGACGCTGTTCTTTCGGGCCAGAGCCCACAGTTCGACCCCGTGATGAGCCAGCAGGGCCTTGTTGGCCGTCACCACGTGCTTCCCGGCGTTAAGGGACTTCTCGATGATCGTCTTGGCGACAGTCGTGCCGCCGACCAGTTCGGCTATCACCTGAACCGAACCGTCGGCCAGCACCTCGTCGAGATCCTCGCGGAACATCGACGGATCGATCCCGATCTTCTCGGCTCGGCTGAAATCCACGTCAACAACGCAGCGCAGTTCGATCGGCGCTCCGCTTCGATTGGAGATCAGTTCGGCGTCGCGGGTGAGCATTGTCGCCGCGGCCGAGCCTACGGTTCCGCACCCGACAATAGCCGCACCCGTGGCATTTTCCTTAATCATATTCACACCTCTAACCCTTATTCGGCATATTAGCGGGGTCAGATTACGATATCAAGAAAGCGCGGCCCGCGACCGCGATTTTAGATTTGGCATTTCAGACTGTAGATTTAACGACAAAGGTCAAAACAACTTACGACCAACACGCTCGTACGATAGTCCCCGTTGTCCATGTTACGGTCGTGAAATCTAAAATCTCACTTCTGAAATCTCAAATCAAGCAAGAATATGGTTTTCCTTGATAACTTGCCTGGCCTGTTCTCTGGCTGGCGCCCGTCGCCTGGTTTTGGGCAGTTCGGAGATCTTACGCCACTCCTCAGGCCGGTCTATCATCACCAGAGAAAACGCCGCTTCGTCTCGGACGTGAATGTCGAAGTGTCTGCGGGACATCTTTGCAATGAGCGTCAACGCCCTGCTTTCGCCGAGCAGTCCGAGGATCATGATCGCCGCCCTGATCGCTTCGGGCTCGTACTTGCGGGGATTCTTGTTGGTTTCGGTCAGGATTTCGATCAACGGCTCGCCTGCGCCCGGCCCGAACTTCACCAGTTCGCGAACCGCTTCATGCACGATTGCCTGAGAGATCCAGTGTCCGCCCAGATCGCGCACGAGCAGCCCCACGCCGCGCGGGTCGCCGATCTTGCGGAGCGAGTCGGTCACCTGTTCGCGCACGAATTTGTCTTGATCGCGAAACGCCTCGACCAGCAGTTCTATGGACCTGATCGACTTGCAGTTGCCCAGTTCCGCCGCGGCCTTGCAGCGAACCTGCACTTCAGGGTGATGGAGCTGTCTGGCCAGATCGTCCAGGTCGGCCTCTGTCGGCTCGGCTCGGGCCGGGACCATCATGGATTCAAAACAGTTGGGGCATTCCTCGATCTGCCCGACCAGACAGGCCGGGACGGTCATCGGTGCTCCGCAGTTCAGGCACTTGAACGTAATCATCTCATTTCGCCTCTTGTCCGGGTCCGGCCCTCGCTTACCGTGTCCCGGTCAATCCAAAAAAGAACCTCAATCGCAAAAAACTGTCGCTGTCCGCCGCATCCCAGCAGATCAATTTACAGTGAAAACGTATGGCATGCGCTTCGTATTGCAGTCGGATCGGTCAGATCGTGCTGATTTTACGTCAATTTGTTCAAGTCAACGTCGACAATTCGCATACTCAGGTCGCGGAGTTTCTCAAAGGGACCTTCAAAATGGCACGTCAGGTGTACGTGGTTTATGCTCTGTCCCGGCGCCAGTTGCGCCGACGGGCTGGAGCTTTCCAACTCGTAGAAAGTCGGCTGTCCGTCCGGCGTTCCGGGATCGTTGTAGCTGTTGATGGGGTCGCCGTCGTGGGGATCGTCCTGTATTTCCCAGGCGCTGTTGGTGTACGGAAGCTCGGCGGCGTTTTCCGGCAGGGTGAACTGCACTACAGCCAACTGTTCGTTGCCGATGTCGTAGCTTCCGAAGACGTTTTTCGCCCGAGCGCGCGGGACGCCGACTTTGCCTCTCGACAATCCGTCGACCTTGAACCAGGCGTAGTCATCGCCAACGAAGCCGCGATCGGGCGTCAGCTCGCCGAAGTAGTCCATCTTGGCTCTAACGCCGAGTTCGGCCTCGTCGCCGGTCTTCAGCGGGAAAAACGACTTGCCGTCGGCAAGGCCCTTGAGCATCCCGAGAATCCAGATGCAGACCATCCCGCCGTCCGGCGACCAGGCGTTCGGGCCGGCGTTCGTCAGCGTGTTGTCGGATTCAAACGCCACTGTCCTCACCCCCTCGGGGATCGACCCGCCGAGGCGGGCTGCGATCTGATCGGGTGTGAGTATGCTTATCGTTCGCTTCAGCCGGCAGTTGAATCTCGTGCCCGAGTAGTTGGTCGCGTCGAATTCGGCGGACATCGCCACGGATTTCTCGTCCTGTCCGATAACTTCAAACGGACCGGTCGTGAACCCTTTCGGCGAATTCCAGTGGTCCAGGTCGAACGGCTGGCCCGGCGCGAAGAACAGTGCGTACTGTCCGGCCTCGGGTCCCAGCCAGAAGCGATCCTCGCCGCCGTAGTTGTTGAACAGCGGATCGTCGGCTTCGGAGGCGATGAACGGGCGGTTCAGCCAGCCGTAGCTGGCGCCACGGGCGCCTGCCAGCGTGCTGGTCATCACGCGTCCCTGGAATTGGGGGACCACGGCGACTGAGGCCTCGTCCGAGCAGGACAACTCGATAACGTCGGCGTGCTGTCTGAGAAAATTCAGATCCGACTCAAAAGATATTCCAGCCATCTGACTGTCACCCTGTTGATTGTTTACGCTGCAATTGTCGACCGGGGTATGATACGCGCAGTGGCAGTCAAATGCCAGTGCATACTTCGGATACGTCGTTTTTTTCGTCCGGCGGCGCCTGTTTCGCCAGCTTGTGTCAACTCGCCTGGATGAACTTCCGATACAGTATATGCGGCCGGCGGTCGACAGTCGCCCTTGATACTGACTGCCCTGGTGCGATAGAATATAAGCGGGCGGTTTGCCGCAGCGTGCGGCGATTAGGATGAAAAAGAACTATCCGACACCCTCCATTATATGAGAAGTGTTTATGTTTGAAAGATTTACAGAACGAGCTCGCAAGGTGATGGCGCTTGCCAACCAGGAAGCCCAGCGGTTCAACCACGAGTACATTGGCACCGAACACGTGCTGCTGGGGCTGATCAAGGAAGGCAGCGGCGTCGGCGCAAACGTCCTGCGGAACCTTGGCGTAGATCTGCCCAAGGTCCGTATGGAGATCGAAAAGCTCGTAAAAGCCGGGCCCGACATGGTCACCATGGGCAAGCTGCCCCAGACCCCGCGAGCCAAGAAGGTCGTCGAATACGCCATCGAAGAAGCGCGCAACCTCAACCACAACTACGTCGGCACCGAGCATCTGCTGCTGGGCCTGCTCCGCGAGCATGACGGGGTGGCCGCACAGGTGCTGCTGAACCTCGGACTGAAGCTCGAAGAGGTCCGCGGCGAAGTGCTCAGCCTTCTGGGGGCCGGTCTCGAGCCCGAAGGCATGGACGATGCGCCGCCCGCCGGCCCCGAAGGAGGCCGACCCGGCTCGCAGCGAAAGGGCAAGAGCAAGACCCCCGCGCTGGACAGCTTCGGACGCGACCTGACCGAACTGGCTCGCCAGGGGCAGCTCGACCCGGTCATCGGACGCACCGACGAAATCGAACGCGTCCTGCAGGTGCTGTGCCGCCGGACCAAGAACAACCCCGTCCTGCTGGGTGAAGCCGGCGTAGGCAAGACCGCCATCGTCGAAGGACTGGCCCAGCAGATCGTCGGCAACGAAGTGCCCGAGATCCTCCACGAACGCCGCATAGTGGCCCTCGACCTTGCGATGATGGTCGCCGGCACCAAGTACCGCGGCCAGTTCGAAGAGCGGATCAAGGCGGTCATGAACGAAGTCCGCCGGGCGAAGAACGTGATCCTGTTCATCGACGAGATGCATACGCTGGTCGGAGCCGGCGGGGCCGAGGGCGCCATCGACGCGGCCAATGTGCTCAAGCCGTCGCTGTCCCGCGGCGAGATCCAGTGCATCGGCGCCACGACGATGGACGAATACCGAAAGTACATCGAGAAGGACGGAGCGCTCGAGCGGCGATTCCAGACGATCATCGTCAACCCGCCGAGCAAGGACCAGACCCTGGCGATTCTCCGCGGGCTGAGGGAGCGGTACGAGACGCACCACAAAGTCAAGTTCACTGAAACCGCCCTCGAACAGGCGGTCGAACTGTCCGCGCGATACATCACCGGACGCGTCCAGCCGGATAAGGCCATTGACGTGATAGACGAGGCCGGAGCCAGAGTTCGTCTGAAAACAATGGCCAAGCCCCCGGACCTTGCGGCTATCGAGTCTGAAGTCGAGAAGCTCCAGGACGCCAAGGACCAGGCGGTGAAGAACGCCGACTACGAATTGGCCGCTGAGCTGCGCGACAAGGCCGAGGCCCTGCGACAGGATAAACAGGCCAAACTCGAGGCCTGGAAGGAGCAGTCCGGCGCCGCCGGCGGCGATGTCGACGAGGAGATCGTGGCCGAAGTGGTCTCGAAGATGACAGGTGTTCCGCTGACGCGACTTGAGAAGGAGGAGGCCCAGCGCCTGCTCGAACTGGAAAACGAACTCCACAAGCGCGTGGTGAGCCAGGACGAGGCGATCAAGGTCATCGCCAAATCGATTCGCCGGGCGCGCAGCGGGCTGAAGGATCCTCGCCGACCGGTCGGATCGTTCATATTCGCCGGACCCAGCGGCGTCGGAAAGACGCTGCTTTCCAAGGCCCTGGCCGAGTTCATGTTCGGCGACGAAGAGGCCCTCGTGCAGCTTGACATGTCCGAGTACATGGAGAAGCACAACGTCTCGCGCCTGATCGGAGCCCCTCCGGGGTACGTCGGATACGAAGAGGGCGGACAGCTCACAGAGCAGATCCGCCGCCGCCCGTACGCCGTGGTGCTGCTGGACGAGATCGAAAAGGCCCACCCCGACGTGTTCAACACCATGCTCCAGATCATGGAGGAAGGCCAGCTCACCGACTCGTTCGGGCGCCGGATCGACTTCCGCAACACCGTGATCATCATGACCACAAACATCGGGGCCGACATGATCCGCAACAAGGGCGGGTTCGGGTTCCACAAGTCCGACAAGACCTCCAGCTACGAGAAGATGAAGGACATGCTGTCCAAGGAGATCGAGCGGTACTTCCGTCCCGAGTTCCTCAACCGACTCGACGACGTGATCGTCTTCAAGACCCTCGATCGCGACGACCTGGTCGACATCGTCCAACTCGAGTTGAAGAAAGTACGCGAGCGGTTGATCGAGCACGGACTGCAGCTCGAACTCGACCAGGAAGCGACCGATTTCCTCATCGACAAGGGCTACAACCAGGACTTCGGGGCCCGTCCGCTGAGAAGGGCGATCGAGCACCATATCGAAGACCCGATCTCCGAGGAGATCCTCCGCGGCGGATACGCCGACAACACCAGGATCTCCGTTACCGTCAAGACCGAAAAGGTCGACGACGAAGACGAGTCGCACCTGTACTTCGAAGGCGTAGAGATTCCTCCGCCCCAAGCGGAGGATGAGGAAGTTGTCGAAGTCGAGAAAGTCGAGAAAACCACGACCAACTGACTTTGGTTGACATGATGTACTCCCGGCCGCGGCGGGTTCAAACCTGTCGCGGCCGGTTTACGCGCCGCCGATCAGCTACTTGCCCTGTTTCTTCCGCCTGGCCTTCGCCTTGTCCCTGGCGGCTTTTCTCTCGGCTTCGATTCGACGGAAGCCTTCGATTACGCATTTGCTGCTTGTAGAACTTGCGGCGGGTCTTCAGCAGGGCCTTGGCGTGGGAGTCCCGCGATTCGGGCGCCGCGGAGATGCGGAGGAAGCAGACCTTTCGGCCCTGGGTGAACGAGCCGATGATGCTCCCGTCTTCCGTGACTTCGCGAGCGCCTCCGAGTGCGTATATCCCGAACTTCTCGGTGCTCTTTGCGTAATCTCGCCACGTCTTGCCGTTATCGACGCTGGCCAGGCAGGCGATGTGTCCGTTGTCCTGGATCACGCAATACAGCGGCGATTTGGGCTTGGCGGGGTTCGAAGCGAAGAACCCGCTGACGCCTGACAGGGTGATCGTTCGGCCCTTTAGTTTCGACTGGAGATGGATATCTCGCTTACCCGCGGCGATGTCGTATCGCATGTAATGCTGGCGGGCCGGCTTGGTGCGGGCGTGGTAGATGAAGTGAAGCTTGCCGTCTTTGACCGTAAAATTAGACAGCCACGTGTTGGTCTCGAATTCGTCATCGAGCGAGATCCGCAACGTTGGCCCGGTGTTGTCCGGGACGATGGGGCATTTGAGTTTCTGTCGCTTCAGGTTGAACCACGCCGCGCCGTCTGGCGAGAGCATGTAGTGGATGTCCCAGTAGACCGGCTTGCCGCGCTGGACGGTGGTCCATGCGTGGTGAAGTCGCCCATCGCGATCGACCTGCAGCAGCGGGTATTGCGTGCAGCCTTTCGGGCCGCGGGCGTTCAGCACCGAACGCTTGGCGATCAGCTTCCCGTCTTCGCCCACGGTCAGCAGTTGTCCGTACTGCGTGGCGATGTGGAACCGTTTGCGTCCGGCGTCATGGGCCATCGCATATTTGGCGGCGCATCCGACGTCTTGAAATACCGATATGTCCGGCGCCGCGTACTTCTTCGAGGCCTCGAAGCGGTAGAACAGAAACTCCCTCCGCGGCCTGGTCTTTGAGCCGTATTCCGGATGGGCCAGGTAGATGTTCGCGAGCCTATCGGTTTCGATACAAGGCGCCCGGCCGTTGTTCCGTCCTTTGTAGATCGTTGAAAAAGTCTTGCCTTTGTCAACGCTTCGCATCAAGCGCCAGACGTTCGGCTTGCCGGGATCCTTCTCGTTGTCCTCCTTCAGGTAAGTCATGAAGATCCCGTTGGCGTTCGAGACGACCTTCTGATTATGGCTCTGAAAAGTCCCGTACCCGCAAGCCTTATCGTCGACACAAGTGACTTCAACGTCGCCCGCACCCTGCGCCGCAGCCGCAACGCTGCACACAACGAGACAAGCTATTATGGTCCGGTATCTCATGGCGATCTTCAATCGAGAGTAAACATATACCATTTGTCTGCACGAACCAACGAAAAGATATACATGATTTCTGCACGACATGCAGATTCAGGGCTACTGTTTTCGGTATTCCATGGTCCGGTCTATTCTGCGGGCGAGTTCGCTTGCGTACTTCCGGCCCAGCAGCCCGTTGAAGAAGTCGATTCCGCCTGCCAGCGGGTCTTGTCGGTCCTGGCGGCGTCCGAAATCCTCGACGAATCAACGGATTCGCCTGCGGTTTTGTCCTTGCCAGGCCGAACAATTCCTCGCTCTCGGCTACGAAGCATTTCTTCAACGGACTGCTAGTGAATCGGCGTGTTCGCGAACCCAATCTGTTAGATGCGTGGTCCCTGTTGGTGGGGAATCTACGCAGAGGATGTCGGCCATCAATCCCTTGATCTCTTCGCGTGTGACCCAGGGCCTACGCATCTAATTTTTTCTTGAACACATCCCGAAGGGACTTGACCGCAACTAAAGGCTCGGATTTCGTTCCACCTGAACGATAAACGCGGTCTGGCAGAAAACGCCGGTGCATGGCTCGGGCCCCGAATTCCCCGGCTCCGACCAGGCGAGGGACAGTAATGTTTTTCATGACGAGCGCCGCAGCCGTTGGATTCCACGCCTTGCCTACGTACAGCATCCCAACCGGCCACTCGGCGGCCTTTTCCGGCTCGAGGTCACCCGAGAATCGCTCAACAAGACCATCCAGGGCGTTGCTGTCGAATGGGGGAAGTTCCGCAAGCAGCCGCATTGCCTCCTGTCGAAGTTCTGCTGCGTGCGGGCTGTAAACACGCACCGCAATTGCCTGAAATTCCTTGAGGTCCTCGTTGGGTTTTACCGAAGAGTAATCTGCAGGCAACGCCTTGACGATCTCACTGCGAAACTCAGCGTGTATCTTCTCCAGCGGCCCAGGCGAGTTGGTCGACGATTGCGGGCTCTCGCAGCCGATCGCCGACAACATGAGAACGCAAACTACCGCATATCGCATGATGCTGTTCCTTTCAGGTCTCGCTTATTCGGCGGCGATTGTCACGTCGGTCGTTTGCCGACGCTTTCCAGGTCGCCGAGGTACTTGGGATTCGTGTTCAGAATGTTCACGTCGAGCATCGCCTTGGTGCGGGCCAGGACTTCCCGCAGACGGACTCTCAGGCCTTGGTAACCGCCGGGGGTTCGGACCGCAAGTCCGATCGCGTCATGGCCGCGGCTGCGGGCGATGTACAACGCTCGCTGAACGTGAAACTCCTGGGAGACAACGATATAGCTGGACTCCTGGAACACGCGTTCAATGCGATGGATGGAGTCGAACGTCCGGAATCCGGCGTAGTCGCAGGTTATGAACTCCGCCGGCACGCCCAGGGCGATAAGGTCCGCCTTCATCTCGGACGGCTCGTCATATTCAGTGCGTCCGTTGTCGCCGCTGACGATAATGCCTCGAACTTTGCCGCACTGGAACAGCCCGGCGGCGGCCTCGATGCGGGGCTGATAGAACATGTTCAGCCGCCGGCCCTGAACGTGTTTGGCGGTTCCAAGGACGAGTGCGACATCCCGTTTGGGCGCCTCGGCCGGGTCGAAGTAGACCAGGCCGTCCGACGCGCCTGCAACATGGGAGTCGCATATCCAAAGTCCTGCCGCTGCAGCAATTGCAAGCAGCACAAGCCAGAGCGCGACTCGCGGCGCCAAACGCCGGATATTCATTGTGCTGTCGCCCTTGATTCGCTCATAGTAGTTCTCCCGAGAACCGATTGTCTGCTGACGCCGCCGTGAAATCAACGAGCATTTACCAAGTATCGTGACAACCGGAAGTGTACATGGGACAGCGAGGCGGCGGCGTGCTTCGCACCAGGAGGGGCTGTGAACCTCCCGGCTCGGGAGTCAGGCGCGGGACCGGTTTGGCATTGATGATTGTAAGTAACTGTCCATGCGTATGTTGAGGTGACTGCGCTGGTCTGAATCGCTTTCGCTCGGAGCCGGGGGGGGGAACGATGCGTGCTGCTACACTGTGAAGCTGTTGTGAATGTCCGTCGGGTCTCCGGGCCAGGCGGCGCCGGTCGGCATGGCGGGCGCCGCACTCAAGAAATTTTCGCCGATTGCCGAAAAGGTGTTGCCAAGCTTGATGGCGTTGTGATATTATCCGCGTTCCGTCGCACCGCTTGCGGGCATCATACCCGCTCAGGAGCGGCGGTCGGGCCGACAGGGCTCGGTTAAGCTGTTTGAGAATCACAGAAGAGCCGCTTGCAGCTTTCCATACGCAGATATGCGTATCCGGATTCGCCCGCCAGTCGGACCGATCCGGAGCACAAACGGGCTTGTAGCTCAGTTGGTTAGAGCGCGCCCCTGATAAGGGCGAGGTCGTTGGTTCGAATCCAACCAGGCCCATTTAATCTGGAATTTGGGACCTGCCCGCCGACAGGCGGGTTTGGCGTTTCCGAATTGCAGAGTCCCGGATTGATTCGGGGACGTAGCTCAATTGGGAGAGCACCGCGTTTGCAACGCGGGGGTTGGCGGTTCGAGTCCGCTCGTCTCCAGTGTTTGAAAGCAGGTGTCGGCTGGGTCGGGTCGATGAGAACCCGGTGGCCCGGAAAGCTCTTGACCGTCTGTCGCGGAACGGTTGCGGCGAGCAGGCGTTTTGCAAAGTACTATGTTTTACGAGTCTAAATGACGCCTGCGAAAGTTTTTTGAGAAAAACGCGATTAAATCGCGTAAAATACTTGACGGGCATTACGAAGTTTGTTTTAATGCTCGACCCTCGTGAAAGGGTTAGCCCAAACCACGAGGCTGATTTTTGAAGGCGAAGGCCGATAGGGCCGAAAGCCGAGACGACGACGAAAAGCCGCAGGCTGCTTAATAATCGAATAGGGTAATCAGTAGATTCAAAATGATTCGAGAATCACCGGATTCTTGAAGCGCCAAAAAAGAAAGAAGTACGTTACTTATGTGGTTTGAATTTACGTTTGTTGATGGTCCGTTGTTTGGGCCAAAGGCAAATGTGGTCAAGCTACTAAGGGTATAAGGTGGATGTCTAGGCGTGATGAGGCGATGAAGGACGTGGCAGGCTGCGATAAGTCCTGGGAAGCTGTCAAGCAAGCGTTGATCCAGGAATTT
>Ga0180430_10001197_pt1 | contig 26094 bp, 19 predicted proteins | sample SS_ome_9_FD_132999 | JGI IMG/M metagenome (GOLD analysis project Ga0180430, IMG submission 132999) | Hypersaline lake sediment archaeal communities from the Salton Sea, California, USA - SS_1_S_2 metaG | ecosystem: Environmental > Aquatic > Non-marine Saline and Alkaline > Hypersaline >... | reverse complement strand
CGGCTTGCACACCGTGTAGGTCTGCTCGCGGGTCTCGTAAACCGGCTTGCACACCGTGTAGGGGATCTCCTTGGTGCGGGTCTCGTAAACCGGCTTGCAGACCGTGTAGGTCTGCTCGCGGGTCTCGTAGACCGGCTTCATCACCGTGTAGGGGATCTCCTTGGTGCGGGTCTCGTAGACCGGCTTGCAGACCGTGTAGGGGATCTCCTTGGTCCGCGTCTCGTAGACCGGCTTGCAGACCGTGTAGGTCTGCTCACGGGTCTCGTAGACCGGCTTGCACACCGTGTAGGGGATCTCCTTGGTCCGCGTCTCCCACACCGGCTTGCAGACGGTGCGGCAGATCTCGCGGGTCTTGGTCTCGTAGACCGGCTTGCAGACGGTGTAGGGGATCTCCTTGGTCACCGTCTCCCACACCGGCTTGCAGACGGTGTAGTTGACAGTCTTGGAGCGGTTCTCCCACACGGGCTTGCAGACCGTGTACTCGACCTCCTTGAAGGACTTCTCCTTCTCGTAGCGGACGCAGTTGATCTCCCGCTGCTCGACGACCTTCTCGCAGACCGTCTTGTAGCAGGTGTACTGCTTCTGCTCGTAGACAACATCACGCACCATGCGGGTCCCGCATGGCGCCGCGCACGATGGCTCGCACGCCGTTTCACAATCGGTACATCCGCCGCGAGCCCGGGCAAAGGCGACCGTGGTCACCTTGGCCCCGTCTCGGGCGTAGCTGGCGAGCCCGCAGTAGGCGGCATCGGCGGTTTGCACCGACACCGGGATACATACGACTGCCAGCAGACAACAAATCCAGGGATTCTTCATGTCTGCTACCTCTTTCGAGGACGGCTCCTTCTTTCAGGGGGAACAAAACGAGTGGGTGGGGGGCGACCGACTGCCCTCCTGCATCTCAACCATCGGCCAAAAAGTCGACGCAGGTTGACCATACCTCGCAGACAATCGGCTTTTTCCAAAGCCCCAGCGACCCTACAACCGTCACAGTTTCGCGCCGCCGAGCCCTCCTTTGGACGGTAATTCGGACGTTGACGGTTTTCCAACCGGGACCCGCGGGTTTTTCGAGCCGGCTGCGACGCTCCAGGGGACTCCGCGGCGGCATATTGCGAATGCCGGGCTCGCGGCGGTAGATTTCCCGGCTTTGGCGGGTGTGCGCATGGCCGAACAGCATCTCAATCCGGGCGAATTCCCCTCCGACGCCTCCGTCCCGAAGGTTGTGGTCAGCCGACTGAGCCTCTATCTGCGGGAACTGCAGCGGCTCGAGGCGGCCGGCCAGGAGACGATCTCTTCGGGCCAACTCGGAGCCCTGCTCGGCTTCAGCGATGCCCAGGTCCGCAAGGACCTCGGCTTCTTCGGGCAGTTTGGCTACCCCGGTGTCGGCTATCGCTGCGAGGAACTCATTCGCGCGATGCAGGACATCCTCGGCACCAACCAGCTCTGGCCGGTGGTCATGGTCGGGGCCGGCAACCTCGGCCAGGCCCTGCTTGGCTACCGTGGTTTTGTGCGGCAGAACTTTCGCATCGCGGCCGCCTTCGACGCAGACCCCGCCAAGGTCGGCATGGTCATCGACGGGATTCCGATCAGCCACATTGACGAGCTGCCCTCGGTCGTCCGCGACCAGGAGATTCGCCTTGGGATGATCGTCGTGCCCGCCGAGCATGCCCAGGACGTGGCCGACCGCCTCGTGGCGGCGGGCATCGAGGGGATCGTCAACTTCGCCCCGGTAACTCTCACCCTGCCGCCCACGGTGCAGATCGTCTCGGTCGATCTCGCGATCGAACTCGAACAGCTTTCCTTCGCGGTCACGAGCAAACTGCCCCCGCCCCCGCCGCTGGCCGACCTGGGCCGCTAGCAGTCCGTGGAAAAAGCCCTCCATGGCAATCCTGTTCGGCACGATGCTTGCTCCCCTGAAGACAGGCAATTCCGGCAAGCTGATGGAAGTTACGCCCTGGGCAGCGGGGGTTATTCTTCTCGCCATGGCTGGACGGACGAAGCGAGAGATCCGCGATCAGGATGTGCAGGGCCTGAAGTCTCTGCGGAAGATCCGTTCGCTCCTGTCGCGGCCGCGGAACTCGGGCATACGATCAGCAGCCGGCCGACTGGGCGATTCGCGGCCGTGGGTCAGCCGATCACAGCCGTGGACGGCACCGTCATCGAGACGGTCAAGCGGGTGGCGGAACTGGCGTGGACGCCTCTGGCTGATCGAGATGTTCTTCCGCACGTTCAAGATCACTTCCCCACGCGATATTCCGGGAGGGGTGCCCGTGCCCTGAGAGCCGGCGTGGCTGGCCAGCGGAGCCATGGATGGCGGAGCGCAGGCAGTTTCGAACGAGCGAAGGCCTGGAGGGCCGAGAGCGAGTGTCCGGCGACAGGGCATGGGCACCCCGACCCACACTGGACGCTTGTGTTCCCTTCTCAAAAACAACTCTCCAACACCGGCCACCTGGGGCGGCACGTTTCGTGCCGAACAGATTTGCCCTCCGTGGCCTTTTTCGACTTGAGCGACTCCCCCAAAACCCGGCTTTGGGGGGTGTCGCCCACGTGAGACGCCGGTCGCTGGCAATCGCGGGCAGGAGCCATCGATGGCTCGTCCCACGTGCAGCCGAAAACTCCCGGCGGCCTGCGGCATCGAGTATCATGCTGTGCCGGGACGGCGAAGTTCGTCATGGCCCGGCCGCATTACCCGGTGGTGTAATGGTAGCACAAGGGATTTTGGTTCCCTTTGTCTAGGTTCGAATCCTAGCCGGGTAGCTTTGCCCCATCGGTCGCCGCGCGGCCCATTCACCATCCAAGACTTCTCACAGGATTTGCATCGATGCTCAGCACACCGGCCCACCGCTCTTCCCGGTCATTCTTCGTCTGGTCGCAGCGTCGCCAGCTGCTCCGGCATGTGTGCGGCCTGCTCAGCCTCGCGATGATGGCGAGCGGGCTGGCGGTTGAGAGCCGGGCCGACACCGTCTATGCCTCGAGCTTCGGAACCGGTGAACTGATCCGCTACGACTCGAGCGATCCGACCGGCAGTCGGACGGTGCTCTCCAGCGGCAGCCTCGTCGGCCCGGCCGCCCTCGCGATCGGCCCCGACGGCAACCTCTATATCGGCGATGCCGGCGACGGCGGAGCGACCGCCCCCTCGATTCTCCGCTACAACGTCTCCTCAGGGAGCCTCTCGACGGTCCACACCTTTGCCGCCGACAGCGTTTTCCCGGGAAGCCTCGCCTTTCGGGGTTCCGACCTGCTCGTGGGCCGCAACCCCTTCTTTGCTGACACCGGCGAGATCGTGCGGCTGACGGGGGTCACCGGCGGGTCGGTCAGCGTCAGCAACTTCACCTCCGGCGGCAAGCTGGCATCCAGCCCCGGGCTGACGATCGACGGCAGCGGTCGACTCTACGTCGCCAGCCAGACCTACGACTTCCAAACCGGTATCGCCGACGGCTCGGTCTGGCAATTCGCCGCCGATGGCAGCTCGCTTGGCGAGCTGATCGCCGATGGGGCCAACGGCCTTGCCGGCCCCACGGGCCTGGCGGTCAACGGCACGACGCTTTACACCGCGAGCATCATGTCCGGCACGATTCTGCAGACGAATCTGACCACCGGCACCACGACGAGTTTCGCGAGCACCGGCAGCGCCTTCGAAGTCGGTTCGCTCGCGGTGCTCTCCGACGGCAGCCTGCTCGCCGGCAGTCCGTCAGGGTTCACCGGCACGATCTACCACTTCGGCAGCGACGGCAGCCTGCTGGGCAGTTTTGCCTCAGGCCTCGGCCAGATCGGAGGGATCGCTACTGTCGCGGCAGTGCCCGAACCGGCCACCGGGCTCTTGGCGGTCACCGGTCTGGCGGTGGTTGGCCTGGCGATGCGACGCCGCCGGGTCGGGGCGGACTGATGCGGCGGGGTGTCACGCTCGTCGAACTGCTGGTGGTGGTGGCGATCCTGGGGCTGCTCGCAGGGCTGCTGGTTCCGGCGGTGCAAGCGGCCCGGGAATCAACGCGGCGGCTGAGCTGCAGCAACAAACTGCGGCAGATCGCCCTGGCCGCGGCGAACTACGAGTCAGCCCGTGGCCGGTTTCCGGTGGGTGCCGAATCCCGCCAGTGGAGCGAGCGGCCCGATTTCCCCCACCAGTTTTTCCGCTGGTCGGTGTTGGCCCATCTTGCGCCTTACTACGAAGAGGAACGCCTGCTGCGGGATCTCGACCTCAGCGTGCCGCTCTACACCGGGCTGACGCCGGAAGATATCGCCGAGCAGAACAAGCCGGTCGTTCGCCGGGTAGTGCCGCTGTTTCTCTGCCCGAGCGACGCGATGCGGCGGCTGAGCGAGTTCTTCGGGCCGACCAACTACGCCGGCTGCACCGGCAGTGGCAGGGGAGGGGGCACCCCGTTTGAGGTCGACGGGATCTACGGCATCAACTCGCGGACCCGGGCCGCCGAAATCAGCGACGGCCTTTCCAAGACGATCATGTTTTCTGAGAGCACCCTCGGGGCGGGGCCGGTCGCGACCCGTGATCCGGCGGGTGTCACTCCGGCTGAGGGCTACGGATTCGTGTTTGTGACGCCGCTCTCCGACGCTGCCTGCGGCCGCCCTTTTTATTACAACTTCACCGATCCCCGTGGCTTCTCGTGGGCCAATGGCGAGTACCGCACCACGCTCTACAACCACGGCCGGCCGCCGAACTCCGATCGTCTTGACTGCCTGGCGGCTTTGATGCGAACGACCGACCCGGCACGGCTTTACGCTGGCTACGGCTGGCGGGCGGCCCGCAGCCGGCATCCGGGCGGGGTGAACGCCGCCACCGCCGACGCAGCCGTGCGGTTCGTAAGCGACGAGATCGACGAGGCCAGCTGGCGAGCCCTCGCCACCGCCGCCGGCAGCGAACCCCCCTAAATAATGGGGACGGGAGCCATTTTTTTGGGGGGGTGCGAATCCTAAAAATCGCTCCCGTCCCCATTTTTTTGGGGGGGGTGTTTGCGGAGGCGGGCGAGGAGGGCCTTGAAGTCGTCGGGCAGCGGGCTCGTGAAGAGCAATTCCTCGCCGGTTTCGGGATGCACGAAGCCAAGCTCGGCCGCATGCAGCATCACCCGGCCGGCCCCCGAGGCATCGGCGATCCGTCGGCCTCCCAAGGGCGTGGTGTAGACCCGTTCGCCGCAGACCGGATGGCCGGCCTCCGAAAGATGAATCCGAATCTGGTGCGTGCGGCCGGTCTCCAGCCGACATTCCACGAGCGTGAAGGCGTCGCCAAAGTGCTCCAGCGGCTGCACGTGTGTCACCGCCAGCTTACCCCGGCCCTCCCCACCGCTACCCCGACGGCCGTCGCCGCGATCGCGAACGAGTTCGCTGCGGATCGTGCGGGCGGTCACCCGTCCCACGCAGATCGCAAGGTAGCGACGGTGAGTCGTGTGGGTGCGGAACTGCTCGGCGAGAATTCTTCCGGCCGGCACACTGCGGGCAAAGACGACCAGCCCGCTCGTCTCACGGTCGATGCGATGCACGCCGCGTACAGGTCCCACCCGAGCTGATGAACCTCCCCGCGCACTTCGCGGCCGCCCGGCCCGGGCCATCGCCCGGGCGATCACTCCAGGCAGCATCTCATCGAGAGTCGGCTGCTGCTGCCGGCGTCGTGCCGGCCAGGAGCGTTCCTCGTGGTGACGTGTCGTGGTCACGCCCGAAGGCTTGTCGACCACCACCACAGCCGCATCGAGATACACCACGCGGACATCATCGGGCCGCGGCGGCGGCGGCGCCGGACGCGCGAGCCGCTTGACGACGTCCCCCTCCTTGAGACGCCGGGCTGGATCGGTGCAGATATTGCCGTGGATCATCACCCGCCGGCCGCGAACGAGCCGCTCGGCGGCCTTCCAGCTCAAGTCCGAAAGCCGCCGTCGCAGAAACGCGGCGAGGGTCGTGCCGGCATCGGCTGCGGTCACGTGATGGATCCCGCGGTCGTCGGAAGCGGCAGAGCGAGGCTTTTCAGGCATACCCCATTCAGTATTCATCAATTCCAACCGGTCGGATACCGAGACATTCGGCCGATCCTTGCCCCCCTCGGCGGGCAGGCTAGACTCCAAGCTCGACAAAAGATCCACAACCGAGAGGATTCATCGTGCCCGGCACCTGCGTCGTGGGCCTGCAATGGGGGGATGAGGCGAAGGGCAAACTCGTCGACATCCTCACCGAACATCACGACATCGTCGTCCGCTACCAGGGCGGGGCGAATGCCGGCCACACGGTCGTTTCGCAGGGCGAAACATGGAAGCTCTCGCTGATCCCCAGCGGCATCCTCCGCGATGACGTGACCTGCGTGGTCACCGGCGGCGTGGTGCTCGACCCGGCCAACGTGATCCGCGAAATCGACGAACTCGAGTCGCGGGGCGTGCGAACCGCCGGAAAGCTCCTGCTCAGCGACCGGGCCCACGTGGTTTTTCCCTGGCATTTCGCCGAAGACCGCACCCTCGACGGCAGTGTTTCTGACGGCGAGGCGATCGGCACCACCGGACGCGGCATCGGCCCCTGCTACCGCGACAAGGTCGGCCGTTCATTGGCGGTCCGTCTCGGTGATCTCTATCGCGAGGATTTCCAGCAAAAGTTCGACCACGTGGTGGCGATCAAGGAGAAACTCGTCGGCCCGCTCAACGCTCCGGCGATCTTCGAGGAATACACCGCCTACGCCCGGCGGCTCGAGCCGCTGGTGGCCGACACGACCGCCTTTCTGCTCGACGCCGTCGAGGGTGGCAAGCAGCTGCTCTTCGAAGGGGCCCAGGGGGCCCTGCTCGACATCGACCACGGCACGTTCCCCTACGTCACCAGCAGCAACTCATCGGGCGTGGGCGTGGCAAGCGGCTCCGGCGTGCCCGGCCGCTGGATCGAGCGGGTGATCGGCGTTGTGAAGGCCTACTCCACTCGGGTCGGCGGAGGCCCGATGCCGACCGAACTCGACAACGCCACCGGCGAACACCTCCGGCAGCGAGGCCGCGAATTCGGCACCGTCACCCAGCGGCCACGGCGGTGCGGCTGGTTCGACGCGGTCGCCGCCCGCTACACAGCAAGGCTCTCGGGAGTCGATGAACTTGCCGTGATGCTCCTCGACGTGCTCGGCGGTCTCGACGAGGTGCGAATCTGCTCGGCCTACCGCATCAACGGCCGCCGCACCGAGCAGTTTCCCTCCCATGTCGATGACCTGCGGGCCGCGGAGCCCGAATTTGAGACATTGCCCGGCTGGCCTGACGACCTCACCGGGGTTCGCGAAGAGAGTCAGCTTCCCGATGCCGCCCGCCGCTACCTCGAAAGAATCGCGGAACTGCTCGGCCGCCCGGTCTCGATCGTTTCTGTCGGACCTGACCGCGAACAGACGATCTTCTGCGGCAGCCGCCCGGCAGCGGTGGGCCCCTGCTGAAAAGGTTGCTGCTTCAATCCCTGCTCAAAGTTGATTCGCCGCCAACCCGCGGGACAATGAGGGTCATGCCACCATCGCCCCAGACGTCACCGGCTGCCCCGCCCCTTCCGGCCGTCGATGAAGGCGGCGTCGCCCGCGGTCCTGAAGAAACGCCGTCACACCCGGGGTCTGCCGGCAGGCTTCCCCGCCACGTGGCGATCATCATGGATGGCAACGGCCGCTGGGCCCAGCGACGCGGCCTGCCGAGAATCGAGGGCCACAGCCGCGGCGCCGAGACGGTCCGCCGCATCACCGAGCATGCGGCGCGGCTGGGCATCGCCCAGCTGACGCTCTTCTGCCTCTCGAGTGAAAACTGGCGGCGTCCGGTGGCCGAACTCGATTTCCTGATGACGCTGCTCGAGCAGTACATGGTCGACCAGCGGGATCTCCTGATGCGGGAGGAGATTCGCCTGGTGATGATCGGCAGCCGCCAGGGGCTCCCCGCCTCGACACTCGCCGAGATCGACCGGACCGTGACAATGACCGCAGGCAACGGCGGGATGCGGCTTTGTCTGGCGATCAACTACGGCGCCCGTTCGGAGATCACCGAGGCCGCCAGGCAGCTCGCCCGAGAGGCACGCGAGGGCCGACTCGATCCCGAGGCGATCGACGAGGAACTGCTCGCGGGACGGCTGGCGACCGCGGGCATGCCCGACCCCGACCTGCTCGTGCGGACCGCCGGGGAGATGCGGGTGAGCAACTTCCTCCTCTGGCAGATCAGTTACGCCGAACTGTGGGTCACAGAAGCGGCCTGGCCAGACTTCGAAAATCGCCATCTCGACGAGGCGATCGCCGCCTTCGCCCGACGCGACCGTCGCTTCGGAGGACTCCCCCAATCGTGAACGCCAGCGAGTCGCATCTGCAGCGTGCCGGCGGAGAACGGGACGTCTCCAAGTTCACCTCGAGGCTTTCGGTGGCCTCGGTATTGCTGCTCGTTTTCGGCGGGCTCTCGCTTGCCGACGCGACCGGGTTTGCCGGGATGCCGGCGGGCTGGTGGCTGTTGCCGGTGGCGGTGGGCCTTGCGGTGGCCGCCACCGACGAACTCGTTCGACTCCATGCAAAAAGCGGCCTGCTGCTCCCCGGCAGGCTGTTGCGGCCCGGCGTCGCGGCGATCGTGCTTGCGGCGATCGTGAGGCCCCCGCAGGCCGAAACCTGGGCGGCCGCTGCGATGGCGGTGCCGGTGATCGTCTATCTGGGGCTGGTGCTGGCGGTGCTGGCGGTGGCGGTCATCGATTACCGACCCGAGCGGGCAGCCCTGACTCGGGCGGCCTCGGCGGTGTTCGTGGCCAGCTATCTCGGCCTGCTGCTGGCGATGGTGGTCTGCGTGCGATTCGTCGCCGCCGGCGAGGGACGGCCCTCGATTCTGCCGATCCTGAGTTTGGTGGTGGTGGTCAAGGCGGGTGACGTGGCGGCCTACCTGGTGGGTGTGGCGGTGGGACGCACCCCGATGGCTCCCGTCCTCAGCCCTGGCAAGACCTGGGAGGGAGCCGCAGCGGGCATCGTCGGCAGCCTGGCAGCCGCCTGGCTGGTGCTGGTTCGCTTCGCCCCGGTGACTGCGGCGGTGCCCGCCGGGGGCTGGTTTTTCTACGGCATCGCAGTCGCCCTGGCCGGCATGCTCGGCGACCTCGTGGAGTCGCTTCTCAAGCGGGAACTCCACGCGAAAGACTCCGGCGGATCCCTTGGCGGCCTCGGCGGCGTGCTCGACATGATCGATTCACTCCTCGTCGCGGCCCCGGTGGCCTGGCTGCTGTGGGCCCTGGGGACTCCATAGGCCGGCGTCGGCAGGAGGCTGATTCTGCCAGACCAGGCAGTGCGAACGGTTTTTTCGGCCTTTTCGGGCCCCTTGCACACCACTCCAAGCCGCCTCGAGCCGCGGCGGCCCCCGGCGGGGGTTGCTATACTTGCGGCGGAGGTGATCTGGCCGGCGACGGCGAGATCCCCCGACCCCACACCGCCGGCAACACGCCGCGGGAATCCATGCCCCGAACGACAATCTCGGTCGTCGACTCGAAGCGGCTGCTCACGATCTTCGGGCCGAGGGACCAGCATCTCCGCAGAATCCGCACGGCCCTTGGCGTGGGCGTCTCGGCCAGAGACGACTCGATCCACATCGAGGGTGACGAGCCGGCGGTCGTGCGGGCCACGGAGGTATTCGAGCAGCTCGAACGGATCGCCTCGGAGCGGGGCATCGTGGAGTCAATCGACGTGGCCAACCTCCTCTCCGTTGCCGCCGGCGAGCCCGCCTTGGCCCGCCATGAGCCGATCGAGATCCGGCAGCCCGGAAGGCAGATCGTGCCTCGCTCGGAGGGCCAGGCCGCTTTCGTGCGGGCAATCCGCGACAACGATATCGTGCTCTGCGCCGGGCCGGCGGGCAGCGGCAAGACCTTCCTCGCGGTGGCGATGGCCGTCTCGATGCTCAGGGCCGAGCAGGTCCGCAAGATCGTGCTCGTGCGGCCGGCCGTCGAGGCCGGCGAGAGCCTCGGCTTCCTGCCGGGTGACCTGCAGGCCAAAATCAATCCCTATCTGCGTCCGCTGCTCGATGCTCTCAGCGAGATGCTCGACTACGACGTCGTGCGGCAGCTCACCGAGCAGGACGTGATCGAGATGGTTCCCCTGGCCTACATGCGGGGCCGCACGCTCAACAACGCTTTCATCATCCTCGACGAGGCCCAGAACACCACCATCGCCCAGATGAAGATGTTTCTCACCAGGCTCGGGACCGGATCGAAGATGGTGATCTCCGGCGACACCACGCAGATCGACCTGCCACCCAATCGCCTGAGCGGCCTGATCGACGCGATGCGGCGGCTCGGCACGATCCGTGGCTGCGGGCAGGTGCGGCTCGGCGGCCGCGACATCGTGCGTCATCCGCTCGTGCAAAAAATCGTCGATGCCTACGGCGAAGCCTCCCCGTCCTCCGGAGCCTGAGCCAGCCCACGATGTCGATCGCTCCCACCTCCTATCGCCGCCGCACGCGACGTGGATCGTCGGTGGATGCCCCGGTCGGATTCTGGGGCGGCATCCTCGACCGGCTGGCGAAATCGGAGGTGATCCTCCGCATTTCGATGTGTCTTGGCGGGGGACTGGTGCTGCTGGCGGTCCTGCGGGGCTGGCAGCCGCCGTTGACCTTCTCGCCGGGTTCGGTCGCCCCCCATGGGATCGTGGCGAGGGTGCCCTTCGAGATGCCCGACCCGGAGCGAACCCGCGCCGCCCAGGAGCGGGCCAAGAGCCAGGTGCGGGTCGTCTACACCCAGGACAAGGCCCCGATCGTCCGCCTCCGCGACGGGCTGAAGAACCGGGCCGCCGAGATCGCCGCGGCACCCAGCCTGACCACCGCCTCGCACGCCGCCTGGGTCGAGTTCGCACCCCACACCAGCGACCTCCGCAGCCTGCTGCCCGCCCCGCCGACTCCCGAGGAGGCCGTGGCCCCCGACGTGCCGGTGGCCCCGGAGCCACCGACGAGCGAAACGACCACCCCGGACCCTTCGCCGGCCGATCCGCCCGCGAGCACCACGCCCGCCCCCCCGGGGGTCCCCCCGGCCCTGGCCAAGCGGGTGGCCGAAGCCGAGCGGGCCTATGCGGAGTTCCGCAGCCGGCTTGACACCAAAGAGAAGATGCTCGGCTTCGAGAAGGCGATCGAGCGGGCCTTCGCCGACATCGAGCGGGCCGGCGTGCTGAAGAAGATCCAGCATGGCATCGATGAGGGCAGCCAGACCGAGATCGACGTGCACCCCATCGGAAACCCGTTGGAGATCTCTCGCGAGCAGGTCGCCAACGTGCTCCTCGGGGAGGCCAAGGTCCGTCTGCAGTCGCGGCTGGTGGAAGAACTCGGCGAGGGTCCCTTCACCGAGCGGATCTTCACATGGATCGATCCGAAGCTCACCGGCTCACTCGAGATCGACCGCGAGTCGACCGACAGGGCCAAGACCAATGCGATCGAGGAAACCCCTCCGCAGTATGTCCGCTACGCGGCGGGCGACCTGCTTGCCCCGGCGGGAATCGCAATCAGCACCGCCGAGATGCCGCTGCTTCGCCGCGAGCACGAGGCCTTCGTCCGCCAGACAGAGCCCTCGCAGAAGCTCGGCCGGGCCGCTGCGATCTACGGGCTCTTCCTGGCGATGTTCGCCCTCTCGGGCTTCTATTTCCACCTGCACCACCCCGAGATTCTCGACGACCTCGGCCACGTGGCGATCCTCCTGGCGATGACGATGGTCACCGTCGTGCTCTGCGTGCTCTCCAGCGGTGATTCGTGGCACGCCGAGATCGTGCCGCTGTTGCTGTTTGCGATGACGGTGGCGATCGCCTACGACGAAGATGTGGCCCTGCTGCTGGCAGCCGAGGCGGCGCTGGTGGTCGTGATCGGAATGGGCCGCGGACTGGCCGACTATGTGACCCTCACCGCGGCCACCTCCGCGGCGGTCTTCTGGCTTGGCAGCATCCGCAGCCGCAGCAAGCTGATCTACGTCGGCCTCTGGGCGGGTGCGGTGGCCATGGCCACCCAGGTCGGGGCCAGCCTGCTCGAGGAGCGGCCCTTCGACCTGCAACTGCTCTACGAGGCGGGGAGGACCGGCGTGTGGACGGTGCTCACCGGCTTCCTGATGACCGGTCTGCTGCCCTTCATCGAGAAGGCGTTCGGCGTGCTCACCGATCTTTCGCTCCTGGAGGTCGGCGATGTCGCCCACCCGCTCCTCCAGGAACTCGTGCGGAGGGCGCCGGGCACCTACAACCACTCGATCAACGTGGCGAGCATCGGCGAGGCGGCCGCCGACGCGATTGGGGCCCGCGGGCTGCTCGTCCGCGTGGGGGCCTACTTCCACGACATCGGCAAGATGCTCAAGCCCGCCTATTTCATCGAAAATCAGGGGCAGCAAAACAATCGCCACGAGACGTTGGTGCCCGCGATGAGCACGCTGATCATCATCGCCCACGTCAAGGAAGGTGCGGAACTGGCCCGGCAATACAACCTGCCCCAGCCGATCATCGACCTGATTCTGGAGCACCACGGCACCACGCTGGTCGAATATTTCTACCGCCGTGCCGCCGAGCAGTCGCAGTCGGACCCGAGCAATCCCGGGGTCGACGAGCAGACCTACCGTTATCCAGGACCCAAGCCGAGAACCCGCGAGAGCGCGGTGATGATGCTCTCCGACGCGGTTGAAAGCGCCAGCCGCACGCTCACCGAGCCGACGCCCGCGAGGATCGCGGGGCTCGTGCACGACCTGGCCATGAAGCGGCTCCTCGACGGGCAATTCGACGAGTGCGGCCTGACGCTGGAAGAGCTTGAAATTATCGAGCAGAGCCTCGTGAAGAGCCTCACGGCGGTCTATCACGGCCGCGTGAAATACCCCGACCAGAGGACCGCCTAGTGGCCGCCGCGGGCGTGAAGGTCGGGGTCAGGAATTCACAGCGGAGCCTCCGGGTGGGCGACGCCTGGGTCCGCAGGATCGTCCGTGGAGCCTGTGCGGCCGAGGGCATTTCCAAAGCGGAGATCGGCGTGCTTCTGGCTGGTGACCGCGGGATCGCCCGCTACAACGAAGCCTGGCTCGGTCACGAGGGGCCCACCGACGTGATCAGCTTCGTGCTCGAACGGGCCGGTGACGGCTGGCCGGGGGCCGACCGTCTGGTGGGCGACATCGTGGTGAGCGTGCCGCAGGCGGTACGTGTCGCCCGCCAGGTGGGATGGCCGGCCCGCTGCGAACTGGCCTACTACCTGGTCCATGGAGTGCTGCATCTCGCGGGCCACGACGACCGTACACCCGCCGAGCGGAGGGCGATCCGCCGCCGCGAGGGCCGGGTGATGACGGCCCTGGGCCTTCCCTCTCCACCGCTCGCGCCGCGGCCTGCCGCGCGGCAAAGCCGTCCGGTCGCATGACGCCCAACTTCCTCGCCACAGTCCTCGCCGCCCAGCTTGCCGGCCCGGAGTCGGCCTCCGCCTGGGCTGCCAACGGGGCGGTGGTGCTGCTGGCGGTGGCGACCCTTGCCGCGGTCCAGGCGAGGTCGGTGCGAGGGGCACGGCGACACCGGCTCCAGGAGCTCTGCCGGGAGTTCAATGATCCCTGCCGCTACGACGAGATCATCGACTCCGCAGAAACCGTCGCCTTCATCGCCGCCTCGGTGGTGGCCGCGGCCACCGCGGGAGCCACGCTGCTTGCCGGGCGGTGGCTGCTCTTTGCGGGTGAGCCGCTGGCGGTGAGGCTCGCGGCCGCGGGAGGCTGGCTGGCGGCGGTCTGGCTGCTGCTGGTCGTGCTCCCGATGGTGGTCACCAGGCTTGCGGGGCCCTCGGTCGTGGTCCGTTCTTGGCGTGCCTGGCGGCCGGTGGTGGCGGCTGCCAATCCGCTGGTGGCGGGCGTCGGCCGACTGGCCGGCTGGATCGGCCGGCTGATCGGCTACCGCGAGGAGCAGCCCTCCGAGGAGGACATGCAGGACGAACTGCGGCTGGTGGTCGACGAGGCCCACCGCGAGGGCCGCCTGGCGGCCACCGCCCGCGACATGATTGAAGGCGTGATCGACCTCGATGACGTGAAGGTCTCGCAGGTGATGACCAACCGCACCGAGATGGTCACGCTCCCGGTGAACCACGGCTTCGAAGCGACCGTCCGCGATGCCGCCGAGAGCGGCCATTCCCGGATCCCGATCTGGGAAAACTCCCCCGACAACATCGTCGGCCTCCTGCACACGCGGGAGCTTCTGGTGGCCCTTGCCGATCGCGAGCGACAGCACGAAATCCGCGACCTGCTGCGGCCGCCGACCTTCGTGCCGGAGTCAAAGAGTGTGCAAAATCTGCTCAAGGAGTTTCAGCAGACACGAACCCATCTTGCGGTGGTGACCAACGAGTTTGGCGGCATCGCGGGGCTGGTCACGATCGAGGACGTGCTCGAGGAGATCGTCGGCGAGATCGACGATGAGCACGACGAGGAGGCCACCGATGGGATGCGTCTGCTCGGAGGGGGCATCGTCGAGGCGAGGGCCAGGGTTCGCCTCGAGGAGGTCAACGAGCGACTCGGCCTGCAGCTCCCCGAGGAGGAAGATTACGAGACGATCGGCGGGCTGGTGTTCCACCTTGCCGGCCGGATCCCCTCCGTCGGCGAACGGTTCGAGACCGATGGGGTTTGCCTGACGGTGCTCGGGGCGACCCGCCGGCGGATCGACTGGGTGCGGATCGAGCCGATTCATCCACCACCGGCCGAATGACGATGGTGCCCGAGAAGGCCAGCGGGATCGTGCTCCGCGTGCATCCCTACAGCGAAACGAGCTGCGTGGCCACCGTCTACACCCGCGAGTTCGGCAAGCTGCGGGCTCTGGCGAAGGGGGCGTGGCGGACGAAGAACGCCTTCGACTCCGCCCTTGACCTCCTTTCGTGCTGTCAGGTACTCGTCCTCCGCCGCTCAAGCGGTGGGCTCGACCTGCTCACCGAGGCGGCCCTCGAGTCTGCCTTTCGCGTGGGAAGAAACGCCGCGGGTTTCCACGGTGGGATGTATGTCGCCGAACTGCTCGATGCCTTTACCGCCGAAGCCGATCCACAGCCGGAGCTGTTCAATGCCGCCCGTGCCACGATCTCTGCCCTGTCGAGCGATGCCCCGGCCGGGCAGTCGGCGGCCACCGACGTCGAGATCGAGGCCGGCCTGCTCGTGCTCGGCTTCGAGCTGGAACTGCTGCGTCACAGCGGCCAGTCGCCGGCCCTCCACCGCTGCAGTTCCTGCCGGGAGCCGCTTGCCGCGACCGCACGCACGGCCTTCGGCCTGCTTGACGGGGGCTGCCTCTGCCCGCAGTGCCGCCGTGGATGCCGCTTTGTCGTTTCGGTCTCGGCCGGGGCTCTGGCCATCCTGCGGGATCTTGCCCGCCGCCGCGGTCGGCCTGCCGGGCCGCTTTCCATCCCCGACCCACGCACCCTCGGCGAGGTTCGCAGCCTGATGCACACCTTGATTTCGCACCTCCTCGGCCGCCGGCTCAGGTCGGCCGGCTCCGTCCCGCCGGCCCCGCTCCGTCGACGAACCACCACCCGCTAACAGCCGAATCTGGCCCCACGGCACCCACGATCCGCCATGCCACAGTCCTCCAGGTTTGTCGTTCTCCCGTGCATGCTGCTTGCGGCTGCGGCCGCCGGCTGCGCGACCTTCCAGACACCAACCTGGTCTTGGCCCGGCACGGCGGCCTCGAAACGGGCGGAGGAGGATCTCGAGGAGGAACTCGGTGACGACGCCGACTCGGCGGTGATCTCATCGGAATACACCTCGCCCGATGCAGGCACTCCCTGGGCCCTGCTCGACGGCGACAACCTCAAGAAAACATGGAAGCGGATGACCGGCCGCGGGCCGAACGAGGAGGTCGCGAGCAAGGCCCTCACCGAGGGTGACCTGCTTTTTCGCAAGGGCGACTACGCCGCCGCGATCCCCAAGTACAAGAAAGTGATCGACCGCTGGCCCGACTCCTCCCTCGAGGAAGACGCGATGTGGCAGCTGGCGGAGTGCTATTTCTTCACCGACCAGTATCCCAAGGCTGAAGACGGCTACGACGAGCTGGTCCGCAAATACGCCAACACCCGCTACCTCGACCGGCTTGCCCAGCGGCAATTCGTGATCGCCGACTACTGGATTCGACTCGACGAGAAATACGGCTACCCGACGATCGTGCCGAACCTCTTCGACCGTTCCCGGCCGCTGTTCGACACGCGGGGCCGGGCCATGAAGGCCTTTGACCATGTGCGAATCAACGCCCCCCGTGGCCCGCTGGCCGACGACAGCCTGATGGCCCAGGCCAACGCCTACTTTCTCGAGCGGAACTGGCTCGACGCCGACTACTTCTACGGCCTCCTGCGGAGCGAGTATCCCGACAGCGACTTCCTGCTCGAGGCCCACCTGCTGGGGCTGCAGGCGAAGCTGCGAAGCTATCAGGGCCCCGCCTACGAGGGCGGCCCGCTGGAAGAGGCGGAGATTCTCGCCGACCAGACGCTCGTGCAGTTTCCCGATCAGCTCGGGCCCGAGGAGGAAGAGCGGCTGCTCACCACGCGGGCGAGGATCGCCGAGCAGCAGGCTGCCCGCCATTTCCGGCGGGCCTCCTATTACGAAAAGGGCCGCCACTACTCCGCGGCCAGGATCTACTACGGCATGATTGCCAGGGACTATCCGAGGACGAAACACGCGACCGAGGCGGTGGCCAAACTCGACGGCATCAAAGGACTCGATGATGTCTCCGACAATCCCTTCCCGATGCTCACCCGCGTGCTCAATCCCGATGCCCTCAAGGAGGCGGAACTCGACGCGATGGCCGAGGCCGAGGTCCAGGAGGCGGTGGCGGGCCGTGACGAGGCCGAAACGACGACCGCCGGGCTACCGGGCAGCCCGCGGCGATGAGGCTTCAGGCCACGGGAGCGGGCTGATGCGAGCGGTGAGGGTGAATGAGCGGGTGGGCCGTCCCGCGGTGACGAGTTTGGCCGCCATTTGTGTAATGCTGGCGGTGGTTGTGGCCTGCTCGGGCTGTGTGGGCTACCGCTTCGGCAACAACACCCTCTATGCCCCCAATGTCCGCACGGTCTACGTGCCGCTGATCCAGTCGGACAGTTTCCGCACCACGCCATCGATCGACATCGGCGAGCGGCTGACCGAGGCGGTCTGCAAGGAGATCGAGCGGCGAACGCCGTTCAAGGTGGTTGGCACCGCCGACGACGCCGACAGCGTGCTGACTGCCCGCGTGGTGGCTGACACCAAGCGGATGCTCGTGGAGAGCCCCACCGACCAGTCGCGGATGGTGGAGATGAACCTGCAGGTGCTCGTGACCTGGGCCGACCGCGGGGGCAGCGTGCTTGCCAGCGGTGCGGTTCCCCTGCCCGCCTCGCGGGTCGATGTCGGGCAGGCTGCCGCGTTGGTGCCCGAATATGGCCGCTCGGTGGCCAGCACCCAGCAGGAGGGCCTGATCAAGATGGCCCAGCAGATCGTGGGCCTGATGGAAGAGCCCTGGTAAGCACCCCCCAAAAAAATGGGGACGGGAGCGAATTTTTTCTCCCTCCCTCCGCCGCAATGGCCTTACCCCTGCCCGCCGAATGGCGGCTCCGCACCCGCAGGCTTCCCCTGCCCCGGCCCGGCGGGCCGCGCCGACCCCTGCTGATGGGGATCGTGAATGTCACGCCGGACAGCTTCTCCGACGGCAACCGGCATGCCTCGGCCGATGCGGCGATCCGGCACGGCCTGGCCCTGGCCGCACAGGGAGCCGACATCCTCGACGTGGGCGGGGAGAGCACGCGGCCCTTCTCCGAGCCGGTCGATGCAGCCGAGGAGCTGCGGCGGATCGAGCCGGTCGTCGAAGCGCTCGCTGCCGAGTCGGGCCTGCCGGTATCAATCGACACCTCCAAGGCCGTGGTGGCCGAGCGGGCGTTGGCCCTCGGCGCGGAAATCATCAACGATGTCACCGGCCTCGAGGGCGACCCCCGTATGCTCGCTACCGCGGTCGATGGAGCAGCCGGCGTCTGCTGCATGCACATGCAGGGCACGCCGCAGACCATGCAGCTCGACCCCCGCTACGACGACGTCGCAGGAGAAATCCACGCCTATCTCGCCGGCCGCCGCGATGCCCTGCTGGCGGCGGGAATCAGCCTCGAGCGAATCTGCCTCGATCCCGGTATTGGCTTCGGCAAGACCCACGAGCACAACCTCGAGCTGATTCGACGGGCCGGGGATTTTCTCGACCTCGGCGTGCCAATACTTGTGGGCCACTCGCGAAAGGGCTTCATCGGCAAGGCGATCCGCACGGCCCTCGGCGAAGAATCATCCACGGCAGCACGTGAGATTTCACTCGAACAGCTCGACGGCGGCACAGCGGCAGTCGCCTGCCGGCTGGCAGCCACCGGCATCCAGGTGATCCGCGTGCACGCGGTCGGACTCGTGCGGGCGGCGATCGAACTGTTCCTCGATTGAACGACCAGCCGTCGCGGCTTTCTCAACGGCCGCCCATGACCGAAAACCAGAAGAGGGCCGCCGAAACGCCCACGATCACCGCAGGCACCGCCCAGAAAAGGGACCATCGGGTGGTCGCCACCTCGCGGCCCTCCGCATCGGTCGCCACGGTGGTGAAGGTCTGGTTGAGCCAGCCGGCCCCCAGTGACCCCAGGAACATGCCCAGCCCGTAAACCAGGAACCCGTAGAGCTGCTGGGCGGTGGCGGTGAGGCCATCGGGGGAGATGCGGTCGGCGTTAATGAAGCCGGCGGCAAAGAAGAAGTCAAAACAGATGCCGTGGATCGCGACCCCCAACAGGATCAGGGCCAACGGACGGCCAACGGCGAAGAAGGCGAACCGCAGGGCCCAGGCGGTGATCCCGGCCATCAGCACGTAGTTCATGTTTTTGTTGCCCGGCCCGAGAAACCAGGGCAGCGAGAGCATGAAGAAGATCTCGATCCACTGCCCGATGGTCATCACCGGCCCCACGGTCCGCGGCGTGATACCCGATTTCTCCACGAACAAAGCGGCGAAGGCAAAGTAGAGGCCCATCGCCATCGCAGCCACGAAGGTCACGCCGAAGAAGACCGGGTTGCGGGTGAGCATCTCGAGCGACCCGGCGAGGATCGATCTGCCAGCCGCCGGCTCCACGTCCTCAGTTGCGTCGGCCACGTCGGCCGCAGGCGAGGTCTCGATCCCAGCCTCGGATCCCGCCTCGGCCGTCGCCTCGGCGGCCGGCTCGGCACCGGCCGGAAGGGTGGCCGGCAGGGTGAAGGCAAAGCTCCCAAGCAGGAGCGAGAGCCCCGCGGCGAGCAGTAACGGCCGCTCGTTGAGCGGTTCACCCTTCTTGATGATCAGCGTGTGGGAGAGGCCCGCCACGATCCAGCCGAGGGTGCCGAAGACGCGGATCCAGGGGAATCCCTCCTGGGCCTTGCCGGCGAAGATGTCGGCATCGTGGGCAAACACGATCGAGTTGACGAGATTGAGCGTGGGCGAGAAGAGGATCGCATAGGCCAGAGTCAGCCAGAAGAACGGCCAGGGTCGTTGGGTGCGGGCCATCAGGAACAGCAGCACGCCGCCGAAGAGGTGCGAGACACCGATCAGCACTTCGGTGTTGAAATACCGATCGGCCAACACCGCCATGAACAACGGGGCGATCATCGAGCCGATGGGCATCGTGCTGTAGATCCAGCCGATCTCGCTGCGCGAAAAGCCGCGGGCATTGAGCAGGTTGCCAAGCACGACAAACCAGGCACCCCACACGGCAAATTCGAGAAAGTGCAGCAGGCAGAATCGCCAGTGGGTCGAGGCGAAACTGAAGAACTCACCGGCCGATCCGGCGAGACCCGACTCGGCCTGGCCGAGCAGCGTGAGAGGCAGCAGTTCCATCCGGCTTCGCAACCTTCCTCGTGAGGTGGTGGTCTCGATCGATTCCCCGCGGGTTCCCCGCGGGGCAACTCCCTGCCGCCGGCGGAACGCCACTTTGGCGTATCATACTTGTAAAACGCATTTGCCCAAGGAGGCCCGGTATTCCATGGCAGATTTTTCGTCGAGTGCCGTTTCGGCTCCCGGCCTGCGTGAGCATTGTCGCCGGATCGCCGAGAAGGCCGCCGCCGCCGCGGCCGAACTCGCCGCGGCCCCCGGAGCGGTCAAGCGTCAGGCTCTCCTCGCAGCGGCCGCCGAGATTCGCGGCCGACTCGACAGCATCCTGAAGGCGAATGCCCGCGACCTGGCAGCGGCCCCGGGATTCGGGCTATCCGATGCGGCCGTGGACCGGCTGCGACTCGACGCCTGCCGCGTCGAGGGGATCGCCGCTGGTGTTGAGGCGGTGGCGGACCTGACCGATCCGGTCGGTGAGGTGATCGAACGGCGAACGCTTCCCAGCGGCCTTGAGCTTCGCAAGATTCGCGTGCCGCTGGGCGTGATCTTCTTCATCTATGAGTCGCGGCCGAATGTCACCGCCGATGCCGCGGCGGTCGCTCTCTCCTCGGGCAACGCGATCATCCTCCGCGGCGGCAAGGAGGCGGCCTCCTCTTCGGCGGCGCTGGTCGAGGCGGTGCGGACGGGGCTGGCGTCGCAGGGGCTGCCGGCCGACGCGGTGCAACTGGTCGACACGCCCGACCGCGAGGCTGTGGGCCACTTCCTTGCGATGGACGACCTGATCGACCTGGTGATCCCCCGCGGCGGTGAGTCGCTGATTCGGCGGGTCGCCGCGGAGGCCCGGATGCCGGTGCTCAAGCACTTTTCGGGCAACTGCCATGTCTACGTCGATCGCTCGGCAGACCTCGACATGGCCCGGGCGATCACCGTGAACGCCAAGTGCCAACGAATGGGGGTCTGCAATGCCGCGGAGTCGCTCTTGGTCCATCGCGACGTGGCCGAGGCCTTCCTTCCGGAGATCGGCCGGGCCTTGGCGGCACAGGGGGTCGAGATCCGCGGCGACGCCGCCACGCGAGCCCTGATCGCCGAGGCGGTCGAGGCGACCGACGAAGACCATGCCACCGAGTTCCTCGGGCCGACGATTTCGGTGGCCGTGGTCGACTCACTCGACGCAGCAATCGATCATGTCAACCGCTTCGGCTCGCGGCACACCGACGCGATCGTGACTTCCGACACCACAGCGGCCGAGCGGTTTGCGACGCGGGTCGACACGGCGGTGGTGATGGTCAATGCCAGCACGCGATTCAACGATGGCGGTGAACTCGGCCTCGGCGCGGAGATCGGAATTTCGACCGACAAGTTCCACGCCCGTGGGCCCTGCGGCCCGCGGGAGCTGACGACGTCGAAATATGTCGTGACCGGCAGCGGGCAGGTGAGAACATAGCAGCCCTACGGGGCGGTCATCGTTCGCAGTGTCTCGAGGCTCGTGAAGCCAAAGCGGAAGCCGAGCTCCCCGGTCAGCCGCTGCGGCGCGACCACCCAGGGATGCCGGGCAAACTCCAGAAAACCTGCCGGGGCCTCGTGCAGCGGGCTGCGGAGATGCCAGCCGATTGTGTGGATCATCTTCCCCAGCCACAACGGCATCGCGATCGCCGGCCGGTCGGTCTCACGGGCGATCTCACTGATCCGCATCCAGTCGGGCGGGGCGAGGTTGTAGGCCCCGCGTCCATCCGCCTCGAGCACCGCCAGAATCCCGGCCACCACATCTGTTTCGTGCACCATCTGCAGCGGCAGGTCGATCCCGTCGAACTTCGCCAGCAGGGGCGCCCCGAGCAGAAAACGGAGCACGAAACTGTCGGCGGTCGCCCCACCGATGATCGCCGGCCGCACCCAGCTTGTGGCGATCGCCGGCTCATCGCGGGAGAACCGCTCGAGCAGCAGTTCCACGGCATGCTTGTCGGCGGCATAGCGAAAAGCCTCGCAGCGGCGGCGGGGGTGGGATTCATGCAGCGGCAACGGGTTGTCGGGCCAGGCGCCATAGGCGGTCGCGCTCGACACGACCAGGAGCCTCGAGGTCCGGGCCGCCGCCACCGCGGCAAGCAGGTTCCGCGTGCCGCCGACATCGATCGCTTCGGCGAGCCGTTCGTCCCGCAGGGGCTGCACGGCAAAGGCCGCGTGGATCACGGTGTCTGGGGCAAAGCAAGCCAGCAGGTCGCCGAGCTGCGTGTCGCGGATGTCGAGCCGCTCGAAGCGGTGCGGCCGCAGCGGCGACGCAAGGGCCGATCGCGGCGGACGGCAGTCGATGCCGAGCACCTCCACGCCCCTCGAGGCGAGCCCGGCCACCAGCCGGCTACCGAGGAATCCGCTGCTTCCCGTGACCAGGCAGCGACGCAGGGGATGGAATCGGGGCATGGCACCCAAGGAGGCTCGGCCGTGGCTCGCGGCGGGAGGCCGCGGCAGGATCGCTCCGCGGGCGGTTAAATCGTCGAGGAGATCTCGAAAACCGCTCCGCCGCTGACCTGGTACACCTTCAACGCCCGACGGATCGAAAGCAACCGTGAAGGTGCCAAGTCGCTGAGAATCCGCCCGCTGTGGTCGAAGACCACCGGGCCGAAGCTGGTCTCGAGGGTGAGGGTGTGGCCGGGCAGGAGGCCCACGATCGTCACCTTCCCGGTGCCGCCGCGGCCGAGGGTGAGGCTGCCCTTGGCCGAGTGGACCACCACGCCACCGTGACCGAGCGTGGTGAGGTGCGCACCGTGTGCAACCGACTGGATCGTGGCGGTGGAGCTGGTGAGGTTGCGAATCGTGAGATCCCCGGCCGGGGCAATCCGCCACAGCGGTGTGCCCGGCAGGATTTCGATGAGGCTCGCCGAGGAGTTGGTGGCGACATCGATCGCAACCGGCACGGTGGCCGTCGAGAGGCTCGAGGCAACATCCTGCGGCCGAGCCATCGATCCGGCGACACCGCGGGTGTGGTCCCAGGCCCGCACGAACAGGGCCTGCTTGATCTCACCGACGAAGTTGCGGTCGGGTCGGAAGACGAGCATTGCGGAGGCCGGCAGGAGACGGATGCTCGCCGGAGAAACGCTGCCCAGCCGCCGCCACTCACCGCCACCGTTGAGTGAATACCACCACATGCCCTGGGTCTCGTTGGCCGCCACCACCGCCAAGCCGACCGAGGCCCCTTGGTCGATGTCGGAAACGGTCGGCGACTTCCCACCGAGGCCGAAGCGGTGGGAGAGGTGGAAGCCCTCGCCATTGTTGGGAGCCTCGCCCATTCCGGTGTTTACCGGAAAGGCCCCCAGGGCGATCTCAGAGGCAAGCATCTGTGGGGCGTCGTTCGAACCCACGATCTCGATCGTGATCACCGCGACGTCAGCCCAGTTGGCATGCTCGACGGTGTAGTTGAAGTGCTCGCGGAGGCGGGCACCCGAAGAGAGGGAGTCGATTGCGGGATTGGTGTTGTCGAGGCTGTAGCTGAAGCCACCACCGGCGTTGATCCGCAGGGTGCCATACTGCCCCGTCAGTTCCTGTCCAACGACGCCGGCCGTGCCCACGCCGCGGACGCCGCCGGTGCGGATTCCCGTAATCGCTGCCCCAAGGCTGCCAAGGTCGTTGATGAGGGCGTTGCCCAGGGCCGTCCGTTGGCCGATCACCACCCGCTCCGAGCCGTGCTCGTAGGCGGTAGTCAGGTCGTTGCGGGCATTGTCGGCTGAGCCGTGGATCGTGATCCGGATTTCCTGGGTGGCGGTGCCGTCAATACTGCTCACCAGAAAATTGTCGACGTGCACCTGGCCAGCCTGGAGGGCCTGGATTGCCGGCATGGCATTGTCGACCGAGTAGCTCCAGTTGCCGTCGGCATCGATCGTAAGCGATCCCCAACTGCCTCCGGAGGTGGTGTCGGAGACGGCCGTTGAGAAGCGGCTTTCGCCGGGATCGGCGTCGCTGACAACGATCGCACCAGCTGCCGTGAGCCGTCCGGAGAGGTCGAGATTGCGATCCTCGCGAACATCACCAAGGGCATCGGCCCCGCCTGCGCCCGCATCGATCACGGCGTCGTCGGGGATCGACTTCGCCGGCAGACCAGGATCGTTCACTCTCCCCACAGCAACGTCGCTGTCGCCGAAGGCATTGTCGGTGAGTACCAGATCGATGTGGGTGATCAGGCCGTTGGAATCGGAGATAAAGAGGGCCCCGTCACCGCCCGGCTGACGGGAGAATTCATACCAGCCGGCCGTCGTGACCGTGCCTCCAAAGGTGTCGATCAGCGGAATACCGACGGCGGCGTAGGCAGTGATCGTGTCACTGCCGATCCACTTCAGGTAAGTATTGAAGGTGTCGGCAGGCAATTGTGAAGACGCGATGTCGATCAGCACCCGCACTTGGGTACCGGCGCGAGTCGGATCGGCGTCTTCCAGTCTGGGCCCCTGCAGCGACTCCACGCTGAAGATGATCGGATCCCATTCGGTCTCCGCCAGTCGCGGCGCGATCGAGCCCGGCTGACTGGATGTCGTCGATCCGGGCTGCACCGCGACCACGCTGATCCCGGTCAACTGAAGATTCTCACTGGCATCGGCCGCGTCGACCGATTCGGTCGCAATCAGGCTGACCACCGCCCGCTGCTCCTCCGGAGCGGCTCCGAAGCCACTGCCGCTTACAGCCTTGTCGTAGTAGGCCTGCTTGACCCAGGCCATCGTGGTCACCGAGTTTTGCTGTTCATCTGGTATGTCGTCGTTATTGAGGTCCCGGCCGCCGCCGCCGCTGGCGAGGTTGGCCAGGGCCGCCTCGACATCGGCCGGTATGCCGTCACGGTCAAGCAGGTCGGTGGTGTCGAAAGAGAGCGTACTGGTCGTTGTGTTGCCAGCGACGTCGGTGACGACCAACTGAAAGACGTCCACCGCCCCGGGCTGATTTGACGGCGTGTAGGTATAGCTGCCGCCGAGGCGATCAAGGACGAGGGTGGCCCCGTTGGCGAGAGTGAGTGAGTCGGTATCACCTGGGGTGGGCTGGCCGCTGCTGCCGTCCGTGGCTCCCACCACATCGAAGAAGATGCCCTGGCCGTCGGCATCGACCCAGCTGGAGTAGTCATCATCCGAAGTCGGTGTGGCCGACCAGCCTTGAGCTGAATCAAGTCGCAGTCCCGACTCATCTACGGCGACGAGCTGTCCGGTCACGACACTGGTGACAGGATCAACCGACCGGAGTGAACCCGGATCGAGCAACTGCGGAACGCTATCGATGACCATCGCGTTGGCCGAGTCGACACTCTCCATCGGCGTCGCTCCGACCATGTAAACAAGCCGCACGGTGTAACTGTCCCTGGCAAGCGACTGGCCTGAGATGTCGGCCCGATAGATCGTGCGCCCGTCGCCAGCGACCCCGGAGGGCCCGAAGGAGATCGGTAGCAGCGGGATCTCGCTGCCAGCTTTGTTGAACAGCCGCAGGCCCGTGGCTCCGGCCGTTCCAGCGATCTCGAGCACTTGCGTGTCATCGGCGGTGATCAGATCGTCGGGCCTGGGATCACCGGGGATCTCAGAGACGTCGAGAATCTCGGGGGCGGTCAGGACCGCCGCGGGCAGTCCGGCCGGGTCGCGAAGATCGATGGTCAGCGTGTAGTCGCTGACAAAGCCGTCGATATCTGTAATGCGGTAGGTGGCAGTCTTGGTGCCGCCCGCGATGCCCGCCGGCGGCGTGTAGCTCACCGCCCCGGTCGAGAAGACCGTCAGCCCCGGGAATCCGCCGCCTACCAGCGAGTAGCGAATGTTGCCACCGCTCTCTGGATCGACCGCGGCGGGCAACTGGCGGATCAGGGACTGCCCGTCATTGAGCATCGAGAAGGTGATGTCACTACCGGTTGGGGCGTCGTTGCCGCCCTGGATCGTGATCGTCAGCACCGCCGTGTCGAGTGAGGAACCGTCGGTGAGGGTGTAGTTGAAGGATTCGCTCAACGTTTCGCCGGGCCGCAGGGTCTCGACTGCAGAGTTCGACTGATCGACCGAGTAGACGAACGAGCCGTCGGCAGCGACCGTCAGGCTTCCATAAGAGGTCGCCATCGGCTGGTCGAGCGTGCCGGCGGTGCCCAAGCCCTCGACGGCCCCCAGGCGGATCGCGGTCACCGAGAGCGGATCGTTTTCATTGTCGGTGTCGTTGGCAAGCAGGTTGCCGGTGGCATCGCTGCCGGGAGTGGCGTTGGCCACTCCGCCAGCTTCGACCGCGATGCCACTGTCGTCACCACCGACCGGCGGCAGGTTGACCTTCACGCCAGCGGTGCTCGGCACGTTGTTGAGCGTGAGCACGGCATTGTTTTCGGCAAGGTCAGTGAGGGTCACACCGGTGCCGAGCTTGATCTGGCTGCCGAGCGT
>Ga0180430_10001196_pt1 | contig 26095 bp, 25 predicted proteins | sample SS_ome_9_FD_132999 | JGI IMG/M metagenome (GOLD analysis project Ga0180430, IMG submission 132999) | Hypersaline lake sediment archaeal communities from the Salton Sea, California, USA - SS_1_S_2 metaG | ecosystem: Environmental > Aquatic > Non-marine Saline and Alkaline > Hypersaline >... | reverse complement strand
CCATGTCATGGGGTGAGTACTTGGTGCAACCCCTCTATCCACATCGACCATTGTGGCGCGGTGCTCTAGCGCAACGACCGGACTCCACTTCTTCAAGGACACCACATCGTCGAACGGGGAACTGTACTTCAGGGTTGGCCCTGCCGCAGTTCAGGGGGTCGCTGGACTCAACTCTGCTCGATGGTATTTCGTCGCTGCGTGTCGAGCGAGTGGAGTTCTCACCATCTATATTGACGCAGCAGTGGACAAAACCGCCGCGCTTGCTGGCAGCATGTCAGAGTCGGTTCCGCTCCAGGTTGGTTGGAGCACTGGGGATCCGAGAGTGGCGGCACTTCCAGGCATCGCCCTTCTCCGCATCGGCGCAGGCGCACCCACCGCCGAACAGATCCGCGCCTTCTACGAAGACGAACGCGCCCTGTTCAGCGCCAACGCGAAATGCACCTTGCCCGGCTCCAGCGATGTCGTCAACGCCCTGGCCTACAACCGATGGCGCGATACACTACATGTTGGTACAGGGGCTGGGAAAGCGACGTTCAAGGGTCTTCGTATAGTAGAAAGCGATACCGAAGGTGCGACCACTGTGATCGATGCGCTGGATCACGATGAGGTTTTCAACTGATGTCTGTGTATACAAAACTGGGTAGCACCAATCTGCGAAAGCTTGCGGCAGAGTTGAAAGTACTTCTGCAACGGAAACCTGTTGTCGACACTCATCTTGCGAACACGGGCAACCCCCATGATGTCATGCACTCACAACTGAGTGATAACGGGGCATATACTCATGCTGACATTGATGCTCATATTGACTTCGTCGATATTGCTGGACGGTCTGCTGAGAAGATCGATATCCCTGTCGACGTCTTGCTCTACAACACTGCGGATGACGACGACCCCAACTGGATCAACGACGCTTCGGCGTCTTGGTACAACGAAGAGTTGAACACGGCGACTCGCGGTTTAACTCGATCCTTCCCGCGCCTCGCCCTGCTGGTCCTCGAAGCAAGTAAGCTGACGATCTACGACGCCACTGACCCCGCCTTGCCGATGTGGATGGTGTTCAATACAGGGACGTATTACGCAATGCTTGCGGTTGCTGTTACGAAACCGGCAACCGCTGTTGCGGCAAGGAATGGGCTAGTCTATGTCGCGTCAGGGGCGACAAACGGAGCACTATCTATCTTTGATTTTGTTATGGACATTACGGGGATAATGATAAATGGAACGGATCGTTACTATCCTCGTGATATAGCAGGAAGAAATACAGCAGTATCGACCGTAGAACCTAACTACTGGGTCGGATACCTTGTCAACCGAGACGTCAACGACATCGCCCTCACCATCCCCCCCGACACCCCCATCGATCCTGTCCGCAACATGCGGACGCCGACGGTGGCAGTCGCAACCGACGGTGGCGTGAGCGTGATCCATGCCGACGGCAGCGTGTACGACCAGACCTACACCATCGCCAGCAATACACAGGCCCTGCGCGTAGCGTTCCCCGATGATGGTGGCCTGTTGTGGGTAAGCCGCGATTACAGCACTGATGACGGCGTATATGTGGCCCGACTCAAAGCCATTCCGGCCTCCGATGACGCAACTTACCCAGATACGCACTATCGGGTGAATCAATTCAGTGGCGAGTCCCCCGCCGCCGCCCTGACCCTGCCGGGCGCGACCTCCCAGATCACCAGCACCATCAACGACATGGCCCGACTGCGCGATACCGTCGCCGCCGCCCGCGTCTGCGGCCTGAGCCTGATCCGCGAGGATCTCGACACCCCCGCCAATGGCGCAGTGGCGCACGTCACCAGCACCTACAACACCGGCTGGATGCACGGCGCGATCAAAGGCTCGTGGCTTGCGGACACGACCGAGGAAACGGTTGGTGTTGATGAGTCCACGGAACTGGTCACCAATGGGACGTTTGATACGGATACTACGGGATGGACTGCTTATAACTCAGCAATTCTGTCTGTCGATACCAATCGGCTAAAGATTACCAACGGCGGCCCAGCGTATGGCGCAGCTTATCAGACGATCCCTACAGTTGTCGGCGAAACTTACATAGCGACGTGCGATTTTGACGCCGGAACGAACACCACTGGATATCTGTTTATTGGAACGACGGTATACGGCAGCCAACTCGGCCAAAGTATCGGGTCAGACAAATTGCAGGTAACTTTTGTTGCAACGAGTACCACGACTTATGTCAACGTCCGCAACCACACGAATACCGACGCTAACTATTCGTTTTATGACTCGATCTCCGTCAAACGCACCGGCAACCTAGTCCAAAACGGTGACTTCACCTATTCGACGGCGGGGTGGACGGCTGGGCAGTTTGCTATTTTTTCGGTCTCGTCTGGAGTACTTCGCGTAACAAACGGCGCAACCGATCATGGTTACGCCACTCAGCAGATTCAATGCGAAATTGGTCGCGTTTATGTGGTTTCCGGATCTGTTGTGGGCTCTGGCGGCGGTGCTTTTGCCTCGAGTCTGTCAATTGGCAGCGGACCTGAGAACGGAGACATCATCGCAAATAATGCTTTTACGAGGCCAGTCACGTTTGTGGCAACCGTCGCCAATCCATATATTACCTTATTAGTTGGTGGTAATACTTCTGGTGCGTATAAGGATTTCGACAACATCTCCGTCCGTCTCGCCGACCCCGACCGCAGCGTGAACAACAAGGGCCTGGAAGTTCACGGGCAGATTACGAAGGCTCCTGTGGCGACCGGCGCGGAGCTTGTCGGGTATTCCGGTTTCGCGACGTCCAATTATCTGGAACAGCCGTACAACTCGGATCTGGACTTCGGGACTGGGGATTTTCATGTCATGGGTTGGTTCAAAACTCCTGCAACCTTTGCCGGAAATCCTACTCTTTTCCGCAGGACATCGGGTGTCGGAGTGAACCAATATGGTTGGTATTGTGACTCTGTTGGGTCTTTGCATTTTCAGAACGCCAATAATCACGACTCCGGGTTAGACCTTACGGTGGGTTCGTGGCATTACGTCGCAATGGTGCGGCGGAGTGGCGCGATCCAGTTCTACGTCAATGGCGTAGAAAGTGCCGTGACTATTACTGACACCGCTACCAAGACCGATACGGCAGCAAAGCTTTACATCGGCGTGGCGCAAAACATAACTAATGCAGCTATAAATTGGTCGATGGGATTATTCCGCATCGGCGCAGGCGCACCCACTGCCGACCAGATACGCGCCTTCTACGAGGACGAAAAAGCCCTGTTCCAGCCCGGCGCTAAATGCACCCTGCCAGGGTCGTCCGACACGGTGAACTGTCTGGCCTATAACCGATGGCGCGACACGTTGCACGTCGGCACCGAAGCAGGCAAGGCCACGTTCGAGGGACTTTTGAACGTGGACGAAGACGCAAGCGGGGCGGTCACGGCGATTGATGCGCTCGGCGAATACGAGGCGACTGACTGATGACTCCCTCCGAAGAGCTTGATCTGAAAATGCAGCTATTCGCGGTTAAGGCGAAGTACAAGGCAATCGCGTCTCGCTTCCTGGTCGCGTGTGTTGTGTCCTGGGGCCTGGGGGTCATGATGGCGCTTGGCTTGTCATCCTACGCGGGACAAGCTGACGTTCTACAGCGCATGTCGCAGGCCTATGAAGCGGGGCATCTGGGCGATTTCCAGGCGCTATTCGCCCCCGAGGCGACACATCAAGACAAGCCGATCGGCCAGGAGATCCCCGCTTATGGGGAGTTATTCGCCCGTCCCGAGTCGCGAGTCCTGCGGTTCTATGATGTGACCACCAGGAACAACGGGACCGGAGCAGCTTGGATCGACGCAGCGGCGAAAGAGATTTGTAGCGGCTTGGCCGAATGGCGAATAGAAAACGACAAGATCGTCGACTTTCGCTATCAGTGCTTCGAAGATCAGTTGCAATTCGACGGGGCCTTGGCCGGGCAGGCTCTGGACGCAGTTACTACGGTCTACGCGCTGGCTTCTGATAACTTCGTAGAGGCCAACCCCATAGTCGACACTGCCCCCGGCTTACTGTTGCCCTTGAAGCTCGCGGCGTCGCGCTTGGCTGAAGAGGCCGAAGCGGCGACCTGTCGTGGTTTGAAGTCGGCGTTCGCACTGGTGGGCGCCGGCGCTGGGGTTTGGAATTTATGCACGTTCGCCGGCGGTGCGGCAGTTCTATGCGCTCCGGTTGGTATTGCTGCTGGCTGGGCGATCATGTCCAAGACCGAAGAATATAATGCAGCGGCATGTCGTCGTTATGACAATATCGACTTTCTTCTGATTGACTCGACCCGGGTGGTTACAAATGACGGTTAGAGCGACATTTCCTGAATACAACCTTCGGGAAAAATTACTGCAGGTCGAAGCCCTTGAGGCGCGGACGCGGTTGCTGCTATCGGCCATGGAGGCCAAGGCCGACGGCCAGATAACGCACCGGACTATCTGGAAAGACTCTGTCGCTCCGTTGTCTTCGGCCGGCGTGCCGTCCGCATCCGCTCCGACCGCAACGGCATTTGGGCCTTCCGGCATTCGTGAGGAACTGGCATTTGCCGTCAACGATTATCTGTTTGTACAGCCGTTCCACATCAATCACGACATCATACCAGGGGCTAAAGCCTATCCTCACGTTCACTGGTCGACGGGCGGCACTGCCACCAACACGGTGAAGTGGGAGATGGAGATCATGCGGGCGCTTGGGCACGGCCAAGAGGCGTTCGCCGCGCCCGCTACGGTTTCAGTGGAGCAGGCGGCTTCCGGCACGGCATGGCAGCACATGATTACCGAGGTCGCAGATGGTGACGCCCTGGAGCTGGCCGAGCCCGACGAGTTGGTACTCATCACGCTCAAACGGGTGACCAACGGCGGAACGGATAATACGGACGATGTCTTCGGTTTGATGGTCGATCTGCACTACGAGTCCAACACCATAGGGACTATTAATAAAGTCCCTGATTTCTACCGATAGGAGGTCCAGCATGGGCATCAAAGAGATGATTATTCGGCAAGCCGCTTCGGCTTTGATCAACGCGATTCCGCCGGATGCCTTGGCGAAAGGCGCTGACCAGCTGCTCGATCTGGTCGAAGATATGGTCGAGAATTCTGATACTAAGGTGGACGATGCGGTTGTTCTGCCTTTGATCAAGCTGATTCGTACGTCTTTCCAAATTCCTGACAACGATGTGGCGGCGCTGCCGAAGGAGTAAGCCATGCCTTTCTCGCAAACGCCCGGCGATTTGTTCGCCGGCATGTCTGAGGATGGTACGAATTTGACCATTCCCATCGCTGCCCTGGCGGCGCATGGCCTGACGGCAGCCAATGCCGACGCTACCACCGGCGACCCTCGGGCCGTGGCACGCGCGTTCGTCGCGCGTATCGAGGAATGGTACCGCGATCTGGCCGAAGCGGATCGTCCGCAAGCCCAAGTGGCCAGCGCGCGCATCAGTGTGGTATCCCTGACAGCGGCGAACTTCGCCGGTACGCAGAAGGAGGAGATCACGATTACGACGTACTTGGATCGCCCGGACAACACCGTGTCTGACGAGCCGGCCTAATGAGCAAGACCGAAGAACTCGGCCCGTGGAAGCTCGGCCAGGATAATGTGCACGACCGCTATGACGGGGTGTTTCGCACATCCCGTGGACAGCAGGCGCGCCTGGCCGAGGCGATCAACGTCGATATGGACGACGACGGCTGGCCGCAGAAACGCGATGGCACGGCAGATGTCCTGACTGTCACGTCGCCCCGTGCTCTGGTGTCGTGCGCTGGACTACTGCTGCTGCAGAACGGCGGCGGGATATACCGGGTGACGCCCGGGGCCAGCCCGGGTGACGCAGCTTCCGCAGAGGCGCTGGTCACCGGCCTGGACACGGACGCTGTCGTTCAGTTCCATGAGTTCGGCGGGAAGTGCTATTGGACAAATGGCATCGAGAGCGGCCTGATCCTGCCCGATGGCACGGCGACCAACTGGGGCTTGGCCGTGCCCCCCAGCCCGACGCTCGGCGCCGGCGCGGGCACGCTGCCCTCGGCAAAATACCGCGTGGCCTGTACTCTGGCGGACGCCCGGGGCGTTGAGAGTGGCGCGCCGCAGGCCGCCGAGATCACCACGTCCGGCGGAATTACAGTGGATCTGTCTTCTGTCGACGCGAACGCTCAGTACGTCGACATTTACGCGGCTCGGGGCAATATGCCTAAGTTGTACTGGGCCAAGCGCGTGGCCGTTGGGTCTCTGCCTACTACGGTCGACGATGTGCGGGTGTCCGATAGAACCCTCCGCAACGAGTTCCTGCGCGGACCTATTCCCGGTAACTGTCTGTTTTCGTATATCGGCTACATGATGATCGGGCGCGATAACTTCGTGTTTCGTTCGCGCGGTCAGGTGCCGCACCTGTTCCACCCCAAGAGCGAGATCATGACTTTTGCGGACGATGTCCGGGCCGGCGCCGGCCTGCGCGACGGGTTCTATGTGGCGACGACAGGCGGTCTGCATTGGATCTCCGGCTCTGAACCGGCCAAGTGGGGAAAGGTCATCAAGGACCACAACAACTACGCTCGGTGTGTACTGAAGCTCCCTGGCGAGTTCGTGGATTTCGCCGATACCGATGACGAAGTGGCGTTGTTTGGCGGCGACAAGGGGCTTGTTCTGGCTGCGTCGGGCGGGCGCGTATCCTACATCACCGACAACCGATTGGACGTATCTGACGGCAAAGTCTCTGGGTCCATTGTTTATCGGGAGGTCGGCGGCATCGCGCAGATCGTGATGTTGCTGAACTGATATGCGGGAAATAGGTCCAGTCTTCTCCAAGATGTCTGATGAGGCGAAGCTGAAGTACGGGCGTATTTCTCGGACCATACTGGGCCAGTTGAAAAGCCGCATGCGGCGAACAGGGGACGATAGCGGGCGTATCAAAAGAACGCTGAAAGATGGCACTGTAATAATAGCGCAGGTATTGAAGAAAGCAGCGGGACAACAACCGGTGCAGATAATCAGAATCCTGCCGGCGCCGAAAATTGTAGAAAAGATAGCTGTGGAAAAGATAGATGCTTGGTATCCAGGGTTCGCTGACAAAGATACTAAGTTGTTCAGTTACGCCGGCCAGTGGGTGGCCTTTGAAGTCCCTGCCGACCCAGAAAATCCTTGGAGCATTTACGAATTTCGATGGAAGTGCAGGTGGTCTAGTTCTTTCTCGAAAAATGGATACCCGCCGCTAACTTTCTTTTTCGATGGGGCGCCTGCCGTAGGGTCGGTGGAAGGTTACTCTAATACGCTATTACAAGACCCGACTGTATGCAACGATATTGATATACGTTCCATCGGCCGAAACGCGCCTCCAGAGTTGCATGGGATCGGGGCACAATACGATCCAGATGAGAATGTTTGGTATTTCTTGGCTATAGTTATGGGATATCGTGGAGGGACGCCTTACGGGGATTCCAGAGTAGATACCATACGGGTATACATGCTGGAGGTGCCTGCCCACCCTGTGACAGGGCAAGTAAAGAATTATCCTACCATATCAGAGGATGTTTGGACTCTGATAGGAGAGTTCGAACAAACATGGGGGGTTGGCGGGATAGTAGATAACGCCATATACTTATTCCAAAGAACTTCATGGTTTTTCAATGGAGATGGTACCGAAGCTGCGTGCGTGTTCCAGTATTCTCCTGAATACGATGCCGCTATAGCTGGCGGGCAGTACCCCACTACAAGCTGCATAGTGAAACTCACTATAGACGTATTTGCTCCCACACCAGTTACGTTATCTGTTCCGTACGTTGGTTCAGGGCCAAGAATAGTTAGTAACGATCCTTTCACTACTTCGTCGTTTGTGGCGGGGCCAAACCAGGCGTGCTTGGGGGGCGGCGAAGTAGAAGAGCCGTCCGGGTTATATGAGCGAATGTCTACAGAGTCTTACTCTTTTGAACATGATCTGGTGTATTATTTTAGTTTCGCCTGGGTCGGGCCGGGCCATAACACTTTATCGCCTCTGTTTCTCGAATCGCACATTACCGAAACTCTATCTAGTACAACGGATGTGTACACCACGGTGTCTAGCGGAGGCGGGGTAGTTCTTTACGAAAATGACATAGCGGATGTGCATAATTTTTCTTTGGTCAGCGAGACTTTGGAGTATATAGATATATTGCTAAGCTCTCCGATCGGAGATTGGTCTTTCTCGCGCACTAATACTACCACTACAAATGTTCAGCGGGCGCTTACGCGGGCTAGAGAACCTATAGACGATGGCAGGCTGTGCTGGACTACTCAAACCGATGACTTTTCGGCAAGCCAATCAACGGACATCATACAGAAAGCTATAAATATTTTGTGGGTAGATAATTATACAGGCGATTGCGTATTTAAAGAGTCGGTGTCTACTTCTTTAGGCGATGTAGTGGCTACAGAAGCGCCGCCGGCCAATGGGACGGGCGGATACGGAGGTGCGCTTTTGGATGCTGTATCTAGCTTGGATTATTCTAGTAACGTATATTATAAAACTCTAAGTGGGCAAGTGCTGAATGGCGACGAATTTACCAGCGAAGGAAGCTCAACTTTACGTATTCCGTTTTATGTTGATGGGCCCTATTCTTATTCCATAGAATCTATGGACAGCCAATTTTTTTATGTGTCTATAGGATATCCCAATGGCAGTGGCAGATATGCCCCTGTAGAAGAGTATATATACGAAGCAGTGGAGCAGGATGAATACAGGATTTCTCAGATAATAGATAATGATAATTCGGCGTATGACACGGGGTGGTGCGGATCCCTGCCGGGAGGGGCTACGTTACTTTCTATGTTGGCGTGGCACGAAGGCGCTCCGCATACTTCTAAAGTAGTTACTTCTGGAATAGACACGGCGCAGTTTGTAAACCTCATAGATGAAGACCCTGAAGCGCATTTGTTTACGTATTATACCAGCGTTCATATAGGGCCTAGCGCCCCGAACGGAGAATAGACCATGGCCCTCATAGACGATTTCAACCAAACACAAGACAAGTCGATGCAGCGCATCGACGATATTTTCGACCTGGCTCGGGAATTTCGCGACAGGGCCCTGTCTGACATAGACACTCTCGTCGCTGCAGCTACCGCGCACATTTCGTTGCTCGATGGCGAGGCCTTCGCCCCATCGTACGACGGGCTGGATCTGAGCTACGATAAGTATTCTGCGCCCGAGGAGCCTGATTATTCTGATCTGGCGCCGACGGACCCAGAGTTCGACACTCCCAAAACTCTCGACGACCTGTCGCATGTTGACACGCCGTATACCGGCCTGATCAAGAACGAGATGCAAGCCAACTTCATCAATGTCCTGGGCGGCTCGCTGATTGTGCCGACAGTTGTCTGGGAGGATGTTTTTCAGCGGGCGCTGGAAAAGGTGATGACCCTGAAGGCAGCCCAGGAGTGGGAGGCGCAGAACATGGGCGCCTCTCTCGGCTGGGAGCTGCCGGCGGAGTCGACTCTGGCTGGCCTTGAACAGGCCCAGGAGCAAGGGCTGCAGGCGGCGATCGCGTTGATTGTAGAGAAGGCTATCGCCGAGGCCAAAGAGCGCCATGCCGATGTCTGGCACGCCATGGAGAAGGGCACACCGTTCGAGGGCATGTGGATGGGTGATCACCACAAGGCCGAGGACCGCAAATTGGAAGCGGCTAAGCAACACATCCTACTGGCCATCGCGGCCAACGACCAGATGCTGCGTTCCGACGACATCAAACTGCGTCAATGGGCTATGAAGTGGGAGACACCGCTGAAGGCCATCGCCGCTGGCACCGACCGGCTGAACGCCCGCGCGCGGGTCTCTGCCTTGGCCATTGAGTCCGAGACCGCTCGGCGCGGGTACGAGGCGCTGAAGCTGGACAAGGGCCTAAAGGAAGAGGCGGGCAAGACCGACCTGGCCGTGCAGAAGGCCGAGCTGGCCAAGGTACTGGTGGACTCCTTGACGCAGATCGCCAACCTCATGGCCGCGATGGCCCAAGGCGCCCTGGCGGCATCCGACGTGTCTGTCGGCACCAGTGCCAGCTATGGTTACAGTTACAGCGACAACTACAGTTACTGATCATGAGCGTGCACGCAATCAACGCCCGTACGACAGGCATCAGCGAATACACAGGGCTTACCCTCTCAGCCCTGGCGGTCCACGAGGGGCGGCTGTTCGGCCTCTCCGGATCGGCCTTGGTGGAGTTCACCGGCGCACAGGACGAGGGCGTAGATTTCACGCCCCATGTCAAAACCGGTATGCAGGACTTCAAGTCCGACGAGTACAAGGCGGTCGATCGCATTTACCCGTCCTTCGAAGGCTCCAGCGGGCTGTCTGTCACGACTACGACCGTCGAAGACGACGCGGATGAGGACCATGTCTATTCGGTCCGCGCCCTGGCCACGTTAGCGGATGCGCGGGCCAAGTTGGACAAAGGCGCCAAGTCGCGCTGGTGGGCGTTCAAGATCGCCGGTGTGCCAGGCGGAACTTTCCGCCTTAAAAGACTTACGGTTCGCGCCTTCAAGCTGGCTCGGCGGAAGTGGGGTTGATGATATACTTTCCGAAAGCCTGGGGAACCTGACATGATCGACGAGAATGACTTCGAAAAGCAGCAGCTTGCCGGCAAATCCGCTGGAGGCCAGCCCGCCGGAGGCCAGGTCAAGGATCTGAATTTCCGCAATGCCCCGGACCAGGGTGCGCTGGACAAGGCTTTCACGAACACTCGGAACCTGATCCGCAGTCGCGCTACTACTGCTTCGCAGAAGTCTCAAGCCGTGAAGGCCTATAAGGCGCTCCAGAGTGGCAAGGTAGACGAGGATACCTACCGCAGCATGCGCTTGGCAGCGCAGTCGCGGGGGCGGACCAGTGCTTCTCGCGGCGCGGAGATCGCCCTACTGGAGATGGGCAACGAACTGCGCAACGACCCCAGCCAAGTCCTCAAGGGCCTGGCGGCGGCCCAGGCCCCAGCGGCCAATGATGACGAAGCCCAGGACATGGCCGATCGGATGATTGCGGACGCGACGGGCGGGCAGAAGAAGTCCGCCGATACGGCGCCCGGAGTCGTGCGGGGCCTGGGCGGCTTGGGCGGTAATTTCCAAGATGCTGTGAACGTGAACCGTCGTGCCGGTAACTCGCCGGTGCCGTCCCCCACTGGGCAGCCCGCCGGGGTGGATTTCCGGTACTTAGATCAGCAAGACAAATTCGCAGACCCTTATAGGGTTTGAGTCCTGAAAACCAATTCCTCCTGCCCTCTCTTGCCGGGCGGGCCACAACGACAGTAGGTCAACATCATGGCACTGACCCCTGAAGAAATTCGCCGCCGCCAGGCCGACCGCAAAGCCCGGGGCGAGACGCCGGACCCGCCGCCCAGTAATAAGCATGTCCGCCCCGCTTACCGAGATCTGCCCCCGGCGGAGACTGCTGCCAGTCGGGCCAATGCCAAGCAGACCCCTAAGCCGAGTGCAGGCCGCCCCCGGCAGGCCAAGCCCAAAACAGGCGAGACGCCCATGGCCGGGCAGCGACAGGCCGGTACGTTCACCGAAGCGCCGGAAAGTAATTTCCGCGAGGCTCGGTTCACTCCGGACCCCTATGACACCGGCGAGTTCAACCGCAAGGCGAGCGGCGTGGAAATGCGCCGTGCCCCTAAGACACGTCCGTTGCGCGTGTCCCGTACTGGCGCCGTGCTGGACGGTATGCGGGCGGGGGCGAAGGTGGTTGCCCCGGCCTTGGCTGCCGGCGGTGCAGCTCACCTGTTGAAAGGCGACGGCGAGCTGGAGGCCGAAGATGCTGCCCTCGCCGCCGGCGTAGGCATCGGTGCCTACGGCGGCTACAAAGGGAAGCAGTTCATCAATAAGCAGGGCGGTATCCGCGCGGTCAAGGCCAAAGCCAAGTCCGCTACCGGGGACCGGCTGCAGGCGGCCGGGGATAGTTTCCGCAGGCTCGGTGTCGAGGCGGACCGTAGCCGGCTAGATCGCCAGCGCGGTGGCATGGGCCCGGATGAATTCAACGCTGCTCGCAGTGACCTCGTTGATCGTGAAGTGGAGCTGGAGTCGCGGGCCGACCAGCGGTCTCAGCGGGCTCGGTCTCGCTGGCAGCAGGCGCCCAGTGCGGCGCCCGCCGGTGCCGTGCCGCCCGGTGATAATCTGAATACGCGGGACCTGTCGCCCGGGCAGAGCACGCGCATGCAGCAGCTCGACGCGCAGTTCCGAGCGGACAACGAAGAGTATCTGCGCCAGCTGGACAAGGACAACCCGACTCAGCAGGACATGGCTCGGCGCGCCGAGTTGCAGCAGCGCATGGAAAGTGCCAGGGCGGAGATGGACGGCCTACGGTCTGCCCCGGAAGGAGTGTCTCAGGCGGAGGCCGGGGCGAAGCCGGCGTCGCAGAAAGTCGAAGAGGCTTGGGCCGATAAGAAAGGCACTGCCAGGAGAACAGTCGACGCTGCCGAGCAGATGGGCCGAGAGGCTGTCGACAAAGCGAGGGGCACGGTCGGAGAGGCTGAGCGGATGGGCCGGGAGACTGTCGACAAGGTTAAGCAGAAGGGCAAGGGCTGGTTCCGCAGTGCTGCCGACCGTATTCGGGCGATACGGGCCAATGGCGGCTCGGCGGCGGGTGCTTCTCGCAGCCTTGGCGCGGGCGCGGACGGAGGGAAGAAGGCGCGATGGCGCAAGACCAAAGCCGGGGGCAAGCTGCTGGGCGCCGCTGGCTCCATGGCGCAGGCCGGCGCGCTCGCGCAGGATATCGCCGATAAGGGCATCGTCAAAACCGCCGAGGACACCGCGAAAGGCCTGGCCGAGTATGCCAAGGACCTGTCCGGCAAGGACCTGGATGACGCAGTTGAGCAGGTAGCGTCCGACATGGTGCATGGATTGACACAACTGCCTGGCGACGTCGCGAAGTATGGCTGGATGCTGGCGGGGGCGCTCGGTGGTTACACCGGTTTGTACGACATCGACATGCCCGATTTCAAGCGCGACGCTTATGATTTCACTGGCATGGACGAGGGTGCGGCCAACAAGCGGGCGTTCTTCGACGCCCTTGTCGCCATGCCCCGAGATCATCGTGAGAAGTTCCTACAAGTCATACCGGACGCCGCCCTTGACGCACTGCGGCTGTCTGACGACGAGTGGGGCATGCTGGAGAAGTGGACGGGGGCAGCCATGGCCGCTGGCGACGAAGCCGTCGCAGTTGCCCCGGACAACCAGCTGGCACCGGCTGGGCCGGCCCCGGACAACCAGCCGCCTGGTTTCGGGCAGCCGTACACACCCAGAGCCTCCCAGGGCCTGGCTTTGCCGAACAATATGCGCGTGGTGACAGATCCGGACGAAGCGCGGGCCATCACTGATTTCGGCCTGCCGCCGCAGGGCACCATCGTGGCCCCGGCTCGGAACCAGGGCCAGGACCTGCCGGCGGAGGACTATGCCAACGAGATCCTGGGCCGGCCCCAGGGCACCCCTGTGTCTGAGGAGGATTGGAACAGTACGGTCAGCCGGGCTGGGTTCAATTTGCGCGAGATGGCCACGGGCAACAAGAACATCGCCGAAGGCCGACGTGGCCAGGGCACGTTCAGTGTGATGCCGGCGGCCCCGGCACGGAACCGCCCGCTGGACACCGGAGGGAGTATGTTCGACGAGCGCGGGTTCTACCGCACCGCCGACCGGGCGGTGCAGAATCTGGGCGAGCAGGAGCGGGCCATGTATGACCGCTTCGTTGGCCAGGGCATGAACCAGCGACAGGCGTTGCGGATGCTCAATTTCGTCGCTCTTCGCCAGCAGATCACCGGGCACAAGGGCGCTATGACCGATGCTCAGCGTCTGTCCCACGGCCGGGCCGAGCGCCAGAATGCTCAGGACCTGTTCAAGCAGTCTCAGGAGTACGCTGCAGCTGCTGTCGACCCGAACACCAGCCCCGCGCAGAAGCAACAGGCGTGGGGCTCGGCCATGTCCATGTGGCACGCCGACCCCATGGGGCCAGCTGGTGCCGGCGCCCGTTCCGCCGCTGTACAGGCGCTGACCGATGCGCTCGGCACCGGCACGCTGGGAGACGCCTTCACGGGCAATACGCGCTTCAAAGACTGGTGGAACAACGACACCTTCCCTCGGCTACAGGCCGGTGACGCCAATTTGGCCTCCGCCGGATGGTTCTACGGCAAAGACGGCCTGCTGTACGTCAGGCCCCCGGGCCAGGACGAGACATTCGGTGGCATTGATGTCCGCGCCCTGGAGCGTGAGCTGCCTCAGCTTCCTGGCCTGGGCACGGTGATCGACCAGCTGATGCGCGGGGGCCAGTAAGGTATGGCTGACCTCAGCGCCCTGCGCACCGCCCCGGGCTACAGCGGCCTGCGGGCTGCCCCGAGCGAGCCTGCGCCCCAGCTGCCGGCCCCCACCACGCAGCGGGGTGAATTCGAGAAGGGCCTCGGCCGGGGCTATGAGGGCCTGCGCTCGGGCTACCTGAAGACCGGCGAGCTGGTCAGCCGGCAGCTGGGCCTGGACGATGTGGCCGACGGCCTGGCCAAAGAGGCCGAGGAGGCTGACCAAGCTGCTGCCGCGCTCGAGTACGCCCCGGCTGTCCCATCGTTCCGCGACATCGACTCGCTCGGGGCCGCCGGTGATTACCTGGCCGGCACGGCCGGCGAGCTGGTCCCATCAGCGGCGGCCATGGCCGCCGGCGGTGCAGTTGGCGCGGCCACTCGGGCCGGCGCGCTGCCCGGCGTGTTCGCCGCCAGTGCCGGCGTCGAGACAGGCTCATCGTACGGTGAGCTTCAGGACTTGACCGGCGAAGATCACCCCGGGGTGGCCGCTGCCCGGGGCCTGGGTGCTGCCGCCTTGGATACTCTGGTCCCAGGGCACATGCTCGGTCGGTTCGCCCGGCCCCGGGCCGGTAGTCCGCTGCGCAATATCGGCAAGACTGTGGCCGAGGGCATGGTCGGCGAGGGTGTTACTGAAACAGCCCAGGAGGCCACGCAGCTGGCTGCCAACGCCTATGTCGATCCCACGTTCGATCCGTTCGACGAGGCCTCCCGCGAGCGTTTGTATGAGGCCGGCGTCAAGGGTGCTGTCGGCGGCGGTATGTTCGGCGGCGCCACGGGTGTCGCGACGGAAGTGAAGCGCGCCGCCACGGCCCCGGCTCGTATGCTGCCGGCGCCAAAGAAGGAGGCCGGCGAGTCCAAAGGCATCAAAGCCCTGTACGACGCCGGGGCTGAGATCGACATGTCCCGGGTCAGCGACGAAGAACTCAACTACCTCGTTGACCGAGTCCAATCTGGCGAGGCTTTGTCGCCAGAAGACGCCGGGTTGTTGGAGGATGTGCTGTCCCGGCTCGGCCCCGGCGTGGATCGGATATACGCCGACGAGGCAGCCCCGGCGCAGACAGTGGACACTGATTACGAACTGCAGCAGCAGTTGCACGAGATCGAGAGCATCGACTCTTCGTTGACCCTGCAGCCCGAGCTGATCCAGGCGCCGATGGACCCTCCCGCTCAGGCCGAACTGTCTCGCCTGGAGGGTTACTTAGGCACAGCGCAGGAAAATGGCGCCGACACGACCGGTTTGGAGCAGAGCATACGCACGCTGCGCCAGGCCCAAGACGACGAATCCATATTCCGCTCGCGCCCGCCGACGCATTCTCCACGTTCGGTCTTGCCGGCTACATACAACGGCCAGGAGGGCTTCATCAGCGTACCGCAGCTGGTTAATAGGATGCTGTCACGGGTGCAGACAGAGGAGAGCGTAGAGAGAGGAAAGCGGCCGTCGAATGAACGTATTCTGTCGGTGCTTGTGGAAGGTATCGGGGCATTGGCTGAGCACGAAGGGATTACATTTGGCGGGGATCGCAAACTTGGTTTGGGGGAGGGAGAGGCGCGTGTTGTTATCCCGGATAGTACAGTGGTGTTTTCCGGGCGCGGCGGAGAGCGCGTTACTTTCGGCATGCTGAAGGGGAGTCAGCGAGACAAGATCAACGCGGAGGTCAATGCACTGTATGCGCAGCGGGGAGAACTGGGGCGAATGGTTGGTAGATGGACGACGCGGCTGGAGGAACAGTCGGACGCAGCTCAGCGCGAGCGTCTAGGCACGCAGATCGCAGATGGCATGGAGCGCATGCGCGACATGGAAGCGAATATGGATAGTCGTTTGTCCGTGCTCGACCAGCAGTTAAGGGATTTGGAAAAATTGAGTAAGCGCGATGCAACGACTGAGTTGCTGCGCTCTCGCAGTAAGTTGCAAAAGCTGCGCAAAGACTACGCCGAAACGCGTGCGCGGATGGCCGCAGCTCAGGATACAAACACGGCGGCAGTAGAAATGGAAGAAGCGCTGGATTTCTGGGTCAGGACGAGAGATGGCCTAGCGTCTACGCAGCGTGATTTCTCTAAAGCAGCCTTGGCAGCCAAAGGCAAAGACCAAAAGGAATTCGAACGCTATGCCAGACTGGCCAACATAGTCGGCAAAGATTTGACCACGGCGAAGTCCATCACTGCGCAGCTGTACAACGAGCGCAAATCTATTGGCACGCCGGCGTTCCAGGCCAAAGCCGATGAACGAGTGCAAAAGTTGCGCAATAAGTTACAGCGTCTGCATGAGCTGGGAGCGGGAGCGCGCCAGCTGTATGAGGATCTGAAGATAGAGGTAAGTAGGGAGAGAGAGTTTGCGGATGTAGCGGAAGAGGCAGAGGCGCGCCGGCAGCAGCGCAGAGAAGCCGAGCCACAGGTTACCGGCGAAGAAGGTGAGTACGGCATACCCATTGAACAACGTGGCCCGGGCGAGATCGTCAAGCGGGACAATACGGGTATGTTCGTTGGGCGATATGAGTCGGAGTTTTTGCCGGATAGCGAAGTCGAGCCGGCCAGCGATGTTGACTTGGCTATTCAGGACATCGAGCGGGGCGTGGGAGCGTCTCGGCGCTTGCAAGAGAAAATCAACGAGGCTACGAAAAGTGACGACACACCGCTTTCAGCCGAAGAATTCAAGGCCCTATTGGAAAGTATCTCCAAGCGACGAGCCGCCCGCTCCATTGGATTCACCTCCTACGACAAACTCTCAGAGGCTACGGCCGCCCCGGAAGTCGCCCAGCGGATCGCCGCCTGGGCGCAGCAGCTGGGGCTGGCGCACAAGGTCCGGGTTCTGAGTACGGCCGAGGCCGCGAAGATTGCCCCCACTGTCGGCATCGAGGGGTTCCAGTTGGCGGTACAGACTGGTGAGCTGCACGGGTTCACGACACCCGTCACCGGCGGGGAGATCGGGATCTTCGTCCACCCGGGCCTGAAGGGGAAACTGCGTGATGAGATCATGGCCCATGAGATGGGGCACGCCGCCTTCCGGTCTGCCCTGGCCGCTGCGGATTCGGCTACAAGCACAGCTATCCTCAAAGACTTCGAGCAGTGGGCTGGGCGGTTCAGCGACAAGACATTCGCCGACGTCATCAAGAGCAAGAAGACGGCTGAAGCACAGTTGCTGATGTTGTCCTCCGGGTTCGGCGACATGCGTTTGGCCGACATGCCGTCGGAGATGCGCGAATACCTGCTCGATTTCGAGGAGTGGTTCGCCGACCGAGCCTCTGCTGTCCTTGCCGGCCAGAAGCTGGATGCAGGACCGGTCCGCCAGTTCTTTGGACGTCTGCTGCGAGCCCTGAAGAAGCTGTTTGGCGCCGAGGTGGCGGTAGAGGATTTCCTTTATCGCCTGGCCTACGGCAGTAGCAAGTCGTTGCGCGGGTTCAATCCACTGGAGGTGGTGCGCGCAGCGACAGCTGCCAAGGCCGCTTCCATGGGTGACTTCGCGCGCAAGGTCCGTGGACACGTAGAGAAGATCAGCGGAGAACAGCTCGACCTGGATGACACGGAGATCGAAGATCTGCTGCTTGCAAGCTACGCTGATGCCAATGACCCGTTCGGTGTCGTGGCGAACGTGGCGTTCCAGCAGGTGGCGCCGAACATTACCTCCGCCGCTGAGCGTAATCTCCTGGCACGCATGGCCAACAAGAACCATGTCCGCACTCAGCTACAGAAACTGCTGCCGGAGGAGCACATCACTGCCTTGGAAAGCGATACGATGCTGGGCGCGGCCTACATCTACCAGCTGTGGCAGGGCGGCCAGCTCAGACTTGCCCCCACTGATAAATCGTTGCTTAATTCACTCAAAGAGCGTCTGGGTGAGGTATTCGGCTATGTCGCCGACGAGAAGGCCGCTGAAGACATTCTGATTGAGCTGCACAATGGCTTGCGTACTTGGCAAGCGGACGGAGAGATTCACTACCCCCTGCGTAACACGGTGCGCGGCACGTCGCTGCAGAACGCGGCTCGAGCCTGGGACAAGGTGGCTGAGAAGTTGACCCCACGTGCCAAGAAGCTGTTCTATACCGCTGCCAGTCGGATCGATGAGACGGGGTCTTCGCACGCGCAATGGATTCGTCGGCAGTTCCATCGCAAACAGAACGAAACCGGTGTTGGCGAGACGTACTTGGAGGCCAAGGAAAAGGTCATGAGTAAGTACGACAATGTGATGTTCAATATCTTCGGGGGGATGGACCAAGAGCAGCAGGCAGAGCTGTTGGAGGCGCTGTACCGAGGAGACCGCAGTAACTCGGCAGCGAATCGGGTGATGAAAGTCTTCGAGGCGTTGGGGACATACGCGACTGAGGCTGGTGTTCGGTTTAACAAGGGACTGCGCAAAGACTACTTCCCTTGGGTCATGGACATGGAAGCGATAACAGAGAGCGCCGACCATCTGGTTGAGATCCTGTCCCAGGACAAGTACGCGGGCAACATGCGCGACCTGTTTTTGGAAATGAACTGGCCGTGGAAGAAAAGTGAGGCGGAGTTCAAGGACGACAACGGCGTGCTCGACAAGGCAGCGTGGGATGCGTATGTCGAAAAAGAGCTGCTGCAATTTCCGAAGCATTTGGTAAGCCACATCACCAACAATGGTGGGTTGCTGGACTTGGAGCCGGATAACTCTGTCGCTGCTGACGACGAGTTCAGCCACACCCCGCAGTTTCGCTTCGCCCGCAGCCGACTCTTCAGCTTCGTAGAGCTGGATGAGATTCGTCCGTATTTGTCCGATGACTTGTCGTTTGTTGTCCAGTCCTATGTCCACTCAATGGCCAAGCGGGCTGAGTATGCCCGGCGCTTCGGCGATGACGGCGCACAGCTCAAGCAGCGGTTCACAGCCATGAAGCTTGACCCATCCGTGTCCGAGCAAGACCTGGAGCTGGCGCGTAAATTCGTCAACGCTATGCTCGGTACGCTGGGCTATGAAACCAATGCCAAGCTGCGCAGCCTTTTGGGCATGGAACCGCCGCCGCCCGGAGAGATCATCAACCCAAAGGTGGCCGGCACTATTGGCGGGCTTATGACCTGGCAGAACTTACGTGTCCTGGGCCTGGCCCTGCTGTCTTCGTTCGTAGATCCGATAGGTATCGCTGTGCGCACCGGCAGCCCGGGGTACGCCTGGCAGGGCATCAAGGCTGCCCTGAAGGACCTGGATGCGCGTAAGAAAGGCGATAAGACCGAGCTGTATTCGCTCGCAGAAATGCTGGGCATTATCGACAAGGAGCTGATCAATGATGCCATGAACATGCAGTACCACATGAAGACTGAGCATATCGGCAAGGCCAATCGCGCGATCAACAACTGGTTCTTCAAGTGGAATGGTATGCAGGCGTGGACTCGAGGCACTCGGATCATGGCCTTGGCCGCTGGCCAGCAGTTCCTCAAGTTTCATGTTACGAAAGGTAACACTCACTCCGACAGGTTCCTTAATGAACTGGGCCTGAAAAAGGAAGATGTGAAGTTCAAGGATGGAGAGCTGCAAGTGCTGACGCGAAAAGAGAGGGAGGAGGCGACAGCGGAAGAACGAGCAAGGGATGACCGAGTGCGCACGGCGTTACGCCAGTTCGTGGATGAGTCGATCATACGACCCACGGCTTCGCAGCGGCCAGTGTGGGCGAGTGATCCCCACTATGCACTGTTCTGGCACTTGAAGAGTTACATGTATAGCTTCCAAGACCGAATACTGAAGCGTGTGTGGAACGAGACGAGCCTGGGTAACTACTCCCCACTGCTCAGCCTGGGTATGTACTTGCCGGTGATGTTCGTGGGAGATTTGCTACGAGACATCCTACAAGGGGACAGAGACGAGAAAGAAGATTGGACCACTGTTGATTGGCTGCTGTACGAAATTGAGCGGGCCGGGCTATACGGCACAGGGTCTATGGTATTCGATGTCCAGAGAGACGTGGAATACGGTGGCATGGGTTGGAATGCGCTGCTAGGGCCGTTGGCAGACTTCGTAGCGGACCCGAGTCTGGTAGAGGCACTGCCGTATCAGAATGTATATCAGCCATGGTTCGAGGAGAATTAAGAAGGCTGCTTTTTCACTCACTCGGCCCCCCCACCTTCAGCTTTTTCACTTTCGATTTCCTCAGATTTTTATTTTAAATTCTGGAGATAAATCGGCTTCTTTGCGGGCTTTATTAACTTTGAATTTGATGGCCAGTGGCGGATTTTTATATATAGTGGTCGGAAGAATGCAGGCGCATAGATACCCGCAAGTCCAACGGAACTTACACATCTCGCAATCATATCTATAGCGCGGATTATGCATTTTCTATTTCCAGTTCACAGGCCAGATCAAACTGTGATTGATTTCCATAGTCATGACAGCTCCTCCAACTGGTGTTCCAGGTACTCAGCGTCGTAGTTCCCGAAGGTTCTTGGGTGGGCCCCGCCGTAGACGTTCTTACTGTAGGTGACCAGATAGCTACACCCAGCCCCGATCTCCCTCAGTTCCACGATCCTGGCCTCTCCGTAGGGAGTCATGACCCGCTGCCCCTCACAAAACCTGTGCCTATTCATTTCCCACCTCCAGTTCGCAGGCCAGGTCGGTGAGCCACTCGTACTCGGCCTGGACGTTCGCTGAGAACAATTTCCTGAATACGCCCGGGTCCTCAAGGTACGTACGTGTCAGGACAAAATCACACTGGTAATAGGCACCTACCATAGCATCCAACAGCACCTCAACCCCCAGGTACGGCGTACCTTCGCAGAGCCGGTCCCCGGTTTTCTGCTCGATCGGGCACCCCGCGCAGCTGTTGTCGTAATACTCCTGGCAGCAGGGGCAGGCGTCAGTCCCGTACCTGTGCTTGTGTGGGGCGCCCTCCGTCTTCCTGGACCACACCTCAACAGAGGCCCACAGAGCTTCGGCTGCTTTTTTCGTTACTTTCATAATGGCACCCCCGGGTATTGAGGGATCCTCCGAACCTCGTAGCGCGTCCCAAGCCCTACGGCTTCAGCGTGTTCCTGCAGGACCTGGGCTTTAGCTCGGCAGGTGTCCTCTGAGAAGTGGGATTCCGCCACCCTCTTGTCGGTTTGGTTTATGACAAACCAAGTGTCAAAAGGAGAGACGGCCCCGGGGTTCAGGGGAGGGCCAAGGCCTTCCCTCTCGAACCACTGTCTTTGCCGCGATGACATCACCTTACACTCTCCACGGGGCTTCATCGTAGTTGGGTATTTTCCCCACTAACGCGCTCATGTTCCCCTGTCCTCTGGCGGAATAAAAATGTACTCGATCGCCGAGTGTACGAAGTAATAGACCCGCTTCCCGAACAGCTTGCTCTTGTGATAGGAAACATGGCAGTCCTGGGCCATGGTCATCCCACGCTTGGGGTGATCTTCGTATCCCAAAGAGACCTCGACGTCTCGCAGGTTTTCCAAGTCGACCCACTTGGTGAAGGTCTTGCGAGTGATCGGCCAGGCCCTATCGACCATGTCGCGCAGGCCGCCGTTGGCATACACTTCCTCTTGGGAAAAGGATACACAGTTCCGGAAGAATACGTAGTTACCCATGACTTCCTGCCTTATCCGTGCAAGATGTTCATAATGAAGAAAATTAATAACAGCGCAGTCCAAATCCCTCAATAGAAGATCTCCGGGATTTTCTCCTCTTACCTTTCTATTCTCGGGCAGCGGTATCCCTGCCGCCTCCAATGTTTTCTCTAGCGTTTTATATGCAGAGCTGAGATATGCGAGCGATTCACTATCAGTAAGATCTAAACAGTAACCAAGTTGCAAAGCCGCACCGATAACACATGGGTTCTCTATCTTACGGTCTTTAGCGTAACGCTCTGCACGATGCAAGCTGTTTTCCCAGAAATACATTCCATGACCAAGCCAATCATAGCTATTCTCACTAGGCTTAAAGTCATAGGCTCCAGATACGAGCCTTGCTCCTACGCGTTTTTTGCACGCATGAAAACCAAAAATAACACTAGGGATATTTTTATACAAAAAGGGTAGGCTTAAGAAGAGGCGTCAAGCAATGCTTTGTAAGGCTCTGCAACCTTACCATCTGTCGAAAGGATTCCTGCATTCTGAAGAGCACGCACAGCAGCATCTCTAGAAGATGTTACTTTCTTCCCATATTCCCGCATGTTATGGATGTTTTTTGCCGCTTCTCTACGAGTCATATGAAGTGCCCTAATCCTGCAAGGCGACAACAGAGGTGTTACCTCCTGTGCCTTGCTGTACCAATCGTGCATGTGCCGTGACTATAGAGCGCCGAAGTTTTCGAACAGCTCCCATGTACGTGGGAAATTTTCACGAATTAATTCACCGACCGCGTCTGCGTATTGGCGAATTTCCCATTGCGCAGAAGCGGCCTTGCGCAGGGACAGAAATGCGAGCCAGTTGCGTAAATTGGCACTGGCTCGCATACGAGAATAACGGGACACAGGCATAGATAGGCGGGCTAGTTCTTTCGGTACGCCCTGTGCAAGGCCCGCCTGGTAAACAGCTTCGGCGTGGGTATACAGTTCTTCCAACTCGCGCAGCCAATCGGCAGCAGCAGCTGCGGTCAACTTTGCGCCGGATCCCTGCGCCTGTTTGTTGGTTGTCGCCATGTTAGCCCTTTCCAGTAAGCGCTCGAAGTCTGGGACGTAACTTTCGTCAGGAATGTGGATGTAACGTGCGGACATTTCGTTATAAGACTGAGTCCGGTGGCGATGCCATTCCCGGAAAACGAAAATAGGGGCCTTGACTTCGATAATCATGCCACCCATTTCAAATGGCGTGGCATGATGGTTTGTATACAAATACGATAGAAGGCCTTTATCTTTGTCCCAGCCCTGAAAGCCTTTGCCAGTCGACATACGCGCGGCTTCGATGAACCGTTCATCAGAGCCCCAGGCTTCGACCAACTCGACATACCCATGATCCAACACTTTCATGGTTAATTACCTTGTTTGTTATACTGACTTTTCAGCCAAGTCTGTAAATGAGCTGCTTGGTTATTGACTAGAGCGTCGCCGTGTTCATCGAAGGCTTCTTGGATATCCTCCAGAGTTTTCAGGGGCTTGTCTGCGAAGACACTGAGCCGATGAATGGTCTTTTCGATGTATTCGGGTGATGGGCGACTTTTTAAGCCGTCGTATTTACGTTCATCGAAGTACCCTGTCTCTGAGTTCGTGCTGCCGCCATGCGGCGACAACGAGAATCCACGTCCCCAGGCAATTTTGGTCATGCCGCCTCCGGCAAGACTTCTTCGCACACCCCATCAATGATGGTGTGCAACCGCTGAGTCCGAGCGGGCAGGTCACCCAGGCGACCCTTCAGGGTCTCAGTGACAGCGTTGAACAGTCGCCAGGCCGTATCACCGCCTTCGGTGAATTCGATATACGACGGCTCGGCCCACTCGTTCCAGACCTGACGGATCTTGGAGGGCGGAATGACATCTTCCCGGAACATCTCCATGATCAGGTGGTCAGCCAAGTAGTGGTCGATCTGCTGTTCCTTGTACAGACGGATCTGCTGCTCCTGGTGCACCTGCATCAGTGGGATGCGGTTGACCGCGCCGATGACCAAGCCCGGCAAATCGCGCAGGATCTGCTTGGTGTGCTTGCGACCGATCTTGATCTCGCCTGAGAAGGCCAGGTTATCGCAGACGAACACCCCACTGCCGACGACCAGCTGGGCCGAGAAGGACTTGTCGTGGGAATTGCGCAGGCCCAAGACCGTGGTGAAATCGGCTTTGTCCGATCCCAGCTCCATGATGCCGAAGTAGTGGGCGCCGTTGCGGGCCAGGGCATGGGCGACATTGCGTACTTCGAGGCCCGCTGTGTCCAGCGCACCAAGGACTTCTTCTACCAGGACGTTGTGGTTAATCGGGTGCCAGATCCCAGAAGCTGCCGGGGCTGTAACCTTATCCAGATCGGCGCGCTCTACTTGGTGGCCGCCGCAGTGAAGCATCAAGTTGAGATTACTCATGTGTTTTCGCCTCTTTATTGCATGTATCGAATAGCCGTCGCACTCCGCGCACTGGCACTCGGGCGTCGATGTAATACGCTTCCCCTCGTCGCCAATGTTCCTCAGCTGCCGCAGCTACGAAGAATGCTTTTTGTTGCCTTAGTCGGTATAGGCATACTCGCTGATTTTCCGTGAGTTCGTATCGGGGAATACGGGCTTTAGCAGGTTCACGCGTTCGCATAGTTGATCGATCTCTTCGAGACTGAGTTTGCCAGCACTGGGCTCCTGTTGGAGCATTCTCAATCCAACAAGGATGTCAGTGCATTCGTCGGCAGTGAGGGTCATAATGTAAAAAGGTGCGGCCATTTGTTATCTCCTACTGCTTACAAGGCAGGCGCTCTACCAATCTGAGCTAATAGGGCAGATGCCGGCTTCGCACCGGCTTGCGGGTCAATCATCGTCGTTCAATGGATGTAACCGATCACCAAAACCCGTAGGTATAGCATCCAAGGATTACATGACTTCGTAATAGGCGCCGAAGAGAGTTTTGTTTCCGGTCCATCCGAGAGGCATGGCATTTTTGGAGTTTCGGCCTTCGCCCCATATCCCAAACTTGCTGTTGAATACCGGGGGGCTATCAAAAGCGTACACTTCCCCGTCGGTATCGATCGCGACGACTTTCGTCCATTCAGGGACATAGAAAAACACACCTTCGACTTCAATTTCATACAATTTCATGATTTGGGCATTCCTCTGCCGACAGGGACAGGTTTTAGTGCTTGTAGTTTATCGCGTAATTTTTTGGAATTCGAACTATTTGGCATTTGGCTTAATGCGTGCAAAAGCAGCGACTGCTCTTCAGTTGACAGCCGTGCCGCGTAAAATACAGTTTCTCTATGGCGCAAAGAAGGCCGTAGCTGGAACATGTCTGGGGCCGAAAGTGGGTCTATGTTTGGATTTCTGCAGCATGAGTGGCACACAAAACTGCCCTCCTTATATAAACAGGCAGGGCAAGAAAATTGTTTTTTCATGGTTTGGGCACTCCGTCTCTATCAAACCAAGTGAATGGCTCTTCGTCCAAAGGTGCCCTCCCGTGGATGATGTCCCACAGTACTTGCATCCTTGCTTTGTACTTGCAGTTATTGTTCTCGGCGCGTTCCAGAGCGTTTGACAGGATTTTGTTCATTTCGCGCTCTGCGTCGATGGCCTCTTTGCCGGAAAGCAGCATCTCGTTGTTCAAACTTCGATGAGCTTCTTTCCAGAATTCCGCTTTACGCTGCAAGGCTGCGACGTAAGTAGTGAGCGCGTTGACTTTTTTGCGCAGAGAATTTTCATCCATCATCTATCTCCGCCTCGCAAGCCAGTTCGATGAGAAATTGATATTCTGCCGTCGCTGTTTTTAGCCATTTTTTTAAATTTGGCAGATTCGGATCACAAGTGAAAGTATCCAGGGCGCTGGAGGCTGCTGGGTAAGGTGTGTCTTCACAGCATACAGCTCCGGCAGCTTCTGCTATGGGGCATCCTTGGCATTTGGCGCTAAAGAAGAGCCTGCAACAGGGGCATTCGTTTGTGCCAGCGCTGATCTTGTTTGGATTGGGCTCTGAAAGCTTATTATGCCAGGCCTCAGCGCTGGCCCATAGGGCCTCGGCAGCTTCGCGCTTCATTCTTGCAACTCCACAAGTTCAGACAGCAGATGTAGTTCTTTTAATTCGGCGTCTTCCAGGCGGCGCTTTAGCCGCTCGTTCTCCTGCTTGAGCATCATGTATTTGCGCAACAGTTTGTTGTGCGGGAGATTGACCAATCGAGCGCATTCTTCAGCGGTCATTCCACTACCTCGAATCTCAAGTTCCGGTTATTAAGTATACGCTTAATAAACGTGTCTGCCTGAGAATGGATTG
>Ga0180430_10001195_pt1 | contig 26115 bp, 22 predicted proteins | sample SS_ome_9_FD_132999 | JGI IMG/M metagenome (GOLD analysis project Ga0180430, IMG submission 132999) | Hypersaline lake sediment archaeal communities from the Salton Sea, California, USA - SS_1_S_2 metaG | ecosystem: Environmental > Aquatic > Non-marine Saline and Alkaline > Hypersaline >... | reverse complement strand
TCCCCTTCTCGTCCACGCTGTAGGCCCGAGCGTGAGCGAGGGCTCCGGCCGCAACCCGCACGCTCTCTCCCACACCGCACGCCTCGCTCACGCTCGGCGCTACTTCCCCTTCTCGTCCACGCTGTAGGCCCGAGCGTGAGCGAGGGCTCCGGCCGCAACCCGCACGCTCTCTCCCACACCGCACGCCTCGCTCACGCACGGCGCTACTTCCCCTTCTCGCCTGTCCTGTAGGCCCGAGCGTGAGCGAGGGCTCCGGCCGCAACTCGCACGCTCTCCACACACCGCACGCCTCGCTCACGCTCGGCGCTACTTCCCCTTCTCGTCCACGCTGTAGGCCTGAGCGTGAGCGAGGGCTCCGGACGCAACCCGCACGCTCTCCACACACCGCACGCCTCGCTCACGCTCGGCGCTACTTCCCCTTCTCGCCCGTCCTGTGGGCCCGAGCGTGAGCGAGGGCTCCGGCCGCAACCCGCACGCTCTCTCCCACACCGCACGCCTCGCTCACGCTCGGCGCTACTTCCCCTTCTCGCCCACGCTGTAGGCCTGAGCGTGAGCGAGGGCTCCCCGCAACTCGCACGCTCTCCAAACGCCGCCTCGCTGCGGTTCGGCGCTACTTCGCCTTCTCGTCCACGCTGTAGGCCCGAGCGTGAGCGAGGGCTCCGGCCGCAACCCGCACGCTCCCCCACACCGCTCGCTCGCTCACTCGCCCGCACCGAGACGCTTCGCCTGCTCGACGCTCTCCGGTTTCAGCCTCTCGAAAGGCACGGTGTAGGACTTCCCTTCCTTCGTCGCGATCTTCACCGCTTCTCCTTCGAGACCACGAAAGCGCGCCTCGATCGTCTTGCCGTCGCTGCTCTGCCACGACAGATACTCCGCCTCGCCGTCGCCGGATTTCATCGCTCCCTTCACGAAGGGCAACTCGTCCTCCGACGGATTCTCGCGATCGATCACCGCTCCCGCATCGATCCACTTCGCGATCAGGTCGATCTTCTCCTTGGGAAGGGCCTCGCCCTTGCGTGGCATGAAATCGTTGTGCCCCGGGGGGAGAAGCATCCGCTCGAGGAAGTTGCTCTCCTTCGCGTTGCCAGGCCGGATCAGGTTGTATTTGCCCACCTGGTAGAGACGCATCTCCTCCAGATCGTCGAGTGCGAGGTTCCCCTTGACCTTCGTGTCGTTGCTGTGGCAATCCCAGCAATAGGCTTTCATCACGGGCAGGACGTCATCCTTGTAGTCGATCGCTTCGACGAACGACGACATCAGCGTCACCGCAACACACGGGAAAAGGGAACAGAGCACTCTCATCGCACCGTATATCGGCTCAACCCGCCCGCGTTACCCAATCCGCGACTTCGTCATCGAGATAGAGTTCCTCCACCGTCTCGCGCGCCCAGTCCTCCGTTGCGGCGAGCCGCTTCAACAACAGGACCGCCGCCACCTGCGCCGCCGGCATCTCACTCCACACCGTCTGCGCGAGCACTCGCCATTCCTCACCACCCACCACCGCGCCGCTTCCCTCGAGCGCCGACCGGCACCGCTCGCAGACGAGCAGGCAGTGGTCGAAGTCGGGCTCGCTCGGAACGGGTGGAACCTCGAAGATCGCCAGCTTCTCTCCCGCGACCTCGCACAACTCGCATTTCGACTTGGCCCGTCGTGCCAGGTCCTTGCCGAATGACTGCAACGCCCACTGGCGCGCCTCGTGCTCTTCCCGGCCTTTCGCCATGGAACCTCAGCGGGTGATCTCGGGGATCGGAGCACCTTCCGGAATCACCTCGCCCTCCCAGGTAATGACACCGTCCTCGTAGGTGAGGATGCGTGCCGCACTGCCCTTCGCGGGACGTCGATCGATCTCGGGAAGAAACTGCCGGTGTTTCGCGATCACTTCCGCATACTGCGGATCGTCGGCCAGGTTGGTCCACTCGTTCGGATCGATCCGCATGTCGTAGAGTTCCTCGGCACCGTCGGCGTAGACGATGTAGCGCCAGTCCTCGGAGCGAATCCCGTGGTTGCCCCGGTTGTGCGAGGTGATGGCGGGTCGGTTGCGTGGCGCCTTGGCGTCCTGCAACTGCGGCACCAGGGACAGTCCCTCGAGACCGTCCTTCTCCGGGAGTCCGGCCAGGTCCACCAAGGTCGGATAGACGTCGAGCAGCTCGGCCGGTCGGCCACAGACTTGTCCGGGGGTGACGCCCGGTCCGGCAAAGAGAAGCGGAACGCGAGTCCCGTCGTCCCAGAGCGTGTTCTTGCCCGTGATCTCCTTCTCGCCGATGTGCCAGCCGTGGTCGGACCACAGCACGACGATCGTGTTCTCGGCGAACCCGTTGCGGTCGAGGGCATCGAGCACGCGCTTGACCTGGCTGTCGACGAAGCTGGTGCAGGCGAGGTAGGAACGGACCAGGTTCATCCACTCATTCTGATCCTCGAGAAACTCGAGGCGAGGCTCGGGCAGCTTCCAGTGGATGTACCAGGAGGAGCGAGGCGTGTCGTCCCGATCGTCCCGCTTGATCAGCGGTAGCGTCGTCGTCTCCTCGGGATAGAGATCGAACCACTTCTCCGTCGCGAAGCAGGGCACGTGGGGAAGGAAGAATCCGCAGCTCAGGAAGAACGGCTCATCCTTCGGCATCGCGTCGAGTTGTTCCTCGGTCCAGGTCGCGATCTTCCAATCTCCCTTGTCCTCATCCTTGTGTGGAAAGAGCCCCCAGTCGACGAGTCGCATCGGCGAGGGAGTCTTGACCAGCTTCTCCTCGGGAAAGGGCTTCGGACTCGCGGGCGGTCCGACCACGTCCCACTCCCCTGCCTTCCTGCCATACCCGCCGTGGTAGATCTTGCCCGTGGTGTAGGTCGTGTAGCCGTGCTCGGAGAGATACTGCGGCAGCGTCACGAGGTCGGCGAATTCCGGCAGTTCTCGAAACCAGGGGCGCAGGCCGTAGATGCCCGTCGAGGTGGGCCGCTTCGACAGCATCAGGCTGGTCCGCGAGGGATTGCAGAGCGGGGACTGGCAATGCGCGTTGGTGAAGGCGGTCCCGCGCTCGGCGAGCGCGTCGATGTGCGGAGTCTTCACGTCAGGATGACCTCCCATGAACCCGATCCAGTCATTCTGATCGTCGATCGCGATCATGAGAATGTTCGGCTTGTCGGCCGCGAAAACGGAGCCGCAGAGGAGCGCCACGAAAAGCAGGGGTAGAGGTCGGATCATGGTTCGATAGAGGATTGGATTCCGCAAGACACCCATCCTAGGAAGGGCGACCGGATTCCGCAACCCGCCAATCGCGCCACTTCACTCCTCACTCCTCACTCCTCACTCCTCACTTCTCAATCTTCCAGCCGCGTCCGCACCGACACCGCCGACTCGAGCGTGCGATGCACCGGGCATTTCTCCGCGATCTCCACGAGCCGCGACCGCTGCGTCTCGTCGAGATTTCCCTCCAGGAGGAGAACCCGTTCGATCACGTCGATCCAGCGATTCTCCGACTCGCACGCCTCCCGGTCCTCGCCGTGCACTTTCTCGTGCCGCAGACGGAGTTCCGCCGAATCGAGCGGCCAGCCCTTGTGGTCGGCATACATCCGCAGCGTCATCGCGGTGCAGGCCCCCAGGGCCGCGAGCAGGAGATCGTAGGGCGTCGGTCCCTCGCCGCCCCCACCGACCGAGACCGGTTCATCCGCGACCAGCACGGCGCCCCGCGCGAGAATGTCGGTATCGAATCCCCGCTTCCCGATTCGGGCAACCACCTCCTCGGATTCCTCCTCCGCCGCCGGCTCGAGATAGCGTTCCGCCCAGGTCGCGATCGTGTGTCCCACGTAGCGGGAGTCCGCCTCCCGGGTCAGGAGATGATCCGCATCATCCAGGGAAAGGAAGCTCTTCGGGTGCCGGGCGCGCTCGTAGATCGCCGCCGCATTGTCGATCCCGACGATCCGGTCCACCGGCGAGTGCATCACGAGCAGGGCCTTTCCGAGCCGGCGCGTCGCCTCTTCCATCGAGACCGACTCGATGTCCTCGAGAAACTCCCTCCGGATCGTGAAGCCCCGGTTCGCCAGCTTCACGATCGCCTCACCCTTCTCGCGGATCTCCTCGACCCGGTTCCCGAAGAGATGGGCCACGTGCTCGGGATCCGCCGGAGCCCCGACCGTGGCCACCGCCCGGACCGAATCGATCAGCCCTCCCGCCCGGATTGCCGCCGCGCCCCCCAGGGAATGCCCGATCAGGATCTGCGGTGCCTCGGCCGTCTCCGCGAGGAAACCCGCCGCATCGACGAGGTCCTGCACGTTGGTGGAGAAGGTGGAATCCTCGAAAGCACCGCCACTGGCGCCGAGGCCGGGAAAATCGAAGCGAAGCACCCCGACCCCGCGCTCGGTCAGGGCCGTCGCGATATTCTGCACCGCCTTGAGATCCTTGCCGCAGGTGAAGCAGTGGGCGAACAGGGCGTAGGCCCTGGGACGCCCCACCGGCGGCGTATCCAGCACCGCGGCGAGCGATTGCCCCGCCGTATTGTCAAATCGTAGAGTCTGGCTGATCATCGACGTTCCCCCGGAAACGAACAGACGAACATGGCATCCGCAGCTGACACTTCTTCTTCGGCCAAGGCAGGACCCCTGCCCGAACCCCGCCCCCTGCCGGGAACCGGTTCGCTCGCTCGTCTGCCCTTCCTTGTCGTGGCATGGCTGGTAGTGACATGCCTTCCCGCCACCGGGGACAAGGCCCCGCCAGTCGCGACCTTCTCCCTCGTGGCGCGCGATCCCGACACCGGGGAACTCGGCGTCGCGGTGCAGTCGAAGATCGTCGCGGTCGGAACCATCGTTCCCTTCGCCCGCGCCGGTGTCGGCGCCGTCGCCACCCAGGCCCTCGCCAACACCCGCTACGGACCCGTCGCGCTCGCCCTCCTCGAGGGAGGCGCCACGCCCGCCGAGATCATCGAGATCTTCCGCGAGCAGGATCCCGATATCGCTCTCCGCCAGGTCGGGATCCTCTCCGCCACGGGGGAAACCGCTCACTTCACCGGCGAGGAATGCCTGGCGTGGGCCGGCTCCGTCTCGGGCGAAGACTACACCGTGCAGGGAAACATCCTCACCGGCCCCGAGGTGATCGGGGCGATGGCGAAGGCGTTCGAGGAGAGCGAGGGCGTCCTCGCGGAACGGATGCTCGCCGCACTCGAGGCGGGACAGGAAGCCGGGGGCGACAAGCGCGGACGCCAGTCCGCGGCGCTGCTCATCGTGCGCGAGGGCTGGGGCTATGGCGGGCAGAACGACCGCTTCCGCGACCTCCGCGTCGACGAGCACGCCGAGCCGATCCGGGAACTGCGCCGGGTCTACGAGAAACACCGCGCCCTGTTCCCGCGGCCCGATGCCGGTAGGGATCGACCTCCGGGCGATCCGGCTGGCGAATGATCGACGCCGTTCTGTTTGGATTTGGGCGTCGTGGGTGGCGCGCACGGCGGGCCGCCGGGCCGTCGGCCCCTACCGGTCTTCGGCGGGTTCCGAGGGGGATTGTTCCTCCAACGTAGCAGCGGCCTTCGCGAGGACGGGCCGGAAGCCCAGGTGAGAAGTCCGAAATCCTTGCGGACTTCTGCTGCGATTGGCAGACCGGCAGTCGGCAGTCCCGCTCACCCAACTGCCGCCGCGGAACACGCGGTTGGAGCCGTCCTCCTCATCGCCACCGAATTCGTCTTCGCACCACTCCCGGGCGTTTCCTCCCAGATCGAACAGCCCCAATTCATTGCCCGCAAAGGCCATCACCGGTGAGGTCGCCGGATACCCGTCGTCGTAGTCCTTCTCATAGTAGTCGTCGGTTTCGTTCGGATCCGGAGCCTCCTCCTTCCGGCTCTGGTCGCTCACGTTCGCCGCGCCCGTGGGCGGCGGCCAACCGCCTTCCCACGGGTAGACCTCGCCCAGGCCCCGTCCGCCCTTCTCGTCATGTCTCTCCTTCGGACTCGCCTCCGGATCCTCCCGGTCGCCGATTCCCACCGCCCAGCTCCATTCCAGGTCGGTCGGCAGCCGATAGGCCATGTCCTCGGTCAATCGGCCCGCCGCCCGCTCCTTCTCCGTCAGCCAGGCACAGAACGCCTGCGCATCCTCCCAGCTCACCCTCGTCACGGGATGATCCTCGGGTCGCTCCTCATTCGCCCGCACGTCGTAGCCGTTGCAGACCTGGCTTTTCCACGGCTCATCCACTCCCTCATTCGCCTCCGCGAACGCCGCGTAATCCTTCCACCGCGTCTCGTGCCGGCAGAAGAGCACCCGCTCCCCCGCACTCGGGCCGTTGCCGATCGGCACCGGGACGAAGGTCATGCCGAGGGTGTTGGCGAAGGGCTGGTCCTTGGTCGCGGCGGCCGGGTCGGGGGTGTTTGATGCCCTTTTGGTCGGCTCCACATTTGCCAGCACAGGCCGGAAGCCGACGCCACTGCTCCGATGATCCGGTATGGGCCAGTGGCGATGCGCCGACCGGCAAGTGGGCCCGTCGCCGAACCAACTGCCGCCGCGGTAGACACGGCGGGAGCCGCCATCGTGATTTCCGATCTCATCCTCGCACCACTCCCGGACGTTTGCTCCCAGATCAAACAGCCCCAATTCATTGCTCGCAAAGGCCATCACCGGCGCCGTCGCCGGATACCCGTCGTCGTAGCCCTCCGCATACTGGACTTTTTCATCCGAACTCGGAGCCTCCTCCTTCCGGCTCTGGTCGCTCACGTTCGCCGCGCCCGGGGGCGGCGGCCAACCGCCTTCCCACGGGTACATCTCGGCCCGGCCTCGTCCGCGCTTCTGGTCACGTCTCTCGCTCGGACTCGCCTCCGGATCCTCCCGATCTCCGATTCCCACCGCCCAGCTCCACTCCAGGTCGGTCGGCAGCCGATAGGCCATGTCCTCGGGCAGCCGCCCCGCCGCTCGCTCCTTCTCCGTCAGCCAGGCACAGAACGCCCGCGCATCCTCCCAACTCACATTCGTCACCGGATGATCCTCGGGTCGCTCCTCGTTCTCCCGGACGTCGTAACCATCGTAGACCTGGTTCTTCCAATTCTCGTCCACGCCCTCGTTCGCCTTCGCGAACGCCGCGTAATCCTTCCACCGCGTCTCGTGCCGGCAAAAGAGCACCCGCTCGCCCGCGCTCGGGCCATTCCCGATCGGCACAGGGACGAAGGTCATGCCGAGCGTGTTGGCGAAGGGCTGGTCCTTGGTCGCGGCGGACGGGTCGGGCGTGGTGGGAGCTTTTCCTTTCCCGGACGACGGACCGCCCGGAGGTCGGTCCCTACCGGCGTCGGTTTCGGTGGATTCGGGAGCGATGACGGGATCGGCCTGCGCGATGGCGGGTGTCTCGGTTTGCGGCGAGTTGTCGCCCTGACCAAGAAACCACCAGGCACCGCCGGCGACAGCGAGCAGGGCGATCACTACCACCGCGATCAGCCCGACCGGAGCACCCGATGACTTCGATTCCTTCTCCGCCTTTTCCCGCTCGCCTCCTTCCCCTGCCTCCGCATCGCGACGCTCGCGAACGACCTGGAGCGCCTCATACAACTCCTGCACTTCGCTGAACCGCACCTCGGGATCCTGCGCCAGCGCCCGCATGATCGCATTGTCGACGTTCTCCCCGATCTTCGGATGCGAGGTGATCGTCGATGCCGGTGGAAAATCGCCCTGCGGAAGGCGGCCGGTCAACATGTGGTAGATCATCACGCCGAGAGAATAGATGTCGGCGCGCTGGTCGACCGACTCGGCCCCGGTCATCTGCTCGGGGGCCATGTAGAAGGGCGTCCCCATCGAGGTTCCCTCCACCGTCTGGAAGGTGACGTCCTCGCCCTGCACCATCTTGGCGAGACCGAAATCGGCGATCTTCACGGTCCCCTCGCGGTCGAGGAGCACGTTGGCCGGCTTGATGTCGCGGTGGGTGATCCCCTTCTCGTGGGCGAACTGCAGGGCCGTGCAGATCTGGGGGAGCAGTTCCAGGACACCGCTGGGCGTGAGGTCGCCCGATTGCATCTTCTCCTGGACGTCGCCCCCGTCGACGAACTCCATCGTGAGGAAGTAGTAGCCCTCGCGTTCGCCGAAGTCGTGAACGTTGATGATGTTCGGGTGCGAGAGCTTCGCCATCGCCCGTGCCTCGCGCTCGAAGCGGGCGATGAACTGCGGATCCGACGCGAGATTCTTGCTCAGGAGCTTGACCGCGACGAAGCGATCGAGACGCGGCTGCCGGGCCTTGAACACCACCCCCATGCCACCGGCCCCGAGAACGTCGATCACCTCGAGGTCGGGGAAGAGCGTCCTGATCTCGTCGAGTTCCGGGAGCCCGTGCTGCTGTGCGGCCGGAGTCTTCTTCGACAGTGGCGTCTTTCGTGTTCCTTCATCGAGCTGGGTCTCGTCCTCAGGCGAGGCCCCCTCGACCGGATCGGTGGTGTCGTCGGTCATGGCGTGCGGTAGGCAAACGGTTCGGGCACGTGCCAGTTTGCCTTATCGATAAACGATACTGGGAAATGGGCGACGATCGGTCAAGCTACAGAAACGTCACCGCCACACCCCGCTCCATGCCCCGTGGCCCTACTGGTCCCTCATCAGGTAGGCAAAGAAGTCGCGCACCTGCCGATCATCGAGACCGACCAGGAGGCCGGGCGGCATCAGGGAAATCGGCGAGGCCTCGAGCGACTCGATCGCGGCGCGGGCGATCTCGGTCGTTTCCCCGGCCGCATCCTTGAGCACGATCGTCCGCGGACCCCGCTCGACGATCATGCCGCCCGCCTTCGATCCGTCGGTCATCGTCACGATGTAGTTCAGGTATCCCTCCCGCAGCTCGAGGCTGGGATTGAGGATCCCCGCGAGCCAGAAATCGAGGTTGTGGCGCTCGTAGCCGGTCAGGGCCGGGCCGATCTGTTTCCCCTCGCCGAAGAGTTCGTGACACGTGCCGCACCGGGTCGCGTAGAGAACCTGGCCCCGGTCCGCGTCGCCTTCGCCCCCGGCCAGGACCGCGGCGATCCGCTCCGACTCGGCCGCGTAGTCGATTCCCGCGGCACCGGCCACGACCATGGGCCAGTGTTCCGCGACACGGGCATCGATCGTCTCGTCATCGTGACCCAGCAGCAGGGGCACCACTCCGGGTGAGACCTGCCGGGACTTCACCACCGCCTCGTCCACCTTGTCGAGCATCAGCATCGCCCACCCGGGACGACTCGCGAGGACGCGCTCGGCGGTGGCGCGCACCCCGTGCTCGGCGGGAAGGGTTCGCCCGTAGCGCGAGAGGATCGTCTCCGCGATTTTCGGGTCGTCGAAGCGCCCGAGCGCCTGCAGCGCGACCCGCTTCAGCGCACTGTTCTGGTCGAGCGAGAGGATCCGCAACAGCGACGGCACCGCTCCCGCATCGCCCCGGTCCGCGAGCTGCCGGATCAACTCGGTCCGAACCCCGAGCGGCAGGGAAGAATCGAGAACGGCCTTGCGCGCCTCGGGCAGGGCGGTTTCGTCGCCACTTTTCACCCGCGCGACCAGTCCGGTCTCGTCGAGGCTGCGCGCGTATTCATCCAGCGCCGCCACGAGCGCCTCGGGCAAATCCTCCGGCACGGGTGCCCCGGCGAAGGACGCCTGTAACGCCTCGAGCAAACCCGAACGCATCGCCTCGTCCGGAGCCCGCTCGAGAAGACCGGCACAGCTCGCCCAGTTCGCCTCGCCGCCGACCATGGCGTAGCGCTTCATGAGTCGATGCGGGATGGTCTCTCGGAAAAGCGCGTGCTCCCAGGTCGCGGGTTTCGCCAGCAGGGAATCGATCGCGTCGCGTCCGGACTCGGCATGGGCCTCGATCACCCACCAGAGGAGGAGCGGCTGGTGCGGATCGGCGAGATCTTCCTCGTGCGACAGCAGCGCCTCGACGATCGAGAGAGCGCTTCCCGCGTCGCGATACTTCGCGCTGGCGGCCCACTCGGCCCGGAGGGAGGGGTCCGCATCCTTCGGCCCTGCCTCGGAGGGAAGTGCCGCGAACTCCCGGACTCGCCATTGCGCGGCCTCTTCCTCCCTGCCCTGTTCCACCAGTGCCGCGTGGAGCAGGCCGCTCGCGCCGGCGCTTGCGGCCTCCCCTTCCCCGGACCACGACTCCTCGAGCAGGGCGCGCTTTCGCACCATCCAATTCGGATCGTCGACGATCACCTCGCCTCGGTCCTCCGCACTCACCTCGGCGAGGTCGCCGTGGGTGACCTTGGGATTCGACCCCACCGGCTTCACCCGGTAGATCCGGCCGCTCGTCTTGTGCCAGTCGTCGACCGGCCGCACGTGGCTGAGCCGCGAGTCGTACCAGTCCGCCAGGTAGACGCACCCATCCGGACCCACTCCGCAGAAGACGGGCCGGAACCAGCGGTCGTCGGTCTCGAGGAGCGGTTCCTCGTCGACGGTGCGGAAGGTCGATCCGTCGGGAAGGACTTCACTCGCCCAGACGATGTTGTGGAGCGAGTTCGCCGCGATGATCTTGCCGTCCCAGCTCTCGGGATAGAGTCCGCCCTCGTAGATGCAGAAGGCCTGGGCGAAGCGCCGCTCGTCGCCCTCGTGCTTCATGTGGCCGATGTAACCGAAGGCGTAGGGATTCGTGAGAGGTCCGTGCTTGCCCCACGATTTCTTGCCGTAGGAGCCACGAGGGTAGTACATCCCCCGCGTGTTGCCGTTGTTGGTGCCGGAAAAGACGCGGCCCGCCGAGTCGATCTCGAGGGAGAAGGTGTTCCCGCCACCCTCGGCGTAAATCTCGAACTGTTCCGTGTCGGGATGAAAGCGCCAGACCATTTGGCCCTGCCACTCGACCAGCTCCCCGGTGGCCGGATTCTCCACGCTCCCGGTGGTGGTCGATCCGTTGACGCCGTAGAGCCAGCCGTCGGGACCCCACTTGAGGCTGTTCATCACGGAGTGGGTATCCTCGATTCCGAATCCGGAGAGTTTCACGATCGGGTCCGTATCCGGTTCGGCATCGCCATCGGCGTCCGGGTAAAAGAGCAGGTAGGGCGGATTCGACACCCAGATCCCTCCCGCTCCGGTGACACAGGACGTCGCGATGTTCAGTCCGGTGATCACGTCGCGATGGCTGTCGTAGCGTCCGTCGCCATCGGTGTCCTCGAAAACGGTGATCTTGTCGGCGCCAGGTGTGCCATGCGGGGGCGGTTCGGGCACCTTGTCGAATTGCGCGCGCAGGTGATCGTCGTATTCCACGATCTTGAGTCCGGCGGGAAACTGGTACTGCCGGTACTGCGTCACCCACATCCGCCCCTTCTCGTCCCAGCTGATGTGCAGGGGCTGCTCCACCTCCGGTTCGCTCGCCACCAGCTCGATCTCGAATCCCTCGCGCACGCGGAACCCCTGGAGGGCTTCCTCGGGCGGAGTCGGCGCGGATCCATCCGCGAGCGTGCCGCGTCCTTCGTAGGTCCGGATGATCTCGGCGACCCGGTCACTGCCCGCCACCTCACCCGCCTTTTCCTTTGCCTCCTCCTGGCCTTCCAGGAACAGTCCCGGCCCGAAACAGGTCAGCACCAGGAAGGCGATCCACGCGATTCTCCTTTCGTTTCCCATAGGAAAAGATGCTCACCCGAATCGAGGCCGCGAAGGAAACAAAAAAAACGGCGGGAACAGGCCCGTGCCCGTACCTGGTCCAGGCGATCCGACAACCTTTTCCCGCGCTACTCCCGCATCCCGTCGCAGAATTGCCGGACGCAGGTCTGCAGGGCGCCGAGCGACCGGCGAAAGACCGGGAAGAACGATTCGGGCGAAGGACAGAACGCCTCGATCGCGGCCCACATGTTGTCGTCGATCGCGTAGACTTTCGCGACCTTCGTCTGGGTGGTCGCGTCGTGGGCGATCTGCCGGGCCTTCGCCCGCTCCTCGTCGTTCTCGAGGGGCCAGAACGACGGGTAGAGCACCCGGATGAACTCCGGGTCGTCCTCGTCGAACTGGACGAAGTAGTTTCCGCCCTCGTACTTGAAGACCACGTCGCCGTCGTCGTCGACCTCGGGCGAGTAGCCTTCCTTCTTGAGGAACCGCGCGAAGTCGAGGGCAAGGTCTTCCTTGGCCATGAAAGTCGGAAGACCGGATCTCGGGAGAGGATTCGCTGCCGCAGTCGCCGGCGCCTCACTCAGAACGGCATCTTGAAGCCGAGGCGGACCATGCTGAAGTCCTGCAGGTCGTCGTCGGTGAAACTGTAGAGATAGTCACCGAAGAGTCCCATGCAACCCCAGGATTCGAACCGGATGTCGATGCCCGCCCCCGCATCGAAGAGAAACTCGGTGGGTCCATCGGAAAGGCCACCCACCCCGCCGAAGACATAGGGCGCCCACGCCCCGCAGCGCTGCGTCTCGAAAGGAATGCGGTAGATCAGGTGCCCGGATGCGACCTGCTGCGACCGTGTCGAGCCGAAGGCCGCGTAGCTGATGTCGAAACCCCAGTTCGGCCCGAAGAAATAGGAGAGCGCGGCCCCCGCACCGATGCCGTCGTTGTCAATGTCCTCGGGGAAGATTCCGGCTCCGAAAAAGGAGAGCTCCCAGCCGCGATCGTAGCAGTAGGAGGCCCGCGTCGTCGTCTCGCTCGTGTAGGCCGGGTTCTTGGCGGCATACAGTTCCTCCTTCTTCCAGCGCCAGTCGGCCTGGGCCGTGGTGGACAGAACGACGAGAGCAACAAGGGCGGCGAAGAGCGGCTTCATGGTCAAAGGGTGCAGGTCCTCAGGCTGATGCTAACGAGAATCGGCCCGCCGACAACTCTTTTTTTGCACCCGTGCAAGGTCAGGACATCCCAATCTTCACCCCGATTTTCCTTGCCAATGGCGCGAATTGAATCACCTTGTTCGCTCTTCCTCCGCCCGCACTCCGGGCGGAATCCGGACAGGTGTCTGAGTGGTTTAAGGAGCACGCTTGGAAAGCGTGTGTAGGGGAAACTCTACCGTGGGTTCGAATCCCACCCTGTCCGCCATCGAATCCGCCAGGATTCGATTCATGCGGATCGGAATGGTGACAACCGGCGGATGGTGCCAATCCCACCCACCCTGTCCGCCATCGAATCCGGGGTTCTCGGTCAAAGTTTGGCTCTTGCCCGTTCGCCTACCCGATCCGAGCGTGTGCCATGCCCACCGCATCATCCCCGACCCTCATCGCCCTCGGTGCCCTCCTCGCCTTTTCCACACTTCCGGCCCAGGAAGCCCGTTGGGACTCGACCTCTCCCCTCGCCCGCGAGTTGACCGCGCTGAACGACCGTCTCGTTGCCGCCTACGAGAAGGAGGACGTCGCCACCCTCCGCTCACTTCTCGCCGAGAACCATGTCCACAACAACGTCTTCGGCACCTCTCTCGACCGGGACACCTTTCTCGCCGACATCGAGAGCGGCGTCCTCGAGTTTCTCCGCTACGAAACGACCGAGATCTCCTGGTTCATCCGCGACGGCCTCGCGGTGGCGACGGGATTGATCCAGGCCGAGGCCCGTCGCGACGGGAAACCGGTCCCGGCAACGCGGTTTCGGTTCACGCGAGTCTTCGCCCGGGAGGACGGCGCCTGGAAGGTGCTCCTCTTCCAGAATACGATGCCCCCACCTGCGGCGCGGCCCTGACTGCCAGCCGCGGGCTCAGCCCCTCTTCGCCGCCTTTCGCTCCGCGTTGATCTCCCGCAACTTCTCGCGCTCCTTGTCGAACTTGTCGCGGTTGCAGTTGCAGTGCAGGCAGAGGGGCGAGTTGTAGAAGAGAACGAACTTCTCCCGCATCGAGAGCGGTCGTTCCTGGCCGAGTTCCACGAGTCGAAGCGCATCGCCGCAACTGGGAACGACAGCGCCGAGGGCGGTGTAGATCGCGTCCTGGACGGACGGCTTATTCTCTTTCGGCTTCTTTTCTTCGGTCGCTGTCATGGATCGGGGCGTGGCGCACTATGACACAGTTTACGCGGCATCCAACCGGCGCGGATCGCGTTCAGTCCTGGGCTCGCCCCAGGATATCCCGACGCAGCATTCCCCACTCGTCGAAGGCGGCCCGCCGGCTCAGCACGATGGAAAGGGCGACGCCGGCGACCTGCGTCGCGAAGATCGCCATCATGATCGCGATCTGGTAGCGGATCGCCAGCATCGGCGACGACCCGCCCAGGATCTGACCGGTCATCATCCCCGGCAGCGCGACCAGCCCCATCGTGGCGATGCTCGCCAGGGCCGGCTTGAGGGCATTGATCATGGCCTCGCGAAAGAAGGGACGCACCGCCTCCCCCGGCGTGGCGCCATTCCCGAGGCGATGCAGGTAGCGGGCCTCGTGATCGGCGATCGCATGATAGAAGCGTGTCAGTCCGACGATGTTACCGCTCAGCGCATTGCCCAACAGCATCCCTCCCACCACGACGAGATAGCGAGCCGTGAACAGATCGGAGAGTCTCACGATCGCCGCATTGAAATAGAGCGTCACCACGAGCGTCACCCCGAAGGTGGAGACGAGAACCGGCCCGAGGATACGCGTCATCCGCAGACGACTTTTCTGCACCGTTGTCAGCGCCGCCACCGCCATCATCACGACGAGCCAGAGCAGGTTGAGCGCGGGATTGTCGAACAGGAAGAGATACCGAAGCAGGAGTCCGGCCGCGAAGAGCTGCACGATCATGCGCGTCACCGCCACCAGCATCTCGCGAACGATGCCGAGACGCAGGTGCAGGCTGAAGGCCACCGGGACGGCAAGCAGCACCAGAGCGGCCGCGAGCGAAAAGATGTCGAGATCCCTGGCTGCTTCCATCACTGCACGGGTTCGAGTGTGACCACGGTCGCCGACTCCGGCCGATTCCATTCCTCGTCATGCGAGACCACGACGACGGTCTCATCCGACTCACGGTCGAGGAACCGGTCGGCCACGGCCTTCTTGGCATCCCCATCGAGCGACGCGGTGGGCTCATCGAGCAGGAAGATCTCGCGTCCTCCGGCGAGGGCGAGGGCGAGCGCCACCCTCTGCCTTTCTCCCCCGGAGAGGTCCGCGACCCGTTTCGTCCCGATCCCTTCCGCGAGAGCCAGTGTCGTCCATGCGACTCCCATGTCCTCGATCCGCGGTCTCTCGGACCAGCAGCGCGCGGTGAAGAACCTCTCGCTCACTTCCTCGACCGTGCCCTCCTCGAAATCGATGTCCTGGGGAACGAAGGCCACCGTGCGACGGATCGCGTGGGCAATGGCGGGAACGAGAGTCTCGCCCCGAAATCGGATACTCCCGCTCCCGGGTTGCAGGAATCCGAGGAGGAGACGCAAGACTGTCGACTTGCCCGATCCCGACCGGCCGCGAAGGACGACCTTCTCCCCCGGTGCGACGGCCAACGAGAAGCGGTCGAGAACAGGGGTGCCATCGAACCGGACCGAAACATCCTCGAGGTGAAACAGTGGCGAAGCGGACATGCGGAAACCCGCTGCCACGATACCGGAACCGGGCCGCCCGGCAAGCGACGCCCCCGCGGCTAGACAAAAACCTCGCGAACCGCGCGGCCTCCGAACACGGTGGGTACCTCGTCGCGACCGTGGTGATTCCAGGTCAGGTCGTCGGCGCGCAATCCGAGCGACCAGAGCATCGTGGCGTGGAAGTCGTGGGGAGAAACGGGGCGATCCACGACGGTGTAGCCGATCGGATCCGTCTCCCCGATCGTTCGCCCGCCCCGCACCCCACCGCCCGCGAGCCACATCGTGTATCCGGCGGGCGAGTGATCCCTTCCCCCGCCGCGTCCCTCCATCGTCGGCGTGCGCCCGAACTCGCCGCCCCACACGACGAGGGTCGAGTCGAGCAGACCGCGCGCCTCGAGGTCGGCAAGCAGCGCCGCCACGGGGCGATCGGTCCGGCCGGCCATCTTCTCGTGATTGCCCTTGATGTTCCCGTGGGCGTCCCAGCCCCCGACCCGCAGCTGCACGAAGCGCACGCCGCGCTCGACCATGCGCCGCGCGAGCAGGCAGCCCCGGCCCACCTCGCGCGTGCTCGGCTCATCGATGCCGTAGAGTTTCCGCGTCGCCTCGCTCTCGCCGTCGAGTGCGAACAGGTCCGGCGCGGCCGTCTGGAGGCGGAAAGCCATCTCGTAGGAGCGGATCCGCGCCTCCCACTCCGGATGATCCCCCACCGCGTCGAGTTGGCGGCGGTTGAACCAGTCGATCGCCGCGAGCTGCCGGCGTCTCCGTTGTGCATCCGTTCCCTCCGGCATCTCGACGTGGCGAATGCCCACGGCGGGGTCGACCACCGTGCCCTGGAACCGCGGCGGCAGGAATCCCGCACTCCAGCCCGCCGCCTGGGGAAACTGCATGCCGTCGTTGTGCAGGTTCATCGCGAGGAAGGCGGGCAGGTTCTCCGACTCACTGCCCAGCCCATAGACCGACCACGATCCGATGCTCGGGCGATCCCCGGCCCCGGTTCCCGTGAGGGCGACGCATTCCCCTGGTCCGTGCACCGGATTCCGGTGGGTCATCGAGCGAATCACGCAGAGTTTGTCCGCCTGCCGCGCCGTATGAGGAAACAGGTCCGACACCCACAGCCCTCCTTCGCCATATTGCCGGAATCCCCACGGCGACGGGAGCAGGTTCTTCAGACCCGCCCGCTGGATCCGGGGCACCCTCTCCGCGAGCGAGTCCGGCACATCCTGCCCCGCGAGGCGGGCGAGTTCCGGCTTGGGATCGAAGGTATCGACCTGGCTCGGTCCTCCCGACATGAAGAGGAAGATCACGCTGCGCGCATGCGGCGTCCGGTGGGCACCCGCCGGACGCCCCATCCCGTTGTCCGCCGCCCGGAGCGACTGCAGGGCGATCGATCCGGCGCCGAGCCCGGTTCCCAGGAAATGGCGTCGACTCGGGAAGTTCTTCATGGGATGTAGAGAAATTCGTTCGTGTTGAGAAGGACGAGCGCCGCATCCTCCAGGCCAGCTTCGCCGATCAGCGCTTCGATCTTCTCGATTTCCTCTCCCTCTGCCGGACGCGACAAAACCCGCTCCACCAGTTCGGTCGCCGCGTTCTTCCCGGACAGATCTCCCGCAAGCGCTCGCGCCGTCTCGAGAGGCAACTCGGCATTCAGGAACCAGAGCGGCTGCAGGGCCACGGTGGAGACCCGGCGCCGCGCGCAACTCGTCACGGCCTGGGGAGAATCGAACAGCATCTGCTGATCGGGAAGGCGATCGCGCTTCTGCCGCAGGTAGACGCTGCGCCGCGAGCTCTCCTCATCGACACTGGGTCCTCCGACGGTCCGGTCGAGCCGTCCCGAGACGGCGAGCAGCGAGTCGCGAATCGCCTCGCTCTCGAGCCGGCGCGGCGTCCACCGCCAGAGGGAGGCATTGGCCGGATCACGCGCCTCGTGGGCCGCCGAGAAAAACGACGACTGCCGAAAGGTGGCCGAGTCGAGGATGAGCCGATGAATGTGACGACTGCTCCAACCCGAGTCGACCAGCTCGCTCGCGAGCCAGTCGAGCAACTCCGAATGCGATGGCTCCGCCCCTTCGATCCCGAAGTTCCCCGAAGTCTCGACGAGTCCCCGGCCGAAATAGCCCTGCCAGATGCGGTTCACCCAGACCCGGGCCGTCAGGGGATTCTCCCGGGATACGATCCAGTCGGCGAAGGCGAGCCGGGGTCGCTCTCCGACCGGCCCGGTTTCGCCGAACACCTGCGGCCAGCCGGGCTGAACCTCCGGACCGGGAGTCCCGATGTCACCTCGCACGAGATAGTGCACGCGCTGCGCGCCGACGATTTCCGGCTCCCTTTCCAACGGCCAACGCATCTCGTGGGGAGCCACGGCGAGCCGGTGGGCCGCGGTCGCGGGCGAGTAGAATCCCCACGCCTGGGGGAAGTGGCCGATCTCGCGCTCCAGTACTTCGAAGTGGCGCCGCTCCTCCCCGCGAAGTCCTCCGGCGACCGACTTCGGAATCACCAGCACCGGCTCCGGCACTCCCTGGGATCTCCGGTTCTCCGCGATTCGTTCGCGCACCGACTCGAAGAGCCGCCAGCGCGTCTCGACGAGCGCATCGGCCGTCTCATTCTTCTCGAGGATCACGTTCCCGGGCTGCCCCCGCACGAAGAATGCCTGCATCCGGTAGTAGTCCCAGGCCGTGACCGGATCGAAGAAGTGATCGTGACACTGGGCGCAGGCCATCGTCAGTCCGAGAAAGGCCTCCGCCGTCGTGTTCGTGATGTCGACGAGGATGTCGTTCCGCTGGATCTTCTTGTCGAGCTCATTGCCCGAGTAGCGAGCCGCCGCGAGAAACCCGGTCGCGACGAGGTGCTCGGGATCCCATTCCTCGATCTCGTCCCCGGCGATCTGTTCACGGACGAAGGCGTCGAAGGGCTTGTCGTCCCGGAACGCTGCGATCACGTAGTCGCGATACTTCCACGCATGCGGCCGGTCGCGGTTGTGCTGGTGCCCGTTGCTCTCGGCCCAGCGCGCCACGTCGAGCCAGTGTCGTCCCCACCTTTCACCGAATTCCTGCGAGGAGAGCAATCGCTCGGTGTCGAGGGGATCCGTCCCCACGGCATCGGGTGGCAATCCCGTGAGGACGAGGCTGATCCGGCGGCGCAGGGTCACGGGATCGACCTCGGGTGCCGGTCCGACCCCGAGTGCCTCGTGTCGCTCGGCGATGAAGGCATCGACCGGGTTCCGCACCCAGTCGGAATCGCGCACGGCCGGAATGACAGGACGCCGCACCGGTTGAAACGACCAGTGATCGCTCTCGAGCACCGCCGGAGGCGGATCCACCTCGGCGATCTCCACCGGAGGCTTCGGAAGTGAGACCTCTCTCTTTACCTCGGTCAGGTCCGGAAGCCCGAGAACGCCGAACCAGGAATCGTCCAGCCGCATTCCCGAGACACGGATGCGATCACTCGGTTCCGTCTTTCCTCCCGTGGAGAACCCGATCCAGTTCACCGAGGAGATCGCGTTCTCGCTGGTGATCACCGCGTGGGGAACCGCCGACTCGGACAACTCCGGATCGACCCAGAGGGAGAGTTGGTCGAACGGATTCCCGGCGCCGGAAACCGACTTGCGCAACCGGGCCACCACCTCGAACTCGCGATCCCCGGCAAGTGGCGCGGCATACACCTCCCTGCCCGACCGGTAGCGCGCCATGAAGTGATTCGCGGATTCGTTCTTCACGTGCACGCCGATGTTCGGCACGCCGCCCGAGTGGGTCGCCCCGTCTCCGCCCTCCTCCTCGTCGAGCCACAGGACGAAGAACTCGCCGTTGCCCTCCTCCGGTGTGTCCAGCGAAGCACCGGGATAGGTCAGCCGGAAAGTGACGTAGAGTTCGTCGCCGGTGAATGGAACGCGCAGCTCGCGCCGCATCGGATTCGACCGCCCGCCCGAACCCGCGATCTCGAACGCCATCGAGGCTCCGCCCGCCAGTTTCCAGCCGTGGGCGAAGGGAATCTCGGACGCACTCCCCCCGACCGGAGAGAACGACAACAACAGAAAAGCGATGGAGCGGAACACCTTCACCCACGGAATCTATATCACAGGGAGAGGGCCCGTGGCAGTCCCGCAGTCGCGGTGATCGCTTTCTCCCCAGACACCCGGCGGCTGGGTAAGGGCGGTTTGCGGGCTTCTCACCCTGCCCCGATCAGGGCATCACATAGTAGTATTCGTCACTCGCCGGGTCGATGAGCCGGTAACGCGAGTGGAGAAAGGCGACCAGATCGATCAGTTCCTGCACGGTGAGCTCCCGGTTGAAGACCGGCATCGGAGAAGTCGCGTCCTCGGGCTTGGTTCCCTTCGGCAGCGACTCCCGGTATTGATCCGCGAGCTTGTGATCGGGCGAGATTACCGAGGTCACGAGGTCACCGTAGGATCGGACCCGGTAGATCTCTCCTCCCAGGGTCACCTTGGCGAACACCTCGCCTTCCTGCTCGGGTAGATCGACACCCTCGACGTCGTGGCAGCGATGGCAGTTGAACGAAACGAAATTCGCCTTCCCCACTTCGGGATCGCCCCCGGGAAGGTGAAAGCCACGGGACTGCTCCCGCTGCTCCTGTCCGCACCCGGCCCAAGCCACCGCGACGACGGCAAGCACTCCACCGAAGAAACACCTGATCGATTTTCTCATGATCACGATTCTGGCGGAACCGGGCCGTCATTCGCTCCGCAAGATTTGCCATACGCTGCCCGAATCCTGCTCTCCCAGGAAAGAATCCGCTTGCGGAAACTTCATGCCGGCTGACCCTTTCCCGTGAGCAAGAGTCAAGTCGAGGCGGCCATCGAGTCCGGGAATCCGTTCACGCTGCTAATGGCGGATGGGAAGGAATACAAGGTGCCTCACCCGGACTATATTTCCCTCTCGCCGAAAGGTACCTTCGTTACCGTGTATGACGATGAGGAGAAGTTCTACGTCCTGCCCCTGATCACCATGACCGGAATCGCTTCTTCGACTACCGATGCCCGCTCCGAAGGGAAATAAGTTCGCCGCCAAGAGGCCGGACGAGAAACGGACCGCCTCGCTTTTCGTGCGGCTCACCTCGGAGGAGAAGAAGATCTTGTCCGACGTGGTTACCGATTCCAACGTGAGCGCATGGGCGCGGGATCGACTCCTTGAGGCCGCCCGGAGGGAGCAAGCCGATACAACCAACTCGTAACCCATTCGGCATCTATCCTGCGGAGCAGGATGCGCGCCGTCAGCCGGGTGGCTGATCCTGGGCGTTCTCCCCCATCACAGGAGATCGGCGATGACTCGTCCACCATCGGTTGCCTCGGTCATGCTGCCGAAATCGGTTGGAAACTCATCGCGAGGCGCCACGCCGAGGCGCCCGAGAAGCGTCGCGAATAAGTCCGCCACCTCGAACGATTCTCCCTCGATCGCGGTTCCGTCCGCGTTCGTCGCTCCGATCACCCGTCCCCCGGCGATGCCGCCTCCTCCGATCACGACCGGGGTGACCTGGGGAAAGTGATCCCGCCCGTTGGCGCCGTTGATCGCGGGAGTGCGCCCGAATTCCCCGAGCCACACGACGACCGTCTCCTCCAGGAGTCCGCCGGCGGCGAGATCGTCCATCAGCGTCGCCCACGGACCATCGAGTTCCCGGCAGAGTCGTCCGACGTTCGCCGCGTTGTCCTGGTGGGTGTCCCAGCCTCCCTGATGAACCTCGACGAACGGAGTGCCGAGTTCGAGCAAGCGCCTCGCCACCAGGAGCCTGTCCGCAAGAGTACCTCGGCCATACCGTGCTCTCTCTTCGCGATCCCGCTCGAGATCGAGCGCCCGTTCGAACGGCGTATCGACCAGCTTTTCGATGCGCTCCAGCACGGCGAGCCGAGCCAGGGCGGGATCCGCATCGGGATGAGCCTGCCGAAATCGCTCGCTGAACGACCGCGCCAGCGAGATCCGGTCGCGACGCGATTCCAGCACGCGAAGCAATCGCCGCGTTTCCCCGGGGTCCTCGATCGCGAACGGCCCCCACTGCGAACCGAGGTAGGCCGGACCGAAACCCGGCGCACCGAGACTGACGTATCCCGGCAACACCTCGTCGCCTCCCTGCTGCGCCGCGACGGCGCCGAGAGCGGGACGAGGAAAGGAATCGACCAGGGGAAAACCGGTATGAAGAAAGTAGCGGGCCCGCTGGTGCTCTCCCTCGGGTGAACGCAGGTTCCGAACCACCGACAGCTTGTCCATGTGACGGGCCATGCCTGGCAGCGTCTCGGAGATGCGAAGCCCCCGGGCCGCCGTCTCGATCGCCCCGAGGGGTCCGCCGGTCTCTGTGTCGGGCTTGGGGTCGAAGGTCTCGAACTGGCTGGGTCCCCCATCCGCCCAGATCACGAGCATTTTTCTGGCCCGGCTCCCCTCGCCGGCGAAGAGCCGGCCGGAAGAATGTGCGAGAGCAAAGGCGAAGAAACCGCCCACGGAGCCACCGATGAACTCCCGGCGGGAGGAAGATCCGGACCGGCCGAAGCGGCAATCGTAGGGCGGAACAGTCATGCAAGGAAACGATCAGGGGTGAAAAGAGAATTCGCTCGAGTGAAGAAGCGCGAAGGAGAGGTCGGCGAGAGAATGATCGCGGACGAGTGCCCGCTCATCTGCGGTGGGATCCCGCGTCAAGATCGCGTGGAACACATCCGCAACCGACGCACCGGGAACGGGCAGATCCAACGCGAGTTGTCTCATCATCTGCGGAACGCTCTCTCGATACTGCCAGGTGGAGGAGAAGTCCTCGTCGAGACGAGGGCCGATGACTTGCTCGAGAAAATCCCCGCGATCGATGTCAATCGCTTCGCCGAAAATTGTCGACACCGAGTCGAACCACTGCTCTGGAGTGAGAGGCTTGACCGGTTTAGCCGCAAACACCTCCGCCGCCTTTTCACCCTTTCCACCTCGGGAGCCACGCTGGTAGGCGAGCGAACCACAGATACCCGTCACGAGTGCCCGGAGATCCCAACCCGATCGCTTCGCCTCCACCGCGAGGTAATCCAGCAACGAGGGGACGGAAGGCGGATGCTGATCGGAGAAGTCGTCCGGAGGATGGACGATGCCCCGGCCGAGAAGTTGATACCAGACCCGGTTGGCGAAGCTCCGTGCGAAGGCGTTCGTATGACGGATGAAGAGCGCCAGTTCGTCGCGCCAGAGGGCCGTGCGGGGTTCGGCGCCGGTCAGGAAACGGGGGCGGAAATCGGATTCGATGAGCCGGTTCTCCACCCGCACGTTCCCGTTCCCCGCCGCGCTCCGATCCACCGTGTCGAAAAATCGCGCCATTTTCGCGTAGTCGTCCTCGGTCCAGCGATCATACGGATGGTCATGACACCGGGCGCAGTCGAGCCGGACCCCGAGAAAGAGGCGCGACACCCGGTTCACCTCCTCGTCGGGATAGCGGGCCAGGAAATTCGCGGCTCCGTTCTCGCTCGACGTCCCGGTCGCGGTGATCAGCCCGGTCGCAATCTCGTCGTAGGGAGTTCCCTCGCGAAACCGCTCCTCCAGCCAGAGCCGCAGGGCTTCCCGGTCGGTTTCGAAGGCCTCGGCATAGCCGTTGAGAACCGTCGTCCAGAGTTCGGACCAGTGACGAACCCAGTCGGGCGAATCGAGCCATCGCTCCACCCAGGCGAGGCGATCGGGATTCGCAAGAAAGTCCTCCCGCTCCTCCCGCGTCGGAACCCGGCCGGCGAGATCGAGCGTGACCCGTCGCAAGAACACGGCATCGTCGCATACCGGCGCCGGGACCACGCCGCGTTCCTGCCACCGTGCGGCCAGGAGTTCGTCGATGGTCTCTGATACGGTCATCTCCTTCTACACTGGCGTGGTCCCATGGTCCCGCACGTCGCCCATCAGAAATCCGATTCCAGTTCCGCTCCGATCTCCTTCGCTTCCGCCACGATCTCTTCCAGCTCCTCGTTCGCACCGGCCCGCAATGTGAGTCGCCCCTGGTCGTCCTCCTGGAAGGTCTCCTCCACCCACCGCGACAATCCATCGATCTCCATCGACTCGATCTCCCGCTGGATCTGTTCGATGATCAGCAGCTTGCCGAGCGTGCTGCCGAACACCGCCGCGAGTTCGGGATCGCCGATGCGCTCGCTGGCCCGATCGAAGTGACGCCCCCTCAACCGCACTTCACGCAGGTGCCGCAGGATGTCCCGCATGTTCTCGGTCACCTCCTCTTCGGCCTCTTCCCGGACCCGGCGTTTGCCCTTCTTCGTTTCCAGCGCCTCGCTCAAGACGGCCATGAGCGCTTCCTCCGGACTCGCATTGCCGAGGGGCAGCTCCCGGGCGAGGAGAACGACCGCTGCCTCGCTCTCGAAAAGGGCTTTCAATTCCCGGTGCAATTCGTCCTCACCTCCGATGCGGGCCGCGAGATCGGCCACCGGTCCCCGCAAGGCCTCCACCCGGCCCCGGACCGCCTCGAACTCGCCGAGGACGCCGGGCAGGTCCTCGATCGCCTCGTCCGTCAGGTGAAGTCCGTCCCCCTTCTCGATCAGCCCCTCCTCGATCTGGGCGAAGAAGAGGTCCACCGCCATTTCCGGACTGTCGACCTCCTCCGCGTCGTCGGCGATCTCGGTCGCCGCGAAGTAGGGAAAAAGCGGATCCTCGATCGCGGCAGCCAGTCGCCGGTGCAACTCGTCGGGTGTCGCGACCTGCCCCTCGTAGAGTTCCAGTCCCTCCGCGATGCCCCGCCCCGCCGCACGAACGGCCCTCCCGAAACGGGCGATCTCGGTGGCGCGTTCGACGCGAGATACCGGAACCGCCAGGCCGCCCTTTCCGTCTTCGGCGAGTATTTCGCCCAGTTCCTCCTGGATGGATTCCGCACCGGGCCGCATCTGCTCCCGCAGGGCCGCCACGTAGAGGATGGGCGCGGCGCCATCCTGGTCGAGAAAACGGGCCAGTAGTTTTTCCGCCTCACTCTCCGTCGCCAGTTCATCGCGGAGTTTCTCCATCGGCGCGCCCAATCCTTCGACGTCCTCGCCAAACGTGGCATGCGCCTCGACGAGACGCTCCCTCTCCCCGGCGAAGGACTCTTTCAGAACGAGTGTGCCCTCGCGCTCCTCGAACCGTGTTTCGAGAAAATCCTGCAGCGCGTTGCGCGTCGCGCGCTCCCGGCTCTCCTCCTCGATGTAGAGCACCCGCTCTTTCAACACGATCCGGCCCGGTTCCGTTCTCAGGGCGTCGCGGAACCGGGACAGGGTATCGCCGGATCCCTCGATCTGCTCGAGTAGGGTTTCGACGCGACGGGCGAACCCCTCATCCGGCGTCATCGTCCCCTCGCGGGCGACCAGTTCCACTCGCAGCAGTCCCACCCCGGCGAGGAGAACCAGGGCACAGGCGAAGGCCGCCACTCTCCCCACCCGCTCGCTCCCGTCGCTACCCGACGCCAGGCGGCGGATGCGCACCTGCAGGGCCGAACCCCGAGCCAGGCTCGCTCCGACAGTCGTGCACCGCGGCTCGGCGAAGTGGAGAAGGGCCTTCGCGTAGTCGACCGCCGAGTTCTCGCCGCGCGACGACAACCGGCGATCGCAATCCCATTCGGCGGCCTCCTCGAATCGCCGGGCCGCCCACCAGGCGATGGGGTTGAACCAGTGCAACACCGCCACGAGACGGGCGGCGAACGACTTCCACACATCCCCGCGGAGAAGGTGGGCGGCCTCGTGTTCGAGCACCGCCATCCGCTGGCGCGCATTCAACCGGGCCCAGGCCTGTTCCGGCACGACGATGCGGGAACCCTGCGGCAGCCGGCACACCATCGGTCCGATCGTGTCGTGCACGCGGAGTCGCACGCGATTTCGGATGCCCCTCTCCCCCAGGATGCGCTTCCACTCCTCCTGCCACTCGGGTGGAGCCTCCCTCGTTCGCCGCATCGCGAGACAGAGCGCTCCGTAGGCGCCCGCCTGAATCACGAGGGCGAGGAGCAAACCCGCCAGGTAGACCGTCGCCATCGAGATGCGTCTTTGCGAGTCCGCGCGGCTCTCGACACCAGCCGCGATCTCATTTCCGGCGACGGCCGGACGCGCACCGTCCATCGCGAGGAGATCGGCTCGCCATTCGTTCTGCGAAGCATCGCCCCATCCCGGGGCCGGTGTGCGCGCTTCGAGAACGGGGAGTGAAACCGGAATGCTGATGATCAGGACACCCTGGGCGAGCACGATGCCCCACCCGAGCCGATGCCAGAGTGGAGAATGGATGCGACAGAGCCGGAGCAGCAGCGCGACCACCAGACCGGCTCCGGCGAGTCCGGCCGATGCGACGAAGAGTGGATTCATGGCAAGATCGTTCATGGAAGACAAGCGTTGGGGAGTGGCATTCTCAGTCGGCCATCGACTGTTCGGCATCGCTGATGAAACGCTTCAACTCGGCGATCTCATCGGCCGAAAGGGTGCGGTTCGCGAGAAGGTGCCCGACGAGAGGAACGACACTCCCCTGGGCGACCTTGTCCACCAGTTGATCGAGCAGTCCCTCGCTGACGGAGTCGGAAGAAATCGCGGCGCTGTACTGCGCGGGCCGCTCCGCCGACCGGTCGACGATTCCTTTCTCCACGAGCCGGTTCAGACGAGTCTGCACCGTCGTGTAGCCGATCGCCTTCCCCATCGCCGCGTGTGCCTCCGAGAGGGTCAGGGGCCCATGCGTCCACAGGAGATTCATCATCTCCATCTCGCCGCGGCTGAGTTGTTGTGCCGTTTCCTTCCTCATGACACCCACCTTTTACGACAAGCGTCGTAAAGGCAAGAACTTTTTTACGACAATTGTCGTAACACAGTCGACCAGCGAGAGATTCGTGCGT
>Ga0180430_10001194_pt1 | contig 26121 bp, 23 predicted proteins | sample SS_ome_9_FD_132999 | JGI IMG/M metagenome (GOLD analysis project Ga0180430, IMG submission 132999) | Hypersaline lake sediment archaeal communities from the Salton Sea, California, USA - SS_1_S_2 metaG | ecosystem: Environmental > Aquatic > Non-marine Saline and Alkaline > Hypersaline >... | reverse complement strand
CGAAGGCGGCATCCGAGCTAGCTCAGGTCGACGGTTCCCGGATCGACCTGCGGTCATTGAGTCTTGAAAATTTGCGTTGGCAATATGCCGAGGTAGCTCAGCTGGTAGAGCAGCTGATTCGTAATCAGCAGGTCGACGGTTCAAATCCGTTCCTCGGCTCAAAAAGAGACGGCCCCAATACGGGGCCGTCTCTTTTTGCGTTTTGGAGCGATTCGATCGTGGCTGACTGATCGAATCAGCTGCTCTACCCCGTGCAGATGATTCAGGCAAGCCGGGCAAACTTGGTCCGGTGGACCAAGGCAAACCGGCGCGGCAGATACGATCAGATGACCGACGTGCCGCGGAGGGCACGTCGCAGCGGCCGCGGCAGTATAATGCCGCCGCCGAAGGCGGCATCCGAGCTAGCTCAGGTCGACGGCCTGGTCGAACCGTCGACGACCGAGGCAGGTCGAGACAAAAAAATACGTCCGCCGGGAAACCCCGGCGGACGCATGATTTGTGCCTTGCTTACGCTACTCGGTCGTCTCTTCTCCCTCACCCTCGGCTTCCGGCGCCGGCGCCGGCGGAGGAGGCGGCGGAGGCGTCGCTGCCTCGGGCTGCTCCATCGTCGTCTCAGGCGTCTCGGTCTCGGTCGCCTGCTTCTTCTGACAGCCAAACCAGTACAGGCCGCAGAGTCCAAGGACCACTACAACTGCCAAAAGCTTTTTCATCGAGATCCTCCTTCCCCCTTTGGGAAAATATTATCCGTTAAAGTTGGCCGATTTTATACAGCTATTGAGATCCACGTGCAAGAGAAAACGGGGCCCTTCATGCCCTTATGAGCTCCAAAAGGCGGTTTGGCGCCAACGGGTTGGCCTCAGCCTCGCCCCTGCAGGTATACCAGCACTTCTGGCAGGAGACCTTCTTGATCCTGTCCCTGTCGAACTCCGAATAGCTGCAGACCCTGGGGAGCTCCGAACACTGCTGGACGAAGCCGTCGGGCGTGACCTGTATCCAGTTGAAGCCGGCCTTGCAGCCGGGCACGAAGCCGTCGCGAAAATATGCCGGTATCCTGTCCAAGTAATAGTTGGAGTTCTTGATATGCCTCAGTTCGCGCTTGATGCGCTTTATCTCATCCACGATGCCTACGAGCTGACTGTAGCGCCTCTGCGCAATCATGCCGCCCTCGTCGCTGCGTTTGAGGGAGCAGTAGGCGGAGTATGACACCATCGCCCCCCACTCCTCCGCGCGATATGCGATGGGCAGGATCTCGTCCAGGTTCGACTCCATTATGATCGTGTTGAGCGCAATGCGATATCCCGCCGCGGTCAGCGCCGGTATCGTCTTTGAAAGGTGCTCGAAGAGCCCTGGCACCTGTCGCACCTGATCGTGCTTGGTGCCCAGATAGTCCAGCGAGACGCATATCTGGTCCACGCCGCTGTCCACCAAGGCCCTGGCCCTCTGTTCATTGAGCATGGCCCCGTTGGTGATGAAGGCCAGGTAGTGGCAGTACGGGCGGACGCGGCGGACGACCTCGGCGAAGTCGCGCCTCATGAAGGGCTCGCCGCCCGAAATCGAGACGAGGACCGGCCTGAACTTCTTGATAACAGGGGCATAATCGTCCAACTCGGCGCTCCGGCCGGCCTGCCAGCAAGAGCAGAACGAACACCTGGCGTTGCACCTCTTGGTGATCTCCAGATTGACGGAAAGGGGCCTGCCTGTCGCCTTGCAGCGCAGGTAATACCAAAAGCCCCTCAGGGGGCTTGCCACACTGTGATCTACGCGCTCCATTCCTCTAGACATCTCCAGTGGATAGGGGGATGCCTGCTATCACACCCGCATCCGGGTGGTCAAGCCCGCCCCTCGGGACGGATCACGGGTCACGGGTCACGGTTTTCGAATTTTCTTTACAGGTTTCAATGGGTTGTGATAGGCCTCAGCGACTCCGTTAAATGCATAAAACCCGGAGAGGCGCTCTGGTTTGGGCCCTCGCCGCGATCGACCCATCATGAAGACAAGCGCCCTGATATACGTCCCCTCGGACACGCCGGATGCGATGGCACTGGCCACCAAGAAGGTGGCCGGCGTCCCGCTCATCGTCCGCGGCGTCATGACGCTGGCGGAGGCGGGCGTGGGCCGGATCGCGCTCCTGATCGCCGGGACGCAGCGGGAGAAGATCGTCGCGGCGCTGGCGAAGTTCGACGACCGCAAGCTGCCGCAGCTGGACCTGATCGAATACGAGGAGCCCTACGGCGTGGGTCAGGAGGCGGCAGGCCAGATCGCCGAGCTCGCCGACTCCCGCATGCTCGTGGTCAACGCCAACCTCATCTTCGACACGGAGCTCGTCTCCACGTTGAGATCGGCCGAGGTGGCCGACGGCCGGGTCCTTCTGTGCGAAGAGGGGGCGCACAGGCTGCCGGCGATGGACGCCACACCCGGCGCGCTCAGAGCGCTTTCCGACTTCACGCGCGCGAGACCCCGCTCCATCGAGACCTGCCTGGCTCACCTGAGGACGCTGGCCGAGGACGCTCGGGCCAAGCTCCCCACGCGGAGCAACACGTTTCTGCTCAGGACGGTCAGGGACAGGGCGGTCGCGGAGAAGTCGCTGGCGGAGGCGATACGCCACAAGACGCCGGGCCCCATAGCCAAGATACTCAACAAGAGGGTATCGCTGCCGATCAGCCTCTTCCTGTCCAAGCTCTGGATAAGCCCTAACGCGATCACCGCGGTCAACATAGTCATAGGGCTCTTCGCGGGCGTCTTCGTGGCGGACGGCCACCGCTACGAGATGATCCTGCTCGGCGCCATACTCTTCCAGGCAGCCTCGATCGTCGACGGCTGCGACGGCGAGGTGGCCAAGCTCACCTTCCGCTGCACGAAGTTCGGGCAGTACGCCGACTCCCTATCGGACAACCTCTCGCTGGGGAGCATGCTCGCGGGCATCATGGCCGGATACTGGCGCTCCACGCACTCGCCCGTCGCCTTCTACGTGGGCGGGGTGATGCTCGCGAACACGGCGATCACCATCTTCTGGATAGTCTACTATCTCAAGAGGAACACGCAGTCGGCCAGCCTCGCGACCTTCGACAAGGCGTACCTGCAGAAGCTCACGAACCAGCCGCGCTGGCTCATGACCTTCATCAAATACGGCAAATACACGCTCTGGAAGGACATGTACTCCTTCCTGTTCCTGATCTCCGCGCTGTTCGGGGTTCTGTACTGGTGGCTCTTCATAACCGCGTTCGGGACGACGCTCGCGGCGATAATTCTCACCTATCTCAACGCCCAGGCGTGGCTGGCCGCGCGCTCAACGCGCAAGGCGCTGGCCGGAAGGGCCGAGACGGAGGGACAGAGGGCATGAGGGAAGCGATGCCGAGAGCCATGGTTTTCGACTTCGACGGGACGATCGTCGATTCGATGAACGCCTTCGCCGACATAGCGGCGCAGGTCATGCCGAAGAGGCACGAAATAGACTCCCCGACCGCCAGGCGCAGGTACCTGGAGACCAGCGGCATCCCCTTCTTCCAGCAGCTGGAGGTCCTCTTCCCGGGCGATCCCGCCAACGCGAAGACCGCGGAGGAGTTCGAGAGGCTCAAGCTCGAGGGATACTTCGACGAGCCGCTCTTCCCGGACGCCCGTGAGACCGTGAGCGCCCTGAGGGGCATGGGGATAAACGTCGCCGTATCGTCGAACAACTTCCAGCACCTTGTCGATACGTTTGTCCGGAGCAAGGAGATCCCCTTCGACATAGTGCTTGGCTTCAGTGAGGGGTTCGCGAAGGGCGCGGACCACTTCCGCCACATCGAGGAGGAGCTGGGCATAGCCCGCCGGGCCATCACCTTCGTCGGCGACTCCATCAAGGACGGCGAGCGCGCCAAGGGCTACGGCGTGGAGTTCATCGCCAAGGAGGGGATCTTCTCGCGGGAGGAGTTCCAGCGCGAGTTCCCGGGCGTGAAGGTGATATCGAAGCTCTCTGAATTGACAGAATTATTTTCGGATCACGGATCACGGATCACGGATCACGGAGACGTCAAATGCATGCTGTGATCATAGCTGCAGGGATCGGCAACAGGCTGGGCGATCTCACCAAGGACCGCCCCAAGGCGCTGGTGCCCGTGGCCGGGCGCGAGCTGATACTTCGCACGCTCGACGCCGTGGACCATCCGGCCATAACGCAGCGCACGGTGGTCACGGGCTATCAGGGGGATAAGCTTCGCAAGTTCATCGCCAACACGTGCGACGACGTGGAGACGCTCACCAACCCGCACTACAAGGACGGCAGCATCAGGACCATGGAGACGGTGCTGCCTGTGATCGAGGGCGACTTCCTGCTCATGAACGTCGACCACATCTATCCCAAGCGGATGATCTCCCACATACTCGCCAACCTCAGGGGCATCACCGCCATGTGCGACTTCGACAGGGAGCTCGGGACGGACGACATGAAGGTCAAGCTCACGCAGGACGGGGCAGTGAAGGGGATCAGGAAGACTCTGACCGACTACAGCGGCGGCTACGTGGGCATGACCTACTGCCCCGGAGAGGCGCTGGGCACCTACAGGCGCGCCGTGGCCCAGGCGCGCGCCAGGGAGGGCGATTCGGCGAACGCGGAGTCAGCGCTGGCCCTGCTGGCCGAGGAGGACGTGACGATAAACGTGTGCGACGTCTCCGGCATGCGATGGCTTGAGGTCGACACGCCCGAGGACCTGGCGCGAGCCGAATCCACACTTAACGAAGAGCCGGAGTTTCTAAGATGAGAAAATACGCAAACCACATCAGATACGCCTTCCTGGCCGTCGGCGCGGTGCTGCTGATCTTTCTCGTGAGGAAGATCGGATGGCATACGATCCTGGACAACATCGAGGCGCTGGGCTGGCGCTTCCTGCCGATACTGTGCATCAGCGGTCTAGGGTACGTGTTCTATACGATAGCCTGGATGCAGTTTCTGGGCAGGCTCGGCGACGGCATAGGCTTCTTCGAACTCTTCCGCATCAAGATATCCGGCGAGGCGGTCAACACCCTCACGCCTGCCAACTTCATCGGCGGCGACCCGATGCGCATCTACCTGCTGAAGAAGAGCTTCAAGACGGCCGAGGGCGCGGCATCCGTCGTGGTCGACCGAACCCTGCAGATGCTGGCGGTGCTCATCACGGTGATGCTGGGCATAGTAGTGGCCTTCCTCAAGTTCGACGAGCTCTCCGCCAACATCACCTACGGGGTGCCGATCGCGCTCATCGTGTCGCTGCTCTTCATGGGCTTCATACTGGTGCATCAGCGGCGCGGGCTCTTCAGCCTCATCCTGAAGGTCTGCCGCAGGCTCAGGATCAAGAGGGAGTTCTCCGACAAGACCATAAAGCGCTTTGAGGAGCTGGACGGGCACATAATAGATTTCTACAACGAGAGCCACCGGGGCTTTTTGGTGGCGCTGGCCTGCCACGTCACGGGGAGGCTGCTGGGGGTAGTGGAGGTATACGCGATAGGCCGGGTCATGAGCGACGAGTTCACGCTCTTCGCCGCCCTGATGCTGGCCGCTCTGGCGCCGATGGTGACCGCCGTGTTCGCATTCATACCTGGGGCGTTCGGCGTCATGGAGGGCGCCTTCAGCGGCGTGCTGTATCTCCTGAACATCAACCCGGCCATAGGCATCACGATCCAGATCGCCAAGAGGCTCAGGGCCGCGTTCTGGATCAGCCTTGGGCTGCTCTTCATGGGGGCGCACGAGCGCCGCAGGGTCTTCGACGAGGAACAGATGCTCGAGCAGGTGGAGAGCATCGCGGCGGAAGGCAACTGACCTGAGGGGGTCCGATTGAACGACTGTGGGGCACATCCCTGGGAGCGGGACAAGAGGCGCGCGATAGCCGACGTCTGCCACAGGCTGTACGACAAGCGCTACCTGGTGGCCACCAGCGGCAACGTCTCGGTCCGCGAGGGCGCAGGCTTTTTGATAACGCCGGGCTCCACCAGGAAGGACACGGTCGCGCCGGAGTCGGTGGTGGCGTGCAGGGCGGACGGGACGCCCGTGGACCCGGTAGCCCATCCCTCTTCCGAGATCGCGATGCACCGGGAGGTCTACAGGCTCCGACCCGACGTGGGCGCCGCGATCCACGCGCATCCTCACTACTGCCTCGCCTGCTCCCTGGGCGACATATCCCTCACAGAGATGCTCCTGCCGGAACTAGCGATATACATAGGACCGGTGCCCTCCGTCCCTTACGCCACGCCGGGCACCGACGAGATGTCGGCGGCGCTGGATCCGTTTTTGGCCAAGCACAACGCCTTCCTTCTGAAGCGGCACGGCGTGCTCGTCCTGGGTCAAGACCTCCTTGACGCCTACAACCGCCTCGAGCACCTGGAGCACATCGCAAACGTCGCGTACCTCGTGAGCTCGCTCGGCACCATCGAGCCTCTCACGAAGACGGAGCTCAGAAAGCTCACGTCGCAGGCGCGCAAGCTGGGTCAGCAGATATCGCAAACCCTTCTGGACCTCCTGGAGTGATCGTGAAGAGGATGGGACTCAAGACGGGCCTGCTCCGCGCGGCCCTGGGGCTTCTCAACTTCGCCGCAGCCGCGTCGCTGCACACTCTCATGTGGCGCAACCGCCTGTGGCGGGAACAGTCTTGGACGCGCAAATCGTCATCCGTAATCCGTAATCCGTCATCCGAAAAAACAAAACCCCCTGAAAGATCAGAGGGCTTCTTCGGATCACGGATCACGGATCACGGATCACGTCTTCTCAGTGAATAGCCTCTTGTAGAATGGATCCGTCTCCGCAGCGTCCACGACCCGTTCGGTGATCTCCTCGACCATCTCCTCGTCCGTACAGCCGAAGTTCTCGTCGACGGTCTCCCAGACCTTCTGCTTGACCTTGCCCTTGAACTCCTTGCGGTCCTGCCCCGCGCCGCCGTCGCTCACTATCCCGTCCAGGCGCTGGCTGCGGCTGCGCATGACCTCATGAGCCACGTCGATGAGCTTGGTCTCCTTGCGGGCCTTGCGCTCCTCCTCCGAGCCCTGCTCCACGACGTCCGCCCGGTTGCCGGTATCGGTGACTGAATGGATCCACTTGATCATGATCGCCCGCCCCTCCGTTGCCTGAGATGTCGCCTGGGCAGCCCAAAAGCCACTTTTTGCTGCGCTCACCCCATTTATCGCAGCCTGCGCAAATTTGTTGCTAAGTTTTTATACCCAGCAGAGGGTCGCAAAATAAGGCCTTGTGGGACAAGGGTTTACGCCCTCTCGGCTCATCGCGCGATAAGGCCTATCTCGGCGACCAGCGCAGCCGCTTGCGGAGCGAGCCTCCGCCGACCGTGGGAGATCGTGCCTATGCTCCTCACGCCCGCGAGTTCCCTGACCGGAACGACCGACTGCCCCCGGAGCTTGTGCTCGCGGGCGGAGAGCTCCGAGATCAGGCCCACCCCCAGCCCCTGCTGCACCAGGGAGCAGATGGCCTCCGGGTAGTGCATCTCCATGGCGATTGTGGGCACGATCCCGTGCGCGCGGAAGACGTCCTCTATGAGCATACGTGAATGGGATGAGCCGGGATAAAGGATGAGCGGCTCCCCGCGGAGCCTGGATATGGATATGCCGGACCTCGGATACCCCCCTCCCCTCGGCACCACCGCCACTATGGAGTCCGAATAGAACTCCCTGACTGCGAGATCCCCCTGGACCCTGTTGGTGACGGCGACCGCGAAATCCAGCTCATGGCGCAGGACCATCTCCACGAGCTCGCCGCTCGGCCTCACCACGGCCTCCACCTTTATCTGCGAGTGGCGCCTCTTGAAGGCGGCGAGCACCCCGGGCATGAGCTCGATGGCGGCGACGTCTATCATACCGAACTTCACCGAGCCCGCCCCGACGCCCTGTACGCCCATCACGCCCCTGCGGACGTCCTCGAGGGAGGCCATTATAAGGCCCGCCTCCTTGAAGAGGTAGTCTCCGGCCGCCGTGGGGCCGGAGCGCGTCTCGGCGTCGAACAGCTCCACGCCCAGCTCGCTCTCCAGCGCCCTCACCTGCTGGCTCACCGCCGACTGGGTGAGCCCCAGCCTGCGGGCCGCGGACGAGAAGCCGCCCTGCCTGTATACCTCCCGGAATATCTCCAGCTTGCGCAGGTCCATCGCCGTCCCATAAGTTTATTTAATATATATCAGTATTATAATTAATTTGACTAATAACATGGCCTCATGTAAACGCAAGCAAATTTTATCCTGAACGAAGTGAAGGATCCCAGGGGATCCTTCGGCTTCGCCTCAGGATGACAACCAAGGAGGAATCACATGACAAACGCACCTAAGAAGATCCAGTCCGCAGAGGGCAAGCTCGGGGTGATGCTGGTTGGCCTAGGAGCCATCAGCACGACCGTGATCGCGGGGCTAGACGCCATACGCAAGGGCCGCACCAAGCCCTACGGCTCGCTCACTCAGATGGGCACCATACGCCTGGGCAAGCGCACCGAGCACAGAAGCCCGATAGTGAAGGACTTCGTGCCGCTGGCGACCCTCGAGGACATCGAGATAGCGGCATGGGACCTCTTCGAGGACGACGGCTACACCGCGGCGAAGAAGGCGGGCGTACTCTCCACCGAGGACCTGGAGGCCGCGCGCGGCGCGCTCGAGTCGGTGAAGCCCATGAAGGCGGTCTTCGACCGCGAGTGGGTCAAGAAGCTGGACGGCACCTGGGTGAAGGCAGGAAAGACCAAGCGAGAGCTGGCAGACCAGCTCATGCAGGACATCCAAAACTTCCAGAAGGAGCGCGGGGTGACCCGCACCGTGATGATATGGTGCGCCTCCACCGAGACCTTCGCCGAGCAGACCGAGGTCCAGAAGAACCTCAAGAACTTCGAGAAGGGCCTGGACGAGAACGACGCCTCGATCGCCCCGTCGATGATCTACGCGTACGCGGCGCTCAAGCTCGGCGTCCCCTTCGCCAACGGCGCGCCCAACCTGACCGTCGACACGCCGGCGCTGATCGAGCTCGCGAACGAGACGCGCACGCCGGTCGCCGGCAAGGACTTCAAGACCGGCCAGACGCTCATGAAGACTATACTGGCGCCGGGGCTGAGGGCCCGCCACCTGGGACTCAACGGCTGGTTCTCCACGAACATACTGGGCAACCGAGACGGCGAGGTGCTCGATGACCCGGGCTCGTTCAAGACCAAGGAGGAGTCCAAGCTCAGCGTCTTGGACACGATACTGCAGCCGGAGCTGAACCCGGACCTCTACGGCAACATCTATCACAAGGTGCGAATCAACTACTACCCTCCCCGCGGCGATGCGAAGGAGGGATGGGACAACATCGACATCTTCGGCTGGATGGGCTACCCGATGCAGATCAAGATCGACTTCCTCTGCCGCGACTCGATCCTGGCCGCGCCGATCGTGCTCGACTTGGCCCTCTTCATGGACCTGGCCAAGCGCTCGGAGCTGCGCGGCATCCAGGAGTGGCTGAGCTTCTACTTCAAGTCGCCGCAGACGGCCGAGGGGCTGTACCCGGAGCACAACCTCTTCATCCAGGAGACCAAGCTCAAGAACACCCTGCGCTACATCATGGGCGAGGACCCGATCACGCACCTGGGAAATGAGTACTACGGGATGTGATCGACACTGTGCCAAAAAAGCCCCGGGTTCTGCCCGGGGCTTTTTTTATCTTCGATCAGGCTGAGGTTGAGGTTGAAGTTTACGCCTTAACCTTAGCCTTAGCCTCAGCCTGCTTCACATCCTTTTCGGGATGCGCACGCCCTTTACCTTCCGAAACGTCTTCATGTAGGCCTCGACCGGCGCGCCCTCGTCCTCCCAGGGGTCCATGAAGAGGTGTTTTATGTCCGCCTTCTTGATCTTCCCGTTCATGAGGCCGTAGTAGAGGCGATCCCCCAGCATATACCCCAGCGCGTGCGTCAGCGACAGGAACAGGTCCATGCGGCTGCGGAAGATCTCCGTGTTCTCCAAATGCTTGCCCTTGCGCTCCAGCCTCTTGTACTCCGTGACGAGGTGCGCGGTCTCGTACTCCAGCATGCGCTCGCTGGGCACCTTGACGGTCTGAAAGTACGCCAGGAGGTTCGCGAAGTCCTTCTCGTGGAAGCACTTGCGCTTGTGGTTGACGATCTTGCTGCCGAAGAAGCCCAGGGCCTCGTGGAGTATGTTGGCGTAGAAGGCATCCACTATGACGCGAGGCTCCTCAGCCCCGGAGCAGACGCTCTTTATGAAGTGCGCCGCCTCCTCGGCCGCGTGGTTGATGGAGAGGTTTGCGAGATATACGAACTTGGTCTTAGCTATGTAATAGCTCTCGCTGGCCAGGATCTGCCGCTTGATCGTATCCATCTCCTCCTTGGCAAACCTCCCGCTGTCGCGCAGGGCCTTGAGGAAGCTCAGATCGCCGCAGGTGAAGACCTCGACCTCGTCGCGCGCCTTGCCGAGCCTGATCTTGAGAAACTCGCAGAGGCGGTCGACGATCTCAAGGAAGCTCGACTTCGCGTCGGCGTAATCGATCTCGCCCTCCTCGTGCTCGAGCCAGTTGAGATAGCTGCGCTGGCACACCACAGGCGGCGTGTGCATCCTGCAGTAGTTTCCATCCGCCAGCCTGACGACCTCCACGGAGTCGTCCAGCCCCTTCTCCGCGAGCTTCCAGTAGATAGATTCGCTGTTCTGGAAGAGGATGAGGTGCTCCTTCTGCATGTCACGAAGGGTCAACTCGCGCCGCATGTCCTCAGGGAGGTGTTTCGGCGCTATATGCAGATCCCCGATGAACACGAAGAGCCTCTTGCCCGAGTCCTGTGCCATCGCCTCGACCATGAGGCCGGCCGCCGCAGCGTCCCTGGTCCTGACGTCGGAGTTGACCGGCGCGGCGTCTATCGCCAGCATCCTGATGCCGTGATAGCGGCAGAAATCGAACAGCGGCTTGAAGCTCTCCCACAGGTCGAAGACCCAGTGCTCCTGGAGGCGTATCCTCTTGAGGAAGGTGGCCTCGCTGATCCTGCCGGAGAGGAACTTGTCGAGCACTGGCTGATGGCGCTTGTGGAGGAGCTCCATGCCTATCATGAAGTCCTTGTCGCGCTTCACCACCGCCTTGAGGATGCGGAGAAACGAGCGCTGCGACTGGTTGCAGGTGTGGTAGTCGCCGACGTAGATCACGTCCGAGCGCAGGATGGCCTTGATCATCTCCTCGTGGCCTACGATCTGCAAGTAGTCCTTGACCGAACTGCGATAGGCGCGCTCGTAGCTGTCGAAGCCCGGCTCCTTGACAAGGATGGAGTGGTCTATGATGTCCTTGTTCCAGCGCCAGAGCTTCTTCTGTATGGCCAACAGCTCGGCGCGCGGTGACTGCTGCATCGGCTCCCCCTCGGAACAGACGCCCCCTTATAACATCCCAAGGCCACCCTTGTCACCCGGAAGAACGGCCCTAACGAGATGTCAGGTCAAACTCGTCAAAATGGAGCGTCAACTCCGTGCCAACGATGACGTTGTTCACAGACCTGCCAACGTTGAAGTCCCAATTGTTAATCCTCTCGTATCCAAGAGAAAATTTGAGCCCATATCTTTCGGCGCCAAACCAGTTCAACCCGGTAACGATGCGGTATCTTCGCTCATGCGGCCCCGCAACCAATTTCCTGATCCTGTCCCCACCGCCTTGCGCATTTGCTTCCGTGTAATAGGTGGACGAATCGTAGTCCTCGAAGGCAAAGTCCAGACTCCCCTGAAGCGTCGGCTTCGGCCGCCAATAGATCGTCAGATATGCGGCATCGGCGTCGGGGCCTATGGCATCGCCGATAAGCCTGCGGTTGAGCGTATACCCCGATCGCCACTGGCCATGCCGATAGGCGAGCGGAGGCGTATGATGGTATTCAAAGCGCAATCCCAGTTCGCCGCTGCTTATCAATCTGGGCGTATACCAACCCACTATGAAGGCCATCTGGTTGAGCAGGTTGTCCGGCAAGCGAAAGGCGCGAACTATCGAATCCTCTATGTATCCATCATAATACAAAATGCTGTAACGGAGAGGTGGGATAGTAAGACGAAAATCCAAAAAACCCCAGGAGTTGTTAGCTATATCGCTCTTACCGATATTCGACCCACCCCACTTATGGAAGGGAAGCAGCTCTGTAATCGGCTCATACCACTTCACGCCAGGTGCGCCTTCCCCACCCATGGTGATCGTATGGGAGAGACCAAACTCAAACCATCGCGAAAACTTCCAGGACCATTTCAGCCCATAAAGATACGGATATTTCAGGGCCTGCTGAGGGCCTAGGTTGGAGACGAAGAATGTCCACTTCATCCCCCCGACGTAAGGAATCCTCAGGGGATAGGGATTGCTGAGCTTTATCATGTCCAGCGGGCGCGGGTTGGCCGAGGCCATCAGGCCGCCATACTCCCCCTGCCCCCACATGAGGTTGTCCCGCCCTACCTCGATTTCAAAATTGCTGATACCCCCCTTGAGGTAGAGGCGATGCACGTATGCGTGCGCTTGCATGTCGCCGCGAGTCTGGGTGAGAAATTCAAAGCGGGGTTGCGCCGTCAACGCGAAGTATCTGGTGAGATACAGGTTGCTCTGCGACGAAAGGTACAGGTTGGAACCATCGACATACGTTTTGCCCTGATCGTACTGATCGAAGGATGTCACCACGCCGTCGATGAAGCCCTCGCCGTTGTTGGGCGGGATGCCCCTGGGAGAGCTGCTGTTGTATATTGCCGTGGCCTTCAGCTCATGCAGCGCTTCGAAGGTCACGCCGCCCGACATGCCCTCGAGCTCGCGGGCATACTCGCCCTCGTAATACGTCAGGAGTCGATCCAGATAATTGATGTTCCTCAAACGGCGGCCGTAGTCCTCCCACGCGGATGCCTCGTCATCGGCGAGGTCCTCGAGCGACTTCCTCCTCTCATCCAGCGATGACCGGGCAGCTTTTATTATCCTGGCGACTTCCAGCCGCGAGAAGGGGCGCTGCCCCATGATCACGTCGTCGGCCAGACCGTGCGAGATCAGAAGATCGATCGCATGATTCGCGGGATCCTCCGGCGGCAAATTCAGGGAGGCCTGCGCATACGCACCGCTCATGCTCAGCAGGCATATGGAGACAGCCAGAATATTAGCTAAAACGACTCGCATCCTACTTCTTTCTCCCTCTCCGCCAGGCGGCATACCACACGATCGACGCCGGAACGAGCAGTACGGCTGCAACGATACAGGCGACCTCCCCGATGACCGCTGCAGTGCCGAATGTCGCCAGCGCTTGATTGTTGGCAGTCGTAAGAACGAAGTAGCCAATGATCGTAGTTGTAGAACAAAGGATGACCGCCGGACCGGTGTGACGGATAGCGCGCGCAACTCCGTCGGGCCATTCCTGCCTTATGCGCATGGCCATATTTACCGCATAATCGACACCAATACCAAAGGTCAGAGGCAGCACAATGAAGTTAAAGAAGTTCACCTTGATCCCCAGAAAAGCAGCGGCACCCATCATGACGAGCACGGCCCAAAGCAGCGAAATTATGATAACAGCCGATTTCTTCAGGCTTCTCAGCATAATCAGGACAAGCACTATCACCGCCACCAGGGATGCCGCAGTAAGGACAGGAGCATCCTCCTTGATGATGCTTATGAGGTCTGAAAAAACCAAAGACGCGCTGGCGGCATGGAGCACCCGGCCATCATCCAGACGAATATCGCGAATCATATGCGCGTAGGCCATCAAGTTTCTTCCATCGGACAACAACATGCCTGGCCTGGGGTTTATGAAGACGACAGCGCCGCGATTGCCCCACTTATCTTCGAAATGCCTCGTGAGATCGCTCGGCAGATCATCTACCGTCAAGGCCCTGCCCAGTATCGAACGTTTCACCCTCTTGATTCGGCGCAGGGCCGCCGGATCCTCGACATCTTCCATGATCTCCTGTGACAACAATGAATTGATCCGCGCCATTATAGGCAGCTTCTCCTGCTGATCCGTGGGCAACAGATCGTATATCGAATAACAGCTGCCTACTCGGCGATCCTCCTGAGGCAACTTCTCATTTTTCGCCTGCACCGCGATACATACCTGCCTACCCTCCTCGACCGAATCCACCAACACCACCGAAGGCGTCATCGAGTTTCTGAATAGTCGACTCACTCGCTTCTCGAGCGCCTCGGTGCCGCTCTTGACCGAAACCTGATTGCGCATCTTCGTGAAATCGTATTCGATGGCTCGCGGCACAAACCTCGCGATGACGACCACGGAAGCTACAGCCAGCATGATTGAAACGCTGATGATGAAGGCCGGCGATCTCGCCGCTATCCTCGATGCGATGGCGAAGACGGCGCTCTTGCGTTTCGGCGTAAGTCGCGGCTTCACGATATGCATCACTTTTTCAGAAGCCATCACCATGGCCGGCAAAACCAGCATCGTGGCCAGCCAGCAAAGCATGACGCCCACAGCACCTATGAAGCCAAATTGAGAAAGGCCCCTTATCCTGGCGATGAAAAGAACGGCGAACGCGATTGCCGTAGTGACTGCGGCTAGAAAGGTAGAAACGGCGGTCGCCTCCAATGAGCGTTTCATCGCCTCCACGGGAGACTTGCGCCTCTTCCGCTCCTCGATATAGCGGGCGGCCAAGATGATTCCATAATTGATGCCCGTACCCACGATGATAGAGCCGAGAAAGGCGGTCTGCGCGTTTAGATAGCCGATGACTCCGCGGGTTATTGCAAACGTCCACGAGATCGCGATGACGAGGGTGGCGCCCAACAGGAAGACTATGCGAAGGCGCAGGAAATAGATGACTATCGCCAGCGAAACCAGCCCCAAGCACAGCAGCGATGTCGATAGGATGTCGCTCTTGAGGGTCTCGTACTCCTCAATGGTGCTCTTTACGTTGCCACAGTATCCGACCCTCAGGCTTGGGGCGTATGAAGCCGGTTTCATGCTGTCGACCACGCCCTCCACCGTTGCCACCAGCTCTCTCGCAGAATCTACAGTCACAGCGGTGCCGAACGGTCGAATGACCATTATCAGCATTCGACCCCACTCGCCCCCGTAATAATCATCGACGGTGGCTATCGGAGCGCTATAGCGCTTTTCATACCGGGAGCGCAGCTCGTAGATATTGAGATCCGGAGGTTCGCCTGCCTCGCTCTCCAGATCCAGGAAAAACGGAGTTCGCTTGAACTTTTCGTAATCGACCCTCTTTTTCAAGCGAGAATAAAAGCTTCTGAGGTCTTCTACATCTATGTAATACAGAAAGTGCTCTTCATAGAATTTACGTATTTCGTCCGCTTTGTAGTTCAGATACCTGATTTTATCCGGAGCGAGCTCCTTCAGCTTCAGCGCAAGATCATCCATGAAGCGCTTGTTTGCCTCGACATCATCGCTTTCAGCCACTACGATAAGCGAATCTATGCCGCCTACCCTTTCCAATACGCGATTGAGCTCTCTTACGCTTTGGTAGTTGGGTGGGAGCAATTCCTTCAGGTCGCTCTTCAGCGCAAGCCCCGATGATATCCAGACCGATATGGCCAGGCTCACGAAAGCGGCTATAAGCACCGCCTTCTCATGCCTCGCAACGAATACGACATACCTCGACGCGAATCGATGGATAAGTTCAATCATGATTGAATGTCATCAGATCGAGGGTCACATTTAATAAAGGAGCCCGTAGCGCTCGCAGAGGCGGGCGCGGGCGCGCGTGAGCATCTCCGCGCCGGCGTAGGCGACCCCCGCCACCGCCCATCCGGCGAAAATGTCTATGACCCAATGGTGCCTGAGGTAGACGGTAGAGAACCACAGGCTGGTGACCAGCGGCACGTAGGCGTACCAGACGATGCGGCAGGTCCTGTTGAGGTTGCGATACTTCCAGGCGTAGATGAGCGCCACCGCCGAGAGCCCGACGTGCAGGCTGGGGAAGGCCCCCCCGCTGATCACCGACAGGTTGTCCCAAGCCCCCTGAAGCGCCTCGAATACGAATATCCCGTGCAGCCTGGCGGGCTCCGTAAATAGATGTTCTATCGCGTATCGAGGCGGCGAGCACGGCAGGAAGACGTAGCCCAAAAATCCGAGTATGAAGGTGAGCGTGAGCGATAGCGCCATGTGTCTCAGCTCGCGGCGCATATCCCAGATCGACAGCAGGAACATGATGAACAGCGGCTGAGCGAAGTAAAGAGCATAGGATATCGAGAAGAGGTCCGTCGCGAGCGGCGAGTGGATCCTCTGAGCCCACAGCGTGGGCTCGACGCCGAAGATGGCGACGTCCCACCTGTGGAGCACATCCGCTATGTCGAAGTCGACCACGTGTCCGGCGACGTCGTGCATGTTCTCGTAGATGAATACGATGATGAGGAACGGGACCCAGTCGCGCAGGATGTGCTTGGCCTCCACCCTCCACCTGTCGGGGGCCTGGTAGGCTTTGGTCAAAAGCGCCGCGACCGTTATGGCCAGAGGCAGTATGACCGACGCCTGGAAAAAGCGGATGCTGCCGCCCATCGCCAGCACCGTCGCCACGAGCATGAGCGTCATGATGCCCAGGATGATGAGGTCGAAGCCCAGGTGGGCCACCCGAAACAGCAGGCGCTCCTTCGCCCAAGCGAAAAGCGCCGCTACCGAGAACCCCTTGGGCGTGATGCCGAACTCGAATGTGCCGTTGTGGCTGGACATGGACGCAACCATGTATATCGCCAAATTGCGGATTTCAATGAAAAAAAGCCTTATTCCGGGTAGATATCTTTGATCGTGACCCGTAATCCGTGGTCCGTAGTCCGTAAACGGCGGCATTCGGAGGTTAAGGTTTGACAAAAAGACCGCGATAGCCCATAACCCCCCGAATCCACGCGGGAATTAGCTACACACCCTTAGGCACGAGGCCCATTGAAGATAGGCATAGTGACAGAGTACTTCTATCCGACGCTCGGAGGGGTGACCGAAAACGTCTACCACTTCTCCCAGGAGCTTTTGCGCCGCGGCCACGACTTCAGGATAGTCACGGGCCGGGGCGCCCGGCCTGCCGACGTCGATCGGGAGATAGCCGACCGCATCGTCCACGTGGGCCGCAGCGTGCCGGTCTTCTTCAACGCATCGTGCGGCCGGGTCACGATGGGCACGGGGCTCACCCGGCGCATGAAGCGGCTGCTCGAGGAGGAACGCTTCGACGTCCTGCACCTGCATTCGCCGCTGTTTCCCACCCTGCCGCTGGTCGCCAACATGAACGCGACCTGCCCTGTCGTGGGGACGTTCCACACGGTGCTCGGCGGCAGCGACGACATCTTCTACAAGCTCTACAAGGACCGCTGCCTCAAGCTTCTGGACAGGATGGACGGAAGGGTGGCGGTGTCGGACTGCTGCGCCGCCGAGATGGAGGGCTACTTCGACCGCAGCTTCGACGTGATACCGAACGGCGTTGACGTCGAGTGGTGGACGAGCGGAAGGCCCATCGACCGCTTCGACGACGGAAAGTTCAACATCCTCTTCATGGGGCGCCCGGACCGCAGAAACGGCCTGGACACGCTCATCGAGGCCTTCGCCGACATACACCGCAGGCACCCCGAGACCCGTCTCATCGTGGTGGGCGACGGGCCGCTGGCCTTCTACTTCCACAGCCTGGTGCCGCACGACATAAAGGACGCGGTCCACTTCGAGGGGGCGGCCTACGAGACCAGGCCCGACTACCTGGCCAGCGCCCACGCCTTCTGCTTCACCCCGACGATCGCCTCCTTCGGGATAACGATACTCGAGGGCATGAGCGCGGGGCGAGCAATCGTGGCCTCCGACATAGAGGCATTCAGGGCGCTTCTGACGGACGGCGAGAGCGCCCTGCTCGTGAAGCCAGGCGAGGTCGGGGAACTCACACGCGCCTTGGAGAGACTGATCGCGGACGATGAGATGAGGGAGCAGCTGGCTGCGACCGCGGCCCTGAGGGTCGAGCGCTACGATTGGAAGCGGGTTGCCGAGATGCAGATAGCATATTATAGGAGACTGGTTGGCTCATAGTTGTGAGTGAATAGTGAATAGTAAATAGTGAATGGTGGGAGCGCCACAGCCTTTACCATTTACTATTAACTATTTACCATTTACTCAAAACTAGAGTCTCACACATGAGAAAGACTGCGTTCACAATAACGGGCTGGATCGTGACGGCGGTGCTGATCGGATCGCTGCTGGCGAAGATCGACGTGCACGCGCTGTGGAGGGAGATAGCGGCCGCCAACTGGTATTACCTCGCCGTGGCGGCGCTGGTGAACGTGCTGGTCATTGTGCTCAAGACGCTGCGCTGGAAGTGGCTCATGGCGCCCGCGCAGGGCGCCAGCTATAGAAACCTCTTCAACGCGACGATGATCGGCCTCGCGGGCAACAACGTCATGCCCGCGCGCGGGGGCGACTGGCTCAAGATATACCTGCTCGGAAAGTGGGAGGGCGCCAGCCGCACGATGCTCGCCTCGATCACGGGACTGGACAAGCTCTTCGAGGGAATGTCCATCCTGCTGCTCTTCGCGATACTCTCCTTCCACTCCAGCTTCCCCGACTGGGTGATGCGCAGCACGCTCATCGTCTCCATCGTGGTGGCTATATCGCTCGTCATCTGCATCATGCTCATGGTCCATCACAAACGGACGTTGGTCAACGGCACGGATCCGGTCGGGAGGATAAGCAGGCTCGCTGCCAAGCTGGGCTCCGGCATGCTCATCCTCGCGAAGAAGCGGATGATATTGCTGACGCTCGCGCTGTCCTTGGTCATCTGCCTGCTGCAGGTCGAGACTATCAGGCTCTGCCAACTGGCCTTCGGTCAGCACCTGGCGATCTGGGTGCCGGCGCTCGTCTTCGTCGCCATCAACCTCGCCATAATAGTGCCCAGCGCACCCAGCGGAGTCGGGCCGTTCGAGGTCGCGGCGGTGCTCGCCTACTCGTGGATAGGGATCGGGGCGGCTATGGGCATGGGCATCGCGATCTGCTACCACGCCGTCCAGTTCGTGCCCGTCACCCTTGCCGGCGCGATAATCTACCTGGCCACGACCGGAGGGAGACAGGCCGAGACGGTACAGTCCGAGGAACCCACGGAGGCCGTATGAAGAACAACTATATCGTCGGGATCATAGGCGCCGGGAACATGGGCGAGGCGCTCATAAAGGGCCTGCTGCGTTCTGCGCTGGTGCGCTCCTACGAGATCATCGCCTCGGCGCACACGCCCAGGCGCGTGAGGCTCCTGGAGAAGACCTACGGCGTGCACACCACCCGCCGCAATCAGGCGGTGGTGAACGCCTCAGACACGATAATACTCGCGGTCAAACCGCAGGACATGGGCGGCGTCTGCGACGAGATAAGGCCTAGGATCACCAAGGATCACCTCGTCATATCTATCGCAGCCGGAATCGACTTCGCGAAGCTGAGAAAATACCTGGGCAAGAGCCCGCGCCTCATCCGGGTCATGCCGAACCTTCCGGCGGTAATCGACGAGGGCATCAGCGCCATCTACTGCGGGCCGCGCATGCCCGAGCGCTACCGCCGCTTCGCACACCAGATCTTCCAGGCGGTCGGCCAGACCGTCGACGTGAAGGATGAGCGCCAGCTCGACGTCGTCACCGGCCTCTCCGGCACCGGCCCGGCCTACTTCTTCGCCATGATGGAGGCGCTCGAGGCCGTCGGTCGAAAGATGGGCCTCACGGAGAAGATGAGCCGACAGCTCACGCTCCAGACGGCCCTGGGGGCTGCGGAGCTTGCGATGCAAAACGGCGCCTCGCCGGAGGAGCTGCGACAGAGGGTCACATCCAAGAAGGGCACCACCTGGGCCGCGATGAAGCACCTCCACAGGCGCAACTTCTGGAACACGATGGAGGGGGCCGTGCGCGTGGCCACCAAGCGCGCCGAGCAGTTGAGAAAAGGAAAGGATTAAGTGTTTTGAATTTAGAATTTCGGATTTAGAGTTTGTTTAGGATTTAGAGTTTAGGATTTAGAGTTTAGGATTTAGAATTTTATTTGTGCAACCGGAGGAAAGATGTCGATCCTAGGCTACCTGATCATCGCATTGGCTAAGGTTCTGAGCCTCGTCATCAACCTCTACACGATCGTCGTGATCGTCGCTGCGCTCATCTCGTGGGTGAACCCGGATCCGTACAACCCGATCGTGCGGATACTGTACGGGCTCACTCATCCTGTCTTCCGCTTCGTGAGGCGCTTTCTGCCGAGGCCTCTGGCCCGTCTGCGCATCGACATCTCGCCGATAATAGTGCTGCTGGCGCTCGTCATAGTGGAGACCGTGCTCGTCGGTCTCCTGAGCGACTTCGGCCGCAGCCTCCTCATGCAATGACAAATTCTAAATTCGAAATCCTAAATACTAAACTTGGTTTAGAATTTAGGATTTAGGATTTAGGATTTGTTTAGAATTTAGAATTTAGGATTTAGGATTTGTTGAGGTGTTCCATGACTGCACTGAAGATAAGCGAGAGTTCCGATGGCATCACGATCGAGTGTCGCGTCTCCCCGCGCGCGGGAAAGAGCCGGATCAAGGGCGAGGTCGACGGCATCCTCCTCGTGGCGCTCGCCGCACCGCCGGTGGAGGGCGCGGCCAACGACGAGCTCATAGCCCTGCTCTCCAAGGAGCTCGCCGTCCCCAAGTCGCGCATCTCGATCCTCCGCGGCCGCCGAAGCAGGAAGAAAGTGGTCCGAATCATGGATGCCGAAATGACGTCGATCTCAAAGAGACTTGAAGCATCGATCGGCTGAGCGCTTGAGGTCGAACATCTCGTTATCCGACATACATATCTAGCGAACGACAGATAACGGATTACGGATCACGGATCACGACCCACAAATCCCTTTACTATATATATTGATATCCTAAAATGGGGACTCCAGTCTACAGAGGGAGGTGGGGAGTAATATCCTCAGAACGCTATGCCGATCTACGAGTATGTCTGTAAATCCTGCGGGAACCAGTTCGAGTGCATGCAGAAGATCTCCGAGACGCCCGTGGCGCCCTGCCCCAAATGCGGGGCCACCGCCGACCGCATGATCTCGCAGACCAGCTTCACCCTCAAGGGCGAGGGCTGGTACAAGGACGGTTATGCGAAGGGCAAAGGAAAGGCTGAGGCTAAGGTTAAGGCTAAGGACTAGTTTAGTTCAGGTTCATAGTGACAACTGAGCCTGAGCCTGAGCCTAAACCTCAGCCTCAACCTTCTTGACGAGGTTTCAAACCGAGCATGGTTGAAAAGATCGACAGGCCCGAAGCGCCGCAGACCTACACCATATCCCAAGCGAAGGAGACGAAGGAGGACCGCCACCAGCAGCACAACCCGAAGGACGACGCGGAGCGCGAGCGCAAGAAGCAGATAGAGGGCAAGCAGTGGCAGAAGTTCGGCAGGCGCACCGTGGTGATCAAACCGCTGAGGGTCGATCGGGCGAAGATCAAGCGCCTTCTCTTTCGCGGGGCGGGCCTGCACAGCGGCATCGGCACGCTCAGGGCGGACGTGATCTGGGCGGACGGCAAGAAGACGTCGGGCGTGCTCATGCTGATAAGGAGGCTGGAGGACTACCTCAAGCTCAAGGGCTACGCTCCGGGTCAGGAGATACCGGAGGAGCTCTGGGTCAGGGGGCCCACGGTGGAGATGGGCATACCGCAGACGATAACTGAGGCCGGGGCGCTCTCCGGCAGAGATATGGAGGGCGGGCAGAGGCCCGCCGCCGAGGCTCGCGCGAGCAAAAGCGGCTGGGCGCTCAAGGCCGGCCTCAAGGATCCCAAGACCGGAAAGACGAACTGGGGATTGGTCCTGATGTACGCCTTCGTGCTGGCGCTGGCGCTGGCGGCCGTCGCGGCCGTCATAGCGCAGTTTTCATAGAATAACGCGATGGGGTGACTATGGGCGATTTCGAGCCGAAACAATTTGGCAAGTACCTGCTGCTCAAGAAGCTGGCCGTGGGGGGCATGGCGGAGATCTATCGCGCCAAGACTTACGGCGTCGACGGCTTCGAGAAGGAGCTGGTCATCAAGAGGATTTTGCCGCACTGCTCCGCCGACAAGGACTTCATAGACATGTTGATCCAAGAGGCGAAGCTCACGGTCCTGCTCTCCCACGCCAACATCGTCCAGGTCTACGACTTCTCCAAGGTCGGGGACGACTACTACATCGCCATGGAGCTCATCCACGGCGTCAACCTCCGCGACATCGTCTACCGCTGCAAGGAGAAGGGCACGCCCGTGTCGCCGGCCATCGCCGTCTACGTGGCATCCGAGATCTGCAAGGGCCTGGACTACGCGCACAGAAAGACCGACCAGAACAACAACCCGCTGGACATCGTCCACCGCGACATCAGCCCGCAGAACATCCTCATCTCCTACGAGGGAGAGGTCAAGATCGGCGACTTCGGCATAGCCAAGGCGCAGATGAACATCTCCCACACCTTGGCCGGCATCCTCAAGGGCAAGATAGCCTACATGTCGCCGGAGCAGGCGATGGGCAAGAAGGTCGACAGCCGCTCCGACATCTTCTCCTGCGGCATCCTGCTGTACGAGATGCTCACGGGGCAGAAGCTCTTCACCGGCGAGAGCCAGTTCGAGGTGCTCAAGAAGATCCGCACCACCAGGGTCGCCGAGGCGGACCTGCCGGAGTCGATACCGGATCAGCTCAAGCCGATAGTCGTGAAGGCCCTGGCGTACGAGGTCGACGACCGCTACCAGACAGCGGGCGACATGCAGATCGACCTCACCAAGTACCTCTACACCAACCACGTCGATTTCTCCCCGCGCAAGCTCTCCTCGTTCGTCAAAGAGCTCTTCGCCGAGGAGCTCCGCGCCGAGCAGGAGTTTCGGGCCCGGGAGGTCGCCTCCGAGGGGCTGTCCTCCACCATGAACATCGAGGAGGGCGCCAAGCAGGTGGCCATAGTCCATCGCGAGGTGACCGGCGAGGAGGACACGGCCAAGACGGAGGGCCCGAAGGAGAAGTTCATCGACACGATGGTCGGCCCAGGCGTGGCGGAGAAGGCCAGGCCCCCCGCCCCGCCCGCAGCTGCGGCAAAGCCGGCCAAGGCCAAGAAGGAGAAGCGCAGGGGCGCCGTCGGCAAGATAGCTGCCGCGGCGGTCATCGTCGCGGCGATCGGCTGGCTCGCCTACAGATACCTCCCTTCGATGCTCGGGCCTGAGGAGCCGGCGGAGCCCACGACCGCCCCGGCCGTCGCGAACAAGGGCAGCGTCAAGGTCACATCGACGCCGGACGGGGCGAAGATCCTCATCGACGGCGAGGAGACGGGCAAGTCGACGCCAGCCGTGATAGCCGATCTCGACGCGGACAAGACCTACAAGGTGCGCGCGGAGAAGTCCGACTTCAGCCCCGCGGAGACGGAGGTGACGATCGCCGCAAACGAGGAGAAGAGCGTGGCGCTGATGCTGGCGCCGACGAACGGCACGCTCAACGTCATAACGGAGCCCTCGGGTGCCTCGATCATGATCGACGGCAAGCTCATAGGCAAGAGCACGCCGGCGACGCTAGAGGAGATGCCGCTCGGGACCGACATCCGCATCGTGCTGTCCAAGCCGGACTACGAGGACTTCGAGCAGGTGGTCAACCTCACGTCCAACAAGCCGCAGAAGATATCGACCAAGCTCACCCCGATAAGCCCGAGGCTCGGAAAGATGTCGATAAAATCGACGCCCGCAGGCGCCACGGTCTACATAGACGGCAAGGACACGGGCCGCACGACCCCTGCCCTTATCGCGAACCTCAGCGTCAAGGAGTACGAGGTCGAGCTCAAGCTCGACGGCTTCGACGACTGGAGCAAGGAATACAGGGTGGCGGCCGACAAGCAGGTGGAGGTGAGTGCGAAGCTAACAAGGGTAGGCATGGCTGCGCCGCCAGAGGAGAAGCCGGAGGAGAAGCCAGAGGTGGCGGTTCCCACAACGCCGGAGCCGGAGGAGAAGCCCGAGCCCGAGAAGAAGCCCGCCGAGGCGGCCAAGACCGCCTCCCTCAGGGTGACCAGCGACCCCTCCGGGGCGACGATCACCCTTGACGGAGCCTCCACGGGCAAGCGCACGCCGGCGACGCTGTCCGATCTCAAGATCGGCGCGACCTACAGCGTGGGCCTCAGGAGGGACGGATACAAAGGCGCCACCCGCAAGAAGTACATAGCGGACGAGAAGGAGTCGCTCTCGGTCAAGCTCGCCACCGTGGAGCCGAAGCCCGCGCCAAAGCCAACGCCGACCCCGACGCCCCAGCCCGAGAGGAAGCCCACGCAGGTCAGGCCCCAGGAGCTCTACGGAGAGCTGTCTCTGTCGAGCGACCCGCCGGCGGCCCAAGTCATAATCGACGGCCAGGCGATTCCGGCTCGCACGCCGGTCACCATACGCAAAGTGCGCACCGACGTGCCGCACACTGTGACGATACAGCTCCCGGGCTACAGGCCCTGGACGAGGTCCTTCAACATGACCGGCAGCAGAAAGTCGCTCCACGCGCCGTTACAGCCGGAGTGAAGACCGTGACTGGCGAGGAGACTGACTGGAGGCAGACAATCAGCGTTATCAGGCCAGGAGTACTGCGCTGATCACTGATAACTGATAACTGATAACTGATTACTGATCACTAAGTAAGGAGTCACATATGGCCGAAAAGGATTTTGAGAGCAAAACCGCGGTGCTCAAGGTGGACGATACGCCCGACGTCGTCTCCCTGCGCAAGTGCCAGCTGGTCGTCATGGACGGCCCCGGCCGCGGCGACAAGATCACCCTCAACAAGAACCTCATCAAGGTCGGAAAGCGCGACACGAACGACATGGTCATTAAGGACAAGGCGGTCTCGCGCAACCACCTGGAGGTGGAGTATACCTCGGACAGCTTCCTGCTGCGAGACCTGGGCTCGACCAACGGGACCTTCCTCAACGGCAACAAGGTGAAGGAGGCCTACCTGGCCCCAGGGGATCTGATCAAGCTCGGCAACACCACCATGGAGTTCTCCGCCTACGACGAGAAGGTGGCCATCGAACCCTCTGAGAAGGAGGAGTTCGGACAGATGGTGGGCACGAGCAAGAAGATGAGGCAGATCTTCTCCATCCTCGAGAAGATTTCGCCAACGCATGCGACGGTGATCATCGAGGGAGAGACCGGCACGGGAAAGGACCTGGTGGCGCGCGCCATACACGAGAACAGCCAGCGCAAGGACAAGCCCTTCATGGTCTTCGACTGCTCGGCGGTGGCCCCGAACCTGATCGAGTCCGAGCTCTTCGGCCACGAGAAGGGGGCCTTCACCGGCGCGGTCCGGGCGCGCGCCGGCGTCTTCGAGGTCGCCAAGGGCGGCACCGTATTCCTCGACGAGATAGGCGAGCTCACGGCCGACCTGCAGCCCAAGCTCCTTCGCGCACTCGAGCAGCGCGAGATAAAGCGGGTGGGCAGCAACACGCCGGTCAAGATAGACGTGAGGGTCATCTGCGCCACGAACAAGAACCTCCGCCAGGAGGTCAAGGAGGGGCAGTTCAGGGAGGACCTCTACTACAGGCTTTCGGTCGTGAAGGTGCTCCTGCCCCCGCTGCGCGAGCGCCCCGATGACATCCCCAGGCTCGTGGAGCACTTCCTCATGATCGGCAAGTATAACAAGCTCCCCAACGGGGCGTTTAAGGTAAGCCGCGTCGACGACAACGCCCTCAAGGTCCTAAACCGCTACGGCTGGCCCGGCAACGTGAGGGAGCTCTCAAACGTCATGGAGCGCGCGGTCTCCTTCGTGGAGGGCGACACGATATCCAAGGCGCACCTGGACTTCATCTTCGCCGAGATGTCCCACGGCGGGGAGGAGCGCACCGAGCGCATGGACGTCGACACGGACGTCCCCTTCAAGGAGGCCAAGCAGGAGATCGTGGAGAAATTTGAGAAGGAGTACCTCCAGGAGCTCGTCAAGAGCGCTGGGGGCAACCTCTCCAAGGCCGCCCGCGAGGCCAAGATAGACCGCAAGCACCTGCGCAACCTGCTCAAGAAATACGACATCGACGCCAAGGAGGACTGAAGTTTTCTTCTGGCGGCATAAGCATCCTGCGCCGGCTCCCGCGAAAAAACCCGGGACACAATACCGATTTTTCCGGGGTGCACTAGGCCGGATATTAAAAAATCGGTATTGTGTCCCGGGTTTTTCATCATTCGCTCGCGCCGTCCCGAATCACGGAGGCCGTTCAAACAGGCCTCCTTACTGACGCATCGTAAGCGGGCGGCCATCGTGTTGTAT
>Ga0180430_10001193_pt1 | contig 26124 bp, 22 predicted proteins | sample SS_ome_9_FD_132999 | JGI IMG/M metagenome (GOLD analysis project Ga0180430, IMG submission 132999) | Hypersaline lake sediment archaeal communities from the Salton Sea, California, USA - SS_1_S_2 metaG | ecosystem: Environmental > Aquatic > Non-marine Saline and Alkaline > Hypersaline >... | reverse complement strand
GAAGGATCGTCGAACTGGAAGGAATTCCCGGAACTTCGGCGGCTCACGAGCGCGGCAAAGGCTTCAACGCCGTTATATCTCGATACCCCGATATTGAAGTCGTAGCCCGGGAAACCGCCGGTTTCCACCGAGAATTGGCGAAAAAGACCATCCAAGCCATTCTCTCCAGGGGGATGAAGTTCGACGCCGTCTTCGCCCACAACGACAATATGATTCTAGGAGCGATGGAAGCCTTGGAAGAAACCGGAACAGAGCCGCGCGTAGTGCTGGTCGGCTTCGACGCCCTTCCGGAAGCGGTTCGAGCGGTCCATGAAGGAAAACTGAAGGCGACCATAGCTCAGAAGCCATGGGAAATGGGCCGAGTCGCTGTTAGCAATATCGCTCGTTTGTTCAGGGGCGACCCCACCAGGAGGCTCGTTCCCATCGGACTGGAGCTTTTAACCCAATAGGCAACGAACATGTTTGAAAGCATTCGACAAAGATTCTCTCTAATCCTCATTATGCTGATTCTCATGTTCGGAGTGATTTACGTTCTGGTCATTTTTTTTATTCATCAGCAAAGTGAAGCACTTAAAAGAAGGAAAGCCGCCATCGATATCAACTATGAAGCCCAGGAGCTCGCAAGAAGCTTCTGGAGCTTGCGCTTCTGGGAGAAATCCATCCTGGGCCAGAGTCAGGATGCGGACAAGCATTTTGCCGACGTGCTGGAAAGGATGCAAAAGAAGATCCATGGCTTCCAAAACAGGGCCTCCCATGAAGACATAAAAAGGAAAGTGGCGGAACTGGCCCGCCTCTTGAGTCAGTACGAGAAATCCTTCAACGAGCTTATACAGTTGACCATTGAGCAACAGCTTAATCAAACGAACCTGGACTCTGAATATCATATGCTGGCGGCCAACATACTCATGGAAGATAAATCCGAATTGATACGACCGTTGTTCAATTTAGCCCATTTCCAAAAAAATTATTTTATATCCAGAAAAAAAACTCAATACAAAGGAATGAATATCGTCATTTCTTCTTTGGAAAGGCGGGTTGAAAGAGCATCCGCCATGGACGAGCGATCCGCATCCTATCTTCGATCCTATCGAGAGCGCTTGGAAGACGACTGGGCTCTCAATAAAAGCATACAGGCAATTATAAAGAAATTCGATGTCATTACTTTGAATATGAATTCCTTGTTGGATGATATTTCAAGAAAAGCCATTAAACAATATGAATTGGAAACTAAAAATACAGATATTCTTTTCTCGAAGCTTAGAAACAAGTTCCTCTTCTCGGCGGGATTCAGTGTACTTTTCCTTTTTACCGTTATTTACATCCTCGCCCGCAGGATTGTTCGGCCGATTCAGGATCTTTCCCGCGTGGTGACTCGAGTGGAAAAAGGCGACCTGACCGCCCGGTTCGCCTCGCGGCAAAAGGATGAATTGTCCGATTTGGGAATGGCAGTGAATCAAATGATAAAAAGCATTGATGAAAATCAATCGAAGCTTCACGCTTATCAGCTGGAGCTGGAAAATAAAGTAAATGAATTGGCGGCATCCCAAAAAGAGCTTCAAAAGCATCGACACAATCTCGAAGAGCTGATCGAGGAGCGCACGAAAGATCTGGCCGCCGCCAACTAGCGCCTTCCAAAAGAGATCGCCGAGCGCAAACAGACCGAAAAAGAAAGGGAGACGCTTCAGGCCCAGCTCGGCCAAGCCCAGAAAATGGAAGCCATTGGAACCCTTGCAGGCGGCATCGCTCATGATTTCAACAACATTTTACAAGCCATCAATGGATATACGCAGCTTTTGATGATCAATAAAGCCAAGGACGAACCCGATTACGACAAACTGATCTCCATTCACAAAGCAGGTGAAAGAGCGGCACAGCTCGTCAGGCAGCTTCTGCTCTTCAGCAGAAAGGAGGAAGCCAAGCGCAGACCCGTCGATCTCAATCACGAAGTGGAACAAGCCGCAAAGTTGTTGGAGCGAACCATTCCTAAAATGGTTGACCTGCAGGTCAAGGCCGGTGAAAACTTGTGGGCGGTCAACGCCGATCCTGTTCAAGTGGAGCAGATTTTGCTCAACCTGGGAAGCAACGCCGCCGACGCCATGCCCGAAGGCGGCAAGCTCGTCCTTGAAACGGAAAACGTCACGCTGGACGAGGAGTACGCCAAGAAGCATTTAGACGGGAAGCCCGGAAATTACATCCTCCTGACGGTCTCGGACACGGGAAAAGGAATGGACAAGAAGACGCTGGAGCACATCTTCGAGCCCTTTTACACGACCAAGGAAATCGGCAAAGGAACGGGACTGGGTCTGGCTTCGGTTTACGGCATCGTCAAAAGCCATCACGGCCACATCGCATGTCAAAGCGAAGTCGATGTTGGAGCCACCTTCAAGATCTACATCCCGGCGGTGGATCGGGAGGAAACCGCTACGAGCAAGGCGTCCAAGCCTAAACCGCATCGGGGAGGAACGGAAACGATCCTCCTTGTGGACGACGAAGAGCCCATTCGGGACCTTGCCTCCCAGTTCCTCGGCGAGCTCGGCTATACGGTTTTGACCGCCTCCAGCGGCGAGGAAGCCCTGCAAATCTATGGCAGCCAGTCCCAAGAGATCGACTTGGTCGTCATGGACATCGGCATGCCGGGCATGGGCGGTCATAGATGCTTGCGCGAGATTCTGACGATCGATCCCGCCGCAAAGACTCTTATCGCCAGTGGGTATTCGGCCAGCAGTCAGCTTCCCGACATGTTGGAATCCGGCGCAAGGGGATACGTCGCCAAACCGTATCAGTTGGAAGATTTGCTGAGCAAAATACGCAAGACCTTGGACTTGGTACCGCCTGCAAGCCCTTGAATTGCCAAGAAGCACATTCTAAACCGGGGTCAACTCGTACTCCTCCCTCATGCCCGAGCGCTCCTCCGCGAGGACCACCCGGGCGATGCGGCGCACCACGTCCCGTTCGAGATAAACGGGGTCCGGACGATCCTCGCAGGCATCGAAAAGGACCCCCCGGCCCGTGCGGGCCGCATTTTCCTCCATGAGGCGCGCGAGGTCCCGGGCTTCGTCGTTGACGATCACGCGAGCCACCTTGCCGTCTCGGACGACGATGCGACCCGGCTGCAAAACGAGCTTCATCCGTCGGCCCTTTTCCGCTGCACGATCAACCGTCAAGACGCCTTGCGCACCGACACGAAATGCTCCTGAAGGGCCACCGCTCCGCCGGCGGGGTCCCAGTTGCTCAGCCCGTCCCCCATGAACTTGTTGTCGGCCACTCCGCGACCGAAGGCCCGGCTTTCCACCTGCAACGTATGACCGAATCCGTGCAGCATGAAAACGGCCTGCGGGTGGATGATGTCCGTGACCCTGGCCTTGATGCGCCCCGAGTGGGCGGCGTTGCTCACTTCCACCTCGTCGCCGTCGGAAATCCCCAGCTTCTCGGCTTCCCCGGAGTTGATCCACAGCACGTTCTCGGGCATCTGCTCGAAAAGCGAAGGATTGTTGACGGTGTGCCCCTGGGTGTGGACGCCGCATCGGCCGAAGGTCAGGCGGAACCGGCCCTCGGGAGGAGATTGAGGCGGCTCGTAGGGCTTGAGGGACGGCAGCCCCTGGCTTTCCCAGCGATCGGAGACCATTTCGATCTTTCCCGACGGCGTCTTGAATTTCAGATCGTCCCGGCCGTGGTAAAGGGGAGCGTCGGCCAGAGGGACCATGCCCGTGGCGTCGAAATCCTCCAGGCTCACTCCCGTGCCTTCCAACTGGAACCTCCACGCGTCCTCCACGGAATCGAAGGCCAGCTCCTTCACTCCCATGCGCTTGGCCAAGCCGCTGATGATCTCCCAGTCCGCCCGCGAATCGAAGCGGGGCTCCACGGCTCGCTTGCGCACGAAGAAGTAGGGCTTCAAGCCGTTCTTGCAGGCGATGATGCTCTCGCGCTCCAGGTAGGTCGAAAGAGGAAGCACCACGTCGGCATGCCACGCCGTGTCCGACCAGGAGAAGGTGACGGAGACCAACAGATCCAGGTGGGACCAGATTTGCTTGGTCCGCTCGGGGTCGGGAAAAGCCATGAGGGGGTCGTGGCGGTAGGCGATGTAGGCCTTGACGGGATAGGGATCCTCCGTTTCCACGGCCTGGTACATGAGATGGCAAAGTCCGGGCCCTTGATCGAAATGCGGATAGCGCCATCCCACGCCGTCGGCCCGCTTTTCCTCGGGCTTGGGAAACAGGTCCATGAAGCTTTTGAGCCCCTTGCGCCCCACGTCGGCCGGCTTGTTGGTGAGAGGCAGTCCGCCCTTGGCCCCCACGGAGCCCAGCAAGGCGTTGATGATGTAGATGGAGCGCGAGACATGGAAGGAATCCCTGTAACGCGCCGTGTTCCAGCCGGGGTGCCACAGGACGGCCGGCTTGGCCCTCGTCAGCTCTCGCACAAAGGTGCGGATCTCTTCCGCAGGCACGTCCGTCTCCCCTTCGGCCCACTCGGGGGTGTAGGGCTTGACGAACTGCTTGAGCTCCTCCATGCCCTGGATCCATTGGTCGGCGAATCCCGCGTCGTAGCTCTTCCTGGCGATGAGCTCGTTGATGACCGCCAGGTTGAAGGCGTAATCGGAGCCGGGGCGTACCATGAAGAACCGGTCGGCCTTGGTGGCGGAAACGGAGCCCCGAATGTCGATGACGGTGAGCTTGCACCCGTTCTCCATGGCCTTCATGAGGTCGTTGACTTCCTTGACGTTGATGGCTTCGAACATGTTGCGCAGTTGAAGCACCACGTGGCGGGAGCTCTTGAGGTCGTAGGAGACCCCCTTGCGCCCGAAGCCGAAGACGGACAGGGCGGCGTGCTGGACGTTGCGGGCGCAGGAAGCGTCGTGGTTGCAGTAGTTGGGGGTCCCCAGGGCGCGCAGGAAAGCCCGGCGCATGTCCCGGAAAGGACCTCCCCGGTCGCTGAGAAACAGGGACGCGGGGCCGTACTTTTCCCGGATCTCTCCCAGCCGCTCCGCGATGTGGTCCAGGGCTTCGTCCCAGCTCGCCTGGCGCCACTTGCCCTCCCCTCGCTCTCCCTGGCGGATGAGAGGCGTTTGAGGGCGCTCCTTGTCCTTGAGAAGGGCGGTTCCGGCGACGCCCCGGGCGCACATGGCCCCTTCCAGACCGCTGGCGTGAGGGTTGCCCTGAAGGAAGGTCACCTCGCCGTTCTGCACTTCGGCCATTATGGGACAGCGGACCGTGCACATTCCGCAAATACTGTAAACCTGTTCTCCCACCATGCGAGTCTCCTATTGGAATGATGAAAATACTCTTCGGGCACCGAAGCCGCCCGGCGGGGAGCGGAGCGGCGGTTTTTTCATGGAAGCCGAGCGGATTTCTATATCAGAAAAGGCATAAATTGGCAAAGGGATTCGATCATCCATCCACGACGAGACAAACCTTGCGGCTGTGCTTGTGAATCACGGGAGTGCCCGCCCCGTGGCGCACGGCTTTGAGGACGGCTTCCCGGTCCACGGGGACGGTCCCCGCCAGCATGTGAACGGGCAAGTGCTCGAAAGCCTCGCGAGCCATGGGAGTGCTCGGCCCCAGAAGCACCGTCCGCACCCCCTTCCCGACATGCGCCAGGATCTCCTCGGTGCTTCGGTTCAAAATGGAGGTGGACGTGAGGAAGAGCACTTCCGCCCAACCGCCCAGCTTCCCGTAGAAGCTCTCCCGATCCCCCATTTCCCGGGAAAGATCCAGAACCTCCACCCGGGCGCCCCTCTCGTTCAACGCCTTGACGAGGGGGCCGAAAAACCCCACCATGGCCACGCGAGTCCCTTGGCCGACCTCGAAATGGTCGAACAGAAGATCGTTGCGGGGGTCTTCGGGGAGAGAAAGGGCGTTGCGGTGGTTGAGAGCGTTGACCAAAGCCAGGGCCATGCTCCGGTGCACGGGATGGGAGCTCGCGAGATGCTCCAGGAGCTCCGAAGCGGGCCGGCCCTCGTAGTCCCGGTAGGGATTCATGACCTGGCAGGATCGTTTGTCGTCCAGCCACGTGTAGGCCACGCCGAGGCCCCCGTCGGAGGTGGCCACGGCCGTGTAGCCGAGGCCCAGAACGAGCTGTTCCACAACGGTCTCCTCGGCCCGCTCCCCAAAGAATTCGCGCATGCGGTCGTCGATGATCATGGCCACGTCCTCCGGCGGGAAACGACGAAGCGATCCCGGCTTTCACGGGTCGTCGCCCCGAAACAAGGTCTCGAAAAAGAATACCGACGAGAAGAGGTCAAAAAGCGTGAATCGCGGGGGGAGGAACGTGGACATGAACCTCCCCGCTCTCCATTCCGCTGAATTCCAGCAAGGTTTTGGGGGAGAGCGTTCCCTTGAAGACGACTTCCCCCACCCTCACGGAAGCCTCCCGGTAGGCCCCCCGGTCCATGGTCGCCACCAAGCGCCCCTCGAAGAGATTGGGGGCTTCCAAGAGAGGGGGCCCCGGCTGGACGACCACGTCTTCGGGCCTCGCGGCCACGTGGGAGGCCCCGTCCCCCGGCGGGGACTCCAGACGCAGCTCCAGGTCCCCCACCCGGGCGCGGTCCCCGTCGAAGCTCGCCCGGAAGACGTTCTTCATCCCCACGAACTCGGCGGCGAAAGGGGTGGCGGGCTTGCGAAACACTTCCCGTGTGACTCCCACCTGCTCCAGGCGCCCATGGCGGATCAAGGCCGTGCGCTCTCCCAGGAACAGGGCTTCGGCGAAATCGTGGGTCACCAGGACGACGGTCACCTCCAGCTCCCGGTGCAGCTCCTTGAGCACGTCCCGGATCTCCTCGCGGAAATTGGGGTCCAGAGCCGACAGGGGCTCGTCCAGCAGAAGCACTTCGGGACGCACGGCCAAGGCCCGGGCCAGAGCCGTTCGCTGCTTCTCCCCTCCGCTCAAATGGGTGACGGAACGATTCACCAAAGGCCCCAATCCCAGCCGATCCACGAGCCCGTCCACCCGGCGGCGGGCGTCGGCCCCGTCTCCGTCGTGGTAGCGCAAGCCGTAGAGGATGTTCTTGATCACGGAAAGGTGGGGAAACAAGGCGTAATCCTGATAGACGATGCCCACGCCGCGCCTTTCGGGAGGCAGACGGGTGACGTCGCGGCCTCCCAGGAGGATTCTTCCCGACGTCACGGGCATCACCCCGGCCACGGCTTCCAGCACGAGGGTCTTGCCGGCGCCCGTGGGTCCCAGGAGGGTGAAGAGCTCGCCGGGACGAACGGCAAGGCTCAAGTCCCCCAGGGTGAACCCGTCGAGCTCGATGCGCAGGTTTTCCAGCCGGATCATGCCTTGGTCTCCCGAGGCAGGGTCACGAAGCGCAGAAGGAAGAAGAGGGCCAGGCACACCGCAATGAGCCAAACGGCCACGGGCTGGGAGTAGCGCAGGCCGTAGGCCGTGAAGCGCTCGTAGATCATCACCGGGGCGATCATGGGATGGTAGGCCACGATGATCACGGCCCCGAACTCGCTGATGGCCCGGGCGCAGCACATGATGAGCCCCGCCAGCATGCTCCGCCAAGCCAGGGGGAGCGTGACCCGAAAGAAGGTCTGCCAGGAGGAGGCTCCCAGGCTCCGGGAAACCTTCTCCAGGCGCGAAGGAATGGCTTCGAAGCCCGTCTTCGCCGTATTCACGTAAAAGGGCAGCCCCACGAAAGTGAGCACCGTCACGATGCCCGTCACCGTCCCCATGAGCTGAATGCCCAGTTGCTGCATGAAGCTCCCCAGCCAATGGTTTTTTCCGGCGAGGCTGAGGATGGCGATGCCGATGACGGGATGGGGGATCATGATGGGCAGATCCACCACGCTTTCCAGGAGCTTCTTGCCCGGAAATCGCTTTCGAGCCAAGAGATAGGCGAAGGGCGTGCCCACCAGGAAGGAAACGAGGGCCGCCGTGCCCGAGGTCGTCACGCTGAGGCGGATGGAAGCCACCACGTCCTTGTCCGAGAGGGCCTCCCGCAGGCCGCTCCAGGAAGGCTGCAGGATCATCTCCACCAACGGCCCCAGGATGAAGGCCGCCACCGTCAGGCTGCAAACCAGGGTCAACTGGAAAAACGGGTCGAAACGGACGAGACGCTTCAAAACCTTTCTCCGGCGAATGCGAAGGAACGGCGGCGCGAGGAGAAGCCCCCGCGCCGGCTTCGATCAGTTCTTCACTTCCACCCACTGGCGCAAGGGCTCGGGGAGGCTGCTTTTCATGGCTTCCGTGGGCACTCGGCAAGGGATGAACGGCGGCTGGCCCATCTCGTCGAGGATCTTCAGGCCGCCTTGGGGATCCATGAGGAATTCCAGAAAAGCCGCGGCGGCTTCGGGATTGGCGGCGTCGTTGGTCATGGTGACGCCGTAGGTGATGGACCTCCCCGTGCGCACGAGGGTCTCCCCCGGCTTCTTGCCGCTCACTTCCACCTGCGCCTGCTTGTAGAAATCGTCCTGCCGGTAGTCGGCCAGGTTGATCTCGTCGGGCAGTCGAAGGTTCTTCAACTCGTGCTGAACCCCCACGGACAGATACTCCCAGGCGTAATCCATGTTGCCCGTTTTCAGCAAGGACACCAGCTCCACGGATTTGGGACGGACGTTCTCCTTGGGCCGGTTGGCGATGAGGCGGTCGTAGAGACCGGGCTTCTCGTAATACTTTTCCGCCAGTTGGAGGACCATCAGGGCCCTGTAGCCCGCAGGGTCCAGATTGGGGTCCGAGTGCCCCCAGACCACGCCCTCCCGCTGCAGGATCTCGTACCAATTGTCGGCATCGACTTCGCCGGCGAATTTGCTCTGGTCGGTGTAGCAGAGCACCATCTGGTTGGTGGCGAACCGGATGTTCCACGTGGCGTGATCGGGAATCAAAGTCTTGTCGATGACGGCGAAATCCGCCGAAGCCATGATGTCGGCGGGCTTGCCCAGCTCCGAGATCATGCGGGCCATTTTGGTGCTGCCCCCCGCCTCCCGCAGCACGTCCACCTTGGGGTACTTCTCCTCGAAGGCCTTTTCCATGGCCGCGAAGGGCACCGTGAGGCTCCCCGCATGGAAGACGACGAGCTTGCCTTCGGGCTGGGCGTGGGTCGCGGCCCCCCACGAACCGGCGAAAACCAGGGCCAAGGCCATCCACAAGGTTGCAGCCAGCTTGACTCCCCTTCTCATGCCTTTCTCCTTTTTCAAGAGGTGATCGAACAAGAAAGTCGCTCCATTCAAGGACCCCTTGTTCTCACAATCGGCTCGATATGTCAATGCGGACACCACGGAAGTTAGCGTGGTCCGACCAAAATACATTCATTGTTTTCGGATGGTTGGCGTGGTCCGACCAAAATATTCACCGGAGGCGGGCCACGACGTCCCCCGTCCTGGAAGCCTCGTAGCCGGGCAGGGAGACGAGCTCCTCCCTCAAGGAGCGGGTCTGCAGAGTGTCCAGCATGATCTTGACGGCGGGATGGTCCTTCAGGTCCTCGGGCACCACCAAGTCGCACCGCGCCGTTTCCAGGGGCACGAAGCCCAGCCCGCAGGCCTCGGCCACGGCCCGCAGCCCCAAAGCGGCGTCGGCGAAGCCGCAAGCCACCGAGCGGGCCCCCTGCAAGTGGGTGGAAACTTCCTCGAAGTAGCCCCGGACCGCCTCGGCCGGGACCCCCGCCCGCTCCAGGCGATCGTCCAGGAGCGCCCGCAGGGCGGCGCCCTCCTCGCGGTTCACCATGCGCACGCCTTCCCCGGCCAGGTCCGCCACCGTTCGGATGCCCAAAGGATTCCCCCGAGCCACCATGAGCCCTTCTTCCATGAAGGAAAAGGCGACGACCCAAGCCGGGGAGGAGCCCATGCACTGTCGCGCCAGCCCCACGTTGGCCTCCTCCGAAGCGTCCGTGTTGTGCAGGTGCGTTCCCGCCAGATGGGCGTGTCCGGCGGCCAGCCCCTGAAGGGCCCGCCGGCTGGACGCGAAGCGGCAGTGCAGACGCGCTTCCGGGGAGCGGCGCGACACGTGGGAGCCCAGGATGGAAAAAGCCGGGTCGCAGCCCAGCAGCAGGACGGTCCTTTCCAGAGCGCTTTCGGGGCGAAGGAGACGCACCGCGCCGCCCTCTCCTTCCAGCAAGCCGTCCGCCGCCTTGAAGCCTTCGTTGAAAGCGTCCCGCCCGCTCAAGGGATACCCCACCAGCCGTCCCCGCACTTTGGCCACGATCACCCGCCCGCCGGGCCTCCCTTGCCTTTCCGCCAAGGTCACGGCCCGCTCCTCGTCGGCCGATTCCTCGAAAAAGAGGTCCTCCACCCCGCAGCCCAGTCGATGGGCCAGCCGCAGGGCCAGGACGGTGTTGGGCACGTACTTGCCCGATTCGATATCGTAAATGGCTTGCCGTTTGACGCCCACCAGCTCGGCCAGGCGGCCCTGGGACATTCCCCGTGCCCGCCGGATTTCCTTCAGCCGGCAGACGACGCCTTCGTATCGCGGCTTCACGCGCCCACCTCCTCGAAAAGCTTCGACCGACGCCTTTTAAAAACGACGTTGACGCTTAAAGTCCATTGATGTAGCTTACAACAAACTTTGGTCGTTTTCAAACGTTGCGAAACGAAAAATCCCCAGCACGAGCGAAAGGAGACCTATCATGAGCGGAAAGAAGAGCATCCCGAGCTTCGTCGTCCTTTTGGCGGCCTGCTTGGCGGCGGTCCTGGCAGGCCGCCCCGGGGAGGTCCGAGGGGCGGATTCGGTGACGGTGTTCGCCGCCGCCTCCACGACCAACGCCGTCACGGACGCGGGAGAGCGCTTCCAAGAGAACGAAAAGGTCCGCTTCGTCCCCTCCTTCGCTTCCTCCTCGACCCTGGCCAAGCAGATCGAGCAGGGAGCCCCCGCCGACGTTTACATTTCCGCCAACAAGAAGTGGATGGACTACCTGGAGGAGAAGGGGCTCGTGGACGCCTCCAGTCGCTTCGATCTTCTGGGCAACCGCATCGTCCTCGTCGCTCCCGCCGGCAGCGGGCTGAAGGTGGACGTCCGACCGGACCTGGACTTGGCGAAGCTGCTGGGAGACGGACGGCTGGCCATGGGGGATCCCGATCACGTTCCGGCGGGCATGTACGGCAAGGCGGCCCTGGAGTCCCTGGGGATCTGGCCCAAGGTGGAAGGCAAGCTCGCCCGGGCCAAGGACGTGCGCGCGGCGCTGACGCTGGTGGAGCGCGGGGAGGTCCCCTTGGGGGTGGTGTACGCCACCGACGCGGCCATCACGGACAAGGTGGAGGTGGCGGGGGTCTTTCCCGAGGACAGCCACCCGGCCATCGTGTATCCGGTGGCGCTGGTGGCCCATAGCGACAATCCCGCGGGCCGGACGTTCCTGGAATATCTGAGAGCCCCCGAAGTTGCCGCCGTCTTCGAGAAATACGGTTTCACGGTGCGCCGATGAATTTTTTGGCCCTCACCCCCATGGAAACGGAGGCTCTGCGCCTGAGCCTTTGGGTCTCGCTGTGGGCCGTGGCGGGGAGCCTGGCGCCCGGCATCGCGGCGGCCTGGGCCCTGGCCCGCCTGGATTTTCCCGGCAAGTCCCTGGTGGACGGTCTCCTGCACCTGCCCCTGGTGCTGCCTCCCGTGGTCATGGGGTATCTGTTGCTGATCCTGTTCGGGCGCCGAGGGGTGGTGGGCGAGTGGCTCTACGAAACCTTGGGCGTCGCCTTCGCCTTCGACTGGAAGGGGGCGGCCCTGGCGGCCGCCGTCATGGCTTTTCCCCTGCTGGTGCGAGCCGTGCGCCTTTCCGTGGAAACCGTGGACCGGGGGCTGGAATCGGCGGCCCGCACTTTGGGGGCGGGCCCCGTGCGGGTCTTCTTCACGGTGACCCTCCCTCTGACGGTCCCGGGCATCCTGGCGGGCGTGATCCTGGCCTTCGCCCGCAGCCTGGGCGAGTTCGGGGCCACCATCACTTTCGTTTCCAACATCCGGGGAGAAACGCAGACCCTTCCCCTGGCCCTCTACACCCTCACCCAGGTCCCCGACGGAGAGACCGGGGCCATGCGCCTTTGCCTCGTCGCCGTGGCGGTGGCCATGGCGGCCCTGGTGTCTTCGGAGCTGCTGGCTCGGCGCTTCGCCGCTCGCATGAAAGGATGATCGTGCTGGAGGTCCGCGTCAAGCGCAAACAGGGGCGATTCACCGTGGAGGCGGCCTTCGGCGGCGAGGAAACGGGGGTCACCGCCCTGTTCGGACGATCCGGCGCCGGCAAGACTTCCGTCATCAACATGGTGGCGGGCCTCGCCCGCCCCGACGAGGGCCGCGTCGCCGTCAACGGCCGCCTCCTTTTCGATTCGCGCCAAGGCGTTAACCTGCCGCCGGAAAAGCGCGGCATCGGGTACGTGTTCCAGGACGGGCGTCTCTTTCCCCATCTGGACGTGGCCTCCAATCTCGCCTACGGCATGCGCCTCACCCCGCCCGACCGGCGCTACCTGGACTTCGAGCGGGTGGTGGAGCTCCTGGGCATCGGCCACCTTCTCCAACGCCGCCCCGCCCTCCTTTCGGGAGGCGAAAAGCAGCGGGTGGCCATCGGCCGCGCCCTTCTCACCAGCCCCTCCCTTCTGCTCATGGACGAGCCCCTGGCCTCCCTGGACGGAGAGCGCAAGGCCGAAGTGCTCCCCTTCGTCCATCGCCTTTCGCGGGAGCTTTCGGTCCCCATCCTCTACGTGAGCCATTCCCTGGACGAGATCCTCAACCTGGCCGACTTCCTGGTCGTTCTGGAAGGGGGCCGCGTGGTGGACGAAGGAAGTCTGGAAGAGGTGACGAGCCGCCTCGATCCGCAAGCTTTCCCGGGGATCGCCGGCGACGGCGCGGTGATCCCCACGGTGGTGGCCGGACACGACGAGGCCGGAGGACTGACGCACCTGAGCTTCCCCGGGGGCGTCCTGAGGGCCCCTCGCATGGACCTTCCCCCGGGGAGGGAAGTTCGCGTCCGGATTCGAGCCCGCAACGTGGCTCTGGCCCTGGTCCCTCCGAAGAGAACCAGCATCCGGAACATCTTCCCCTGCACGGTGGAGAGCGTCGCCGAAGCCCCGGGAGGCTTGGTGGACGCTCGCGTGGACATCGGCTGTCCCCTGACGGCGAGGATCACCCGGCACGCCGCCCGGGACCTCGGGATACGACCGGGTCGGAGGATGTACGCCCTGGTGAAAAGCATCGCCGTCTCCCGGGGCGACGCCGGCGGAAACGGCCGCGACTGAAAGTCCTTCCCGAGCAAGAGACATTTTCGCATTGATCTCCCCGCCGGGGAGCGGGTATGCTTTTCCCAAAGCGTCGGCTCGCGGCTTCGGAGCCGGGAAGCCGGGGCTGCGGAAGGCGAAGGCTTTTCCTTTCCCGAAAAGGCGAGGAACGGAGCGAAGGACGGCACAGCGAGAAGGAGGGATTCCATGAGCGCGCGAAGGTCATGGATCGTGGCGGGATGGGCTTGCGTCTGGATTTTCGGCATCACCTTCAACGGATTTTGCGGGGAGGACAACATGACATTCATTCTCGAATCCGCGGCTTTCACCGACGGAGGCGAAATCCCGTCCCAATACACTTGCGAGGGCCGGGACGCTTCGCCTCCCCTGCAATGGAAGAACGTGCCCGAAGGAACGCGCAGCCTGGCCCTCGTCGTGGACGACCCCGACGCGCCGGATCCCAAGGCCCCCAAGATGACCTGGGTTCACTGGGTGCTCTACAACCTTCCTCCCGACGCCGGGGGACTTCCCGAAGGCGTGGCTGCCGGGGATCTTCCGGCCGGGACCAAGGAAGGGCTCAACGACTGGAAGCGCGCGGGATACGGCGGTCCGTGCCCCCCCATCGGCGAGCACCGCTATTTTCACAAGCTCTACGCCCTGGACACGGTCCTGGAAGGGCTGGACAAGCCCGTCAAGAGCGACTTGGAGAAGGCCATGAAGGGCCACGTCCTGGCCGAGGCCGTTCTCACGGGCGTTTACGAAAAGTCCAAGTGAAGCGATGCTCGCCAAACCGTATCGCGCCGCCTTGCTGTGCATGGTCTTCGGTCTGGCCATCAACCTGTGGGGATGCCGCGTCCTGGGGAGCGCCGTCTCGGATTCCCGACCGGAGACGACGGAGCGGAAGGCCTACGGATTCATGAACATCTTCGTCGGGCTCGGCATCGTCGTGCTTGCCGCTCGATACGCTCGCAAGGAGCATCGTCTCGCAAAGGAGGGACCGGGCATCGCCGAGACGGCCACCTGCCCCCGCTGCCATGCCGATCTCGGCTCTCTCGCCTCCCTTCGGTGGAAGTCGTGGACGGTTTCCCGATGCGCCGCCTGCAACGCCCCTCTCAAAGGAGATCGCACGGTGGCCGGACTCGCCTTTCTGGTGGGCAGCGTTCCCTTGCTCACGGTGGCGCTACCCATGATCACGGGAAAAACGGCGGGCGGTTGGGTGTGCGGAAGCGTTCTCTTCCTCGTTTGTCCGGCCGCGGGCTTCTGGCTGTTGCTGAATCGCAGCCGATACGAGGGCATCGAGGAGAAGGCGAGCAAGCCCTCGAAGTGATGCGGCAGGCGATCGACCAAAGCATCTTCCCGCGAGCCCCCCTTTCGCAAAGGGGGATTCTTCGAAAGATGGAAAGTTTCGGCGATTCATGGTCGAGTGCTTACAGGAGCGTTTCATGGCCCCCTTTCACCTCGCGGCCTTCGTGCCGGCCGCCGGTTTTTCCTCGCGCATGAAGGACTTCAAGCCCCTGCTTCCCTTGGGGGACGCCACGGTCCTGGATCAGGCCCTCCGGTCGCTCCGGGAAGGGGGAGTGGAGGACATTCGAGTGGTGACGGGACACCGGCGGGAGGAATTGACGGGGGTGCTGGAAAAATGGGGCGTCCGGGAGGTGGTGAATTCCCGCTTTCGGGAAGGAATGTTCTCTTCGGTAAAGGCCGGGCTGGCTTCGGCGCCCCCCCTGCGGGGGGCTTTTTTCATGCTGCCGGTGGACCTTCCCGCCGTGAGGCCGCAAACTCTTCGGGACTTGGCCCTTGCCCGCGAAGCGTCCGGTGCCGGCATCGTCTATCCCGTTCTGGGGGGCGCGCGGGGACATCCTCCCCTCATCGACGGATCGTACATCCCCGGAATCCTTCGATGGGAAGGCGGAGGGGGGTTGAAGGGCTTTCTCGATCGCCACGAAGACGACGCCCTCGACGTGGAAACGGCCGATGCGGGGGTGCTGACCGATCTGGACACCCCCGAGGACTACGAAAGGCTGCTCCTCCGCTGGCCCAAGCGGGACATTCCCACGCCGCGAGAATGCGAGGCCCTCATGACCCGGGTTTTCCAAGTGAGGCCCGGCATCTTCGACCACTGCCGCGCCGTGGCCCGCGCGGCCCTTCGGATGGCCGAAGCCCTCGACGCCCGGGGGGCTTCCCTGGACCTCGACCTTGTCGAGGCCGCCTCGCTGCTGCACGATGTCGCCAAGGGGCGGCCCCGCCACGCCCTCGAGGGGGCCCGGATGCTCGGGGAGCGAGGATATCCCGACGTGGCCCGGGTGGTGGAGGTCCACGCCGATTTCGATCCCCCCGAGGACGGCCCCGTGGACGAAAGGGAAGTGGTGCATCTGGCCGACAAGCTGGTGGAAGGAGAGCGGCCGGTGGCTTTGGAAGACCGCTTCGGAGGGAAATTGCAACGCTACGGCCACGATCCCCGGGCGGCGGCCGCCATCCGGGCCCGCATGGAAAGGGCCTTGAGCATGCGGCGGCGCATGGAAGCGATCTGGGGACGGTCCCTGGAGGAAGTCTTGAGGGAGCCGGAGCGACGGAGCTGACCGGGAGCCGGTCGAAGCGAGCTCCATCGCCCCCGTGACGGAAAGGGAAGGATGATCACCGTCTATCTGTTCAGGCACGGCGCCATTCAACTGGAAGGCCCTCGGCGATTCGTGGGCCAGGCGGACCTGCCCCTGTCCGACGAGGGGCTTCGGCAAGCCGCCTGGTGGCGGGACCGGCTGAAGGGCGTTCCTTTCGGGGCCGTCCATTGCAGCGATCTTTCCCGCTGCCGGGACACCGCCCGCATCGTCAAGGGGAACCGGAATATCGCCGTGGAAGAGTGGAGAGAGCTTCGAGAGATCGGCCTGGGCGACTGGGAAGGAGTGCCCATGGAGGAGGTGCGCCGCCGCCACCCGGACCTGTGGCTGAAAAGGGGAAGCGACCTCGCCCGTACGCGTCCGCCAAGGGGAGAAAGCTTCGAAGACTTGAGAAGGCGGGTGACTCCCGCTTTCCACGAGATCGTCTCGCGGGAGCAAGGCCCCGTCGCCCTGGTGGCCCATGCCGGAGTCAACCGAGTCCTTCTTTGCCATGTTCTGGGCATCCCCCTGGAGCATCTCTTTCGCATCGGTCAGGACTACGGGGCGTTGAATATCATGGAGGGCCAACGGAAAGCCTTCCGGGTGCTCCTCTTGAACTGCCGCCCCGGCCCACGTCCCTGGAAGGACGGCTTGGACAAGGGATAATCGGGAGGAATTTCATTGAACGTCAAAGAAGCACCCAGCGGGAAATGGAGAGGCTACGATCAATCCATGCGCCGTCTCCGGCGGTTTTTCTCCTCGGACGAATCCCCCAAGGCCGTCGTTTTCGACGTGGGCACCCGTGCCGCCAGAGCTCTCGTGGGACCTCGCCGGCCACCGGATATCTGGAAGGCCCAGACCTTTTTCAACGACGGGGCCCTGTTCCAATTGGGAAACGACGTGGAGCGTTTCGACGGCGCCTTGCCCCCGGATGAAAGCCCGGCCCTGGAAAAGGTCGTCCGGTTCATGGAAATCTACCGGGATCTCTTCCTGCGCGAGGGTGGCTCCATGGAGGATGCGCACGGAGTGGGCACCGCCGTCTTCCGATGGCTGAGCAACCGAGAGGAAGTGGTGAAGCACATCCGGGAGCGCACGGGCATTGCCTTCAAGGTCCTGGACCAGGACACCGAAGCGACTCTGTCCCTGGCCGCCATCATTCGAACCGCCGGCTTCGACGCTTCGGGCCCCATCACCGAAAGGGTGAAGGACGAGGAGGCCATCCTGCTCGTGGACCAGGGCGGCGGCTCGGTGGAGATCTCCTACACCTTTCCCGGCAACCTTTCCCGAGGAGACCGCCATTCCATCGACCAGCTGGGGACCACCTCCCTGCGGGAAAAGCTTTTCACCCTCACCCCCCAAGGGCACATCCCCCCCCATCTCAACACCAGACCCCTGGACCAGCAATACGAAGACTTTCTGCGCTTCATCCAAGAAAGCATCGAAGGATGGGAAGGATATCCCGAGCTCTCCAAAACCCGCATCCGGCCCTACGGAATGGGAAGCGCCGCCAGCAGCTGCCTGGGCAAGGGAAACAACTTCACCCACCACAATCAAGTCCTGACGGCGGAATTTCTCAGGGAATTTCTCGCGAAAGCCCGAAAGGGCTTCGGCGCTTCCAACCTTCCGGTAAAATCCTTTTACGAGCTGGCGTCGAGAAAGGAGCATTCCGACCGCATGGACAGCCAATTGGTGCAGTTGTGCGGCCTTCCCGTTTATTTGTTCCTCCTGGACAAGTTTTCCTTGGATCGCATGCGATACGCAGGGTACGGGCTCCGCTACGGCGTTTACGTGTGGAAGTACGGCTTCGGCCTGGATTTCTGAAGACGAAAACGGAAAGGAACATCATGAAAAACTTCGCGAAGCTGATCCTGTGGGGGATTTTCGTGGCCGCCTGCATCGCCTTGCCGCGCGAGGGAGCGGGCGGAGAGCGCGAGGAGGAATCGGTGGGCTGGGAAAGAGACAGCGCGTACAACAAGCTTTACCACCCTGAAAAATTGGAGAAGATCAAGGGCGTTCTCGTGGAGATCGTGGAAATCACTCCCATGGAAGGCATGAGCCCGGGCATGGGATTGGTGATGGAAATGGAGGAGCGGGAAAACGTCACGGTTCATCTCGGCCCCAAATGGTTCACGAAGCTGCTCGTTCTGGGCTTCAACCCGGGGGATCCCGTCAAGGCGAAAGGCGTTTGGGCCGAGATCGACGGGCGGAAAGTCTTCATGGCTTCCAAAGTGAGACGAGGGGAGTTCTTCGAAGTCAAATTCCGGACCACGCGGGACGGAGCTCCCTACTGGACCATGAGCGACGAAGAGATCATCCAACACGATGAACGCCTGGAAGACTGACGGGCGACAGGGAACCGAATTGCTCCTGGCGAGCCCAGTCTTTTCCTTCCAGGCGCACGGCCCAGCGGGAATAGGTCTCGTCGGGCCCCACGGGCTCCGATGCGAATTCCACCTCTATGGCTTGACCCTTGCCCACCCGGAGCGGTTTTTCGAGATTGAAGGTGACGCGACCCCAATGGGTGTCCGGAGCGCCGGGGGCGTTGGTGAGATGGATTCCCGGAGCCAGCTCCGCCCGGAACCAGCCGGCCAGGGCGGAAAGGCGGCCCTCCCTTCGGGCGCGAAAAGTCAACGAAGCCCGCAGGGGCAGGTCCTTTCGCTCCGAAGGACAGGCGAGCAGGTCCGTTTCCCAAAGCTTCTCGCCGTCGGCAAGCAAGCTCTCGGGACCGATGTCGTGGCGTCGCCGATGAATCTGCCGAGCCACGACACCGGCCATGAGGCCGAGGTCCACCCCGTAGGGGCGCCCCTCCCAGAAGTCCATGTCGGCTTCCACATGCGGGTCTTCGCAGGGGGCCATCCAGGAGCTCACTTTGGAAGGAATCATCGCTCCCCCGGTTTTCAGCCAGCGGTCCCGCACCTCCAGGATCGGCTTCAAGAAATTTTCGTCCGTCCCCAGATGACCGAGCAGCTCCGATACCACCACATCCACCGATTCGGGCAGCTCCACCCGTTCCGCTTCCTGACGCATCACCTCCATGCAACGGTCCGCCCCGTTGGCCCGGGCCAGGGCCCGGGCGAATTCCGCCACGGAAGTCCGCTCCACGGCGTAAACCTTACCGGCTCCCGCGAAAACGGCGAAAATGCCGAGGATACCCGTACCGCACCCCACATCCAGCACCGCGTTCCCGGGCCTCACCGTCTCCATGATGGCCCGCCGGTAGCTTTCGCAGCGCACGCGGTCCCGAAGCATTCTCCGGTGCAGCGCCAAGTTGCCGAAATCCGGCCCCATACCGTTTCCCTTTCTTCCGTCGGTTTCTTGTCGCGACTCTTGCCAATGGCTCCAGCTCCGGCCCAATATGGCCGAATCAAGAGAGGGAGTCAACTCGTCGCGAGTCCGAGGACAAAGGTCCAGCCATGAGAATCCTTTTGCTCAATCCTCCCAACCTCGAAGAAAAAAAGGTCGATGCCCAAACAACCCCTCTGGGGCTCCTCCACATCGGGGAATACATGAAGGACCGCGGCTTCCATGTGGAGACAAGGAACCTTTATCCCTCGGCAAGCTGGACGGAGGTGAAAAGGGTGCTGCGGGGCGCTCCCTTCGACCTCGCGGGCATTCCGTGCTACACGCGCCAGAGATTCAGCGTCTTCAAGCTGGCCGAAGTCTGCAAGGAGATCAACCCGCGCGCTCTCACGGTCCTGGGAGGGCCTCACGCCACCTTTCTGGACCGGCAAATCCTGGAGGGCGTCCCCGCCGTGGATTGCGTGGTCCGGCACGAAGGCGAGCTCACCTTTCACGAATTGACGCGGTCCCTTGAAAGACGAGAAGCCGAGGGACTGAGCAACATACGGGGCTTGACCTACCGCGAAGGGAAGACCGTCGCGCGCAATCCTCCTCGGGAGATTGTCAAGGACTTGAGAGGCTTTCCCCTTCCTCGCTACAATGGGGAGCAGTTGCGGGAATTTCCCCGGTGCAAAGCGCTGGCCTTTCATTTCAAAAGCATCGAAGGCCGGGGAGCCATCGCTCCGATCCTGGCTTCGCGAGGCTGCAGCCACCGTTGTCTTTTCTGCTGCAACGGAGCATTCTGGAAGGGGCAGCATTATTACGCGCCCCGGGCGGTCGTGGAGCAAATGGAGACGCTGAGCCGCCGGCACGGCATCCGGGTTTTCGACTTTTACGACGACGATTTGCTTCATTCCCGCGAGCACGTGGAAGCCATCTGCGACGGCATCCTCGAGCGGGATCTCCGGATCCATTGGTGGTGCTCGGCCAGGGCATGCCATCCCGACCCCGTCCTTCTCCGAAAAATGCGAAAAGCCGGTTGCTTCATGATCTCCTACGGCATCGAATCCGGTTCCCAGGAGATTTTGAACCGCATCAACAAGAAGCTGGACGTCCGCGAAGCCGTTTCGGCGGCCCGAATCACCCGCGAAGCGGGACTGAAGCTGAGATTGACGGTCTCCATCGGCCATCCGGGGGAAAGCTCGGAAACCATTCGAGAAACCATGACTTTCCTCAAGGAGGCCCGGCCCCATCGAATGGGACTTTTCCTGACCAAGCTCTACCCCGGGGCCCCTTTGTACCGCATGGCCCTCGAATCGGGCTTCATCGACGACGAGTATTGGCTCGATCCCCGCGCCCTTCCCGTTCCCTTCTACACGGCGGAAAGGTCGCTGGAGGAGATCCTGGGCTATCGGGAGAGGATTCGCCAAGGGCTCCGAGACAACATCATTGAGGAGTACGAGAACGTGGTTTATACTTCCGAATTCGATTTGAAGTGGTAAAGGGGGCATTGGACTTATTTCTCCGGGAAGGAGCTGGAATGAAATCACGTTGGATTCCAATAGTGCTGGCGGTGGCTCTTCTTTTATGGGCGCTCGGAGAGGGGCCGGCCGCGGCTCGAGAGGATTTCCCCACGGCCCCCAAGAAGAAGGAGAACGGTGAAAAGTGGCTCATCGGGTACTACGAAGGAGGACCTTGGCCGAGCATTCAGCAGAACTTCATCTCCACCGTCCAAGCCCTCATGGCCATGGGGTGGATGGAGGAGACGAAGCTTCCCGAGCAGCAAGGCGGCTCCACCAAGGAGCTGTGGGACTGGCTGGCCACTTCCGCCAAGAGCGAATACCTTCGGTTCGTTCCCGACGCCCATTACAGCGCCCAGTGGGATCAAAGCGTGCGCGAGAAAATGGCCCGACAGATCATCGAGCGTCTCGACAATCGCAAAGACATCGATCTCATGCTGGCCATGGGCACCTGGGCGGGACAGGACCTTGCCAACAACAAGCATTCCACCCCCGTCGTCGTCATGGTGGCGGCGAACGCCGTGGAGGCGGGCATTGTCAAGAGCGCCGAATATTCGGGCTACGACCATGTGCATGTTCGAGTGGATCCCACGCGCTATGAGCGACAGGCACGCATTTTCCACGAAATCATCGGATTTCAAAAGCTGGGAATCGTGTATGAAAACACCCCCACGGGAAGAAGCTACGCGGCCCTGGATCAGGTGGAAAGGGCCGCCCAAGAAAGCGGGTTCCAAATCGTCCCCTGTTTTCAGGAAAGCGACGTGCCGGATCTCAAGATCGCCGAAGAAGGCGTGCGCCTGTGCTTCCAGGAATTGGCCGACAAAGTGGACGCCATCTACGTCACTTTCCACGGAGGCGTGAGCCCCCGCAACATTCCCGCCTTGGTCGAGATCGCCATCTCCGAGCGGATTCCCACCTTCTCCCAGGAAGGGTCGTCGGAAGTGAAATACGGTTTTTTGTTGAGCATCTCTCACGCCAGCTACAAATACGTGGCACGCTTCTACGCCGAAGTCATCGCCAAAATCCTCAACGGAGCCAAACCGGGGAAAATCGGTCAGGTGTTCGAAGATCCTCCGAAAATCGCTCTCAATCTGAAAACCGCCCAGCTCATCGGCTACGATCCTCCCGTGGACGTCCTGGCGGCGGCCGACGAGATTTACCAGGACATCGAAACGCCTGCCGAAGCCCGGTGAACGCGCTCGTCGAGCCTCCATGCAAAGAATCCTCGTCGAAAGCCAGAGCAACCCCCTTTTCCGCGGTATCCAAGGGGAGCACGACTACGAGCAAAGGGGGCTTTGCCAGATCGGCCGGGGGCACGTTCTGGCAACCACCCATCCCGTTTCCCGGCCCTACCTCGATTACTGGCAGGGGCTGGGCTTCTCCCTTCCCCACCGCATCGTGGCGGGCCCCTTCGACCCCCGCTTCAACCTTTCACAGCTCCTTCTGCGCAAGCCTCGCCTGCGGGAAGCCATCCGCTCCCTGACCGTCGGGCGACGCCCCCGCCTGGAATTCTTCCATATCGAGCCTTCGGAAGCTCGCTTGGCCAAGGCCCTGGATCTCCCCGCCTATTGCAGCTTCCGTCTCGCTTGGAGCCTTTCGGACAAAATCGCCTTCAAGAAGCTTTGCGCCCGCCTTTCCCTTCCCACGCCTCCCTGTGCCCACGCCCGCGAGCTTTTGGAGAGAACGGGGAGCGACAAGGAATGGCTGTGGCGAGAGCCCGTTCTCCTCAAGCATCGCAAAGGAACGGGGGGAGTGCGGTGCGGAGGCATGATGGTGCTTCAAGGCGAAAGGGATCGGGAGACGTTGAGCGAAGTCATGAAATCGTCCCCCTCCGAATTCTTCGTGGAGCGCCTGGTGCCAAGCCCTTTTGCGGAAGTGTCCCTGCACTGGGAGATCACGGAAGCCTCGGAACTGAAAATCCATGGCTTTTTCGATCAGAAATCCAGCGACTACTCCTACGTCGGGGCGTCCTTTCCCTCGACTCTTTCCCCTTCCCTGCGAAGCGTCATCCTCCGGCAGTTGCGAGGGAAATTGATTCCCTACTTGCGAGAGCGGGATGCCAAAGGCTTCTTCTGCTGCGATATACTGGTGGATTCGCAAGGCGTCCCCCAGTGGATCGACTTTCATCCCCGCAAAGGGGCCATCCTTTATATCCGATCCATGGTGCGGAGGATGGAATCCCGGTGGCTTCGCCGAGGCCGGTTGTCCTTCAACCACCTGCAAGCTTCCCTTCCTTTTGGAAGCTTTCCACTGGATTTTCAAGGCGTCGAATACATTCTGAAGGACTTGCTCCAGCCCGACCGGGACCCGTTCCTGGTGGTCACCAACCCCGGCATCGTGGAATCGGGACGGGTGGATCTCACCGCCGTTTCCAGAGCTTCTTTCCAAGCGACCGAAGAGATCCTCGGGGAAGCCCAAAACCGTCTTCAATGCTGCGTCAAACGGGATTTCGCACGCGGGGCCAATCGGTGAAGGGAAGAACGGGAGCTCAGCGACCCGAGTCCCTGGCGGCGGTCACTTTTTTGTCGCTCCCGGCGAGAAGGAGAAAACCCAGAGCGATGGCCAAATAGACGAAGCCCAGATTCACCACGGCTTCTCGAATATCCGTGTCGAGGACGAAGGCTGCGAAAACGATGGGGCCCAGGACCTGTCCCAGCCGTCCCACCGAGGAATAGATTCCCATGGCCTTGGCGGCGCCCAGCTCGCGGGTCACCCGGAGCTTCAAAGCGTAAGCCCGGGAAGCATCGACGCTTTCCGAAAGACCGAACAGGAGGAAGGCCAAGGCCGTGGCCGCCAAGCCCCCCAGAGGTCTGAAGGCCAGAAACGCCAAAGCCATGAGAGCGCCGCTGAGAACGATGTAGCCTTTCTTGTTCTTCGACGCATCGATGTAACGGCTGACGAAAGGGGCCACGTAAACCAGGCAGATGCCGTAGATCATGAAGATTCGCCCGATATTGGACTGGGAAGTCCCCATGCCGTTGAGATAGACGGGGCTGAAATAGTTCATGAATCCCACCAGGGCCACGGCTGCGGGAAGGGTTCCGAGCAAGAAAAGGGCCGCAATGTTGCGGTCCAAAAGGAAGCGAAAAACCAGGCCCCACCCCGCGGGCTTGGCGGCGGTCCTGGATGGCGCGGAAAGGGGCCCCCTCCTCGGGCCTTCCCGCATGGCTCTTCTCAGGACCAGAAGCCCGTAGACGATCACCAGAAAGACGATGGCGGCCCCTACAAGAAAAACCGGCCTGTAGCCCATGCGCTCGGCCACCATGGCCCCCGCCGCCCCTCCGCAGATGCTCCCCGCGTAAGCCCCGGCGAACAGCCGGGTCAGGCCCTGGGCCCGGCTTCCCTCGTCGGTGTAGGCGATGACGAATCCCTGGGACGCCATGAGGGTCAGTCCGTAGCCCACTCCCACGATGCCGCGAGAAACGATGAAATGGACGGGCCCCGTCGCCCACCAGGAATCCAGAGCTCCCAAAACGGTCAGGGTCAATCCGATCATAAAGGGCTCGTGCCACCCCCGGCGATCCACCCAGCTCCCCGCCATGAAAAGAGCAACGGCGGCGCAGAGCATCTGAGCGGAAATGGGAAGTCCCATGGCCATGTCCCGGGAAATCCCCGCAACGGGCTCGTAAAGGCGATCCATGTGAAGGGGCAGGAAGGTGATGGCCAGATCGCACCCGAAAAGCAGCAGAAAAGCCGCGGGCCGGATGGCGGTGAAGGAGACCCTTCTCTCCCCCTCCAGCCGGCTGCGCGCCAGAAAAAGCGGCTTCATCAAAATCAGAAGCTCCACCAGAAAAAGCATGGAGATCACCAGGACCGTCGCCGAATCCAGGAGAACCTCTTTCATTTGTCCATTCACATGATCTCTGGAAATGTTGGCCGAAATGAACCCGGCGGTCTTGTCCTTCCCTTCCAGATCCAGCCTGAGATTGTAGCGAGGGTCGAAAACTTTCATGAATCCGCCGCCTTGCCGCAGATCCTCCTTCGTGGCCTTCTGAAAGTCCACCACGCCTTCCCGCGTAGCGGCGTAATAAAGTCGCCCGATGCTCATGTCCGACAATTCCGGGGTCCCCTCGAGGATGTTCCCCATCATGACGTCCATCTTCACCAGACGGTCGAGCTCAATGCCCTTGGAAAGGAGATATTCCACGTCTTCTTTCAAGAGACGGGTGAGAGTCCAAGCTTTCTCCCGAGTGATCCGAAGGTAGTACTTGTGAAAGAGGTGGGCGTTGGCGGCGGAAAAAACCATTTGAGCCAGGGTCACCACGGCCAGGATGGTCCAGAAGGCTCGCCGGGCCCGAACGACGGGCTCGCGGCTCCCGCCGGTGACGAGGTTCAAAAGAAGGATCACCACGGCTGCGCCGCACACCGCGACGAGAGCCATCAATCGGACGCTTCCCTCCAGGGCGCGGCGAACAAGGCGCTCCACCTGCTCCTTGTCGAAGGTCATCACCAAATGGGCCGTTCCCGCTTGCTTGTGGTCCCTGCCTTCTATGGGCAGGGAAATGTAGTAATTCTCTCCTCGCTTGACATAGCGGAGCCCTTCGCCATCGCGGCGGGAGCCGGAAAAATCCGGAAGGCTTCGCTCCACGTTTTCGCGGTCGGTGCTGTAGAGCACGCCCCCCCCGGGACCGGCGACGGCAACCTCGACGCTCCCCCTGTCCAAGCCCTTTCCGAGACCGGGCTCCCCCGAAATCTCGGACAGAAGATCCAGGCGAACCTTGTCCAGCAACGGCTCCATTCCCACGAACTTCTCGAGGCTCTTGCCCAGACGAAGCGACCGCTCCAAACTTCTCCGAAGATCCTGCCCGACGACCAGGAATCGTGAAACGATGGATTCGGCGTAGAGCTTTTCCAGCTTGCTCAAGGTGAGCATGGCGTTGAATCCCAAAGCCAGGAGAAGGGTAAGGAAAGCTCCCGCGAAGATCTTCGCCTTCAAAGAAAAGCCGGAAGGTTCTTTCCGGTCGTTCACCGATGCCATTGGGCACACCCGCCTTCGGCTGAAAAGCCCTTCAAAGCGTCACTGACAGACCCAGACGGCCATGTTTCTGAAATCCGAAAGGATTTTCCGAGTCACGGAGCCTTTCAGAAACCCCCACGTCCCCCCCGGGTCCGAATGGCCAAGCACCAGGATTCCCGCTTCCGCTTTCCGGCAGTAATCCTGGATATCCGCATGGACCTTTCCCTTGGACGGGACGATGGCGAAATCCATCCGGTCGGGCTCGATCCCCGCGTTTTCGACCATCCAGCGGCACTCCTCCAAAAAGGGCTTCATGGCTTTCCCTTCGGGAGTCTCCTGCCATTTCTCCAATTCCGCCGAAGGCTGAAAGGCTTCGCTCTCGACAGGGGCCTTGACGGATTTGCTCGCGTGAAGGACGGTGATGCGAGCGTCCGTTTCCGCCAGCATGAAAGCGGCATGATCCAGGGCCCTCAGGGAAGCGTTCTCGTCCTGGATGCTGACCACCGCCCGGGCGGGATTCACTTTTCCGTCCACCATCCAGACGGGGCTCACCAGACAGTGGTGGAGGAGGGCCGGGGTCGGGTCGCCTTTCAAAAAGCCCTCGAGCTTGCTGGAGACGCGCTTCTGAACCACCACGGCGTCCACCTTCT
>Ga0180430_10001192_pt1 | contig 26127 bp, 24 predicted proteins | sample SS_ome_9_FD_132999 | JGI IMG/M metagenome (GOLD analysis project Ga0180430, IMG submission 132999) | Hypersaline lake sediment archaeal communities from the Salton Sea, California, USA - SS_1_S_2 metaG | ecosystem: Environmental > Aquatic > Non-marine Saline and Alkaline > Hypersaline >... | reverse complement strand
CCACATGGTCAACGGCGCATAGAATGTCACAACCATCAAATCGATCAAGAGCACCAACAAAAAAGGACCGATGCGCCAGGCAATCGCCCCCAGCCGGTCACCGGATATGGTTCCGGCGACAATCAGGCAGATGCCCATAGGGGGCGTGAGCATGCCGATGGCCAGGTTGGTCACGACAATGACCCCGAGCTGCACCAGGTCGATCCCCAGGGCCGGCAGCATGGCGACGATCATGGGGACCAGCAGGATCAGGGCCGCCGTGGTTTCAACAAAGGTACCGGCGATCAACAGAATCAGGTTGATCAGCAGCAGCAAAAACACGCGATCGGTGGTCAGTGCCAAAAGCACTCCGGCCAAACGGGCCGGCAATTCTTCGATGGCGGCGATCCAACTGAAAATCGAAGCGGCCGCAATGATGAACATCACCACGGAGGCCGTGACAGCGGCATCAATTATAATTTTCGGGAGCTGGCGCCACTGGATCTCCCGGTACACCGCCATGCTGACCACCAGGGCATAGACGACGGCAATGGCAGCCGACTCGGTGGCCGTAAAAATCCCCAGCAAAATGCCGCCCAGAATAATCAACGGTGCCCCCAGCGCCAGAAGCGCCTTTCGAAAGGCGCGTTCTACCAGCCTTGCCGAGAAGGGGAAGGTCGCGCCGTAACCACGGCGTTTGGAAATCACCGAGGCCACCACGATCAGCGAGGTCCCTACCAGAAGGCCCGGCAGAATGCCGCCGGCAAACAGCTGGCCGATCGACGCGCCGGTCAGGAAGCCGAAGATGATCATCGGTATCGAAGGGGGGATAATGACACCGATGGAGCCCCCCGACGCCAAAACAGCCGCCGAAAAATCCGAGTCGTAGGCGGATTTTTTCATGGCCGGGATCAGGATGGCGCCCACGGCCGCCGCATCCGCAGCCGCCGAACCGGAAATCCCCGCGAAAAACATGGCCGAAACGATCGTCACCGCCGCCAGACCGCCGGGCAGCCATCCTACCAACGCATTGGCCAGATCGATGATGCGGCGGCTGATGCCGCCGGCTTCCATGAGGGCTCCGGCAAACATGAACAGCGGCACAGCCAGCAGGTGAAACGAGTCCGTGCCGCCGAACATGCGCTGCGCCATGACCATCATCGGGAAATCGCCCTGGACCAGGATGCCCACTACCGACGCGCCGCCGATGGCGATGGCGATGGGCGCATTCAGGGCAAACAGCACCAGCAGGGTAACGATCAGGACTTCGGCCGTCACGAAATGTGCTCCCTGAAATCCGACACAATGGCCGCCACGGCATGCAGGATCATGACCATACCGCTGATCGGCAGCACCAGCATGACCGTCCATTTGGGAATCTGGAGGGCCGGCGATATCTGCAGCCGCACAAAATAGGCGAACTGCGCACCATAAATAACGAGCATACTGAAAAAGACCACGGCGACCAGATGGGCGCCGACATGGATGGTCCGGGCACCGCGCGGGCCGAAACGGGAGACAAACAGGTCGATGCGCGGATGAACACCGCGCCGATAGGCCACGCTGGCACCGAGAAACGTCAACCAGACCAGAATGTAACGGGCCAGCTCCTCCGACCAGAAAAGGGAATGGTTCAGCACGTACCGGAAGAAGACTTGGGCCGCCACGACGCCGATCATCAAAATGCCCAAGCCCAGCAGCGACTGTTCGACAACCCTATTGGTGCGTCGGCTGAAGCGGTCAATGGGGTGGCTGCGGCCGTTTGTCTTCATGGCAGTCCATTTCGCAAAAAATCAGCGGGTCGCTTCCAGCATGCGGCGCAGAAGATCATTCACCCTGGGATCACTGTAAATCGAGTTGGATTGCAGCGACACCAGTTTGGTACGGAAGGCGGCAAGATCCGGTGATGCTTCAACTTCCATCCCTTTTTCCTTGAGATAAGCCAGGCGGGCGGCATCCTTTTCCCGGTTGTCCTTGCGCTGGTAGTCGGCGGCTTCCCGAATCGCCTTCAAAATCATAGCCTGCGTCGAGGCATCGATGGTGTTCCACCACCTCAGGGAGGCCACATCAATGTGGGGCGAGTAGACATGCCGCGTCAAGGTCATGTACTTCTGGATTTCGTAAAACTTGTATTCCGTCATCACCCAGAGCGGGTTCTCCTGTCCGTCGATGACGCCCTGTTCCAATTCGGTATAGATCGGCCAGGGCATGGGGGTGGGGTTGGCACCCAGGGTCTGCCAGATCGTTTTGTGCAGCGCCGAAGACATGACACGGATTTTCAACCCGTCGACATCGTCCGGAGCCTGCACGGCCCGTTTGCTGTTGGTCAGGTTGCGAAACCCGTTTTCAGAGAAACAAAGCCCTTTGAACCCCGAACTTTCAAGGCTTGTGAGAATTTCCTGGCCCAGAGGACCGTCGAGAATCGCATCGGCCTGTTCGTTGTTCTTGAACAGGAAGGGATAGTTGACAACGCGGACGATCGGATCGAAGGTGTCGAAGGGGCCCACCGTGATAATGCCCATCTGAATCGTGTTCATCTGGATTTGCTGCAGGATCTCGGTTTCGTTGCCGATGGATTGGGAATGATAGATCTTGACGGTCACCTCGCCGCCGGAGCGCTCTTCCACCAGCGCTTTGAATTTCTCGGCAACGATATTCTGGGCCGACCCGGGCTTGGTCACCACCCCGAGCTTGATGGTCATGGCGCCGAAAGCGCTTAGCGGGGTCAACCAAAAGCATCCAATGAGCATTGCCAACAACAGTTTCTGCATGGTCGCTCCTCCGTTCAGCCTGGTGCGGCCTTTGGGGCCGCAGTATCCATTGCGTGCAAGTATCCGCTAAGCTTTGATTTTTAACGGATTCCGGCCTAAAAGTCCAACGCAAATACAGATCGCGTCGGACGGCGGCCCTCACGCTATCCTCTTATAAAGACTGGTGCGAACAATGCTGTTGACTAACCATTCGCAGGTAATATAGACAATATGATTTTAATTGATGCCGCTACCATCGTTTTCAAAGATCGATAACCGGTGCCCGCGGCACGGAACAGATACGGCAACGACATGACACCACTGCAGTCCATCAAAGGGTTCAAAGATATTCTGCCGGGCGAATCCGAACTCTGGCAATCCATCGAACAGCAGGCCAAAACAGTCTTCGATGCGTTTGGTTTCCATGAAATCCGTTTACCCCTGCTGGAAAAGACGGAACTTTTCGCCCGCAGCATCGGTGAAAGCACCGATATCGTCGAAAAAGAAATGTATACCTTCCAGGACCGTGGCGGCGACCTGTTGACCATGCGGCCCGAGGCCACGGCCGGCATCGTGCGGGCCTACCTGCAGCACAAACTCTATGCCCGGGAAGCGGTCCACAAATTCTACACCATCGGCCCCATGTTCCGACGGGAACGGCCGCAAAAAGGACGCTACCGACAGTTCAGCCAGATCAATGCCGAAATCTTCGGTGTGGCGTCACCGTATGCCGACGCGCAGTTGATCCTGGTGCTGGTGCACCTCATGAACGCCCTTGGGGTAACAGACGCCACACCGCACATCAATTCCCTGGGCTGCCCCGCATGCCGCCCGGCCTTTCGCACAGCGCTGCAGTCCTTCCTGGACGGGATCGGCGGCCAACTCTGCAGCGACTGCCTGCGCCGCCGCGATACCAACCCGCTGCGGGTTTTGGATTGCAAGGTTCCGGGCTGCCGCGAAGCGACCGCGAACGCGCCGGCCCTGGCGGACGATTTGTGCGACGAATGCCAGACGCACTTTGCGACCGTGCAACAGGCGCTCGAGAACCAGGGCCTGGCCTTCACCATCGACGACCGCCTCGTGCGGGGCCTGGACTACTACATCCGCACCACCTTCGAAATCCAGACCAGCGCGCTGGGCGCCCAGAATGCCATTGCCGGCGGCGGGCGCTATGACGGTCTGGCGCAAGCCCTGGGTGGACCCGATATCCCGGCCACCGGCTTTGCGATCGGATTGGACCGGTTGGCTGAAATCGTCGGCACCATCCGCCAGTCGGCACCGCTTCAGCCGGCGCTTTTTATTGCCGCGTTAGGAGAGGAAGCACGGGCCCAAGCCTTTCAGTGGCTCTGTCAATTGAACACCAGCGGCATTGCCGCGGAGATGGAGTACGGCGACAAAAGCCTCAAGAGCCAGATGAAACGGGCCGATAAACTCGGGGCCGCCCATGTACTGATTCTCGGGGAACAGGAAATGCTGCAAGGCACCGCGGCCCTGCGCAACATGGCCAGCAAAGAACAGACGGACATACCCATGCGCGATCTGGCAGACCGCCTCATCGAACGCTTTAAGAAGACCGGAGACTGAGAACTGTTTCCGGCCTCACACACCGACCATCCGAGATCATCGGACAACAAGGAGTCATCGCATTGACAGGGGACACACTGGGCACAATGAGACGCAGCCACCACTGCCAGGAACTCACCGCAACGGCCATCGGTCAGGAAGTTGTCCTGATGGGATGGGTTCAGCGACGCCGCGACCATGGTGGTGTTATTTTCGTTGACCTGCGTGACCGCGAGGGCCTGACCCAGGTCGTATTCAACCCGGCCATCAGCCAGGAAGTGCATGACAAGGCGCAAGCCCTGCGCAATGAGTTCGTTATTGCGGTGCGCGGCAAGGTCGATCATCGACCGGAAGGCATGACCAACCCCCAGCTCTTCACGGGCGAAATCGAAATTCTGGTCACCGAGCTCAAAATTTTGAATGCCGCCCAAACCCCTCCGTTCATGATTGAAGACCAGGTGGATGCCTCCGAAACCATCCGGTTGAAACACCGGCATCTGGACCTGCGCCGCGGGGCCCTGCAGAAAAATCTGATGCTGCGCCACAAAGCAACGGCCAGCATTCGATCCTTTTTGAATGCCAACGGCTTTCTGGACATTGAAACGCCCATGCTTACCCGCAGCACACCCGAAGGCGCGCGCGATTACCTGGTTCCCAGCCGGGTCAACCCCGGCACCTTTTTTGCGCTGCCCCAGTCGCCCCAGATCTTCAAGCAACTGCTCATGATCGCCGGATTCGACCGCTACTACCAGATCGTCAAGTGCTTCCGTGATGAGGATCTTCGCGCGGACCGCCAGCCGGAATTCACCCAGGTGGATATAGAGATGTCTTTCGTCGGCGAAGAAGATGTGATGGCGGTGAGCGAAGGCATCATCACGGCGCTGTTCAAAGACACGCTTGACGAAGAACTCCAGCCGCCCTTCGAGCGTCTCGACTATACCGAAGCGATTCAGCGTTTTGGATTGGACAAACCGGATATGCGCTTCGGGCTGGAGCTCAAGGAGCTATCGGACATCGTGGCCCAGTCCGATTTCAAGGTCTTTGCCAATGTCGTCAAAAACGGGGGCATTGTCAAAGCGCTCAATGCCAAGGGCTGCAGCAGCTTTTCCCGCAAAGAGATCGACGACTTGACGGAATATGTCGCCGTTTACCGCGCCAAAGGCATGGCCTGGATCAAAGTCAAGGAAGATGCCTGGCAGTCGCCGATTGCCAAATTCTTCTCCGAGGCTGAAAAGGCGGCGCTAACCGAACGGCTGGACATGGCTCCCGGTGACATCGTCTTTTTTGTGGCTGATCAGCCCAAAGTCGTCAACGAATCCCTGGGGCACCTGCGCAACCATCTCGGCCAGATACTCGGCCTCATCGATCCGGATGAATTCCGGTTCGTCTGGGTTACGCACTTCCCCATGATGGAATACGATGAAAACGAGAAACGCTACGAGGCGCTGCACCATCCGTTTACGGCCCCCCTGGACGACGATCTGGCCAACCTGACCGGCCAGCCGGAAAAGGTTCGCTCCCGGGCCTACGATCTGGTTCTGAACGGCACGGAAATCGGAGGGGGCAGTATCCGTATTCATCAGCCGGAAGTCCAGCGCACCGTTTTCAAGGCCCTCGGCCTTTCAGAAGACGACTACACCGAAAAATTCGGGTTTCTTTTATCCGCATTGGAATCCGGGGCACCGCCCCACGGCGGCATCGCTTTCGGACTGGACCGCATCCTCAGCATGTTGTGCGGCAGCGAATCCATTCGCGACGTCATCGCCTTCCCCAAGACCCAGCGGGCCGCCTGCCTGCTGACCAATGCCCCGTCGGAAGCCGGTGCCGCGCAACTCGATGAGCTTCATTTGCGTATTCGTAAACTGAATGCTTCATAATCAAGGAAAACGCGTCCTTTAAAAAAGCGCCTGCTGCGCATCCTTTTAGATACGACTCAGGCGCTTATAACTTTCTGTAAAAATAAGCTTTTACCGTATTGGCAGCCTGCGGCCCCAAGGCCTTTGGGATTTATCGTGATCCCACTAATTTTTGCTTGACAAGATCAGGCACTTTGGGTAATTCAGTGTTCTTTCAATTTATTCCCCAGTAGCTCAGTCGGCAGAGCAGGTGGCTGTTAACCACCGAGTCCGCGGTTCGAGTCCGTGCTGGGGAGCCAACCACGAATGCAACCCGTTTCCTAACCGGTTGCTTAACGAATAAAGCCCTGCATCTATGATGCGGGGCTTCGTTGTTGTTAGCTACGTTATTTCAATATATTACGCCATCCCCGACATCCCCGGCCGTATTCTCCATTCTCCGCAAAACAGCCCGTTTCATGTCCAGCACCGGATATTTAACCTGAAATTCGCCTTCGGACCCCGAAACGAATGCGGAATTCTCCGATTCTCCGTTTTTCAGAATTCCTTATTTAACAGGTCGGTTGCACCAGGGTATGCGTGATTTGAGGATCCGTGAAACATTTTGACATATACGTCAGTCGATATCCATGGAGAAGGCCTTCGTCATGAGCTCTGAGAAACGCTTCAGCCAAGTCCCTTGTGGCGTTTTACGTTAAGGGCCTTCCATTGTAGAAGCGGCTGGCTGTGGATGCGTTGCTGAAGCGCTTTGTCAGGCGTGAGGACCGATGCATTGATTTCCCCCTTTTCCAACAGCAAATCCAGAAATTCACGCTCTATATCATTTAAGGGTAGAACCGCTTCCAGCTTTGCCTGGCATTCCTTTACAAGCCGTTTCCCATATTCGGCAGGTGGGCCCTGCTTTTCCATAAAGCGCCTGTTCAGCGTGGGGATGAGCTGCCTCACCAATTCATCGGGATCAGCATTTACATTTGGGATTGAAACCGTTCTCCAGTCCTTGCGGTTCATCCCACCATAGATGACGAAAGCGAGCCGGAGGCGATTTCGGTCGATCCCCTTCATCGTGAAAATTCGGTGACAATCGAATAAATCCCTTGCCTGACCGCGTGCCAGCAGGGCCGCAAGTTTGCCGGCTGCCAGCTCATGCACGTCGGGCAAAGCGATATCCCTAGCTTGAAAATCGCCGAGCGCATGGGAATCGGCGGGCTGAATCTCCCAGAGGGGCTGTCTGAACATGAAATTCAGATCCACTTCGAGATTGCCGTTTTGCCCGGTGTAGCTCTGATAGCTCAAGCGCCACTTCCCGCCGGCATGTTCGGTCGGTACCCGTTTGGTGGTGAACCCCTCACGGGAAAATACCGCCTGAGCCGCTTGTTCGACCTTGGGCCGGTCGGCCAGCATGGCCTTTCGCTCCAGCGCCCCGACATAGTTGAGGTCGATGTCCACCGATAAACGGGGAAGATCGAAGACGAACAGGTTCAATGCCGTACCGCCCTTCAATACCCATTTGCCTTTGAGCATCGGGTGGCGGTTCAACTGGTCCAGAAGATTGAGCAGGTGGAGCACTTTTTCGATCATCTCCGCCCTGAATCCCGTGGATGCGGCGATGGGCAACACTTCCGAAGGTGAGAAAATCACAGCACCTCCTCCCAGGATCTGTTTAATATCTCCTCCGGGATCATCAGGTTCCACTCCCCGACCCACCGGCAATCATCGCGTTTGCCGCGCACAAAATAGTGGGGGTGGCGCGGGCGCAGTCTTCGCAAAGGTTCCAGGTGGACATCCTCAACCATCAATACCTCTTTATGCTGCGCCAAAAAAAAACCCACCTTGGCGGCCGTGGTGGCATTTTCCAGTAAAAGGACATAGGCGATGACCTGATCCAGGTCGAAGAATTCAACCGATTCCAGGGAGCGCCATATCTCCTCCCAACTGCCGGTCAGGTCCGGCCGGTCCAGTACATCCACCAGGGTTCTCTCAAGGCTGGTGACCCTCAGGTCTACGCCGGACCGGTTGCGCCGAATCACGCCGAACAGCTCCTCACCCTTGGCCTGCAGGGCCGGGGGCACGGGAGCCCGTATGAAGTCATGGCCCTGAAACGTCAACGGCATGGATTTGCTTGCCGAGACAAAGTGCATCCTTGTGTGGACCGAGTACGCCTTGCCGTGAAACGCCAGGGCGCAGTGGTAGGCGAGCACCGCGTCCGGGGTCAGTTTGGCCGCCACCAGATAGGGGTCCACCGGGCTCGATGCCGGATCGCCGCCCAACGGAACAACCCCATACAGCCCCCGCCGGATCGGTATGATACGCCCCTTTTTGCGGTAGTAGGTCAACAGCGACCGGCGGGTGTTCGGATTGCCCGACCCTCTTGCGGACAGGAACCGGTCCAGCTCTTCCACGGTAAACACCGCATGCTGTTGCAGAAATTCATCCATTTTCATCGATGGATCCAACTTGACGTTTGCCCGATATCGCATCAATATAATTAGTCTTATCTATCAAAAATGTCAAATATATTGAACTCAGATCTTTTTAGGCGATTTGACAACCAGGCAGAATAATATCAATTAAATTGCTATTTAAACCTCTATTTGTCAAAATGCTTGCGTCCAATGAATGAAACTGCCATCAAGAAAGAGAGGAATGGATACATTGTTTTGGGTTGCGGCGTATATCACACATGTTATAACAAACAATAGCTTATCCAACGATGTCAGTATCTGAACCTGCAAAGGAAAAATAATGCAGATGGAACGCCAGGACCTTCCCGCTTTGGTCAAGGAAGTTCGCAGGCAATTGTCGCTGAGTCAGGAGGGCCTGGCCCGTGAACTGGGGGTGAGTTTCGCCACCGTCAACCGTTGGGAAAACAGCCATGTCAAACCGTCGAAGCTGGCCCGGGCACAGTTGGACGCCTTCTGTTCAAAAATGATCAAACAGGGGAAACTGAACTTTTGAACCTAACCGACCATCAGGCCAAATATTTCGCCCATGAGCTGACACGCCGATTCCCACCGGACAGCGTTGAAAAAGTCACGGTGGCATTCGCCGGGGCACAGGTCGATTTGAATCCGCATCAAATCGATGCCGCCTTGTTTGCCTTCAAATCGCCATTATCACGCGGTGCATTGCTGGCTGATGAGGTAGGTTTAGGCAAAACCATCGAAGCCGGCCTTGTGCTCTCCCAAAAGTGGGCCGAATGTTCAGCCGGCACTGGGAAAGCTGGGTGGACCAGGAGATACCCGCATTGGGTGGGAAAACCCCGAGGGAGGCCGTTAAAACCGCTGACGGGCGCGAAGCCGTCGAAGCGTTGTTGAAAGATGCCGAACGAGGCCGCGGGCAAGATGACTTTACGGCTGAAATCAACCGCAAGGGCACCCAACAGGTCAGAGACATGCTCGGTTTGAATGATCGATAAATCTGTAGATCAGAAATGCAATTCAACACCGCTTCCGCCATATAGGAAGCAGGCCGATCTTTGATAACCGACTGATATTGAACGTTTTCGGTTAACTGCGAGAGAAAGAGAACGGTTATGAAGAGGGTTGCACACGGGGAGCCAAACACAAAAGCCCTGCCGGCTATCCCGGCGGGGCTTTTTATGGCCTGTTGGATTTACAATCCATCCTTTGCAGCGCAGGCGGCCATTCCAACCACATCCTTGACCCGGCGTTTACAATCCCGTTAGGTGGAGAAACCACACCGCTACTTAAACTCGGATGGAAGCCGCTGATAGGGCCTATCGCACCGTTTCGAAGCCTTTTCTCCTGCCAACCGCGTTTGCACTCTTCATTTATCGACATTATGTTGACCCATGTCAAAACGGAGGATACCCATGTACAAGCGCATTCCCCCCACGGAAGGTCCCTACATGGGGCTACATATTCAGGGGGATATCAGCGCAACGGAAACGGACGACATTGTCCGCCTGATTGAGGAGCGTTTCGCGCAGCACGGGCCCATACGGCTGATGGTGGCCTACGATGCCGAACCGGGTCTGATCAGCGCCGAGGACCTTTACGACAACTTGCGCTTTGCCAAACTCGCCGGCGATAAAATCGCCAAAATGGCCGTGGTCGGCAAACGTGCCGGGGAGGAGACCTGGGTTGCGCTCTTCGGGCTGTTCGGCGGCATCCAGGCCCAATTTTTTGGCCGCCACCAGATCAAAGAGGCCTTGGCCTGGCTGGGTGACCGATAGAATGAAGCATGCATTGGCCATACTTGCCCTTGTCACAAGCCTGCTCTTGGCCGGTTGCGAGGATACCGACATCGGCCTGGCGACCCAGGCCGGAATCGAGGCCGTCAAGGCCGCGACGCTGGATGACGAGGAAGTCCAGCGCCTGGCCGCCGCGGTGTCCGCCCAATACGACCGCCAGCACACGGTGGCCCCGCCCGGCAACCCCTACGCCGAGCGTCTCCAAAGGCTCACCGCGCCCTACGACGAATACGCCGGGCACACCTTCGACGTCAAGGTCTACCTATCCCCCAAGGTCAACGCCTTCGCCATGGCCGACGGCACCATCCGGATCTACAGCGGCTTGATGGACCGGATGACCGACGAGGAGCTTCTGTTCGTGGTGGGACATGAAATGGGCCACGTGGTCGATGACCACATCAAAAAGAAGATCCGTCTGGCCTATGCCGGCAGCGCGGTGCGCAAGGCGATCGCCTCCCAGCGCAACGAGGCGGGACAGATCGCCCGCTCGGTGTTGGGCGCCTTGGCGCAACAGGTGGTCAACGCCCAGTTTTCCCAGCAGGAGGAACGCGAGGCGGACAACTTCGGGCTTGTGTTCCTCCTCAGCCGGGGCCTGGGCGAAGCGTCGGCCGTTTCCGCCATGATGAAGCTGGCCTCGCTGGGCAACGACCACTCCTTTTTGTCCAGTCATCCGGCACCGCAAGCGCGTGCCGAACGGCTGCGTGAAAACGCGCCGGCAACCGGCAACGCTGAAAAACCATCCCTGCTGGAGCGGATCACCGCCTGGCTAAAGGTGTTCTGGCCCTTCGGGCGGGACGAACAGGCGCGGCAGGCGGCCGCACTTTCAAGAAATGGTTGAGGAGGATTGATTACGTGAAAACCATGGCCACCCAGCTGGCCCTGATGCTCAGGATCGGCCAGCGGAGCAGCAACGTCAGGCTGCTGATCAAGTTTGCCGTCGTATTGGCGGTTTTTTTCGTCTCCTACAGCGTATTGTTCCACCTGCTGATGCTATTGGAGGGCCGTGAATACTCGTGGGTCACCGGTTTTTACTGGACCCTCACGACCATGTCGACCCTGGGATTCGGTGACATTACCTTTCATAGCGACATCGGGCGCCTCTTTTCGATCGTGGTGCTTCTCAGCGGCATCGTGTTTCTGCTGGTCATGCTGCCCTTCACCTTTATCCAGTTTTTCTACGCCCCCTGGCTGGAGGAACAGAACAAGGCCCGCGCGCCGCGCGTGCTAGCGGAAAATATCTCCGGGCACGTGATCCTGACCCATTTCGACGACGTGGCCGTCAACCTGATCGAGAAGTTCAACCAATACGGCATCGCCTATGTCATCCTGACCCATGAGTTGCAGCACGCCCTGGACCTGCATGATCGGGGGTACAAAGTGGTAGTGGGCGAGTTGGACGACCCCCAGACCTATCACCGCCTGCGCATCGACCGGGCCGCACTGGTGGTGGTCATGAACGACGACATCGTCGGCACCAACGTCATCTACACCCTGCGGGAAGCCCACGACCGGGTCGCAACCGTGACCAATGCCGACTTGGAAGATTCCGTGGACATCTTGCGTCTGGCGGGGAGCACGTATGTCTTCCAGTTTACCCACTTGTTGGGCCAGGCGCTTGCACGCCGGGTTCTCGGGGTGAGCATGCAGGCCACCGTCGTCGGACGTTTCGATCAGCTGCTCATCGCCGAAGCACCTGCCATGCGCACCTGGTTGCAGGGCAAAACCCTGGCCGAAAGCCAACTGCGCCAAACCACAGGCGTCAACGTGGTAGGCATCTGGGAGCACGGACGCTTCATGATCCCCTCCCCCGAGACCCGCATCGGGGCCTCCACCGTTCTGGTTCTGGCCGGTACCGACGCTCAACTGACGCAATACGACCGCACCAATGCACTCTCGGCCGACCAGGAGCCCAACAAGGAGCCGGTAATGGTTTTGGGCGGCGGGCGCGTCGGCCAGTCGGTGGCCCAGGCCCTTGCCAAGCGCGACATCGATTACCGGGTGGTGGAAAAAAAGGCCGGCATCGCTTCCCGGGACAATCGCTATATTCAGGGCAGTGCCGCCGACCGGGAGGTCCTCGAAAAGGCGGGCATCGCGGGCACGCCGTCGATCATCATCACGACCCATGACGACAACCTGAATATCTATTTGACGATCTACTGCCGCCGCCTGCGGCCGGACGCGCAGATCATCTGCCGCGCCAGCCTGGACCGTAACATCAAGACCCTGCACCGGGCCGGTGCCGATCTCGTGATGTCCTTCAGCTCACTGGTCACCACGACCATCATCAATCTGCTCGAACGGCAGCAAATGCTGATGCTGACCGAAGGCCTGAACGTCTTTCAATTGGGCTTGAGTCCCAAGATGGTCAACAGGGCCCTGCAGGACCTCAACGTCCGCGAGGTCACGGGCTGCAACATCGTAGCCGTCAAGCGCCAGGACGACATGATGATCAATCCGGACCCAGCGATTGTTCTCAGAAAAGGTGACGAACTGGTTCTGATCGGATCGGCAGAAGCCGAAAAGATCTTTGTTGAAAAATATCCGGCCAGTCAGCTGAAAGCCGCCTAAACCCAGGAGCCCTGATCTTCATTTTGAGATGCGTTCCACCCCCTATGAAACAAGCGCAGAACTGCCATGGCATCCCAGACGGAAACCTGCCGCCTGCTTGTCGATCTGCAACGCCTGAGGGAACACCACGCCCGCAAGCCCCGACTGATTGACGTTTTGGATAGTCTGGAGGATAAACCGATCATAAAAAAGACGGCACGGTCGCAATAACGGTCTTTAGCTCCGTGACCCGACAGTTTACCGTCTATGAAAAATTGGAGCATCAGAGCAATGAAAATCGGACGCAACGATCCCTGTCCTTGCGGCAGCGGGAAAAAATACAAAAAATGCTGTTTGAGCAAAGCGGCACCACCTTCGCAAGCATTGTACTACCGGCGATTGTCCGAAGCCCATGATCGCCTGATGGAAAGCCTCCTGGCCTATGCCACCCGGACTTTCGGAGAGGCGGCCATCGATGTGGCCATGCATGAATTTCTGCTTTGGCCGGATGCGGAAGACGAGGTCAGCGAAGACAAACTCGACCGAGCCGGGTATTTGTTCTGGCCCTGGTTTGTATTCAACTGGGCATACGATCCCGCTGACGATGAAGGGACGCTGGACGGGCCGGAGGGCCGAACGGTGGCTGAACTGTATGCCGAAGCACACAGCAGCCGACTCGATGCGCTGGAAAAGCGCTTGATTGAAAGCGTCAACCGCAAACCTTACAGCTTTTGGGAAGTGATAGACGTCGATAAGGGAAAGGGGATGACGCTTCTCAACATTCTCAGCGGAGCGCGGATCGCGGTTCAGGAACGTACCGGATCGGAGTACGTTCTATCCGGTGATGTGCTTTTCGGCCGCGCTATTTCAGTGGACAGCGTGGGTATGTTCATAGGACTGAGCACGAATCGAATTCCGCCCGGCCGCAAACCGGAAATAATCCAATTGCGCAAACGACTGCGCCGCGGCCGGCCGGCCGTTAACGATGAGACCTTGAATGAATGGACCTTGGAAATCCGGGAGCTGTATTTCGCCATCGACCATTTTCTGCATGCCAAACCGCAACTCTGCAACACCGACGGTCATCCCATGGAATTCCACCGGCTGATCTATGACGTATCGTCGGCCGATGAGGCTTTTGAAAAACTCCGTGATCTGTGTGTCACCATGGAACCTGAAGAACTCGACGCGGATGCGACACGGGATGACCTCGGCCGGATCGTGCGCGTTGAAATTCCATGGGACCGCCCGGGGCATAAAAAGAATCCCGGCATGCCCAATACGCTATTGGGACGTATTATGCTTGACGGTCCTCGCCTGACCGCGGAGGTCAACTCTGCCGAACGGGCTGAGGCCTTGCGATGTGAAATCGATGGCCGACTCGGGGATAGCGCCCGATTCCGGCTCGACGAAATTCAGGACCTGGACGCCATGATGGATGGCGTCGACGAGGGGCATGATGACGGCGCCATCTCAAAGGAACATGAGGATTTAATGCAGCATCCAGAAGTTCAGGCGCAGGTAGCAGAGATGATCGGCAAACACTGGGAAAGCTGGGTGGATCAGAATATCCCGGCCCTTGGCGGAAAAACGCCGCGCAAAGCCGTCAAAACCGCGGACGGGCGAGAAGCGGTTGAAGCGCTTCTGCAAGATGCCGAAAGGGATCAGAGGCAAGACCCCTTTATGGCAGAGGCCAACCGCAAGGGCACACAACGGGCAAGAAAACTGCTCGATTTAAACCGTTGAGACGGACCGAGCGTAAAGCCGACCGCGAACGACAATCGCCCAAACCGATACAATTGGCGATCACCACCAAAAACAACACCGCAAACTATGAGGTGAAAAATGGATTTGAATGCACTTAACGAGGCACCTCCGTGGGACTGGCCGGCGACTTCACCGTCATTGATGACGAACTTATGGTAGTTTTGCTATCGGTCCTCAATGACAGCAGTGAATCGGAGGATCTGCGCGCAACGGCGGCTATTTCTCTTGGACCGATACTCGATCACGCTGACATGGACGGATTTGACGATCCTGATCATACCCCCATCTCCGAGAACAACTTTCGCAAAATTCAGGAGACTTTACGCCGGCTTCACGTTGACCATGCGCTGCCCAAGAAGATGCGGCGACGCATTCTGGAGGCATCGTTTCGCGCACCCCAAGCCTGGCATCAAGATGCTGTCCGGGCGGCATACGCCCAAATGATGAGGATGAGGATGTCCAGTGAGACAGAATGAGCGTATAAAAGGCGCCTCCTTAGCTGCAAAATATTATAAGCTGTCGCCGATAAGAATGACCTGCTGGTTTCCGTCTGCACAGGCCCTATAGCGGCCTCCCTATGGAACCTGATGGTGCCAGCTAATTGTTGCAGGTGGTGTGAAGCTATGGAAATATCATATCGCCCCCCAACCCCCCCCCTTCTTTGCATCCCGCTGCCCATTGGATCTCTCTCAGAGCCCCCCTGTAGAAGCAGCATGCGGTTCGCGTCTCAAACACACCCTGATCCGAATCACGTCCTTCACAATTTGGAGAAACCTTATATCCAATAGAATTTATTATATATTAAAACAAGTTCTCATTTTTTAATTGATAACGGTGGGGGGTTATCGTGCACATGCCCCGTGGCTCTGCCCCCTTTTGCCGCGTCTGCCACGTAACCAGGCTGGTCGGAACGCCCCCTGCCCCTTGCTTGACATATTGTTAAACGGTTACAACTCCCCCCCTTTTCGCAGAGGGCTAAATGACGGTAGCTATCAACTCCCCGCCTGGGACCCCCGTGGCAATCATAAATCATCACAAATTGTAGCCCTCTCTCTTAACCGGCTTTGGTTACATATAATTTAAGTTAATTATTTTCAATTTTATAATATTTTATATAAATATATTTTTCTTTCATTTGTCATATACTGCGGATAGGATCCAAAGCCATTCGGCTAATTTAAGATATTAAAAAACGCATCGAATGTGATCTTTGGTCTAATATATGACCGATAGTCGTTAAATGATCTGATAGTCACCAGACATTATCCCGGCGATATTCATTCTTGAGAACCATGCGGCGGACATGATATATAATCCGTCCGAATCATAATGAAATTGACCGGGGCAAGGGGAAACTCCCGATCTGAAACACCGCTACTGGGCACGAAAGGCAAACGACGATGATCCGAATCAACGAAAATTACCGTAAACTGCAATCCTCCTATTTGTTCAGTGAAATTGGGAAACGCGTGGCTGCTTTCCAAGAGGATAATCCGGCGATGGATGTCATCAAACTGGGTATCGGCGATGTGACCCGTCCCCTCCCGGAAGCCTGCATACGCGCTTTTCATGAAGGCGTCGATGACCTGGCCGATGGCGCTTCATTTAAAGGGTATGGCCCGGAACAGGGATACCCCTTTCTACGGGAAAAAATCGCCGCGCACGACTTTCAGTCCCGCAACGCCGACATCGATCCCAGTGAAATTTTTGTCAGTGACGGTTCCAAGTGCGACACGGCCAACATCCAGGAGCTTTTTGCCACCGATATCAAAATCGCGATACCCGATCCGGTCTACCCCGTTTACCTCGATACAAATGTGATGGCGGGACGCACCGGAATTTATAAAGACGGCCGATACGGCGGGGTTGTCTATCTGCCGAGTACAGCGGAGAATGACTTTCTGCCTGACTTCCCGGAAGAACCGGTTGACTTGATTTACCTTTGCTTCCCCAACAATCCGACCGGAGCGACCATCAGTCGGGAAGCGCTGCGCCGATGGGTGGATTTCGCCCGTGACAACCACGCCCTCATTCTTTTTGACGCGGCCTACGAGTCCTTCATCCGCGATGATTCCCTGCCGCATTCGATCTACGAAATCGAGGGGGCCAAAGAGGTGGCTGTCGAATTTCGCAGCTTTTCCAAAACCGCCGGTTTCACCGGCACCCGCTGCGCCTACACCGTCGTCCCCAAAACATGCCGGGCCTATGACAGCGAAGGCGCGCCCCACAACCTGAACGCCCTTTGGAACCGGCGCCACACGACAAAATTCAATGGGGTTTCCTATCCCGTCCAGAAGGCGGCCGCAGCAGTCTACACCCCTGAGGGCCAGGCCCAAACCAAAGCGTTGATCGATTATTACCTTAAAAACGCCGCCTTGATCCGCGACCGGATGGCGAGCTTGGGGTTTGATTTCATCGGAGGCGAAAATTCGCCCTATATTTGGATTAACACCGGGAAAGACGCCTGGGCTTTTTTTGACACGCTGTTGCACAAAGCCGGGGTGGTCTGCACCCCGGGTCCCGGATTCGGCCGGTGCGGCGAGGGCTATGTTCGCATCAGCGCGTTCAACGATTTCGAAAAGGTCGAACGGGCCATGGATCGGATCCGTGAAGCGTTGCTGTAACAGCGCCAGGCTTTAACGACCTGACGGCCGCCATCACGGATCGGCAACCCTAAGCTGTCTCGTGATAAGACAGTGATGTGCACCTACCGTCAGGTAAGTCGGCATTGCGGCTTTGAAGTTCTGTATTAAGAAGGAGGCGGAAAAAATTTTGGGTAAAACCGGCACAGCAGAATGGGAGCCACCATGCCGTTACATCAACAAAACCGCTACCAGCCGAAACAAGCCTGCTTGATGGGTCTTGACGCGTTGGGCTATAAGCAACCGCGGGGCGTGCGCCAAAAATCTACGCCTCGATGGTTGTGGTACCTGTTCTTTTTTTGGATCGCCCTTAGCGTTGGGTATACAGGGAGCCCCGCAAGGGCATCGGAGGAGGTCGTCCAGATCCGTATCGTGCACCGTGACGCCAACGACATGCTGACCATCGTGCAGCCGCTCATCAGCCAGTATGGCTTTATCTCAGCCGATACGGCCAGCAATTCTTTGATCGTGATCGACCAACCGGCTTATGTCCGACGGGTCCAACAGCTTGTCTCCCAAATAGACCAGCCCGTTCCGCAGCTCAAAATTCGTGTCCAATACGGCCGCCAGGAAACAAGCACGGATCAGTCGGTGGCCACCCGGGGTAAAATTGAAGTGGGCGATGCCACCGTTGCGGTCGGCAATAAAAAGAAAGAAGGCATCGATGTCGAGTTGCAGGCGGATGAAAGCCAGCGCCACGACGAGGGCGAATACACGGTTATCGTGCGCTCCGGCAGCAAGGCTTACATCAGTTCCGGCTATGATGTGCCCTACCCGGAACGCTGGGCCCGCCTGTCGCATAGACATGGCCATATCCAGCGCCCAGTGACCTTTAAAAAAGTGGATACCGGCTATGACGTGCGGCCGGTTCTCATGGGCAACAACGTCCAAATTGAAATCACGCCGCACATCAGCTATCTCAATTCCCGTGGCTTGCGGCAGCCGATTCGTTTCGCGGAGGCCGCTACGCGCCTGAACGTCCCCTTGGATCAATGGGTCGAAATCGCCGGGACAAGTGCCAGCACCCAGGAAATCAACCGCCAGATCCTGGGAGGGGGACGGGCATCCGGTGACAGCAAACTGAGCATGCGCCTGATGGTCACACGCCACTGAAGGCCGCGGTCTTCATCCTGCTTCAGAAAGACTTTTTTCCGGCAGCCATCGCCAGAGACACTATGAAAATCAGATGTCGCCCGCCAGCGACCGCTTTCTTCCATCCGGCCGGACACCCACGACCGGCCAAAAACCATGAATGGGATACCATCGAACCATGTCGCAACAGCTGACCAGCCACCAGAACAAATACCTCCGCAGTTTGGCCCATGGGCTCAAACCAGTCGTTCTTGTCGGCAAAAATGGCCTGACGGCCGAGGTGATGGCAGCAGTTGATGCTGCCTTGGAAACGCACGAGCTGATCAAGGTGAAGTTTATCGAACACAAGGAAAAAGCGCAGAAAAATGAACTGGTCGACGCCATCTGCCTCCAGATCCGATGCTTCCGGGCCGGAATGATCGGGCACACGGCGATTCTCTATCGACAGGCGACCAAAGCGTCGCACCGGAAAATCACGCTTCCGGGCACCCTCTCTGCCTGACGCTGCTTAAACAGCCATCAGGGGCCGTCCGCATTCCCCTCATCCGGGAAAATGATGAGGCGATCGCCAGGATGGATCGGACGGTTGAGGTCGATGCGGTTCCAGATCAAAATGGCGGGCAGCGGCACGCGAAACTGTTCGGCAATGGTGGAAAGATTGTCACCAGACTTGACGATGTACACCCGCTCGGTTCTTTCATGAAGCCATTCCGCATGCAGTCGATTGAAACGCTCCTGGATTCCGGGCGCCGTATTTTCCGGAACGGCCAGGGTATACGTCCCCGCCGCCAGATAGTGACCGCGCAATTCCGGGTTTAAATCCTTGATCCGCTTGAAGTCCGTCTGCGCCGCATCGGCCACTACGGCCAGGCTCGTTTCATTCCAGCAGGTCAATTCCACCAGATCAAACACCAAGGGCGGGTAGTAATCGGCAGTTTTTAAATAAAATCCATACTGCTCCGGCTTTGTCAAAATCAGCTTGGCCGATAAAACGCGAAAAAGGTAGCGTTGGGTTTCCAGCGGAAGGTAGAGGCGGTAAAAATCCCTGGTCCCCTGGACCATGATTTCCGCCTGCAGCCCCTCCTCGCCCATGTTGAACGCTGCCGCCGCCAGACTCCAAGAGCCGAACTGGCGATAAAGCGCGGCATAATAATCAGCCGCCGCTTGTGTGGAGGCTGCCAGATTGCGACGTTGATCGATGTGGTCATTGACGATCAAACCATAACGCCGACCGGTTTCGGGTAAAAATTGCCAAAATCCGATGGCCCCTTTGGGCGATCCGGCATGCGGCCGCAAGGCACTTTCGGCCAAGGCGACATATTTTAAATCATCGGGGAGACCGGCCTCAGCGAGAACACGTTCGATAAAGGGGAAATAGCGGGTGGACCGCTTCAGCCACAAGATGGCCTGATCGCGGTCCCAGAGGGACAACAAGAGCTCCTTTTCCATGCGCTCCCGCACGTCTGCATCCGTCAGCGGGACCGCTTCACCACAAAAATCCAGTTCTGGTGACAAACGCAAACTTTCTTCCAGCAGCGGCATGGCTGCCGCCCCCCCCCAGACGGTTCCCCATCCGAACACCAACAGACAAAAAAAGCTTTCTATCAATACGCGACCGAAGTGCATATGTCACCTCTCGGTAGATTTTATATCCAATGAATCCGGTCATGGGCGGGAACCCCTGCTATAGGCAAAAGAAAAAGTCCTGTCAAACCACCACGTATCCGTTTCCATTCGTGTCCCCGCATTTAGAAATAGACGCATCGCAAAACACAACTCGACCGTTGTATTTTTCTACACTTTCTATTGCAATAATAACCCTTTGTTTTATATGCTTTTTTCTATTTAACAGGTCGATTATCTGTTTTTACGTTGAATCTTTCGACACTTTGATGTAAATTCCAACACTTAATATGGTTTGAATGCATCAAAATACAACAATCATTTCGATGGGTTAATCCATTCCCCAATGATTCGGACAGAAATGGCACCGTCCTTGCTCTATAACGAACCGATTCGAAACGTGATACAGACCGCCATCATGGAGCCTCATTGAAAAAGGACCCCCAAAAAAAGGCGTTGCCGGCAGGACCCGGAGAGGTGCCCGTTAAAGCGAACACCTCACATCCCGACAATATGCCGTCGTTTCCCCCCAGGCCACGCTCCTGCGTCTGGAGCCAGGGACGCTTGAATTTGCGCAAACTCTGCGACAAAAATCACCGTTGCGCCGAATGCCCCTTGGACAAATCACTGAGCGAATCCGCCACCAAAAACAGGGATGCCCGCCGGCAGGGTAAAATTCCCCTTGTACCGGACGGGCGCATCGCTTTCACGCGGGAACGCCTGCAACTGTTGCCCAAAGGAGAACGCCCCTGCCTTCTCTACGCGAACGGTCTGATCGACTATAAAATCTGCTGCAAGAATTACGAATGCCTGTTTTGCGAATTTGACCGCTATTTTTCCGAGCAACATCAGGTCCATGCCATTGTCCGTCCCCTGGATGTCTTGAATGTCAAAGGGTTTCGCATGCCTCAGGGTTATTATTTCCACATGGGGCATACCTGGGTCCGCATCGAAGAAAAAGCGGACGTGAGTATTGGTCTGGATGATTTTGCCTTACGCCTGCTCGGGCCGCTGGATCATATCGACACACCGTTGATCGGCAAGACCGTTTCTCAAGGCAAACCGGTCATTATAATAGGCCGCGGCTCACGTAAAGCATCCGTTTTGTCACCTGTCAGCGGGGTGGTCTCCACCATCAATCTGTCGGTAAAAGAAAATCCCGTTATTGCGGGTGAAGACCCCTATGCCCGCGGCTGGATCTTGAAGGTCCATACCGATAACTTGCGTCAGGATCTGAAAAATATGCTCATTGGCAGCGAATCCGTCAAACAACTGGAGCAGCAAATCGAACGCCTGCTGCGCGAAATTGAAATGACCACCGACCGTTCGCTCTCATTCAGCGCGGATGTCCACGACGATGTGGTACGCCATTTGCCGGACATTGGATGGGAACGCCTGGTCCGGCTTTTTTTTGCGGCATAAAGACCACGGGCCGATAAACGTCGGCGCCTGTGTTCGGTGCAACAAAAGATTCCAAGAGACGGGAGGAGCGCCATCTCTCTGATAAAACCCGGCCCCCCGACCCAGCCGGCAACATCAACGCATAGCGGGAGTCATGGCGCCACCAAGCATGTTTTGAAAGCAACTTAACTAAGGAGAAAGGCATGGACATTTCAAACAGTTGGGACTGGAATGCGGGCAGAAAGGAAATTGCCCAATTCGGGAACTGGCCGACGTCGTTCGACTGGGTCGAAGAACCATATGCCAGCCCGGATGGTGAAAAGATAGCCGCCGTCGTCAAGACCGGAGAAATGGAATTCAGTGTCTGTGTCAACGGGACCGCCTGGGAAAACCCGTTCGACAAAGTATGGTTCCTTCGCTTTGCGCCGGACGGAAGACTCACCGGAATTGTTTCCGATACCGGCCAATGGACACTGGCGGTGGACGGCGAAGCCTGGGAGGAGAAATTCGATTATCTCTGGGACACACAATTTTCCCCCAACGGCAAATCCATCATCTGCGCCGCACAAAACGGCATGCAGTACCTGATGGTCAACAACGGGACACCATGGCCGACCGCCTTCGGCAACATGGGGCATACGGCAATAAGCGCAGACGGCAGCCGCACCGCCGCAGTGGTTCAGACCGAAGGCTTCAAGGAGGCCGAAATATTCAAATTCCAGGAAGGCTGCTTTTCTGTGGCCGTGGACGGCCAGGCCTGGGGGCGCAATTTCGTCAACGCCTGGGGCCTGACCTTCTCACCCGACAATCAGCGGGTGGCCACCGAAGTGCGCGTGAATTTGTATGACTACACAATCGCGGTCGACGGTGAACCATGGAGCACGACCTTTCCTTCCGTCTGGAAGCCCACCTTCAACCCCACGAACGGATCGGTTGTCGCGCCGGCGAAAACGGCGGGCGGCTGGATCATGGTCAGCGACGGCCAACCCCTTTGGAACGGCCGTTATGCGCAACTCTGGCATCAGATGTACAGCCGGGATGGCAACCACCTGGCGGCGATTGTGGCCCCCAAGTACGGTCATTGGACCATGGCCATCGACGACAAGCCCTGGGCACGCACCTTTGCCGATTTCGTCACCGATGCCAGCTTCTCGCCGGACGGCAAGCGTGTCGCCTGCATCGGCGTGACCAACAAGCGCCACCACATCTGTGTCGATGGTCAGGCATCGCCAGAAGGCTACGACATGGTATGGGCGCCCGTTTTCAGTCCGGACAGCCAGCACGTCGCCGCCAAGGTCGAAAAAGGCGGTCAATTCACACTGGTCATGGACGGTAAACCGTTAAAAAACACCTACACCAAGGTATGGGATCCGGTTTTCAGCCCGGACAGCCAACATGTCCTGCTGCGGGCACTGGAGGGTTCCGGATCTGACACGATCTATACCCGCTCCGTATTACCGCTAAACGAATTTCTGGGCTGAAAGGAGAGCCATTATGCACGCCATATATAATTTTGTTTCCGGCCCCCTCGCCTGGGTGGCCTTCATCCTGTTCTTCGGCGGCATTCTCTATCAGCTGATCAGCCGCGCCATGCTGGCCAAGAAAAAGGATGCCTATGTCTATGAATACTGGAACTTTTACTATGCCTTCCGTTCCATTCTGCATTGGATTTTTCCATTTGCCAGCACGAACAGCCGCAAGCGGCCGTTTCTTTCAATCATTACCTTTATATTCCATCTCAGCATTTTTGTGACCCCGATCTTTCTCTTTGCCCATATCACCCTGATCAACGAAGCCTTTAATGTTAGCTGGTGGTTTCTGCCGGACGGGGTTGCCGACATCCTGACATTGGTGGTCATCGGCGCATGCATCTTTTTCCTGGTGCGCCGCCTGGTCCAGCCCGATGTCAAGTTTCTTTCCTCCACCTCGGATTATGTGCTTTTAGCGCTGGTCGCGGCCCCCTTTGTCACCGGGTACTGGGCTTACCACCAGTGGCCGGGCAACCAGCTCGTAACGATTCTGCACATGCTGTCGGCGGAAGTTCTCCTGGCAGTCATCCCATTCACGAAATTAAATCACATGTTTCTGTTCTTTTTTACCCGCGGCTATATGGGGTCGGAATTCGGCGGGGTAAGATTCGCCAGGGACTGGTAAGACCACGATACGCACCCCATCAGGGAGGATATCCATCATGAAGGATGCAGCAGTCGAAAACAAACAAATTTACGATGAAGGCATTGAAAAAGGCGCCGAAAAACTGACGCCCGAGAAGATCCAGCAAGTATACCAGAAAATGATGGACGCCGAGGCCGGCGCCCGCCTGAAAACCTATGTCGAGAGCTGCGTGAGCTGCGGGCTTTGCAGTGAAGCCTGCCATTTTTATCTCTCCTTTGACAAGGATCCGCGCTATTCGCCCGCCGGCAAGGTCAAACAAACCATGGCCGTTCTCATGAAGAAAAAGGGCCGGGTGAGTGTGGAGTTCATGAAAAAGGCTTCTGAGATTGCCAGCACGGAATGCAATCTCTGCAAACGCTGCGCCCAGTATTGCCCCTTCGGTCTTGACATTGCCTATGTCATGCTCTTCGTGCGGCGTCTCTGCCACAAGCTGGGAATATCCCCCCAGTATATCCAGGACACGGCCCAGAGCCACTCGGTCACCTACAACCAGATGTGGGTGAAGGAAGACGAATGGATCGACAGCCTCCAATGGCAGGAAGAAGAAGCCCAGGAAGAAATCGAGGGCCTGCGCATTCCGGTCGAGAAGGAAGGCGCCGATATATTTTACTCCGTGATCGGCCCGGAACCCAAGTTCCGCGCCCAACTGATCTACCAGGCGGCCGTCATCTTCAATGCCGCCGGGCTCAACTGGACCATGCCGGCCACCCCGGGCTGGGACAACAGCGACATGGCCATGTACACCGGTGACAACGAAATCATGGCCCGCATCAAACGGTTGCATTTTGAAACGGCCATGCGGCTCAAGGTCAAGCGTATTGTCATGGGCGAGTGCGGACACGCCTTTCGCTCCATTTACGATATGGGGAACCGGGCTCTGGGCTGGCGGATGCCGCCCGTGGAAGTGACCCACTCCATCGAGTTTTTCTACGAGTTGATCAAAAGCGGTAAGATCAAAATCGCCAAAAAATACGAGCCGACCGTGACGATTCACGATCCGTGCAACGTTATCCGGGGTCGCGGACTGCATGACATGCTGCGCTACGTGGTCCATGCCATCTGTGAAAATGTCGAAGAAATGCACCCCAATCGTGAGCACAACTTCTGTTGCTCCGCCGGCGGCGGCGTCATCAACTGCGGCCCACCGTGGAAAATGAAACGGGTCAACGGCAACAAAGTCAAAGCCCAGCAATTGTTCGATGCCAAAAGTCGCGGGGCGGAAACATGTGTGGCACCTTGCCACAACTGCCACGGCGGCCTCGAAGACATCATTCACCACAACGAAATCGGTATGGATCTGAAATTTCTTGGCGATATCATCTATGACGTCATGGAAAAGCCGGAAAGTGTGCTCTAGCGCCATAGGGGCATTGACTTTTCAATCCTTTTCATGAATGACAAGGGAGAAAACCTGATGCGAAAACATATTCTGTTTATTGGCGTGCTCTTGGCCGTAATTTCCATGGCCGCCCTGACAGCCTATTCTCAGGAAGACATTGAATTCGTTGAGGACAGCGGTTTTGCAAGCAGCATGCGCCCCAAACCGGCCTTCCTGCATGACGAACACAATGAAAAAGCCGGTATCGATGACTGCATCGTGTGCCACCACTATTATGATGATGAAGGCAATCTGGTGGAAGATGAAAGCTCGGAAGACCAGGAGTGCTCCGAGTGCCACGGTGCCGAAGGTGACGAATACCCCATGGATCTGGTACGGCATTACCACCTCAACTGCCGGGGCTGCCACCTGGCCGCAAAAGCCGGGCCGGTGGCCTGCGGGGAGTGTCATGCCAAAGCGCCCTGAACGGACGCTCTCATGCTAAGACCTTGACAGTGTTACGGTAACGCAACCTGAACCGATCAACCAACCAAAAGAAAGGCCCGATTATGGCGAAGCAAATCCTCGTAATCGACGATGACCCGGTGGTGGTGAAATACCTGACGACCTTATTTTCGGACAACGGCTATGACACCGACACGGCGTCCAACGGTGTGGAAGGGCTGGAGAAATTGAAGGCCAACAAACCCGACCTGGTCACACTCGATCTGGAAATGCCGGAGGAGTGGGGGTCGCGGCTGTATCGCAAAATGGCCAAAGACGACGCCTTGAAAGATATACCGGTCATTGTCATCAGCGGCATGGCCGGACGCCATGCCGTGAAATCCGCGGTGGCGTACATTGCCAAACCGTTTGACCCCGACAAATTGCTGGGCATTGTAAAAAAGACCATCGGATAAGGCACGCTGTACGCCACCGAAGGCAAGGTATCAACGGAGGGCCGGCAACGGCCCTCCGCCCCGTCACGCCCGTTAGCCGGGTGCGGCAATAGGCTCTGGAACCCCGCCAGCGGATCGGCGCCTATCGCGCATCCGCCATTTCAGTATCTTCTGTTGCCCGTCGGTGTAATGCCATGCGGATCGCAGGCGCCACGCTCTGAAGCGGATAGACCCGACCGCGATCCGTTCGATAGTGCCCTTCCATAAAATTTCCCCGTCGTTCATGCCCCGGTCTTCGTGAT
>Ga0180430_10001191_pt1 | contig 26131 bp, 29 predicted proteins | sample SS_ome_9_FD_132999 | JGI IMG/M metagenome (GOLD analysis project Ga0180430, IMG submission 132999) | Hypersaline lake sediment archaeal communities from the Salton Sea, California, USA - SS_1_S_2 metaG | ecosystem: Environmental > Aquatic > Non-marine Saline and Alkaline > Hypersaline >... | reverse complement strand
TGTTTGGGGCCCCTCACACGGGACCATCCATCAAAAAAAGGAGCGAAACCATGGCCCATGGTATTCATATCCATGTCAAATGCCCGCATTGCGGCAAGTCCCTGATGACACCCGAACCGAAAGTCGATCATCTGGATTCCATTCACTTTCTGGTCAAGATCGGCAACCGGATCGGGAATCTCTATCTGAGTCAGGTCTATGGCAGTTACGAGAAGATTTTTGAGAATGTCGAGGATCTTCCCGACGCTGTTGTCGAGTGTTCCTGCCCCCTTTGCTATCGCCCTTTCCCGGTTCATCATACCTGCGGGAGTTGTAGCGCCGCCGTTATCGGTCTTGACCTGAAGGTCGGTGGGATCATCAAAGTCTGCACCCGAAACGGGTGTGCGCATCACTCCCTTGAGTTCGAGGACAGCCAGGACGCCCTGAACCTGTTTCGCAGCCAGGATCCTTCAGGGTTGCTCTAGGACGGGTCCATCTGAGTTCCTGCCTGGTGAACGCCAAACCGGGATGCCCCTATGTCAGCGCCGATGAGATGGCCGCCATCATTGAAAATAAAACCGGTATTCCGGTATTGAAAGGCACCCACGACTATCACTGACGTTTCGGATTTCCAACTGGGGGGTCGTTGACCCGGATGTTTCCCTTTTCGAGACCCGGGAAGCGTGGCAGGCGCTGATCGAGCGCCTGTCGGCCGAACCCATCGACGCCATTTCGCTGTCCACCTATGATTTCCAGGCCAAAGGGTTCGATACGGATAAGACCCTCTGCCAGTTGACCCGCGCGGTGACGGATCTGCCCCTGATGATCTGCGGTAAGATTTATGATCGGTTCACCGCCGAAGCGGCCCTGCAGCATGCCGATGTGGTCCTCTCGGGAAATCCTTTCTGCTCGATCCGGATTTTGTGGAAGATGTCCGGGCGGGCAAGTCGCTTCCCCTGCGCCGAGCGCAAGAAGCCAATATCGCCTATACGGAAGCGCTTCTCCTGTAACCATGGAAGGAGGCGGTGGGGTCTGCCGGCGATAAAGGGCGGGGCGAAAGGTGGGCATCCTTTTTTAAAACCAAAAGGGCTGCTCTGACAAGCAGCCCTTTTGGTTTTTTGCAGTCAACTCGACAACCTAAAACCGGAAAAAGAGTCCTGCGCCCGCAGAAAAGATTTCGGTATCGTAGAAATCGATATTGGCATCACTATTCAAATAATCCGCTTTGACATAGAGACTGGTTTTTTTAAAAAACGGCACGCTCCAGCCGAAGGGATTGTGATACAGGCCGATCACACCGGCGCCGTAACGGTCGTCATCCCGGGTCTTGCCGTAGATGGGGTTGCGCTTGTCGTAGTCGGCGTAACCGATAAAGCCGTTGACCACCACTGAAAAGGCCTCGGAATTGTAGCCGTAGGACAGCTTGAAATCCACCCCGTCGCTGCTCATGGCATCCCCGTCCAGATCATAGTTGAAGTAGGTGATGGTGGGGATGATGGCGTGCTTTTTACCGTCGAAGAAAAAGCGATACAGGATATCGGCCTTGGTATAATCCCCTTCACGATCCAGCAATTGCTGTTGCGCCGGTGTGAGTCCCAGAGGCCCATACGACCCGCTGCGTTCATCGTCGATATCGATTTCGCGGTAGGAATACTGCAGTTGCAGTTCCGAACCGAAAATGCGGTCCCAGGCCACCCGGAACCCGTTGGACGTGCGATCGGTGCGGGATCGTTTGAAATTTGTGACATAGGGGTCCTCCCAGACCGCGGTGGGAATGGAGGAGAATAGAAAACTGGCCGCCACCAGGTTTTTGCCGGGCAGTTCCTGGGACACACCCAACTGGGTGGCGAAATCGTAGCGCAGGGCATCTTCCATGGCATTACCGATGAAGAGTTGGGTGCGCGTGCTGGCAAAGGTGTAGCGCAGGTCGAAGTTGATCTGAACCGAACCGGAGCTGCTCGACTCCGGGTCGTCCGTCACAGAATCGACGGTGCGATTGCCTACGCTGCCGAAACTGTTGCCGGCGATCATATTGCTTTTGACATGGCTGTAGCCGCCCCCGAGCGTGAGGTAACCACTGAATCCGGATTCTTCGGGGATGGGCTCGATGGCGTAGGCCGGGCCGACGGCAAAAAGGGTGATGGTGATGAAAAGAATCGTCATTTTTTTTGATAGATGCATCGCAGATCTCCTCAAATGTTGTCGGATCCCGATCGTTGGGAACCTCGCATACCATCATCCTTAACGGATGCGATGCGCTTTTTCAAGGCGAAACATGCGATGAAGGTGTTGTGCGGGGCGGTGGATCGTAAAAAACGCAGGAATCAATCCGAATCATCGGAGGCGCTGTTGCGGCGTGCCTGTTCAATCAATTCAAGGATGCTGCTGATTTTAGGGCGGGGCTCTTTGTTGAGGAATGCTTCGTACTCTTCCTCGGCCAAGCGATGTTTTAGATACGCCCCGACGTCGAAGTGCTGCCACCAGCAGTCCATCACCTTGAAACAGGGCTGGCCGTTGCGGCCTGTTTTCTCACAGTAGGTAAAGGGGACCGGGCCGCCCAGTCGCGGGCAGCGGATTTCCAAATTGTCTTTTTCCACGAATCGTCCCAAGGCCTTCAGGCCGGTGTGTGTCGGGCGGGTAAACGTCATTGCGACGATATGGCCGGGGAGGAAAAGATGGTTTTCCTCCCCCGAATGCCGCCTCTTCGCAGTTCTATGGGGTGCTCTTCATGGGCTGCGGTTTCGGGTAATCGGCAAACACGGCCTCAGATGCCTCAAGATCTTCATCCGACATGGTGCAATCGTTCAACTCGCCGGCAAAATAACGTTCATAGGCTCCCAGGTCCAGCAGGCCGTGGCCGCTCCAGCTGACGACGATGGTTTTTTCGCGGCCTTCTTCCTTGGCCTGGCGGGCTTCTTTGACGACCTGGGCCAGGGCGTTGGTGGTTTCCGGAGCGGGGATGAACCCTTCGGTGCGGGCCCACAATACGCCGGCTTCATAGGCTTCGGTCTGGGTCACCGCCTTGGGTTCGCACAACCCTTCCGTGATCAGCTGGCTGACGGGGGGGGCCATGCCGTGATAGCGCAGACCGCCGGCGTGAATCGGGGGCGGAACGAAGGCGTGTCCCAGGCTGTGCATGGGCATCAGCGGCGTGTAGCCGGCGGTGTCGCCATGGTCGTAAACGAAGGGCGCACGGGTCATGGTGGGGCAGGCCATGGGTTCCACGGGGTAGATGGCAATCTCGCGGCCATGGATTTTATCGCTGACAAAAGGGAACGCCAGACCGGCGAAGTTGCTGCCGCCGCCGGCACAGCCGATCACGATATCCGGATAATCGCCGATCATGTCGAACTGTTTTTTGGCTTCCAGGCCGATGATGGTCTGGTGCAGCATGACATGGTTGAGGACGCTGCCCAAGGAATAGCGGGTCTTGCCGCTCGTGTCCGAAACAGCGGCCTCGATGGCCTCACTGATGGCGATGCCCAGGCTGCCGGGGGTGTTCGGGTCGCGGGCCAGGGCGTCGCGGCCGGCCTTGGTCTCGGTGCTGGGACTGGCAACGCATTGCCCCCCCCAAGTTTCCATCATGGCCTTGCGATACGGCTTCTGGTCAAAGCTGATCCGCACCATGTAAACGCGGCACGACAGCCCGAACTGGGCGCAGGCAAATGATAGCGCGCTGCCCCATTGCCCGGCACCCGTTTCGGTGGTCATGCGCTCGATACCGAATTCCTTATTGTAATACGCCTGGGGAATCGCGGTATTCGGTTTGTGGCTGCCGGGGGGGCTTACGCCTTCATTTTTGTAGTAGATTTTGGCCGGTGTATCCAGGGCCTTTTCAAAGGAAAGGGCCCGCATCATGGGCGACGGCCGCCAGATGCTGAGCACATCCATGACGGGCTCCGGGATAGCGATCCATCGTTCGGTGCTGACTTCCTGCTCGATCAGGTTCATGGGGAAGACCGGGGCCAGGTCTTCCGGTGCGATCGGATTGCCGTCAGGGCCCAGCGGGGGGTTCATCTTGATATCCGCCAGGATGTTGTACCATTGCCGGGGCATTTCGGTTGGCGGCAATATGATTTGTCGATGATTCATGGGAGCGTCTCCTTCCGGGTGAGTCCACAAGCAAGGCCCATACACCGGGCCGAATGAAGCGTTTTGATGACGCGCGATATAGGGGGCACCGTCAGTGACTCACAGGTCTTAGAGGGCGCGGTGTGTTTTGTCAAGATGCGGTCTCTGGTCGCTTTAGAAGAATATTTCGGAATAAACGCGCGAGGAGGACAAACGATGATCCACGATATCCATGATCTCGGCGATCATCTCGCGCCGACCGGCTAAATAGAAATCATATTCACCTCGCGGAAATTGGTTGCGCAGATAATCCGTGACCCGACCGGGGAACGCATGGGAAGGCTGGGATGACGGCCCCCCGGTTAGGCAGGGAACGTAGCGAAGGGCGGCAGGTTCCATGAGGCCCCGAAAATAGAGTTCGTCAGCGTGGCGCACGCCATGGAGCAGAACAAACCCTTGGATACCGGCACGACACATGGCGACGAAAGGGGCAATCCCGGCACCGGTGGCGATCCATATGGCCGATCGCGAAGAGGGGCGATGGATAAAATGACCGCTGGGCCCCGTGAAATCCAAAGTGGTTCCCAGGGGGCAGCGGCTGAGGTGGGGGGAAACGACACCATCCGCCACCGAACGAATCAACAGGGTCAGCTGGTCGTGGCTGTCACCGGGAATCAGGGAATAATCCCGCGTTTTTCCACCGGTGAGAAGGCGAATGCGCTGGCCGGCCTGGAAGTGAAAATCCGGCGGGCGTTCCAACGTTAGCGTGAAGGTATCCTTGGTGAGCCACTGACGGTGGAGGATGTGGCTGGTGTGACGATTGCCGCTGGTGCATGAAGCCCGGAATGTCATGCGCTTTCCCAGGGGGTGTCGGGTGTCCGGGTCGCCTGATTGCAATAGCGCGCCAGCACGAAAAGATAGTCGGACAGGCGATTCAGATAGGTCAACGTGCCGCTATACATTTCGTCGTCACCGGAGGCCTGTCGTATGGTCCGGACGGTATGGCGTTCCGCCCGCCGGCAGACACAGCGGGCCACATGGCTCCAGCAGGCGGCGGGATGGCCGCCGGGGAGGATGAACTGGCTGAGGCGCGGCAGCTGCTCATCCATTCGATCGATGGCCTGCTCCAGAAAACGGGCGTTTTCCAGAGGCAGATCCCGGGTGGTTTCGAAAGACGGGTCTTCCCCGGAAGTTGCCAGGCAGGCCCCGACACGGAAAAGATCGCTCTGGATCTGATGGAGTTCAGCGATCTTGCCGCGGCAGTCGTCCGGCAGCACCGCAAGGACCGCCCCCAGAAGCGAGTTCAGTTCGTCCACATCACCGTAAGCCTCCACGCGCGCATCATCTTTGAAGAGGCGTTCACCACTGAACAGGCTGGTTCGTCCGCGGTCGCCGCCGCCGGTGTATATTTTCATGGGGTTTGTCTCCCGTTGATTGACTATCAGACGTTGATCGTGCCCACCCCGAACCGGACACGGGCAATCAGGAAATAACGAGCGATGCCGACCGCGACAAGGGCAATCCTATCGTACCAGAGTTTGCCCACCAGGCCAAGCGGCACCAGGCGCGCGAATTCGACCGCCAGCAAGGTCAACAACAAAATGGCAATTTTATCGTAGCGCGACGGCGCGGCGTTGGGGGACATCACGCCGGCGGCTTTTGTTGCGATTTAATCGAATGTCCGGTCAGTCCCAGCGGTAGGCGGCCAGGGAGAGCACGCCGTAGGCAAAATCACGGTAAAGGCGCGTTCCGACCGGCTGGGTTGCCGCCGCTCCGGCGGCCACCAGAAGTGGCAGGAAGTGGTCGGCGGGATAAGGGTGGTTGCGCTCCGCTTGCGGGGCTTGGCGCCGATAGGCGGCCAATTGTTCGATCTTGCCCTGCGCGATGGTGTCGGCCAGCCAGTCGTCGAAGGCGACGGCATAGTCGGCCGGTGGCGAGTCGATCCGGTTGCCGGCCATGCCTGACAAGTCGTGGGTGGCGCCGCCGCTGCCGATAATCAGGATCCCCTGATCCCGAAGCGGGGCCATGGTTTGCCCCAGCGCCAGGTGGTATTTCGGCGGTTCGTCGGTTTGGAGGGAAAGCTGAATGACGGGAATATCGGCCCGGGGGAACAGGTGGCGCAAGGGAACCCAAACCCCGTGGTCGAGGCCGCGGTTTTTCAGCGGTTTCGCATGGAAGCCAGCGTCCGTCAGACGATCGATGACCTGCCGCGCCAGTTCCGGGTCGCCCGGTGCCGGGTATTGAATGTCATAGAGCGCGCGGGGAAAGCCGGAAAAATCATGAATCGTGTCTGGGCGCGGATCAACGGTAACCAGGGGCTGGGATCCCTCCAGATGGGCCGATATGCAGACGATGGCCCGTGGATAACCCACGTCACGGCCCAATCGTTCCCAGAAGGCGCCGGTGCGCCCAGGGGCCAACGCGATGGTTGGCATCCCATGAGAAAGGAACAGGGAGGGGCAGCGCATCATCATGGCCTCCGCTTTTTAATCCAGAACATGACGATCCAGCACGAAGCAGGTCAGCTGGCCTTCCAGCATGGTTTCATCGTTGCGGGATACCTGCACCGCCACGACATGCTTGCGGCCCTTCACTTCGATGACACGGGCTTCGGCGGAAAGAACGTCGCCGACGGAAACCGGTTTTAGAAATTTTAAGGCCGCGGCTCCCAGAACGACGTGGGGATCGTTGACCGCCAGCATGGCCGCGTAGTCGGCCAGACCGAAAACAAAGCCGCCGTGCACCAGCCCTTTGTCATCGGCCGCCATGCGGTCGGTGGCCGTGAAGGTTACACGGCAGTATCCCGGCTGCAGGTCGACCGGTTGGCCGCAGAGTTCCTGATCGATCAAATGGTGGGTATGAATGTCCATGGGGTCCTCACGATAAAGTTGGGGTGGTGGATGGTGGCCATGTCTGATCCGATGCGGCTTTGCAGGGCGATTCCCGATTCATGGTTCGCGGTGGCGGTGGCTTTCGGTATCCTGCGTTTCTCCGATGGGGCGGATGGCTTCTGTTTCAGGCCTGGTTCCCATCGGGATTTCGTCGCTCGAAAGACAGCCGGCAAGGGTTTCGACGAAGCGATAAAAGAGCAGGGTGCGACTCCGGATGCGGCGCCGGAAAAGATCGGTAAACAGCAGATGGCGCAACCCGAAACTGACTTCCAACTGGACGCCCGCCGCATCCCGCCCACGGTTGCAAACATTCCTGGGATGCAGGCCGCGTAAACCGGGGCGGTCGCAGCGGCGTGCCGGGAAACCGGCGGCCTGCAGGCTGGCGATGATGCGATCGCCGCGTTGCAGTGCCCGGCCGCCGACCCACACAACCGGTTCGACATCCCGACATCCGTGAAAGGTCACGATCCAATTCGCTTCCGTCGCCTGCTGCATGGCCAGGGGTTCGTCAAAGCGGTTGCTCGAGATGTGCAGAACCCGATTGCCCTGTTTCTTGATGCCCTTGAAACAATAGAAAGCATGGGTCTGAGCCGCCACCGCATCGGCGATATCACCGGTTCCCGGTTCGATGCCGCCGGCGTGGGGCGCCATCACCAATATCCCGGAGCTTCCGGAGCGGTGCAGGATGACATAGTCGATGCCTTCCTGTTCATGCTGTCGGAGTTGATCGAAATGGGGGTGAGTGTCCACGGTGATCCCATCTCCGTTTGCCGGTCGTCGCACGGATACCCCTGATCGCTTTCGGCTAGGCGGCGATCCACTGTTCCAGCAGGGCTTTCATGACCTTCTGATTGGGCGAAAATCGGTCCGTTTTAGCACGCATGGTGGCTGAATCCTGGATAAAAGGACCTTCCCCAATCTCGTCGGCGCAATTTTCAATCAGGGCATCCAGGCTTTCCCGGGTGGTCTCCAGATGGAACTGTAGACCGACAATGCGGCGGTCGATGTAAAAGCCCTGATGGGGGCAGGCCGCGCTGTGGGCCAGGCAACGGGCGCCCCGGGGAAGATCGAAGGTGTCCCCATGCCAGTGAAACACCGTCAGGGATGACGGCAGGAACGATGCGGTTTCATCCGAACAGGCTTCGCTGGATTTGTGGATGGGGTACCACCCGATTTCGGGAAACGGATTTTTATAGACCGGCGTGTTCAGGGCGGCAGCCATCAGTTGCGCTCCCAGACAGATCCCCAGAACGGACTTCCCGGCATCGATTGCATCACGGATAAAGCGTTTCTCTTCAAGGAGCCAGGGGAAGCGGTGGTCGCCATGGGCGCCCATCGGGCCGCCCATGACGACCAGATGCGTTACTTCCGGGAGCGGTGGCAATGGTTCGTTGTGGAAGAATCGGGTGATCCGGGTTGCCAGGGTGGCGTTGTCCGCCCATTCCTGAATGCTGCCAAGCCCTTCAAAGGGAACATGCTGAAATACATGGAGTCGCATCCGGCTTGGTTCCTATCCATTGCGATGCCGTGTCCGAAGTGTCGGATGGGGTCTGCGCAACGCTTAGCGTGATGCGCGCACGACCGATCGGACGCCATGCCAAAGAAATCCCATGGCCAGAATGAAACCACCGATACCCCAAAGGGGCAAGTAGATGTCAAGCAGCACCAACAGGGCATCGATGAGCAGCACCGGGGTCATGGCCATAATGGCGATACTGACCGCGGCACCGAAAGGCAGGGGAAAGCGATGCATTGACGCCAACCCCATTCCGATAGCGCCATAGAGCAGGGCTTGAACGCTTCGAAAGATAAATGAAAAGCCCAGCGTCAAAGGAAAAAGAATGAACGGAAACCATTTCTGGGCATCTTCCAGCCATTGCGTCACGACCGTCTGGTTGATCTGCAACGATTCGATCGGAGATAAATCCAGCACCCGGATGTCGCTGCTGCTTAAGCGTGCCGACAGTCGAGAGCCTGTCAGCAGAAGCACGGCATCGGTCTGCTTGAGGGATGAAATTTCCCCGGTCGTGTCAATGACCGCAAATATTTTTCCGCTGCCCGGCTGGTAGATGGTGTAGGGTTCGGCCACATCCACCCGGACCTTCCCGTTTTGGATAAGGATTTCAGGGATCTGAGCAATGATCGGGGGCGCTGCCTCCGCCATAAAGACCGAGACCAGCGTGCGGAAATGCATCATATAGACCGCTGCGGAGACCAGAAGCACCAGCAGGAGGTGGACAAATGCCAATCCCCGCCAGTGTGCCGCGACATCGGCATAAAACGCCGGCGAGAAAAACGCGAGGGTGTAAGGATGCCGCAAGTCGAATTGTCTTTGGCCCGACGGGGAGGCGGTCTTCTCGTCAGCCGTTTGCCGGGCAGCTCCTCTTTTGGCCCCCCACATCGTGGTTCGGGATGCGGCGGTGGACTGGGCTTCCAGCCGGCAAAGCGCACCGGTGGCTTCGAAGCTGGCTTTATCTTTCAGGGCGGTATCATAATCCAGGTCCTCTTTGAGCACCACCGGCGGTTTGGAGAAAAGGGTTTCGACCTGCCCGGGGCTCACCTGGAACAGATCGGCCAGCTGGCGCTGGACCTCCTCGCGGGATGCCGTAGGCTGGAGATGGCCGTCGAAGATGAGGCGGTAGCGTTGCATGATGATCCTGGCGTTGCAAAATTCACGTCGTCCCGACGCGCACGGTGGTCACACCGCTATATCAATAGGACTGCTGATGCGCAAGCACCTTGGCCGGCACGATCGAAAACTTCTCTGCGCCGGGTGGCCGCCAATACAGATGAATGGCCGCGGTGCCTTTGCACTGATAATAACGGGCACGCAGCGAATACCAGCCGGGCTCCGTGATGGGCAGTTGCGCCTCGGGCGAAAGGCGGTCGGAATGCCAGGCGGGGTCGTCGATCAGGAGGTGGCCATCGATATAGAGGCGGAACCCGTCGTTGCTGTTGGCCTGGAAACCGTAGGTGCCAGGGCGATCAAAGCGGATGTAACCACTGATCTCCATTCCTAAAAGCCGGTTGGTGCCGCTGTCGAATATTTCACTGCGGCCGAACTGGTGGTTCAGGTAAGGAATGGGGGCGCCGGGCCGTCCCCGCTCCTTTGCGTTATCTCCCTGGGGCAGGTCATCCAGATGGCTGCTTTTACAGCGGACAAAGTTTTGATCGAAGTATAATACCGCCAAACCGGCTTCAAGCCCTTCGGTATTCAACGGGAGATAGGCCTGGGGCGGGCGCACAAATCCATCCGCACCATTCGGCGATGTGGCACATCCGGCCAGCAGGATCACCATCAGCGCGAGAGGGATGATGGCGGGTTTCACTCGGTCGACAGGCAGCATGGCACCTCCTTGCAAAAAGTAAATCATGTGTCGTGGGGACTTCAAATGGCTACGGTGTGATGCATCACCCCATTGATGCCACCCTCTTTTCATCCATCAGGGTGGGGCTAATCTGGGAATTTGATGGAAATTTTCTCGCCACCGTCCTTGGTTTTGACCTTGATACGGAGATCGATACTGCTATCTCGTAAACCGAGTGCCAGTTGGGTTTTACCTTTTGCCGCATCGATATGGGTGATTTCGCGCACGGCGTTGAAGATGTGGTCGCCGACGGCATCTCCCGGAGAAGGCAACTCGGTTCGCCGATACTCGGCCGTCACCGTGACCGCTTCACCGGGTGCCCGGCGAATCGTGATTTTACTGGCATTGTGATTGATCCCGTGAAGCGCCGTCAAGGCCAGCCATTTGAGAGCTTCTTCCTCCTTGTCCGTACCTTCCGGCAGGCGTGACATTTCCTGCAGGGGGTCCGTGGTGGCATAACAGTCGCAAAACTCCTGAACTTTGAGGTGTAGGTTGCGTTTTTCTTTCATGGTTGTCGCTCCTTTCAGCAAGGCCGTATTGGTTCGTGAAACGGTTGGGGGCAAGCATGTTCCCTTGGCATCATGGCTGACGGATGCCGTATGGTCGGATAGGATTTACGTTAAGGTCGTTTAAGGAAAAAGCAAGACAGCCGTTGCCTCGGGATAACGGCTAAAAACGAATGGAAAGGCAGGTCAAGCCGCCATCCATTCGGTGGATCTGGCGGGTCGGCAGTTCGACGATTGACTTGCCGGTGGCCTTCAGCAGGGCACGGGTTCGGGGATACCCCTGTGGTATGATCAGGTGGTCATTGATCCACAGCGTATTGCAGGCATGAACTTCCGACGGGTCCACCATAATTTTATCGTAGCTGTCGAACTCCGGACGCGCCGCCCAGGAGGCGACGAGAAGCAGCTGCCGGTCGCCGATGCGGGTCACACTGCTTTTCAGGTGCAGTCCGTCATCCACGGTCACCAGGATACACTGATAGTCATAATGGCCCAGCACGCGGGCCAGCTGGGCGGCTCCCTGTGGATTGGTGCGACGGGACAGCCCAATGAAGACTTGCCTTCCGACGATCAAGACATCACCGCCGTCGAGCGTGCCGGGGGCGCTGATTTCCGCCAGGCTGCGGTAGCGGCTCAAAACCTGGGCCACGCTTCGTTCTTCGCCGCGTCGTTCCATGGCTCCGGAGCGGGCGATGACGGCGATTTCGGGGGTGACAACGGCTGTATCTTCCACAAAATAAGCATCCGGGAATCCGGGCGCGGGGTCGAGGCGGATCAGTTCCACGCCCATGGCCGCCAGGGCATCACAATAGGCGGCATGCTGGTGTTGAAGCTGCTTAAAGCAAAGCGGCGCCCCGGATTGCGTTGTCAGCCCAGTGGCAGCATCAGGACCGGGATCGCGCACAATGGCATGTTGGATCATCGGCGCCGCCCGCTGCGACGATTGCGCCTGTGGCCGTGGGGGGCGCATCAACTGTCTTCCGGTTCAAAGAGGAAGCGCCGGTTGCGCACGAAGCGCCGCATGAAACGCGGGTATTTGGCGCGCATGAACCGGTCCAGGTGCCAGGGTGTTTTCGTGAGCTGATTTTGGCGGCCGGCGGCCATCATATAAATCCAGGCCCGGGTTCGCTGGCCGTTATTCTTTGAAACGGGTTGATAGCGGCGCCGGTAGAGCGGCCCTTCAAAACGATCGAGGACGTCCAGTTCCTCCGGCGTTACATCACGGTAGAGCCGCCCGGGGGTTTTCCGTCCGGGCGCGCGGTGGAGACCGGGGTATTCCGCCCCACAGACGTGAAGGGCGATGTATCCGGGCAGGAAAGCCCGGGCGCCCTGCAGCCGACGCCCGATGACCGCTTCCAGTACGGCGGGGATTTGGAGGGTGCCGAAACAGAACAGGTTGTGGCATGGCGCGGGCTTGGCGGTTGGGGTCATCGCGGTTGTCATAGGCTCAGAAGGCGTCGGGTTCAAAGGAATGTCAAGCTGTTTCCAGCGCGTCTTGTACCAGTTTAAAGCGGTCATCCAGGTACAGTTCCGCTTGTCGAAGGGCATGATTGGATGTCGGATCGGTCTCCAGCTCCTGCAGGATCAACCGATATCGGGAAATGGATTGTCCTTTCGAGGGGGGCTGAAGCGGTGGTCGCGCATAAAGATGGTCGTTGAAAAAGTAGTTGGCGACACGATGATTGTCGGGCCCGCGGAAAGGCCAGCTGACCCGCAGAAGAAACAAAAACTTCAGGGCTTCCCGACAGGCACCGTGGGCGGTAAAATCTTCGGCATAGAGGGGCCGGTTCATTCGGTCCTCCAACTCCTCGAAAAACGCCTGAAGCAACTTGGTTTCCGTCACAATCAGGCCGTAGAGATACCAGTCATCGATGACACTGCGGACGATCTGCTTGTAACGCTGGGGGAGCAGGCGGGTTGAAGGGCAAAAGTAGATGTGGCAGGTCATTCCGCCGTAATAGCTTACACTCCGAAAGTCCAGGCCATGATTGCCGGACGCCTCGGGGTGCAGCAGGCAGCCCACGGTCGCGTGCTCCGGGCCCATTAGCCCGAGAAAAGGGCAGTGGTGGAAGTCCGGCATGGGGCGCTCTTTTCCCTCACGCATTTCAACCTGTCGCTTGAACTCGAAAATGGCGTCCACCGTTCGCGGCATGGTTTCAAATTGCCGGGTGCGGGTTTTGAGCTCCCGGACCAGGGCGTTGCGGGACGCCACCGGTACGTTGTAAAGGCCGCAACAGGCGCCGCAGGAAACATGGTCACTGACCTGGCAGAGGGTGCTCTCTTCTGCGGTCTGGGCATCCGCGTTGCCGCATGGGCTGTCGGATTCTCTGGTGGCAGGTCTTCTCATATGGATATCCGCTTGCCGGTGCGCATGCGTCAGTCTTCCGGCAGGGCCGTCGCTGTGGTGTTCATTCCCTCTATAGCTTGTCATTCGGCCTTCTTTTGATAAAGGTCCATCACCTAGTATTTATGGCCCATTCTTGGATCGGCCGCAAGGGGAAAAACGGGCTGGAAATGGTAATTTCGGCTGGTTTGAAGTGGCGCCATCGTCAGGGCGGGCGCCGGCTGTGGGTCAGGAAAGGTGCCTGGCGTCACGCGGCATGGTTGCGGCAATCATTTGCAAGCCGCCTTCGTTTTGAAGAAGGTCCTGGATGGTGGTTTTATCGTACACGTTGTAAATGGCATCCTGAACCCGGTCCCACATGGGCATGAACGCACAGTCACCGTGCAGGGGGCAATTCTCTCGGGCGTCACAGGCGTTGCAGCGGTCCTGGGACTGCGCATCGTCGAGGAATCGAAAAATATCGCCAACCGCAATTTCGCTGGGATGGCGGAGGAGGGTATAGCCGCCATGGTAGCCCCGTTTGGAGGCCACCAGACCGGATGGTTTGAGCTCCGCCATGATGACTTCCAGAAACCGCAGTGGAATGGCTTGCGCTTCGGCAATGGCGGCCAGCTTGACCTGTCCGTTTTGGAATTGCTTGCCCAATTCGTAGATGGCCCGCAGGGCGTATTTATGTTTCTGGGTGATCAGCATGTGACGGCTCTCAAGGCCTGTGGTGGTTTCCTTCCGAAAGACACCAAAATTCAGCCTCTATACCTAATTGAGATGGCCGTGGTTGTCAAACAGGAACCTTGCTTGTTTTCAACCAATACCGTAGATGACAAGGGATTCGGCCAATTGACAATGCCGGCCGCCCTGGGATATACCCCAGCCCGAACGGCATCCATACAAAGGTGCTTTATCCAGCGTTTCAACCCGCTACAGGTCATACCCGATTATGAAACCCATTGTTGCCCTGGTGGGACGGCCCAATGTGGGCAAGTCCACCTTGTTTAACCGACTGACGCGCACCCGCGACGCCCTGGTGGACGATTTCCCGGGCGTTACCCGCGACCGGAACTACGGCGATGCCGAATGGGACGAGGTGCCGTTTACCGTGGTCGACACGGGCGGTTTTGCCGGTCAGGTAGACGACAGCTTCGCCGATGCCATCCGCCAACAGGTGTTCCAGGCCATCGAAGACGCCGATGCCGTGATCATGATGATGGATGGCAAGTATGGCCTGTCCCCCTTTGATCGTGACATTGTCGATCGCTTGCGCGACGCCGGGAAAACCGTTTTTTATGTCGTCAACAAAATCGATGGTCCCGAGCAGGAAAACGCGCTGGTGGATTTTTACCGCCTCGGGTTGGAGAAGGTTTATCCGCTTTCCGCTGAACATCGCTATGGCCTCGTCGATCTTCTGGATGCGCTGGTAAAGACCTTCCCCCCGTCGACGGACGCCCCCCGGGATGAGATCAAAATTGCGGTGGTGGGACGGCCCAACGTCGGCAAATCCTCTCTCATCAACCGGTTGATCGGGCATCCCCGTCACCTGGTCAGTGATATCCCCGGGACGACCCGGGACGCCGTCGACTCCGTCCTGACGCATCATGGCCGGCAGTATCGTCTGATCGATACGGCCGGCATCCGCCGCAAGGGCAAAGTCTCCCAGAAGCTTGAAAAATTTTCCATCATGAAAGCGCTGCGCAGTCTGGACCGCTGTGACGTGGCCCTGATCCTGATCGATGCCTCGGAAGGCATTACCGACCAGGATATCAGTGTGGCCGGTTACGCCTACGATCGGGGCTGTGGCTGTATTTTTCTTTTGAATAAATGGGATCTGGTTGAAAAAGACCATCGCACGGTCAAGGCCTATACCGAGCGGTTGCACATGGAAGCCAAGTTTCTGACGTTTGCGCCGGTCATGACCATTTCCGCGCTCACCGGCCAGCGTCTCCAGCGGATTTTCCAGTTGGTGAAGGAGGTTTACGAACAATACGCGGCCCGGATTCCCACCGGCCGGGTGAATCGTATCCTTGAGCAGGCCATGAAAGACAACGAACCCTCGCTGCATCGCGGCCGACGCATCAAGTTCTATTATGCGACCCAAGCCTCATCCCAGCCGCCGACGTTCATTTTGTTCGTCAATTATCCGGAAGCGGTTCATTTTTCCTATCGTCGTTACCTGCTGAACCAGATTCGTTCGGCCGCCGGACTCGACAAAACGCCCGTGCGCCTTTTGCTGCGTCAGCGTTCCGGACGCCTTCAATTCAAGGACACACCGGCCCAGCGCGAGAAAAGACGTGCGGAAAAAAAGCATCGGACACCATCCAAACGCCGATAGCAAGCCTGGGAATGGGGCGCCGGTGAGCGTTGTGAGTCCCTGAACCACCTTCGTTTTTATGGATGGTCACCGCGAAAAGATGGAGCGTCCGGGACGTGGACCTCTTTGAATACAATGCCAAAGTGACGATGGCGGGGGATGCTCCCCTGGCGGACCGCATGCGCCCACGCACGCTCGATGATTTCATCGGACAGGACGAAGCCGTGGGAGAGGGGAGTCTGATCCGGCAGGCCATAGCGAGCCAGCGGCTGTTTTCGATGATTCTCTGGGGGCCTCCGGGATGCGGTAAAACCACGCTCGCGCGACTGATCGCAAGGGCTTCCCAAGCACGTTTTGTCGAGTTTTCGGCTGTTTTGAGTGGGGTCAAAGACATTCGCCAGGTGATTCAGGAAGCGCGGCAGCAGCGCGACCATCACCATCGACGGACCCTTCTCTTTGTCGACGAAATCCACCGGTTCAACAAAGCCCAGCAGGATGCCTTTCTGCACCACGTGGAAACCGGTTTGATCACCCTGATTGGGGCCACCACCGAAAACCCGTCATTCGAAGTCATTCCCGCGCTTTTATCCCGCTGCCGGGTCGTCGTGCTGGCACCGCATTCCCTGGAGACACTGGCCAAAATTGTCGATGCCGCTTTGGCAGACGCGGAAAGAGGACTTGGCAAGTGGAACTGCCGCATGGCGCCCGAAGCCATGGACTTCCTGGTACGGATTGCCGACGGCGACGCCCGCACGGTGTTGAACAACCTCGAGATGGCAGTGGCCCTGCACACAAGCCAACATGAGAGCCCGCCGGAAGCGGCGCCTGTTTGCATCCAGCTCGCGGATATCGAGACCGTGCTGCAGAAAAAAGCGCTGCGGTACGACAAATCCGGTGACGAACATTTCAATTTGATTTCCGCCCTGCACAAGAGTTTGCGGGGCAGCGACCCCGATGCGGCCCTTTACTGGCTGGCCCGCATGCTGGCTGCAGGAGAGGATCCCCTTTACGTTGCCCGTCGCATGGTGCGGTTTGCCTCCGAGGATATCGGCATTGCGGATCCGCAGGCGCTCACCATGGCGCTCAACGGCATGGAGGCCTTTCGGTTTTTAGGCGCGCCCGAAGGTGAACTGGCCCTGGCCCAGGTTGCGATCTATCTGGCGACGGCACCCAAAAGCAACGCGGTCTACACGGCCTATAAAGGCGTCCAGGAGGATATCCGGCGTCATGGCACACTTCCGGTACCCCTGCATATCCGGAATGCCCCGACGGATTTGATGAAAGACCTAGGATATGGCGCCAACTATCGCTATGCCCATGATTATGAAGACGCCTTCGTGGCGCAGCAGTATCTGCCCCGTGAAATCCGGACCCATCGCTATTACCACCCGACCGAGCGGGGCTATGAGAAAACCGTCAACAAACTGCTGGACCGCTGGCGTCGCCTGATGCAGAAAACCGCATTGCCGGAAAGCCGGCAGGATCCCGAAGATGCTTGACAGCCGGGATTTAAGGCCTATTTTTTAGTAAGAATTAAAACGCATCCAGACCGACCTCAACCCTTCCAGCGAAAGGGGCTCCTATGCAAACCGCCCAAGACATCATGACCCGTGACGTTATCACCGTGACACCGGATACCGACATCACGCATGCCACCAAACTTCTCCTGGAACATCGTATCAACGGGATGCCGGTCGTGGATGGTAAGCAGCGACTGGTTGGCATTGTCTGCCAGAGCGACATGATTGCCCAGCAGAAGCGCATTCCTCTGCCGTCGCTGTTTACCCTGCTGGATGGCTATATTTCCCTGACCTCGGCCAAACAGTTTGAAAAGGAAGTTCAAAAAATTGCCGCCACGCAGGTCGCTCAAGCCATGACCATCGATCCGGTAACGGTTCGACCGGAAACCACGCTTGAGGAGATCGCCGCATTGATGGTCGGTAAAAAACTACACACCCTGCCGGTGGTGGACAAGGGCGTTCTGGTGGGGATCATCGGCAAGGAAGATATGCTGCGTACCCTCATGAGCGGGTCTTCAGCGGCCTGAGGGGCAACTGGTCGACCAATAGAAAGGAGGATGGTATGAATATCCGAAGCATTGCGTGCTGTACGGATTTTTCCGACAACGCCGACAAGGCGGTGGCGGCGTCAGTGGATTTGGCCCGTCGCTTCGATGCGACGCTTTGCATCCTCCATGTCCTGCCGCCGGTGGTCAATCCGGTTCTGACCGAAGCCGAATGGATGCCGCCGGAAGAAGCCCCCCGAGATACTATGCTGATGCAGATCAAGGAACGCATGCAGGACCGTTACGGCGACGGCGATGCTCCGGGTGTGACGCCGCAGTATGTGGTGCTGGACGGACATGTTTCCAGCGAGATCCTGAATTTTCTCAAAGAGCGTCATATCGACCTGGTGGTGTTGGGATCGTACGGTCTGTCCGGCATGGGATTGGTCCTTTTCGGTAGCGTCACCAAGCGGATTTCCCAGAAGGCGGCCTGTTCGGTCATGATCGTCCGCGATTCGCCGTAATCGACGGGTACGACGTGATCGTGTTTAAGGCGAGGCAGAAGAGCCAACGGGCGGCTTGGCCGGCATCGTGACGGTCTGTGCGACCTCGCCGGTGAACCCGTCACGGTAGAAGGTGCGCTCGCAGATGCGGGCTGTTCCGTCGCTGGCCACCAACAGCACCGTGGAGGCGCGCGTGCCGTAGATGTCGCTGTGAATGAATACGGTGCCCAGTCGCCGCTCCCATTCCAGCCCAACGCCGGTCCGGGGGAGATCCTTGTCCGGCGGCACGGCGCGATCCTGCAGGAGTTGCATGAGGCTTTCCATATCGGGGGGGCGGTGAAACGACAGGTGGTTTTTCATCGCCCGGCAGCTTCGCGCCACTTTCGGCCAGGGGGTGTTGAGTAAATGATTGCTCAACCCGTGCACCCCCGGTTGCAATACCTGCGGCACACCGCCCCGATTGGAATAATAGACCCACCGATCTCCTTCCGATAGTATCAGATTGAATCCATTGTAATCAGAGCTCATTGATTGTATTTTTTTAAGGTAATCGTTTAGCGTTTGGCGGCTTTGTAGGAAGTCGCTGACCAGGTGGCCGCGGGACGGTGCGTCGGCGATTCGGACACCCGGTTCACGGTAGTTGGTCAATGCCGCCATGCGACCGTTGGGGTGAACGCCCATCCAGGTGCCGCCGCCTTCGAGATCGCGCCCGGCCACGACAGAGGATCCCGGTCCCCATTGATGCAAAGCCAATGCCGGGCGGTTATAGAATTCATCGCGGTTGGCGGCGATGATGACGGGGTAGTCCGGATGGACCCGATACGCCAAAACAATGAGACACATGATCACTTTCCGTTGACCTGGATTTGAAACCGGTGCTAATTTAAGTGCTTATTCATTTTGGAAAGTAGCTCAGTGGAGGGGATAATTCAAGCAAGGAGGCGATTTCATGAAAGATGTGGTGATTGTCAGTGGGGTCAGAACAGCGGTCGGTTCCTTTGGCGGGGCTCTCAAAAACATGCCCGTCGTGGACCTCGGGGCCGCTGTAATCAAAGACGTGCTGCAACGACGGAATCTTAAGCCCGTTGCAGGCCCATTTGTGTCTGAACTGGCTCCCGATGCGCTGCGCGACGAGGGCGTCATCGCGCTGGAGCAGCGGTATCAGGACTGGCCGGAAGAGGCCCAGCCCATTAACGTGGACGAAGTCGTCATGGGCAACGTGCTGCAGGCCGGTCAGGGGCAAAACACCGCGCGTCAGGCCATGATACGCGCCGGCGTTCCCAAAGAGACCCCGGCCTTCACGATCAACAAAGTTTGCGGATCGGGACTCAAAGCCATTGCTTTGGGAGCGGCCAGTATTGCCACCGGACAGGCCGACGTGGTGATCGCCGGCGGTATGGAAAATATGAGCCAGGTTCCCATGGCGCTGCCCAAGGCGCGCTGGGGGCACCGCATGGAGGTCAGCGGTGTTGGCGAAGTGACGGATCTCATGGTGTTCGATGGCCTCTACGAGATCTTCTATGGCTACCACATGGGTCTTACGGCCGAAAATATTGCCGAACGCTATGGCATCACACGCGAAGCACAGGACGTCCTGGGGGCATTGAGTCATGCCCGGGCACGACAGGCCATCGTGGACGGGCTTTTTGATGAAGAAATCGTACCGCTGGTGCTGAAGTCCCGCAAGGGCGACCAGGTTTTCGAGGTCGATGAGCGCCCGATGGATACGACGGTGGAAAAAATGGGCCAGTTGCGGCCGGTGTTTAAAAAAGACGGCACTGTGACGGCCGGAAATGCCTCCGGGATCAACGATGCCGCCGCCGCGGTTCTCCTTATGGATCGCGAAAAGGCCCGGGAGCTTGGTCTCGAACCCATGGCACAAATCAAAGCGTTCGCCTCCGGCGGCCTGGATCCCGCTTTCATGGGGCTGGGGCCGGTCCCGGCGGTCCGCAAAGTCTTGCACGGCCAGAAGATGCAAATCGATGATATCGATATGATCGAGCTCAACGAAGCGTTTGCCGCCCAGGCGATTGCCTGTTGCCGCGAGCTGAAGGTACCCGAAGAGCGCCCCAATGAACTGGGCAGCGGCATTTCCATCGGCCACCCGATCGGGTGCACCGGTGCCCGCCAGATGGTCACGGCCATCCATCAGATGCAGCGCAAAAATTACGCTTCCGGCCTGATCAGCATGTGCATCGGGGGCGGCATGGGGATGGCCATGTTGATCGGAAAATGATGCGCTGGGTCCGCGAATGTCCAAGACCTTGCCGGGTCTTGCCCGACCATGGCCGTTGTTGGTTGGAAATGATAATGATAACAGACAATAAAAGGTGGTAAAGGCAGGGCCTGAATGTCCTTTTTTAGCTTTACTTTACCGGCTGTTTCTGCTAAGGATGCACTGGTTTTCAAAGTAGCATGGATGGTTGCGAAAACGGCTGGCGGACGAAGGGCGTAATGGCGTTTCATCCAAGGCTGCCCAACCCGATTGAGGATCGAATTCAACGCGAGGAGATCGGCCGTAATGGACATTGCGAGAAAAATGGGGATCATGGTGTTTTGTGGCGTGCCTGTCATTGTCGGCGGGGGTATCGTATATGCGCTAAGCGGCGGGTCTTATCTGGCCGTCGGTATTTTTGAAATGATCCTTTTGTTCCTTTTCGGTGCGTTTATCAGCAAATAACTGTTATTTAAGCGGATTGTCGCTATTAAATGAACGAACCACGGCCGCCTGCTTGATGTCTCCTTAATTTGCCGGGCGGGCGTGGTTGTTTTTTAGCCGCTTCCCGGTGTGCAAGGTTCTGATAAACGGTCGATTTCTTTTCCTTTATTTTGAAGGGAAGGTGTCGACCCCGACCTTTCCACATGTTTTCCTCTGATGGTTGCCTTCCCACCCGCCACTGCAACGATCATTGCCCGGTGACCCAAAACAGTGACGCTCGGCACCTCGGAACAAAACCGTCCCGGGCCGGTTTCTTGAGCCGTCCGTGACAAAAGGGTAACCCCAACCGAACGACGATCATGGAACAAAGCCCATCTCAAGACATTACCCTATGGGTGTTCATGAGCTACTTCTTGCTGTCGATCCTGCTGGTCGGATGGCTCTTCTGGCCCTTCGGATCCACCATTGTCATGGCAGCCGTGGTTACCGGTATTTTCTATCCTCTGTATCAGCGCTTTGAACGAAAATTGATCCCCGCACTTTCTTCACTGGTCACCTGTGCCCTGATTTTCCTGCTGGTCTTCGTCCCGATTGTTTTTTTTATCAGCATTCTGACCCAGGAAGCCTATGACCTCTATCAGATGGGCCGCAGCGCTGAAATCAATGCGCAGGTTCAAAAATTGTTGGAAAACAGCCACCTCATCGAAAGCATCAATCGGTTTATGGCGCCGTTCGGATTTCAATTCTCCGGTGATGAAATCAAGACCACGGCTTCCGATCTGGGCAAAACGGTGGGCCTCTTTCTTTACAGGCAAACCCAGGCCACGGCCTCGAATATCGTATCCTTTTTCGTGAACATCTTTTTCATGCTTTTGATTTGCTATTACCTCTTCGTTGACGGTAAGCGTCTGCTGGCGTTCCTGATCGCGCTTTCCCCGCTGCCGCAGGACCAGGAAGAACAATTGGTCCGCAAATTCCAGGATATGGCCGGCGCCATTCTCGTGGGCAACGGGCTGGGGGGGCTCATTCAAGGCGTTTTGGGCGGCATTGTCTTTGCTGTTTTTGGTCTCAAATCGCCTATTTTGTGGGGTGTGATCATGGGGTTGCTGGCCTTTCTGCCAATTGTGGGCATTGGTGTGGTTATCTTGCCGGCCGCGATCATATTTTTTATCAACGGCCGCATCGGCGCCGGCCTTTTTTTTATCGGTTTTTATGCCCTGCTTACCGTGTGTGTGGAATATCTTTTCAAGCCGCGAATTGTCGGACAGCGGGTTCAGATGCATACCTTGCTGGTATTCTTGTCCATCATTGGCGGCCTGAAGCTGTTCGGCATCCTAGGCATTGTATACGGGCCCCTGGTCATGACGGCCTTTTTGACCCTGACGGATATTTATCACCGAAGTTATGAAATGCGAATGACAACCAAGCCTTCGCCCTAACACCATTGAAAAAGGATTGAGGAACCACCATGAGCAACGACAATTTGCCCGGCATCTCTATCGAGCACGAGATGAAGAAATCCTATCTCGATTATGCCATGAGCGTGATTATCGGGCGCGCGCTCCCGGATGTGCGCGATGGTCTCAAACCGGTTCATCGCCGGGTGCTTTTCGCCATGCGGGAACTGAAAAACGACTGGAACAAGCCTTACAAAAAATCGGCCCGCGTCGTGGGTGACGTCATCGGTAAATACCATCCCCATGGCGACACGGCGGTCTATGATACCATCGTGCGGATGGCTCAGGATTTTTCCATGCGCTATCCGCTCGTCAACGGTCAGGGCAACTTTGGATCCATCGACGGGGATCCGCCGGCGGCCATGCGTTATACGGAAGTGCGCATGATGCGGATTGCCCAGCACATGATGGAGGATCTGGAAAAAGAAACGGTCGACTTCACCGTGAATTATGACGAGACCCTGTCGGAGCCGAGTGTGTTGCCCGCCAAAATCCCCAGCCTGTTGATCAACGGTTCCGCCGGCATTGCCGTGGGCATGGCGACGAATATTCCTCCTCATAACCTTGGCGAGGTGATTGATGGCGTCGTGGCTCTGATCGACGAACCGGATCTCACGGTGGCCGAACTGATCGGTATCATTCCCGGCCCCGATTTTCCGACGGGCGGCACGATATACGGTATGCAGGGTATCCACGAGGCCTATGAAACCGGGCGCGGCATCATACGGGTGCGCGCCAGGGTCGCGGTCGAAGTGGATAAACGGGACCAGTCGGAAACCATCATCGTGACCGAGTTGCCCTATCAGGTCAACAAGGCGCGGCTGGTGGAGAAAATCGCCGAGTTGGTGCGCCACAAAATCATCGAAGGCATTCGGTTCGTACGGGACGAATCGGACAAAGACGGCATGCGCATCGCCATCGGGCTGAAGAAGGACCAGTTTGCCGATGTCATCATCAACCAACTCTACAAGCACACGCGCATGGCGAGCAGCTTCGGGGTCATTTTCCTGGCAATCGTGGACAATCGTCCTGAACTGCTGAATCTCAAGGAGATGCTGCAGCATTTCATCCGGCACCGCAAAGAAATCGTGGTGCGCCGGACGCGCTATGATTTGAGGAAAGCGGAAGAGAAAGCCCATGTTCTGGAAGGCTACAAAATCGCCTTGGACAATATCGATGCGGTGGTGGCCATGATCCGTCAATCCAAATCGCCGGCGGAAGCGAAAGACCGGTTGATGGAGGCCTTTGCATTGAGCCCCATCCAGGCGCAGGCGATTCTCGATTTGCGGCTACAGCGCTTGACCGGCATGGAACGCGATAAAATTCTCGAAGACTACCACAACACCCTCAAGAATATCGCCTACTACAAGGAGATTCTGGCCAGTGAACGCATGGTGCTGGACATCATCAAGAATGAGCTGGTGGAAATTCGCGAAACTTACGGCGATGCACGCCGCTCCGACATCGTGGCCGCTTCCCGGGAGATCACCCTCGAAGACATGATTGTCGAGGAGGACATGGTGGTGACCGTATCCCAGCGGGGATACATCAAGCGCGCTCCGCTGAGCCTCTACCAGAACCAGCACCGCGGCGGCAAAGGCAAAACGGCCATGGGGACCAAAAACGAGGATTTTGTCAAACATCTTTTCGTGGCCTCCACCCACCACACCTTTTTGTTCTTTACCAACCTGGGCAAGGTGTACTGGCGTAAAGTATACGAAATACCACAGGCGGGCCGCACCGGGACGGGGAAAGCGATCGTCAATCTAATGAATTTCGAACCGGAGGAGAGGCTGACCACCGTACTGGCGGTTTCCCAATTCGAACCGGGGCACTTCATCCTGATGGCCACCAAGAAGGGAATCATCAAGAAGACGGACCTGATGGCTTACAGTCGTCCGCGCACGGTGGGCATCATTGCCCTCAACCTGATGCCGGGTGACGAGTTGATCAGCACCCGGATCACGGACGGCACCCTCAACGTCTTCCTCGGTACGGCCAATGGCCAATCCATCCGTTTTCACGAAACGGACGTGCGTCCTGCCGGCCGAATCGCGCGCGGTGTGCGCGGTATCAATCTGGGCGCCGGGGACCAGGTGGTCGGCATGGAAGTCCTTTCCTATGGACAAACCATGATCACGGTAACGGAAAACGGTTATGGGAAACGCACCTCCATCGATGAATACCCGGTGCAGAAGCGCGGGGGGAAAGGCGTCATTACCATCAAGACCAATGCGCGCAACGGACAGGTTGTGGATATCCTACTGGTGGGCGAGGAGGACGATCTGATGCTGATTACCAATTCCGGCAAGCTCATTCGCATGGCCATCGACGGGATATCGGTCATTGGTCGCAATACGCAGGGGGTCAAATTGATTGAAATCTCGGCGGACGAGCGGGTCATCGGTGTCGCCCGCCTGGAAGAAAAAGAAGAGGACGAACCGTTATGAACACGGATGTTGATCAGGAGTTGAAGATTGGTGTGGTTGGGGCCGGCAGTTGGGGAACGGCGCTGGCCAATTTGCTGGGCTGCAAGGGATACCCGCTGGATTGGTGGGTGTTTGAACCCGACGTCTGCCGTCAGATCGCCAAACAGCATGAAAACAAGGTCTATTTGCCCGGGATCACGCTGTCGCCCAACCTGCGGCCCACCAACGACCTGGCAGCCGTGGTGTCCGACAAGGACCTGGTCCTGGTGGTCGTTCCCTCCCACGTCATGCGGGAAACCACTCAGCGCATGGCCCAGGCCATCGGTTCGGAAACGATCGTGGTGTCCGCGTCCAAAGGCATTGAAAACAAGACCCATCTGACCATGTCCGGTGTCATCCGCGAAACCCTATCCGGTCTGGCGGACGATCGTCTGGCCGTCATCTCCGGGCCCAGTTTCGCCCGGGAGGTGGTTCGCAAAGCCCCTACGGTTGTCACCGTTGCCAGTCACAGCCTGGCGACAGCCGAAAAAGTCCAGCATGTGTTTGCAACTCCTTATTTCCGGGTATACTCTAATCAGGATATGATGGGGGTGGAACTCGGCGGGGCCGTAAAGAACGTCATTGCTATTGCCGCCGGTGTCATCGACGGTCTGGGGCTTGGATTGAACACACGGGCCGCTTTGATTACACGGGGGCTGGTGGAGATCCAGCGTCTTGGCAAGCGGTTGGGGGCCGATCAACGCACCCTTGCCGGCATCGCCGGCGTCGGCGATCTGATTTTAACCTGCACCGGTGATCTCAGCCGCAATCACACCGTCGGCAAGAAAATCGGCGAAGGTCTGAAACTGGACGATATTCTTTCGGAAATGCGGATGGTGGCGGAAGGGGTCAAAACGGCCAAGTCCGTTTACAACCTTTCCCGCAAGGTCGATGTCGAGATGCCCATCTGTCGCGAGATGTATCGCATTCTGTATGAAGCGGCATCGCCGCAGGAGGCGGTTTACCGGCTCATGACACGCGATCTGAAGCACGAGCTCGAATAACCCCCTCTTTTGAGGCTAAGTTCCACGGATGCCGATTTGACACGGATAGATAATACCATGTCCGAGCAGACACGAACGGCGCCGTCGGTGGATGGCCACCGCGGTCGTCTGCGGGATAAATTTTTAGCGGCGGGATTAAGTGGGTTTCATGATTATGAAATCCTGGAACTCCTGTTGACCTTGGCAACCCCGCGCAAGGATTGTAAACCGGCGGCCAAAGCCGCACTGCAGCGTTTCGGCAATCTGGCTGCCGTTTTTGAAGCGTCGCCACGGGAACTTTGTGAAGTCGAGGGTATCGGTCCCAAAAATCTTTTCGGTATCAAGCTGATCCCGGCCGTTTGTGAGCGCTATCTGGAAAAACGCCTTGCCGCCGGAACCGCGCTGCATCATTCCAGGGCGTTGTTCGATTATCTTTACCAAAGCATGCAGGATAAAAAACGGGAACAATTCAAAGTGCTTTTCCTGGACGCCAAAAACCGTGTTCTCGCTATCCGGACCCTTTTCGAAGGGACCTTGACGTCCAGCAGTGTCTATCCGCGGGAAGTGGTTCGGGCGGCATTGGATCACCATG